>Ga0153954_1000409_pt1 | contig 34831 bp, 38 predicted proteins | sample TSFL038MetaG_FD_102277 | JGI IMG/M metagenome (GOLD analysis project Ga0153954, IMG submission 102277) | Attine ant fungus gardens microbial communities from Florida, USA - TSFL038 MetaG | ecosystem: Host-associated > Fungi > Mycelium > Unclassified | place: USA: Florida, Wekiwa Springs State...
TCGTCAATCTTTTGGGTGGGTTGATTGCCTATTGCCATCAACCAAAAAAACCCTCTTTAAATCTGTCTATTCATGAGTCTAGGTCACTGATGATTTGCTAGTTCAAAACAGAACTCAGGTTATATTAAATTTATCTGCCAGCATCCCTTCATATTTTTGGATGCACATTGGTGAAAGCTTAAAGGTCTCATCTTATCCAATGTGCAATTCATCAAAGAGCACATGCGACATTTCTTAATGGTGATTCTGCTCTGTTTACCTTTCGCAGCATTGGAACAAACACGGCGTAATGCTTTCAAAATGAAACATCTACTCTACGCGTCCGTCTATATGAGCATTGCCACTGGGCTTCCCTATCTCTACGCTTATCCCAGCCATTTATGTGCCGATCATGGTATTGTTGTTGGCATTTTCTGTGTCCTGATCGCCATCAGCACACTGATTGCACTCACAAAAATGGTAGTCATGAAGGCAATTCGACTATAGCATCTGCCACGATTGCCTTTGTCATTTATTCTTCTTATTTGCGCACCAGCAATCGGCAAGATGATCATCCACAAGCCCCACTGCCTGCATGAAGGCATAGATGATTGTGGAACCCACAAAACTCATCCCTCTTTTTTTGAGATCTTTTGAGAGTGCATCGCTGATAGGAGTTGAAGCAGGGATCTCTTTGAGAGACTTTCTTCTTGTGACGATAGGCTTTGCATTTACAAAATCCCAAATATAGTTGGAAAATGAACCAAACTCCTTTTGGATCTTTAAAAAAACGATAGCGTTTTGACGCGCGGCATAAATTTTTAGCCGATTCCGAATAATGCCCTGATTTTGAAGCAGGTCATTCAGTTCCTCGTCGGTCATTTTAGCTACCTTGACAGGGTCAAAATAGTGAAAAGCCTTTCTGTATTCTTCTCGCCTTTTGAGAATAGTCTCCCAACTCAAGCCCGCTTGTGCCCCTTCCAAGATGAGCATTTCAAATAGGTGTTTATCATCATAAACAGGAATACCCCATTCCTTATCGTGATATTCTGCGTAGAACTCTTTGCCAGGAGAAGAGCCAAAGCAGCGTGTTTTATTTTCTTTCATGTTTTAAAAGCCATTCCTTTCTTTTGATTCCTCCCCCATATCCACCCAGATTTCCATTACTGTTGATCACGCGATGACAGGGTATCACAATGGCAAATTGGTTAGCTCCATTTGCCAAAGCAACAGCACGGAAAGCAGATGGTTTTCCAATCAATGCAGCGATTTCTGCATAAGATCTAGTCTCTCCCTGCGGTATTTTTTGCAGCTCTTCCCACACTCTTTTTTGAAATGGAGAACCCATAAGAAAAAGAGGCGTTTTAAATTCTTGGATTTTATGCGAGAAGTACTCTGCCAGTTCTGCTTCAATTTGCTTGATTGGAGTGGATTTTCCAGGAATGATCGGAAGTTTAGTTTTCTTTCTAAGGCGTTCGATCTCTTTTTCTAGCCCTCGTCTGTCAATAAATTCCAGTAGATAAAGCGCCTCATCATCAGCAATTGCCAGCATGGGGCCCAAAGGGGTATCAATCCATGAGGCTTTCAATACGTGTGTGTTTTCACTTTTTGAGGGAGCCGTTCCCAGGATCCGAGAGAAAGCATCTCTAAATCCACTACCAGATTCATATCCACTGGAAAGCTGAGCGTCAATCACTGCACCTCCTTCTCTGATTTGTTTCATAGCAAGGCCCATTCTTCTTGCTCTTGCATAGGCAACAAAAGTCATTCCAAAACGCTTTTTAAATTGTCGCCTTGCAGTGGAGGAATCTACGCAAAGTTTTTTAAAATCACTCTCTTTCCAATGCTTCTCAGGGTTCTTTTCCACGGCTTCTACAAGTACTTGTACAAGTTTAGAAATGGTGTCCGGATGGGAGAGTGGTTTGCACCGTTTACAGGGTCGAAATGAGGCTAAAAGAGCCTCCTTCGCAGTTTCAAAAAAATCGCAGTTTTCTATCTTGGGTTTTCTTGCAGGACAAGTAGGGCGACAAAAGACTCCTGTGGTCTTGACTCCCACAAAAAATACACCTTCATAGGCCTTGTTTTTCTCCAATAATGCTCGATAAAATTCTTTCTTTTTCTTCTCTGTAAACACTCACTCTACTCCTTTTTCCTCCTCATTATATGGCATTCAAAACTAATCAGCCGCCGAATTCCAGGCATTGTTTTTCTCATAAAATCATGGTAGGGCACATGTGCCAATAACTGGTCAGGCTCTAAACCCTTTAATAAACTTGCGTCACAAAGAGCGCAAGATCAGGCATTTCATGAGTCTGCCATGGTTCAAGGATGACCTTCTCAAAAGATTGGCGTAACCAATCGCCATATTGAAAATCAAAATGAGGGGGATACTGCAAATCAAATGACATTTGATAGTGAGACACAGGGTGCCAACTGGCTCTGACGATTTTAAATTCTATCTTTCGGTATACATGAAAAAGCTCTTGTATTTGTGGTTTCAGGGTCTATTAAAATTTACGCAATGCTAGTCATATTTCTTTAAACTGGCTCATTAGTTGTTTTTGTGAAAATTTTTTTATAATTTTTCAAAATTATGTGACATGCAATTAGAAAAGATAGAAAAAACAATATAAACTCAATCGAATACCAGGAATCCTTCGCCATTAGGCGAGGGAGGTTCAACAAATTGCTTTTACATAATACGCGGATGGCGATTGTTTATTATTAGTTAAAATATTGGATAGTTCGTCTTTACTGATCTCTTCAGCCCTGCCTACAACATCATCGAATTTAAAATACTGGCCGCTTTGAGAGCAGATGATTGGTATGGAATGATTTCCAGTGCTAATCCTTACAGCTGCAAGCCGATAGGTGCCTATTTTCTTGATGATTATTTCTGAACGATAGGTGCAGCTTTCTTCATTATCAAAAACTAAAATTGCAGGGGGACTTTTTTCTTGAGATAGATCTTCACTGATCTGATCGAGTTGATTTAAATATGACGACGGAAATCCGTATACCAATCCATCAGGACTTAAGATATTTTCAATACAAGAAATAAATAAAGCTGCATCACCACCAGCTTGAATATCAAATTTTAAGAGTTGTTCGTCTCCTTTTACTCGGCCCGTAGCCATCAAGGCATTATTCACTACATCGATGAATTTCCCTAAGTCCCTTACTTGCCTGCCTTCCAAGATACAATCTATCAATTCATTGCCTATTTCTTGGACTCTTTTCCGTTTATTCAGGCAAGCATCTTCTTCTTGGCAGCTATTTTCTAAATGATTACGGTCTTTATCAAACAGATTACGCAAATCAGGGAGGTGAGCCATGATCTGTAGTGCCGAATTCACAAAACAACTATTGCCTTCATGCCTGCAAGGTAATCTATTACGAATGGAGTCTGCGCTTGCATGTATGTTTTGTCCTTGTTGATTGGCACTTACATTGTCTTGTAAAATTTCATTAGCGACTGCATAACGACTAGAAGTATCATTTGAGAGCCTATTTTCTATTTGACAGCGCTTTAAGTTCGCACGGTTGGATAATGTATCCTTGTTGCAGCATGTGCTGGATAGAAAGCATAAAACGCCAAGAATCAGTCCAATCCCTCCAATTGCAAAAGACGAATAACCTAATCGCGAATATAAGCAACCGGTCGCTATTATACTGCCTACTAGGATAATAATGCCGATAGCCAAGAGGAGATACTTGTCTACATTGGTTGATTTGGACTGTAATACAGCATTATCTTTTGAAGAATGCGATATGCCGACAAAATGAGATGTTTCCATTGATTTAAAATATTTTCAGAATTACTCATTGATATTATCTTAAAAGTATTAAGAATGAATCAATTTTATAGAGTTAAAAAAATAAATAGATGTTCTGAGTTTTTTACGAAACGAACTCAACCTCTTCAGAACCTTTTGAATCTTCTCCGTGCAGGTTAATAGCTATGGGCATCATGACCATGATTAAAGCTGTCAATAGGAGGGATTTTATACAAAAATAACCCGGCAACAAAGCTGTGCGACAATTTGAATCCTTACCCATTTTTTGACATGCCATGGGGTCACAATATTCTGCTTTCTCAAAAAATAAAAGATAGTGATGAGCGTTTTTTGCATACTCTCCAAATGCAAAGCCAGCCTGGAAGATGAAAATAAATGATTGATTTCTAACAAATTAAAAGAGTGTGGCAACCTGGATTTGAACCAGGGACCGACGGGTTATGAGGGAGGGAGAATTCCCAAACAACCAACACCATCCAACTTTATTGTGCACAAGGATAAGGAATTGCGATTCAAAAATCTACTGGAACTTATCGGATTATGCTGATTCTTTGGGTAAATCGTTGCACCGCTATTGCACCATGATCATACTTAGCGATTAGCCGTAAGAGCGCACTTCATTTCTTCCTTCACCTGCTATCTTTGTGATCATTAGTTTGGGACCTTTGAGTGAATCGACTTTGGAGATGGTGACTAAGTGATCTTTAAATTGGACATCTGCAGAAGATATCGAATTGTTCTTCATATATTTAAGTAGACCTGTCATTGCACGATTGGCAGCAGCAGCATTATTTGATGTAATGAGTCCTCCTCGATTTACAGAATCATGCTCATATCCACCAAAATTCACATCTCCCCAATTATAAATTGCTTCCAACATTCTTTCCGTATGATCGTGCACACGATCGGTATAATAAGCCACACCGCTAAGATCGAGTACCATATGATTCAATTCAGTGAAGGTACTTAACTTCAACACAAATTGATCTACTAAATGGCATGCTTTGTCAAAATTTTGTTGGTTACCTAGATGAAATTTTATTTGTTTAATATTTTTAGGGACGACATCGACCATTTCACACAATCGACCCTCTTCTGCTGCAACTGCAAACAATTCGCCTTGAGACTCTAAGTCAAGTTTCGAAAATGTATTATTAATATCATCGAGTTTGCCATCTTGAATTTTTAGGGAAAAATATTCTACAAGCTCTTTGTTAGAAATATCCTCTCCGTCTTGTAGTCCATTTGAAATTCTAGTATATAGTTCCTTCATTTTTCTCAGTTGATGAGCCTGGTACGCCCCATAGGTGATTGCTGCTATCCCAGCCGCAACCATGGCAGCGCTCAGAGTTGTACTACCTACTTGCCACTGACTAATTGCATTTATGCCGTTAGGCAAAATCTGGTGTGCAGCAAGCAGAATAAAAAGCCCTGCTAAAGACGTGATAATCCCCACAACCAAAGAAATAATCATCTTGAGTTGTTTTGACTCGATAGGTTTTGGATAAGATGCTGGGACACGTTGCTGCGTCTCTGACTGCTTGTTTAATTGATAACTAGTTTCCATGATTACTTATCGTCCTTTGTTTGAGTTAAAAAAGTATTCCAGCGCTCATTGATGCTTTCTATTGTTTTGGTAAGTGTTGCTTGGTCCTGCGGCTCCACCATTTTATATATACCCTGACCATCTGTACCAACTTTTCCGGGGATAGGCTCTAAACGTCTGGTAGTTGCATCTCGCAACTCTAGGGCTAATTCCACCGCTTTTTGGTCCCAGGCGGAGGGTATTGAAAGTCCTTGAGCAAAAGTTTTATGGTATTCTACGAATGTGACTTGTGAGAATATTTCTCTATAATCTGCTGGTTTTAATGCATGGCGATCTAGAACAGAATGTTTAAAAATATTAGGGCTATATTTTCTAAGAATATAAACGATGCCACGTTGTTTTAATTCTAATTCTGCTTTTTCTCGAAAACATGGTCCCAGTATTATTCCTTGCTCCAATAGCTTCCAAAGCCTGTTATCCACATTGTAATTTATAAAAATTTCTTCCCACGACATTTTTGATGTTTCTTTCAAAAGCTTTTGACTAATAACATCTTCAAGTCCTTTTAAGAGAATGAAATCATAAGCTCTGAGAATTTCACGAACAGAAATATCTTTAATTTCATCAAATAATTTATTCTGGATTAACTGCTGATTTTCTTTTATTAAATCTAATCCATAAACTCTAAAAATTTCTAAAACGCTTTTATTTTGTACATCTCGTAAAAAAGCCAGATTTCTCATATCCGGAGTGATATATTCACTGTTTGGGACATCATCTTTGAGTTCCGAATAGGTTTTTTGATCCATTTGATAATGGATATGCATTATATGTCTTACTTCTTCTTGGCTCACCAATTGATATTGCTTATTTACGCTGCCATATTTTTCTTCAGTTTTATTATAACCATTTAGGATCAAGTGATCTAATATCTCTTCTCTTGTTCTTTGCAGATCGGCTGGATCGCTCCAGTAGGACTTTGTCAATGTAATAATTCCTATAATACCTGATACAAAGGCACCGCCTCCAAAGGTTCCTCCTACAATCAATTGCTGATTTAATTGAGTAAGTAAAGTAAGTGGAACCGCAATGGCAATGATGACAAAAACTCCAGAGAAACCCAATAATACTTTTCCCACATTGTGCATTTTTTCGGCTGTATTGTAGAAAGAGGGATGCTGCCCTTCCCATGTCTTTTTTGGATTATTTTTGAAAGCATTCAGAGCAGCATTAAGGTGATCTGAACGATTGGGGTTAGAGTAACCATTTACTTCAAGCGCCATTATTTTCTTCTTTTTTTTATTTAGATTATTAAAGTTTAGCAATAAATATGATTTATTCAAACTAAATTAAATCTTGTTTATTTGAACAATTTCTTTGCTCACAATTGCATCATTTATTCAAAAATATTGCGAATAAATGAAAATGAGCAGTCTTTTGGCAGATGATCGTAGGTGGCATTCAAATGGCTATAATCTTTCCTTAGCATATTTGGAAGCTGAAAAAAATACTGAACATGATCTCATCTTATGAAGAAAAAAGTTTTACTACCTATTTAAATTATGTTGTGGCTATTTCAAAAATATTTCCTGAAGATGCAGCAGATGACTTACAGAAAATCGATGTTAGCAGTATTAAAAAAATAAGTTTAAATGATAAAAAGGATATAAAAAAGTTACTATACTTAGCTTGGTCTACAGAAAATATTTTGAATGAGGCACACAATGACGAATGTGTCGTGGTTTATGCTAACCTTTGGAGCACGGTTCAATTATATTATGCTATCTTCTCAATAATGCGCGCATATTTACTTTTATTTAAGTGTACTCCTAAAGATCATGTAGCATTGATGAATGCAATTGTAAGTAAAATTGAAAGCAAAGATTATTTTATTGGTCCTTGGAAAACAATTTATATGCCGAAAAAGAGGGAATTTAGTTCTTTGCCGAGAGGAGTTAAAATCAATCGAGAGATAAGCAATTTGACACGATTTTGGAATAAAACTCCTTCTAATTGTTGGTCTTTATTTTATAAATTTTCAAACTCAACTCTATCAAAACTGATAGATAAAAAATATTATGATAGTAAGAAGTCTAAGACTAGGAAATTGATAACACAAGAAATTAGTCCAATATGTCTTTTGCATTTATTATATCGCCTTCGATGCAGAAGTAATTATCAAGATGGAGATGCTTTTATTAAAGGAACTAATTCAGTAGAAGATGCTAAAATATTTATAAAAGAAATTTGTAACATTTGTTATAATTCGTTTTTTAATTTTGAATACATTATTTCTAGATATTTATCAACTTCTGACTATTCGAATATAGTTAATGAATATAAATTGGACATGGAAAGATTATCTCAAAAAAAGCAACATAACTGTGTGAACAGATTAAATATAATTAAAGGATTTTCCAAATAGATTCAGTAATTTTATCTTGATCCCACCACATGCCTTATGCCGTATCTTTTATCCTGTTCCTTGAATAGCATAGTGACATTTTTCCAAAACAAACCCATTTTTAGCATGCTCCCTGCAGTTTTTTTAGAAGCAGAAGATTTTGGAAGATCGATTTTTGTATTGAGCGTTCGTATTTCAAGATTTTGTCCGTGTTCTCTTGAGAAGGTAGCATTCCAATTGTGCTATTGAGCTTATCAGCTTCAATGTTTGCGAGTTGCATTTGTTCAAATTCTTCTATGTCTCGTTCAAGCTGCTTTATTTCAAGCCTGTAGACTTCGATTAGCTTTGCTGAAATTTCCCTTTTTGAAGTGTAGCCACATTGTGCAAACACGGTTTTTAGTGATGAAAAACTGCTGTCTCCGTAGAGCAGATTTTTTTTCTCTTCATAGCTTAGGTAATCAATATTTTTTATCAGGATGCAGAAGTCTTCTAGAATCTTGCTTTCGATGTTATCGCCTTTCCATATGGGTTGTTCAAAATCGACCTCCTCGCGTTTAAGACACTCCATGTAGGAAAAAATCCATGTAATGTAATCCTTTCTGTACTGAATCTCAGTCTCAATTTTTTCTTTATTTTGGTTATGTGAGTAATATTCTTTGAATATAGAGTCTAAATATTGTCCTATGCTGCCGGCTTCGAAACGTATGATTCTGCGAAGCCTCCAGAAATCAATAGCAATTTTTTCGACAAGTAAGCTTTCCATTTGATTTTGAGGGGAAAAGCAACCCAGTAGATTACTTAGCATTTCAAGATATTCTGCTTCACTCTCTTTTCCTAAGGTATTGGAGATGAGTAAGTCTTTCGTAAAAATCCCATGTTTGATGGCATTGGAAGCGACGACTATCTTGCCTAAAGCTGTTTTGGGCCCTGTTGAGAGTTGGGAGTTTTTTGATTAGCTAGCAATTGTTTTTCTGAAGTCATGTTTTTCTCCATTTATGAATTTCCGATTTCTGATTTTCTTAAGGGAATCGGAAATCGGAAATGCTTCCGCTATTTAAATTAGCCCCTGATTTTTAGCCTTTTTCTTTCTTGTTTCTACTTGCGACTTACTCAAGCCAGTACGTTCCGCTGTCTCTTCAATCGTCAGTCCCTCGTTAACTGCTTTAGCTACTTGTTCAACCTCGGAGTCGATCTCTGGCTCTTCAATTGTCCACTGCCAGAGGCCATCATCTTGTTCTCTCAATTGAACTTGAAATGAAGCTGCATCATCCTCGGTAAAATGCCTTGTTTTCTCAAAGATGACCTCGAAAGCCGCTCCTTGATTTGCGCAATGTACCGGAGATTGTTTCAAAGTGATAACGCAATCCAGGATGTCTTCTCTCTTACTAGTTCCTCGCTGCTGACCGTTTTTTGCTGCATGATGAATGAAAAGAACTGATTTCCCCTTTTTTCTCAATTCTAGTGCCCAATCCTGAACGGGTTGCCAGCTTTCAGCCTCATTTTCGATACCACTTCGAAAAAGAGTCGATATGTTGTCGATGATAATAAGATCACAATCATTGATGAGTTCATCGAGCTCACTCCTCCCTTCTTTAGTTGCAAGATCAGGCATTACGTTTTCTTGTAAATCGGGAGTAATAAGGAGAAGATAATGAGGATCAGGCGGTTGCAAGTCTTCATTCAAAGCAATTCGTTGTAAGCGCTCTTGCATAGCTGAGGCTGGCATTTCTCCATCAATATAGAGCACTTTTTTGGGCTTCGGTGCTCTAAATTTTAAAAAAGTTCCACCTGTTGCGACCGCATAGGCAATTTCCAAAGCGACATGTGTTTTCCCTACTCCTCGCTTAGCATATAAAAGACATAAGCCTTGCGATGGTAAAAAAGGGTCTAAGATCATTTCTCTTTTAGGTAATTGCATTTGTAAAAATTCCTTCATCGTGACAGCACGGAGCCTTGTTTTTTGAGTAGAAGGGAAATAATCGAGGGTGGAGGTGGTGATTTTAATGAGATCATCAGTGGTATGTCCCTCTGCAAGCCAATCGCTAATATCTTTACCATGTGATTCTTGATATTCAATTCCAGGAAGATCTACGACACGGAGGCGTTTGACCTGGCCATATAAAACTTTACAGAGAAGATTTTTTCTTTCGATTCCCGTTTTGTCCATATCATACAAAATGACTAAATCAGCTCCTTTTAGGGACTCTGTGAATGGATCTAACCATTTTAAAGACTCTGGGGCTGTAGTAGCTATGAGCCCATAGCAGCCCAATTTATCCGCGTCCTTCTCTCCTTCAACGAGGTAAATCGGCTGCTTTTCAGCAATCCCTTTTAAGACTTGAGGAAGATGGTATAGGATCTTTCTACATCCTTGAAGATTGTAGATCGGTTGTCCCATCGCATCATCACGCTCAAAATGGAAGCCTTTTCTTTTTCCATTCGGACCTGGTTCAGTGCGGACCTTTCTGTAAAGCTCTTTCCCATCTTCGTCTTGATAGGAATATGTTGTTCTTTGAGGTTCTTTTTTACAATCTACGACAAAGAGATCAGATATTTTAAGACCAAGAGCTTCGCAAATGGAGTCAACGGTGCAACCGAAAAAGCAATGCAAAAGAATTTTCCCATCGGAGCCCTCGCTAATCGACAAGCTAGGATTTTTGTCATGATGCGCTGGGCAGCACGTTGAATAACCCATGCCTGATTTTTTGGCTGGTTTTCCTGTCCGTAGGGAGATAATTTCTAGGAATGAATGAAGGTTCATATCAGTCCTATTAGCGGGAGGTTTGTTCTTCGATCCATTGATCGAATAGGTCCATTCTAAGAACTAGACGTTTGCCAACTTTCCTCACTGCATTTTGCAGGCCATTGCGATGCCTATGAAGTAAAAAAAAACGGATTTGGCCCAAAGTAAATGGGTATTTACCGCTAGATAGAATTTGCTGTATCGACCAGTACTCATATTTGTTCATAAAGACTTCATTTGGGTTGTTATTGAAACTAGCCCAATTATGATGGAGAGCGCTAATTATGCTTCGCACTATGGTGGACAATTTTAAATTATGATTTTAATCAGTTGTCTTTTTGTGTCTTAGGTTGGTATCTCTGATCTCCATAAATATGAGGATGATTGAGGAGAGATAAGTAGGTGATGTGTCCATATTTCGGATTTGGTGATACTGTTTGCAAAACTTCTTCAAGCAGGCGTGTTAAACTTCTAAGTGGACGTTGAAGGATTGTTTCTCTGGGCTTTTTTGATGTAATGCGTGCTAAGGCATTGAAAAACTTTGATTGGCGATGAGATATTAGTACGGGCCTATTTCCAAACCATGTTGGCGCTAGTATTGTAGGTAAATCAGGGCTCGGCTGTAATGCACTAATTTTGATTTTTGACACTGTTTCTATGTGTATGGGAAGCTGGGTATGAGAAGCGGCAATGCAAAACCAACATAGACCTAAGCTTTCTGCTGCAGTAAGGCGCGTATCTGGACGCCCATTATGGCATCTTTGTGCAAGCTCGATCAGTATTTCTGCAGCGGTCTTTTCTGGAATAGGATATGCCGCAGGGGGGATGATTCTAATGATTTTTCCAAAGTGCAAATCCATCTTTTTAGGAAAAATATGCTCGATAAAAGCTACTTCATTGACTGGGTAAGTTTTTCTGATAAAGCCCAAAAAACTTTTAAGGGCACGCCATTCAAGTGGATGTCCTTTGCCTTCATTTTCGACTTGTCGAGCCAATCGAATTACAAAATCAATGAGTTGTTCCCCCGCTTGAGGTGTGCGTATTTTAAACTTACGTGTATCTACATAGAATGCTCCTTTTGGACCGAAATCTTTTATGAAGGGGTCCTTTTGTTTCGAGCCATTCTCTCCAGGCTCGATAAGCTTTTTTCGCCGGCATCTGAGCGGCTAGAGTTAGTTGAGGTTTTTCAGATAACCAGCACTCTAGCCTATTCGATTCTCGATCCTCTGTTGCACCATGAAGCCAGCTTCTAGAAAATCTGATATTCCAATTTTCTTCAGAAACCTGATCGAATCCTGGATTGTCTATTTCAATCTGTTTCCAAGAAGCCTTCATTTCTGCCAGATTGTTATCAAGATCATCTAATATTTCTTGGATTTCTCTGAGGGGGTCATTCATCAGACACCTGCTCGGCTCGATTTTCTAGACGTTGACGAGCATGTTCAGCAGCCCTATGGAGCCTTTCCCTTAATACTTCTTTAGAGGGGAAGTCTGTGAGATATTCAGCTACATGAATGCCTGCCTGGCCGAGTTCAAGGAGCTCGATCTGTTCACGCTGTTTGCCTGTACAAAGAATCAGTCCTAAGGGAGAATGCTCACCTGATTGGCGCTCGTACTTGTCTAACCAACGAAGATAGAGTTCCATTTGTCCCTTATGTTCAGGCTTGAAGTCGCCCAGTTTGAGCTCTATGGCCACTAGTCGTTTGAGTCCCCGATGGAAAAAGAGAAGATCGAGACGGAAGTCTTTATCATCTATAGTGATTCTCTTTTGGCGGGCAAGAAAACAGAAGCCAATGCCTAGCTCTAATAGAAACTGCTCGAGCTCTCTCATGATTGCATCTTCAAGATCTTTTTCGATATAGCGGTCATTGAGATTCAGGAACTCAAGAATATAGGGATCGCGAAATACGAGATCAGGTGTTAATTGGTCTTCTTTGCGTAGCTTATCAAGCTCAGCTTGAGCAACCAGTTCGGGACGTCTAGAGAGAGCGGTTCGCTCAAAAAGCATCGAATCAATTTTATTTTCTAATGTCCGCACATTCCACTTCTCAATTCGACACATTTCGGCATAAAAGTCGCGCTTGATAGTATCTTTGATGGGGATTAATAACCTGAAATGGGACCAACATAGTCGTTGGGTTAGTGATTGGACGGTCTGGTAATCGGAGAACACTTCGGCAAATTGTATCATACGACGTAAACTTTTTTCTTCAAACCCCTTGCCGTAGTCAGTCGCCAATTGTCGCGACACTGTGGCGACAATCTTTTTCCCGTATTCGGCTCGTTCATCCTGAAGGATTTCTTTGCGAATACGAGATCCAACATGCCAGTAAAGTTGGGTTAATCCAGTATTTACAGTCGATGCAATAGACTTGCGAGTCTGATCGATCATATTCTTGAGATCGTCAAGTAGACCTTCAGGTAAAGCTATCTGCGTTGCTTGTTTACGTAGAGCTGGAGGAGTTTCAGTTGTCATAGTGAGTTTCCTTTCAGGATTTGGTCTGAGATTTGGTTGCTGAACTGTTTTGTAACCTCAACATCCATATGGGTATAGTGGAGAAGCATGTTTAAGGTGCGATGCCCTGTGGCGGTCTGGAGTTGGAGATTGGATGCTCCCATCGCAGCGGCATAGGTGCAAAAAGTGTGACGCATATCATGTGCCCGACAATCAGCAATGTTGGCGCGTTTAAGAGCATGTTGCCATGCTTTTTTGATATCAAGTTTGCCAAAGGCTGTTTTGCTGGCAAAGATTCGAGGTTTTAAAGGATTGCGCGTTTGGTGTAGCTGCCTTAATTCTACGATAACAGGATCGCAGAGAGCAATGCTGCGTGGTCGACCATTTTTACTCTCCTTGATGTAGGCGATCTTGTTTTCGAAATCAATGTGCCTCCATTCAAGATTAAGAATTTCTCCCTGACGAGCACCTGTGGTGAGAGAAAGGAGAATGATACAATATAGGTAAGGAGATTTGCTTTGACGGGATGCAGCGAGGAGACGGGTGATTTCATCTTCAGTAAGAACACGATCGCGACCAGGATTCTCTTTGAGCTTAATCAAACGCAAGGCAGGATTCTCATGGATCCAATTAAGGCGTTGCACTCCATAGGTTAGCAGGGCAGATAGGGATGCCATGTAGCGATTAATGGTGGAAGAGGTCCGTTTAATTCCTTTTTGAGTGGGAGTTTCGGCAAGAATCAGTCTCTCGTTACCAAGAAGCTCGGGAGTAATGTGGATGAGGCCGTAGCTAACAAAGCGCTTTTTCCAGTAGGTGAGATGCCTTTTGGTGTCGTCAGCTGAGCGATGATGTTCAATAGCTCCGTCTTGAATATAGCGATCAACGAGCTCGCCAAAAGTATGGATCTTATTGTGTTGGTCAAACTTGAATTGACCCTGTTTGATCTGCCGTTCAGTTTGAAGAGCCCAGTCCAAGCCTTCTTGCTTGTATTCAAAATGTTTGCAGACTGAAGGGTAGCCTTTGATGCGGATGACGGCACGCCAAACTGTCGTGCCATTTTTATTTTTGCGTTTGTAAAGAGACGCCATGTTTCCAACCTTGAGTTAAAAGCGTTTAGTTGGATGGCGTGCTGGTTAAGATTGTTCTTTAATGCACCGCCATTGCACCGCGACGAATAAGTTAAAGTTTAACTTGATATTCCATCAAGCTGATTATTCCTGATTCGCAGTGGAATGTGATGGATAAAGAGTGGGGCAACCTGGATTTGAACCAGGGACCGACGGGTTATGAGTCGGTGCTCCCTTCACAAACCAGCATACATCAGAACACATAGCAATCATTCCATAAGCGGTTTGCGAAAGCGCCGATTGTGTTCTTTTGCGCTATTTACTTCCAGTTTTTTGCAGCGGAGTGCGTAAAAATTGCGTAATTGTTTGCTTGCTGATAAAAGAAAATTGTTTTTGAAATCGAATCTCAAAGAGGACTTGCTATGACACAAGCTGTATTAGAAAACTTAGCGCAAGCTATGCAAACCATAGATAATGAATTCAAAAAGTGCCTTAGAAACGGAAAATGGCCTGACTATTGTGATTTTCTTCCCCAACATCCAAAAATAGCAATTGATAGTAAGATTGAAAAATTTGATGAGTGGCAAAAATACTGTAGTAAGCGAGCTGTTTTTCCAATTGAGTTAAATTTTGTAGAACTACAACAAGTCAAACAAACGAATGATCTTTTGAAACAAAAGCTGAAATCTAATTTAAAACTTTTAAAAAATCAGGAGGGGATAGAGATAAATAAAAACGAAATAAAAATAGTTCATTGGTTGGAATTTTTGAGAAATATCAACACTTCTTCATATATGATCGACTTTCAAGGCTTCTTTAATGGAAGAGATGCTTATCAAGTCTACCTTTCAGTGTATTATGAATAATGACTACTCATTAATGTAGACGTAATTTTTTGACTTATAGATTTTTAAACCAAAATTGAAAAGAAGCAAAGCAATCAAACATAGGCCCGCGGTTGCAATGATTGATATAGCGAAGAGTACTGGATTGCCATATACGGCAGCCAAACGGGGAAGGGTTGCAGTCATTAAAAGGGGAGTGAAGTATAAGATCCATTTTTCTCTGCCTTGAAGGGCACGGCCTACTGGAAAAAGGGAAAGTGTCAGGACGACGTTTAGAATAACATAAGATAGTTGACTCCCGCGTGAGCTGAAAAAAGAGGTGGATCCGACTAGAATGACAACCGCTGCAAATGCAAACATGAGAATCAGAGAGCTAGCTAAAGTCTGCAACCCGAGCGGCAAGCCATAAAGTGTTATAATCAGAATAAGCGTGGCGACCCCTTGGATAATATCCCCAAAAGATGTCAGGTTAGACTTTGAAATCGCGATGAGAAAAAGAGGGGAGCGTGGTTTAGCCAAGTAGGATTCCATCTCGCCACTTTCAATAAGCGATGCCAAATTATAGAGTCCGCCGCCAAACACATTTAAAAGCCCCCAGCCAATTAAAACCATTCCGGTTGAGATAAGGTATTCTTTAGTGGCTGTTGGATCGTCTCCGATGCTTAAAAGAGCCAAGAGATAGATGCCGTAAAGATAAAAGCTGTTATTGAGAACGATAGTTAGTATGGACGAAAAAAACTCGAGGGGTTTTCGCATTTGGGCCGACCATTGATTCTTGAACGCTAGAAGCATCAATTGGAACATCTCAACCTCCAAAGTTATGATAGTGTTTGCGAGCGCTTCGATAAGACAGAGCGCACAGGCCGAGGAGGCAAGCTAATTGAACTGTAATCCTAACAATCCATAGGGTGGCTGACATTTGATAGAATTGCCCCTGAATTGAGAAATAGCAGGGTTGGAAGATCATATCTGAAAACGGGGTATTAAGAAAAAATTTGTCCCATGGTGCAGGCAAGTCGGATAGTGGCGCAAGAACGCCACCGAAAATCAAAAATAGCTTTCCGAAAAGTAACCTGAAAGAATTGATTGAAAAAAGTCTAATTTGCAAATTCGTTAAAACAAATGAATAAAGAGAATCAAGTAGGCTGATGATTGGAAGCACTAACAAAAAACGTAGAGCGCTTTGAGCAGACAAAGCGAAATTCATAGTAAACAGTGGCATAATTAAGACATAGATCACAAGATAAAGAAGACGCCGATAGAGCGTGCGTGCATAAATGGAAACCGAGATATAAAGTGGCCAATTTCTTGGTCTGACAAAAGAAATTGAAAAATCTGCGCTTGCGTTTGTGATAAGTTTTTCGCGCTGAGTTGTCAAAAAAAGAATCTCGGTAAGCCCGATGTACGCAAATAACGCAGTCTGGCCCAAGGTAGAAAAATTATGATTCAAACCAAGCCACAACTTAGAAAAAATCCAAATAAAGCAGGGATAAAGAATAAAACCTGCGATAGTTGAACTAAGAGAAGACTGCTCTTCTTGAATCGAAAACCAAGCAAATTTGCTATAAAATTTTAAGGAGTCGTTCACAGCTTTTCTCTTTCACCTTTGTACCAGTGGCCAATGATAGACTCCATGCTTACCTCTTCGACCGCAATATCCAGAATGTTATCCTTGTAAACGTTCATAAAATGATCAATCGCAGATGTTGGCGTGATTGTTTGGATATCGATCTGAAATTTTTTGACAAGATGTTTATCTTCAATGATTTTAATGCCTGATAGCTCGATGCCATTAAGAGCTGGTGTTGCTAAGGTAAGCTTGATATTGCGCGCGGTGGCGAAGCTTCCTCTTAATCCTTGAAGTGATCCATCATAGCCGATTGTGCCCTTGTTTATTAAAATGGCGCGATCGCAAAGAGCTTCGACATCACTGATATCATGGCTTGTGAGCAATAAAGTAGCTTTTTCCTCACTCTGCCATTGTCGAAGCAAATGGCGAAAACGTGCTTTACCAATAATATCCAAGCCAATCGTGGGCTCATCTGCCAGTAAGATAGAAGGACGGTGAATCAAGCTCGCCACAATTTCGCATCGCATCCGCTCACCCAGAGAGAGGGTATTTGGCGGAGAGTCAAGAAAAGAGGTAATTTCAAACAATTCTGCAAGCAATTGTATGCGTTTAGTAAGTTCTTTTGATGCAAGATTATAGATGGCGCCCACCATCATAAGTCCCTGTTTAACGGTGAGAAACATCCATAAATTGCTTCGAGTTCCGAATACAAGGCCTAGCCGCTTATTAGCTTCGATTGAGCCTGACAAATGACCAGCGATCCACGCTTTTCCGGTGGTGGGCTTCAAAATTCCGCAAAGAAGCTTGATGGTTGTGCTTTTACCAGCACCATTGGGACCGAGAAAGGCAACAGATTCCCCTTGGTAAATTTCCAAATTAAGACTGCGAACCGCTTCGATGCGCTCTTTGGGAGCAAACCAAGATTTCTTCTTCCAAAACGTTTTGGATAAATCAGCAGCTTTTAAAGCACCTTCTTGTTTCATGACGACCCCATGCTTTGTAAAGCAGCAGAAGAACAAAAAGCGCATTCCTTATTTCGCGTAATTGGCAAAAAGCGGCTATTTGAGAAAGACAAGACATCAAGCTGCATGATTCCCTCCAATGTTTGAGGTTTATCACACCCAGATAGATATCGGGAAGCTTCAAACACAGCAAGTGAGCAACAGGTAGCGATTGGTGGCGCGAAAGCTCTTTTCTGAATATGTGGATTGCGGTCATCGGGATCGAGTCCTGATTGCCCCTCTAATTGACGGGTGGCGCAGAAGTAACAAGGTGTGTTTTCCGGAATGGTCAAAGGTCCGATCCACGAACCGCCAAATGTAAGGCAAGGTTTCTTCATGGTTATCGCAGCGCTAGCTACTATGCCTGCTATATGTTGAATTGCTTTATATTTGGATAAATAGCTAAAAGGGTTGAATACGAAGTCTACTCCTTTCATGATCTCGAATAAATTTTCGGGAACATTCACCTTTAAGCTATGCCCAGTAAAATTAATGTCGGGGTCGCATTCTCGGATTTTCTTTTCACAGGCTTTTATTTTTAGCTGTCCCAAATCTGTGCGATCATAGAGTACTTGGCGGTGTAAATTCGTAATCTCAACAATATCGAAATCGATTCCTACAATATTTTTAATGCCAATTCGAGAGCACAGAAGTGCAGTCCATGACCCATAACCTCCAAGGCCAACAATTAAAACCGTGCGATTTTGCAAAGCTGAGTTGAGTTGTTCACCTGAAATATTTTGGGTTTCGAAACTACGGAAAAATCGAACTTGTCTATCATAAAGAGCATCTTGAGCTGCATGGGGTTTTTCATTTTCCTGAATAATTAAGCCATGCATTTTTAATGTGTTAATAACTTTTTCAAGAACACTTTCCTCAAGGTCGAATTTTAATGACAATGCTGTAAGGTCGTCTGGATAGTGGATGCCTTCTTGCAGCGCTTTTAAAAATGGATAAAGTAAACGAGGTTGACTTTTGATCCCGAATCCTTTTCCAAGAATTGAAGAACTAAGTTCTAAAATACCTTTATCAATTTCATGCACCTCCCAACTCGATTGTAAGCGAATAATCATAAATCGTTTATGACTCCCATCGTCACCGTATAAAGCGGTATGCACTGATTAGGATCTAAATTTAAAAAGTCGCACATTTGGGAATCACGCATCGCAGGGGAAGGAAGTCCGCCAATTTGGTGCTGCATACCTTTGATTAAAAGCTTTTGAGCTAATCTGCCCGCGTCTATGTAAATTTCTCGAAGCGCCCTGCTATAAGGAAATTGTCTCATTGCCTCTTGAGCATCGAAAGACATGATCATTAAAAAAGAGGCTGTTAGAGAAGCTGACATGCCGCACAAAAGCTTTACAGCTTCATGCCGAAACAATCCCAGTTTAATTAAAGAAAGGCCATTCTTATCGGGTTGAAAGAGATAAATGCCCGGTTGAATTTCCTGTACGTCAAAAATAACTAAGTAATAACGCCATATTCCAGCAAATAATTCATCCTTACACTCGCTAAGCAATGCAGCCAAAATATCAAGATTAAGGGGTATTTCCTGGAATTTTCGATAAGTTTTTCTTCCTAAAAGCGCCTCAATTACAGAAAGCTTGACTGCTGGCTTTTGTGCCGGCAATAAAATATCAACTGGAGGAAAGGACAAGTGTTTGCAGCTTGGCTTGATCCATTTACAGTCTTGATTTGGCGTAGAGAGATAAAAATCCAAACAGACCTGCCATTTTCTATTCCACCAATGTTCAACTTGGTCGATTTCAGGATGTGATTCTTGATCTAGCGAGGCATTTTGACCGGCGATTAAGGCATCGCAGCAATCTGAAGGATTATATTCGTGCGTATCTTCAGTCAGCGGCTTTTTTAGCTGTAATGTACCTAAATCATCAAAGGCAGGGCAGACATAAGAATAATTCATGCTAATCCCTCATGAAGAATTACTTGTGCCATGACTCCTTCTTCTAGCTTTGATGCACTTATTCTTTTTAAAATTCTTTCTTCGTTCATGTGTAATTCGATGGCAGTTTTTATACCAAGCTCTTGGCTTAAAGCTTCAATGGAAGCCAAAAGGTGCCCAACATCCATGTGCACAGTGCGGAATGTCCTTGGCTCTCTATAACGATACATATTCCTCTCGAAAATGGTCGTCAGCACGATCATTCCTATAGCGGTTTGCTCTAGTCCAAAACTTTCCAGTTCGCTTGCGTCATTTGAAATTCGTCTGAGGGATGGGCAATCAGTTTGGATATGATAAAAACCTTTCTCAATTCCTTGAAGACTCCCTGTTAAAAAATAACCTTCAGTAGGATGGCGACTTCCTCCTGACGGACTGGTTCTTCGAATGAGAGGCACATCCGACCAGTGACAAGCTTTTTCGCCTTTTTTGCCAAAAACGCAAGATAAAAGGAATTGAATTTTAGTGCTTAGCGGTTGTCTTTTTATTTCAGCAAAAGAAATGTCCAAAGAAGGCAGAGGGATTTCAAATAAATCAGCATTGTATTTTTTGTAGCGTTCGATATCTGGTTGAAGAGATTGGAAACGCGTCATCTTCTTTCGATCAATTTCGTGACCACCCCCTTCTTTAGAGTAGTCGAGGAAAGGAGCATCCCAGGTAAAAAAATGGTAGTCAGCTGCATCAGCCCAGCCAGACTTTTTCCATTTTTTAATGCCAGCATGGCTTGCATTCAACTCAGTGATAGGCAAAATGATTTTTTTCTCTAAAAGACTTGCAAATGTTTTTTCGAGTATAGTTGGCAGAGCAGAAACTTTTGATGACAAAAATTCAAATAACTCTCGTTTTTCAATGCGTTTTGCAGACGCAACTGCCATAAGTGCTGCCAAGAAAGGGACAGCATAGGTTGTTTTCTGTATCTGTTCCTCGATAGCCCAATAATTTTGCGTTACCGAGCTTGGACAACGAATTTTAATTGCGGGACTGGCTTGAACTTCCATCTATCTTCCTAAAATCAAAAAAGGGGCCGTTCAAGCCCCTTTGAAGTTTATTGATCATGCTGCAAAGTTGGCTGATCAATTTTCTCTAATACAAAAATTTCAAACTCCTCTTCTTGTTGAGAGGGCAGTTTTTGATCTTCTTTTTCATGTTCGTGCTGTTCCATTGAAAACTCCTTTCCTAAATTCAAGAATGCAATTCAAATATTGAGTTGCAAGTGATTGTTCTAGGATTGTTTAGCATTTTAGTCAACAAAATTTAAGTTAAGAGGATCTTATTCTGAGAATTTTTTGGAAATGCCCTTAGAAGTCAAGGGATCGCATCACAATAATGAAACCAAGGCAGGGTTCATTTAACAAAAAAAATCAATTTCACTTCCGTCTTTTGCAAACGGTGATCACTTGCTTCAACTTCTCGATGTTACATAGAAGAAAATTCGATTATAAGCTTCTAAGTTGATAGCAGTTGCTTGCATATCTTTTCGTTGGCTTAGAAATTGCTAGGTATTAAATATGTGTTGTCTGAATTGCATTTTTTTGTGGGGTTTGATTGTAGTTTCCATTCTTATTATTTCAATTCTAATAATTTATAATTTTAAAAAGTTTCAATTTCTAATTAATAGATTGAATGGTTTATATCGTAAAAACCCTTTTCCTTCATTAACGTTGTCTATAGTTCTCGGTATATGTCTCGGAGTTTTAATAACAATAATTTTCTGTGGTTGTTTAACTTTTGATAGTCTCTTCGACTTTGTAGCAATTTTTTTTGGATTAATATTAATTCTGATTATTACATGCATCACTTATTCCATTAATGAAAAGGCTGCTTGGGTTCCTATTACATTAATTATTGCAGTTGGAATCATGACGTTTTTTTTGGTTGAACTTGATTTAGAGGAAGGTGGAGTGTTAGTTAACAAGCTATCTTTAGGAGGTGTGTGCGAAATAAGTTGTCGAAATTCCTTTAAAAATGAAATAGATTTCTTTTGTAAAAATGTTGTTTGTGGTGAGAACTGTAATCTGGAAGAAAAAATTAAAGCAAATTTCCCATCAAGCTGGGAACCAAGTTTTGATTTGGCTTATAAAAATTTGGCAAGTAATAAAGAAGAATTAAGAGATTTATTAGAGCTATGTTGCGCAAAAAATCCTAATTGCTTGATTAAAAAATTAAAAAACATTATTCGTTCAAAAATGGAAATGCTCGATAAAAATATGGATAACAATGAAGCAAAAATTGTACTTACAAAAATTTTGATATTAGAAAATCTAACATTAGAAGCTTTTTCCAAAGCCGTCACACATTGTCAATGTTCACACAATTCGAATTGTGATTGTGAATCCGAGACTAACTTAAAAAAAGATTTAGAATTGAATTATAAATTAGAAGAGTTCAAATAATAGATATATTTTTGACTTTCCTGAATTAACTTTCTTATCCTTCTTCTTTCCTGAATAGCTGCTTTTGTAAATTGCCCATGTTTTTTTGGTGTCAATCCGCCATGAAAGCGACAACGTCCATTGGCAAGAGGCTTTAACTTGCAAGGCAAGCAAGAATTTGAGCGTGTTTTTGCACCGCAGATCAAATTTTCCATGGGGTTCCGCATTTTTTTCTTACCCTCCCCCCGTTTTGAGATTTCCGACAATTGCTTGACCGCCAGCATTAACATTTACATGTTGAACTGTCACTGTCTGTTCACCCTTGCGACGGTAACGATGCAAGGTTTCAATTGTTTCATTATGAAGTCGAAGCAGTTTGATAGCGCTTTTCATGTAGAACTCAGATTGGCATAACATTTCTGAATTATTCGCCTTATTGAGATAATGCATGCCTTGCGAAAACAAGCTGTTCGCTTGTAGAGCTAATCGGGTTTCATTGATGTCTTTCGGGTTGCTTTCAGCTAGGACTTGTGCCGAAACATTCAAAGAATGAGCCAAATCGTCTTTTCTTGGCATGCCAGCGCCAGCAGAGGAGATTAGCTCCATCAGCAGGTCGTTATTCTCAATGCCGGTCAGTTTCTTTAATTCACTTACAAATGAAGTATTCGTTGAAGGAGTATCATGAACAAATTCGATTCGACCGTGCTGAAATTCATTATTTTTAATGGAGAATTTAAGCTTCTTTGAGCTATTCGAATTTGAGTTTTCCAATTGAAGCATAAACTTATTCCTTTTTGTAATGTTTCAAACCTTCGATTAACCATTGCCTCAAATCTACTTTAGCTTTAAAAGCATCGCCAGGGCTTTTTTCCTTCGGTACAGGCCAAGCTTGCGCTTGGGGGTAGTTTTCTTTCCAAAATCGAAAGGCGCTCTTCCCTGCCTCATCGAAATCGAGACAAATTAAGAGCAGAGAAGCTTTTTGCAATAACTCGTGAGTTTCCTTGTCGGGCCTTTTTGAAGCCCCGCCGAGCGCAAGACAGGCACACAGGTCACTTGCCACTTGTTGGACTAACAATGCGTCAAATTCAGCCTCTACAACAAGAATAACGGATTTTTTGTCTCCAAACAAAGATGGACACTGCATGCTACCTGAGATTTCTACGTATTTCGACGAATCATCACCGATTTTCCATTCATTCCGACGGATTTTAATTTTAATAATATTGCCGTCCGATTGAGTTGGAATAACAATGCCGGACGGCAGCCATAAGTTTGTTGGTCGACCTGTCGGATCTTCCTTTTTCGGCAAATCCCAAACTGTATGGGGTAGGAATTGATCCCATGAATTCCAACCCAAACTTGCCTTTCGTATAGTAGGTATTGTGAGGCCACGATCAAAAAGTAATTGGAGAGCTGGCTTATTTGCCATAAGCGATAGATGTCTGGCGAGGACAAATTCCAGTGCCTTCTTCCTCCAAATTAAGGAGGGAAGGGGAGCTACCTTAGGTTCCCAAACATGACGACGATAATTGATTCCATAGCTAATTTGAGCAGGGATACGATTTACTTTCGCACAAGCTGATTGAAAATCCAAGTTCATAAATTCTCTGCAAAATTGAATGGCATCTCCTTTCTTTTCGCATCGGCGGCAAAAAAAGCGATCAATTGCATTCCAAATAATAAAACGGTCTTTTCCTCCACAATTCGGGCATGGCGAATGATATTCACCGCCGTGTGTTGAAGCGACCCGCCGGGGGATTAATCCCATTTCATTCGCCAATAATAAAAGCATAGGCTCCTGCTAATCCTGCTAATTTGCTAAGATTGAGTTAAATATTTAAAAGTCAGAAATATACTGTCTTTTTGGTATGCTAATCTTTTGCTAAACTAGTGCTAAAGTCATATTGTTTTTTAGCACAGCTTAGCAAAGAGATTAGCAAGTTTTCACTCAAGTTAACTATTTTACGATTAATAACTTGTGCATGTTTTAATCAGATTAGCAAATTTAGCAAGTTGCTGAATCCAAAGCTTCCTCATTTAGGGTCCAAACCTCTCTTTTAATCACGCCGTTAATTTTTTCATTGGGACAAAAAATGACCAAGTCATGCTCTTGTAGAATTTTCATTATTCCACGAGTTGTCTTCGCATCTCGGATTTGAATAGGTCCTTTCTGATAAATTAGGGTCAAAGGGAAAAAAAGTATTTTTTTTAACTTGGATTCTCGCTTCATCCAATTGAGTACTTGTTCCGCCAACATTAAGTTTGGATCTCGAATATGTGATGAAAAAATTCTAATTGCTTCATCAAGATAAAACTTGGCTAAGGCAATTCCTCGATCAATTTCTTCGACGTTGATAGATGCCGCGTTTATGTCATTGAAGATAGTCAGAGTGCCTGCAATTCTCAATGCTTGCTCAGCAGTTTTGGTAGCGCTGCGTCTTTCAGAGAAATAATTTTGATTTTCAGATAAAAGTTTTTCTACATCGTCGTGAAAGCGCTTCCAAAAGCGTTTTGCTGGTGAGCTTAATTCTAAATTTCTTGGATTCAAAATATTCTTGCTGGCACCTTGTAATGGGAGTGGGACATCCAAAATTTGGGCCATTTGACTATGATAAGCCTGAATGGCTTCATCTTGATAGGGATCTAGTTCTTGATACGAACGTTGGCCTGCAAGAGTAACAGGATAAACGACCAAGCATCGTGCTAAAAGACCTTGAGTCATTAGAATAGGATTATTTAAAATATTTTCTAGAACAATCTCTTGAATCATAAGGTGCGTTGAAAAACGTTTCCCATACAAAATAATTGCTTCTTCACCGCGTATGCGAGTGATGGGCTTACCATCCCATAAAGAGGATAAGCCGCATGCTGTCTTTAATAAATTTTGTTTATCCATACTAAAGCCGCCAAACATTCTTCCACCTTCATCAGAAAAAAGACCGACACTGGGTTGACCAACTTGAAATAATTTAACAAGGCCTTCGTAAGTAGGCTCCTCCATTAAAATGATTGGTTTTAAGGGTGGTGTTGGCTCTTCTTCCAAATTTTGCAAGTTAGTTTCTATTTCTGCTAAGTTTGTTTGGTTTAGAATTGATTTTCTTTTTTTATTCCATATTTCAAGGTTATTTTTATAAATTTGTGCATCTCTGGTGTACAAACTAAGAAGCTTTTTTTGATGTTCTTGGATTGGTTTGGATGCAACATTGTCTACAGAACTTTTTCGATCGCCAGATTCACCAACTGTTAAAAGAAATAGAGAAGTTGGAATGCATCTTCCATCCAGCAGCACATTCACAAAAGGCTGTGCACAAAGTGCTATAGCTCCTAAGACGCTGCTTCCGCAGATCGATTTGGGTGCTTGAATAATTTCATGCATACGTTGAGCCGCAGAGCCAAGCTGATTGCCTAATGCTTCAAAAGGAAAAGTCGCTTCGGGCAGCTTTTCACGGCTTAACGGTAATGGATGGCTAAGCTTCTTGAAGGCTGTAAGCTCTTCAATTTCTTTTGCGCGGTTGATTGAATTTTGTAAAACATCTTTTTCAAAAGAGTTTGGTTGTTGAGATAGCTCAAGAGTGTTATCTTTGGTCATGGGAATCATATCCTTCAAAAATTGCCCCTTCAAGGTCGAAGCTTGAAAGGGCGGTTAATGTTAATAGCCAAGTATTTGGCTGATACTTTTAGCCTTACCTTCGTTTTCGAGGGTGAGGCTGTTTTTTAGCTGTACATACAGGTAATCCTTTGATGTTTTCGCTAATTTTTTAATTATTTCTTCTCTTAATGGTTTGCTTTGTTTTTTCTTTTTCCTCATAAAGCTCCTTTTGTGTTTTTATCTTGAATAAGATCAAAAAAGATTTTTGGATTTATTAACACTCGCCTTTGAAACCTAAGAAAAGCCTTCTCAATTCCCAAAAGCGATGCTTTGTTGATATAACTTCTTAAAGCGGATTCGCTTGGCCACTCAAATTTCTTCGCGTATTGTTTAACGGTAATCCAATGATTGACTGCATCGGATTCACCAGTAACTTCGGATATTGCTTTCTCCAAGTTTGCATTAGTCATTTTCTTCACTAGCCTCCTCATTTTTGATGTTTGCTAATTAATAGCCGAATGTGCTCGAACATATTTCTAGAGTCAATATTTTTTTTCTATGTTATTTCTATTTCTACACATTTTATTTAATTTAAAAACAAACACTATTTTTATTTGTTTTACAGGTTTGATGAACCATGGTTGATGAGATTTGCTGTCGTTCTTTCCAATACCTGCCTGACATGCTTCTGAGAAAAGTGAGCATATTTATAAGTCATTTGGGGTGATCGATGGCCGAGTATTGTCATCAATTCGCCTTGTGTAGCACCATTCATGGCGAGATAAGAGGCTGCGGTGTGACGCAAATCATGAAATCTAAAATCTTCAATCATTGCGATTCTGAGTGCTTTTGCAAAAGATTTGCGAATTGACAAAGGTCTTTTGCCTAACCTGTTGCTTTTGAAAATGAATTCGCTTTGATTTCTTTTCTCTGAAACTTTTTGAAGGATTGAGCGAACATCTTCAATTAAGGGAATTACTCGTTTGTCACCATTTTTGGTTTCGTGCAAGGTGATTAGTTTTTGATCAAAGTCGACGTCCTTCCATTTAAGATTTACGATTTCGCCATAACGCATCGCAGTTAACAACGCTAAAGCAACGATCGGAAAGAGATTTGGATTGTGAGACAACTTACAGGCTGAAAGAAGCCGATCTTTCTCTTCAGGAGCAAGAAAGCGCGTTCTGCCTTTGTTTTCTTTTTCTTTGGCTACTCTTTTCATTGGGTTATCTTCAAGCCATCCCCATTCTTTTACAGCTATGCTCAATACCCTTGAAAAAGCAGCAAGATACCGATTTACTGTTGATGGTGTTCGAAGTCTTTTTTTAAGTGTTGCCTCATGAAGCAACTTTTCGCGGACTGATGCAATATGCGAGGGTGAAAGGTCAGATATAGATAAATGGCCAAGTTCTAATTTCCAACGAGAAAGCAGTTGAAGCTTTTGATGAAAATATTTGTGATTTTGAGGCAACTGGGCAATGAACCGTTCTATAAGATCAGAAATTCTTTTCTTTTTTGCAGTCGTTTGAATTTTGTAACGGCCGTCTTTGATGGCTGCCTCAGTTTTTTGAATCCAGTCTTTTGCTAAACTTTTTGTACGCCATGTTCGGCGTTCAATGATACCTTGCAGCCTAATGGTTGCATGGAAGCTTTCTTCTCCATTTTTTTTCTTGATGACGCGAATCGATCCCATTTGATCCTCCTATTTGCCATGAACTATTTGAGAAAATTATTTCGGTCAACGGATTGCGAATCAGCTGTTTTAAGTAACTGTCTACGAGAGAGAAAAAGCGCATGGTTTTGAAAAATGCGCAAATTTTACGCAGTTGAAGGAAAACTTGATGGGGTTTTGCTATGAGATTTTTGAAAACAGGGGAGTGATCTGGGTAATGCTGATTATTTCCAGTCGAGTGCGTAATTTTTGCGTAAAAAGAAGGTTTTACGTCAATTGCGCAATCTGAAAAAAAGGCTTTAAGAGGGTATGTGAAAGGAGTGGGGCAACCTGGATTTGAACCAGGGACCGACGGGTTATGAGTCCGCTGCTCTAACCACTGAGCTATTGCCCCATAGGCAGACAAGATACAGCATGGTTTGTTTTTTGTGGAGAAAAACGGGATGGAGAGGGTATATATGACTTTTTTTGGGTGGATGCATGCGTTTTTTGGTTTTGGGATTGTTGTTGTTTGGAGTGGGGTGGGCTCAGGGGATCGACCCGGTTGGTGTGCCGAGGACAAGGTCCGATAATATCCCTCAGACGCATGTTGCTGATATGTGTGATGAGTATTTGACGGGTTATATTCAAGCACTTGTTGATATGAGTTACTATGAGTTTGAGGTACGCACGATTGTACGAGGTGGTGTTGTCTATGTATTTAACCTGCCAAATAATGAGCTCATTGCAAGTAGCATTCTCTGTTTTATCTATGATATTCCTTGTGTGAACTGCATTCAGCGGGTGAGTTGTTGTACAAATGATTTCATTGCAGCTCTTGGCCAGAGTGATCCTGTTGCGGCAAGAGAGATTGCTGTTTCTCAAAGTTATCTTTCGATGTGTCAAAATCCGGCGGATAAGTGTAGTATTAAGGGGATCTGGTTGCCTCAAAATACAGTCTTATTTCCACCTTTAATTGCCGATCCGCGCCAGGTGACGAATGGTGCGTCACTACGGTTTAATGATAAAGTTGTTGGAAAGCATGTAGGGGCTGTCTTTTTTGGAGATGATTTCATTTTTTTACGTTTGAAAGATGTTTTGTGTTTTCACGGAGATATGGACCTCGGCATCGAGGCTGGGATTTTTGCTGTGTTTGATCTGGATCATCCCGAAGCTTGTATGTTTAACACCGATTTTTATGTAGCGGCTTTAGCTTCGTATGCATTTGACCGCTGGGCGTTTCGTTTCCGCTTTTGGCATCTATCGTCCCATATTGGGGATGAGTTTTTGATCGCCCATCCGGACTTTGACCGGCGCAATTTGAGTGATGAGGGCTTGGATTTGTTTGTATCCTATCAGTTTGGAAGGGCAGTCCGTGTCTATGCTGGAGTGGGATATATCTGGGATCGGGACAAGGAGTTTCCGGAACATCCTTTGTATGTAGAAGGGGGTGCAGAGATACGGGTGTTTGGGGGTAGGGATTGTTTCAATAAGTTATATGTACAGCCTTTTTTTGCGATGCACTTTCGCTCTTGGGAAGAGCATAATCACGATCTAGACCAAACGTATGCTTTGGGCGTGGAATGGAGTAAAATTCAGGGTGTTGGGCGAAAGTTTCGTTTGTTTTTAGAGTATCATAATGGCTTCTGCAAAGAGGGGCAATTTGTAAGAGAGCGATCTGATTATGTAGCCTTAAAAGTGACTTATGGTTTTTAAGTTACCGTGACAAATCCATCTGGATAAACAGGACCATCTGGACCAATTTTGAGCTTTCCTGTGAAAAAGTCTTTGTAAATCCGTCGTCCTTGTTCTGCTGTTTGAATACAGAAAAAACTGTTGCTGACCCATTCTGATCCTTTGATGGTGCCTGATTTGAAGTTGCACTGGTAGCGGTATGTGATTTTCTCTTTCCAGTATTCAGGCGGTCCAAATAAGACAATAGGACCAAATGGGCGGCTTCCTACTTTATGGCGTACCTCTTCCAGAGCATATTCAAAATCGGTACCGATGCCTCCCATGACGAAAAGGGGAAAGTCTAAATAAAATTCGGCTTGTCTTTCAATGAGTTGGTCAAGTCGGTAGGTCATTTTAGCTTCGACATAGGGATTTTGTTTTTGTTCGTTGACAACCATGTCAGGTCGAAGTTGAAAATTGACGATATTGGCGCAGGATAAGATGTCGAGCTCTTTTGCCATCCTGTTTCCCATTTCCATAGCTCCAGGGCCTCCACCTGTCACTAGAGCTAACGGTGTTTTTTTATTGAGAAGGGGATGGTCAACAGTGGCTTTCAACTCTAAAATCCCCTGAAGAAGCTTTTTAAGTTCCATTTCAAAATTGCCAACCAATAGATTTGAGCCGTAGATGCCAAAGAAAGTCGCTTTTTCAAAGATGTCGATTTTTTTTAGGGGAACGAACATGCCTGATGTTTTATTGGGTCTTTGGATATATTGTAGGATTTGTCCGCTATTGGAATCTGCCCAAAAGACGGGGATTCCAAAAGTGACTAAATCGATGAGCATAGCCCTATCCTCTTGTGAAAAATAATAGCCATTTGAGCGCGAGGGGACTTGGAAATAGAGGCCCATAAGGTTTGATTGTACATAATATGAAAGAAGCATTCTTTTCATAAGAGGGGATGGGAAATAGCGTGTAAACAAAACGCCTTGGCTGGTGATCAATCCCCTTTCAATGGCTTTAAGGAAGGGGTAGCAGGGCTGTTGCTCAATGTAGCGCTCCACCATAAGCGACTGACGGACTTTATGAATAATGCCAGGAAAAGGTTGCTGCTGTGGGTTACGGATGATCCAATCGTCAGAGGTTAATCTTAACATTTGGCTGCCTTTGACGATAAAAGTGGCTGCACGATCTCCAAGTGGCTCTGGGGCAGTTTTAAATGCATTAAAAATGGCTTTAGGGTCTTCTAAACACCCTTGCAGTTGATCTCGGTCTGAGAAAAATACGTGTTCCCGATGCGGCTCGAGGGTAAAAAATTCCAATGGGATGTCATAGATTTCTTTCGTGCTAGTGCCAAAAAGTTCGTAAATATCCCCAGAGGCCTCTGTGTCTGGCTGCAAAACACTTGCAGAGGTGTGCTGATACCCTTTAGGAAGAAATTCAGAGGCAACACGTCCAAAAACCGTTCGGATATGTAAAGGAGCGGAACAAACAAGCAATATTTTATTGGGCTCAACAATACGTGCGAGGTTGGGCACCCATTTTTGATGGAGCCGTAAAAGATCCCTTAAAGCCATTTTTTGTTTGAGTGCAAGATCTAGGGTGGGAAGGAGGGAGTGAATCGAAGAATCAAATTCCATAAGCCCTTCACGCAATTTCAAGAACGCGACACTTTTTCCTTCGATCACTTCTATTGTCAGGTGTTCGCTTCCATGTAATCCACCAAGAGAAAGAAGAGGCCTACCTTCCCGATCTGACCTGCCAAACATACGGGTGAGGTAATCGGGACTTCTCACTTTTCTACGCTCATCAGCAGCAAAAAGTTTACCGATATAGGCGCCAGGGGTGAGCAAGGCGAGCATTTCTTGTGCCAATGATCCTATCGCTGAAATTTCTAATTTCACATGCGCCATGGCATGGGGCCTATCAAACACAATTTCATGACTGATCCCATCAAGTCCCAATTGGGCCAAAACACTTTTGATATTGAACATCACTTGTTCTGGTGCGATTTGATACCCTACGAAGACAGGAGAAATGGCTTCAATAACAAGTTCTACGCTCGCTCTTGAATCGCTAAGGGGTGTAATTTTTTGAATATAACCATCGGGGGTAACGAGGTCAAAATGTCCCGGTTGTAGATAGCTCATAACGATGTTAAATAAACAATTCGGTCAATTTAAGGAAGAAACTTAAGGAATTTTCTTGTGAAATAAGCACAATTGCTTAAAATTTAAAGGCTATACCATATCCCACAAAAAAAATCATAAATAGGCGACAGCGAAAGCTCCCGCGATTGAACGATCCTGAAGTGGTCAATATATTTTATATTGACCACTTCAGGATCGCTCAAGCCCGGGGCTTTGGCGTTGCCTATTTTGATGTTTTTTATGGGATATGGTATAACCCTATTTTTTTAAAGGTGATCTGATGAAGAGGGCACGCAGTGTTGGAATACATGACGGGACTTTTCATGCTGATGAAGTGACGGCATGCGCTCTTCTAATTGTATTCGACTTAATAGATCCTAATAAAATTGTACGGACACGGGACCCTTCCCTTCTTGATGAATGTGAATTTGTTTGTGATGTAGGGGGAATATTTTCTCCGGCACAAAAGCTATTTGATCATCATCAAGCTTCTTACCAGGGTGATCTAAGCAGCGCCGGTATGGTGTTGGAATATCTCCATCATCAAAAAATTCTTTCTGATGAGGAATTTCATTTTTTTAATCAGACCATGATTTTAGGTGTCGATGCTCATGATAATGGGCGTTCTATTCAGATTGCTGGATTATGTACTTTTTCCCATGTGATTGCTAACTTCAACCCTGTTTCTTATGAGGAAGATGAAAAAATCATCGAGGTTGGATTTCATGAGGCGCTTCACTTTACAGTGGGTCATTTGAAAAGGTTGCATGCCCGTTTTCTATACAATAACGCATGCCGCAAAACAGTTAAAGAAGCGATGGATCGACATCGGCTTTGTCTTTTTTTTGATCACCCTATTTCTTGGTTGGAAAGTTTTTTTGCCTTAAATGGGAGTGAGCACACAGCGTTATTTGTGATGATGCAGTCTAAGGGGCATTGGAAATTAAGGGGTATTCCACCTGATTATGAGCACCGGATGCAAGTGAGATTGCCTTTGCCAGAGAGCTGGGCGGGACTTTTAGGGGAAGACTTGAAAAAAGCGTCGGGCATTTCTGGTGCAGTCTTTTGTCATAAAGGAAGGTTTACCTCGGTTTGGGAAACCAAACAGTCTGCAGTGAAAGCGCTTAAAACTATTTTGGAAATGAACGGTTTGCCATATGAAGACTCTTTTTGAAAAAATCATTGATGGTGATTTGCCGGGAGAAAAGGTTTATGAGGATGACAAAATTGTCGCCATCAAAGACAAATATCCCAAAGCGCCCGTACATCTTTTGCTGATCACGCGTAAAGTCATTCCTGATTTACAATCTGTTCAGGCAGAAGATTTGCCTTTGATTGCTGATGTCGTGCGCGTCGCGCAGCTTCTTGCAAAATTATTCCATGTTGAAGAGGAAGGGTATCGCCTTCTTGTGAATAATGGCCCTGACGCGGGTCAAACGATCGATCATTTGCATTTTCATTTATTAGGAGGACGGCCGCTCGGGCCGATGGGTTAAGACCTTTTGCGTAATTAAATGACGCTGAGAAAATCTGCCATTTTTGTTTATTTTTTTTCGTTCTTTTTTCGACATAATCAAATCGAGTAGGTGAAAAAAGAACGAAAAAAAGATGAACGAAAATGGCCATTTTATGGCGTCATTTAATTACGCAAGAGGTCTAATGAGTGCCCGTTTTTTGAATAAAAATAAAACTGGTCTTTGGATTGTCGATGTGCAGGAGAATCTTTTCTCCCTTGTAGATAGATCCTACGAAGTTTTAGAAAAAATATGTTTTACCCTGGAAGCCTCTCAGAAATTAAGCCTTCCTATATTTGTCAGCGAACAATATCCCAAGGGATTGGGCAATACTGTGCAAGCGATCAAAGAACGTTTGCCTCAAAACCAGATGATTTTTTCGAAAACAGCTTTTTCAGGTTATTGTGAGCCGACCATCAAACAAGAAATTGACAAGATGGGTATTGAAACATGGATTTTAGTGGGTATCGAGGCCCATATTTGTGTTTTGCAAACAGCAAAAGACCTTCTCGATGCCGGTATGGGTGTTGTGGTACTCAATGATGCTGTTAGCTCCCGATCGATGTTTGATTTTTCGACAGCAATGGGAGAGCTACGTGATGAAGGAGCTCGTTTGAGCAGCTGCGAAACGGTGATTTACGAATTGATCCGCGACTCAGCTTTTCATGAATTTAAAGCGATCTTGCCTCTTGTCAAAGCTTATACTCATGCTTAAATTTGTTCTGTTTTTACTGCTTCCCATTTTTTGCGATGCTTCCGTGGAAAATGTCTCACGTCGAGTGCAAGCCCATTTATTGATTGGAGATACAAAGTGCGCTGTTCAGGAAGCTCGCCAAGCTTTTCAGACCTTTCCAGACGATCCTCAAGTTTACGAATGGTTGATTAAGAGCCTTGCAGCAGCTGGCGAAGATACTGAAATGATGAGCGTTTGGGAAAAAATGGCTGAGCGGTTCAAAGAACGCTCGCAGGCTCAAGATTTAATTGAAGAGATGTGTTGGGGAATCCTTGATAAAGGTAAAAAAGCGCCTGGCCTTTCTTCTCAGCTGATCTGTATGATCGGAGCCGCTTTGGGTCAAGATATGAAAGCTATCCCTTTTTTAACACATGGTCTTGATCACTCAAATGCCATTTTACGTGCGGTCGCAGTCGAGCTGAGCGCCCATTATGGCGACCAGCCGTTGAGAGAGAAGCTCAGTTATATGCTCCATCATGAAACAGTTCTCGATGTGCGGCTCAGTGTGATCCAAGCCATCGGAACATTGCAAATGGAAGAACATTTGCCTGCGCTGATTCATTGCGTTGCGAATCCCAAAAAAGGTCCTCGAGAAAAATTAGCTGCTATTGAAGCGATCATTCTCATGAGGGATAAGCTTGACCAATGCGAATTGGAAGGACTTGGCCATAGCCAAAGAGCGGGTCTTAGGGAGCTTGCTTGCGAGGTCATTGCACACTGTGAATTAAAAAATGAAACTCATTTGCTTCTCACCCTCATGCAGGACCCGCAACCCGAGGTTTGTGCTGCAGCGATCCGCACATGGAGTTTACTCCGTTGTCCAGTAACTGAGGGGATCAAAAGCCTTGCATTGAGTTCTTTGGATCCTGAAGTGGGAGTGACCGCTGCTTGGAGCTGGATGTTAGAGGATCCAGAAAATGGAGGGGAGGCCATGTTGAAGTGGCTTGAATCTGATCATCCCCATGTACGTGCTTTAGCAGCATCTGCAGTGGCAAAAACCGGCTCTTACGGTGTAGCCCTTGCCAAACGCTTGATAACAGAATCTCAAGATCCTTATGTACGTGTAAATTTAGCAATAGGACTTGCAGGCCAGCGGGAAGCATGTGATCAAGTATGTATTACCTTGGAAGAGTGTCTACAGAATAATCACGATAAATGGATGTTTTCTGAAAAGGGAATTTTCAAAACGTTAGAAAAAAGTGATCTTGAGCATAACCCGGCTATAGCCAATTACCCTGAAGTGATGAATCAAACAGTACGACTTGAGCTACTCAATTTGCTTGCTATCTTGGAATCACCCAGAGCTCTTGATGCGATTAAGCTCTTTTTAAAAGAGCGAAAATGGGGTGTGACAGGACTTGCTGCTGAAACACTTTTAGGGGAGGGTGACGAAACGGCTATTGAGCTGGTGCGTGACTTGTTGAAAGATCCTGATAGACACATTAGAGTTGAGGCAGCGCTGGTTTTAGCCAGTTGGGGAAAAGACAATTCGGCACTTCCCACGTTACTCGAAGTTTACCCAAAATCGGATCGGCAAATGCAACTCAAAATCTTAGAATCGCTTGGCCGGATCGGCGACCATCAAGCCATTCCTTTTTTACTCGAGCGTCTAAAAGAGCCTTCGCTCATGATCCGTATGGTCGCCGCTTCAGTATTAATTCAAACTTTGAATCATTAGACCTCTTTCGAAATTCCATTTGTTCGCTAAAATTGCCCTTTTTGGCATCTTTTCTGCGAAATTTTTCGACCATATGTACTCATATGCTCTCAAAATTTTTCCGAAA
>Ga0153954_1000410_pt1 | contig 34823 bp, 30 predicted proteins | sample TSFL038MetaG_FD_102277 | JGI IMG/M metagenome (GOLD analysis project Ga0153954, IMG submission 102277) | Attine ant fungus gardens microbial communities from Florida, USA - TSFL038 MetaG | ecosystem: Host-associated > Fungi > Mycelium > Unclassified | place: USA: Florida, Wekiwa Springs State...
CGCAGCCTGTCGGCCATGGCGCCGACCGCGCCGAATTCCCCCTCGATCTCAAACCCGGTCCTGTCCTTGAAGGCGACCGAGAGACTCGCGACCAGGCCCTGGGCGGCGCCGCCGCTCAGGATATTCAGATGACTCATGGAGACAGTTCCATCGCCGCAATCAGGCTGTCGCGCGTGATCGGCAGGTTGCGGACGCGCACGCCGAGGCAATCGAACACCGCGTTCGCGATCGCCGCCGTGACCGGGCCGTGTGCCGCCTCTCCGGCGCCGACCGGATCGATCTCGGAGCGCTGGATCACCTCGACCTCGACTTGCGGCACTTCGGAAAAGCGCAGGATCGGATATTCGGTCCAGCTGTTGCTGGTGATGCGCTGGCGGTCGAAGCGAACGCGCTCCTTCAGGACCCAGCTCGTCGCCTGGATCGCGCCGCCCTCGATCTGGTTGATCACGCCATCGGGATTGATCACCTCGCCGACATCGACCGCGAGCGTCAGCTTCTTGACACGGATATCTTCGTCGCCCTCGATCTCGGCAATCGCCGCGCAATAGGCGCCGGTGTTTTTATAGCGGGCATAGCCGACGCCATAGCCGGAGCCGGGCTTTGCCGCGGGCTTCCAGTTCGCGCGCTTCGCCGCGGCGCGAATGACGTCCCTGGCGCGCTCGTCCTTCAGATGCCGCAGCCGGAACGCCACCGGATCCTCGCCGCGCTCGCTGGCGATCTCATCGAGAAAGCACTCAATCGCGAACACGTTGCCCTGTGCGCCGAGCGTTCGCAGCGCGGAGGTGCGGACCGGCATGGTGAGCAGGCGGTGGCTTTCGATCTTCCAGGCCGGGAAATCGTAAAGCGGGATCGAGTTGCGGTCGGCGCCGCCGCCGCCGGACTGCGGCGGATTTCCCGAGATGGCGACCGGAAACGGACTTTCCAGCTCATAGCCGGCGAGCAGCGTCGGGTTTTTGCCGCGGCCCGGCCGCGCGGCGTGCCCATTGCTCCAGATCGAATGCCGCCATTCGACGATTTCGCCCTCTGCGTCGAGATCGGCCTCGACCTCGACCGCCATTGCCGCGCCGAACGGCCCATGCGTCATCTCGTCCGCGCGCGACCACTGGACGCGCACCGGCCTGCCGCCTGCGGCCTTCGCGAGCAGCGCCGCATCCAGTGCGACATCGTCGGCGGGATTGTGGCCGTAGCAGCCGGCGCCTTCGAGATGCTCGACGGTGATGTGCTCGACCGGCAGTTTCAGCACCAGCGCAAGATCGGTGCGCAGGAGATAAACGCCCTGGCTGTGAGTCCAGACATGGACGTGATCCTCGCCGGTCCATTGCGCCATGGCGCAGGACGGTGCGATCGAGGCGTGTGCGATATAGGGGCGCACATACTGCCGCTTGAGCGTGCGTGCCTTGTGGCCGGGCTTTGACGGCGTCCTGGTATTGATGACCGTCGATTCGACCGGCTGCGACTTCAGGAACGCGGCGAGGTCGCTTTCGTCTGGGAGTGTATCGCCCTGCGCCCAGGTCGCGCCCTTGCGCAACGCAGCGAGCGCGGCCTCGGCACCGGCCTCGGTCTCGCAGACCACGCCGGCGAAGCTGCCGTCGCGCACCACCGCGACAAAGCCGGGAACGGCGCGCGCGGCATCCTCTTTCAAGCCGACGAGCCTGGCCCGCGAATCTTCCGGCCGCATCACGCGGCCGTGCAGCAGGCCGGGAAGGGCGGTGTCGTGGATGAAGCGCCGCCGCGCAAAGACCTTGTCGGGAATGTCGATGCGTTGGGCGGATTGGCCGGCCAGCGCGCGCTCTGCGATCGGTTTCGGCTTCGCGCCCGGTGTCGCGTCGCGGTCGAGCGAGATGTCGTCGGCGAGTTCCCAATAACTCGTCCTGACATTGCCGGGACCCGAGATAGTGCCATCTTCGATTCGAAGCACGCCGGCATCGACTCCGAGACGATCGGAAGCCGCCGCCAGGAAAATCTGCCGGATTTCGGCACAGGCCGCGCGCAGCGCCCGGCCTGAATGCTGGATCGAAAGACTGCCTGAGGTGACGCCCTCGTTCGGACTTGCCACAGTGGTTGCGCGCACCATCTGCACGCGGGCGATATCGACATCGAGTTCGTCAGCGGCGATCTGCGCCAGCGCCGTTACGATGCCCTGGCCGATCTCGACCTTGCCGGGCGATACCGTCACCCGTCCTTCGGTGGAGAATTTGATCCAGGACGACAGGCGCGGATTTGCCGCGAGGCTGAAGGGCAGCGTGGGGGCAGCGTTACTCATGTTGCCGCCGCCGCGCGCAAAATGGCGCGTACCACCCGGTTCTGTGAACCGCAACGGCAGAGATTGCGGTCGAGCGCCGTGCGGACCTCGGCTTCCGAGGGGCTCGGATTTTGCTTCAGGAGCGCCGCGGCACTCATCAGGATACCTGCCGCGCAGTAGCCGCATTGCATGGCCTGTTCGGCGATGAAGGCGCGCTGCAGCGGATGCGGCTGCTCGGGCGTTCCCAGCCCCTCGAGCGTCGTGACCTCCTTGTCCGCGACCGACCATAGCGGCGTGTCGCAGGACGTCACCGCATGATCGCCGACCAGCACGCGGCAGGCACCGCATTCGCCGGCCCCGCAGCCGAAATGCGGTCCGGTCAGTCCGAGCCGGCCGCGCAACAGGTCGAGCAGCGATCCATCGGGGTCGGCATCGACCTCGGTTGGTGCGCCGTTGAGGCGAAATCGAATGATCGGCATGTCAGGCAGAAGCTTACGTTTAGGACTTGTTGAACTTCTTGACGACTTCCGCCCATTTGGCAATATCGCCGCGCAGGAATTTATCGAATTCCTCCGATGTCATCGACATCGGCACCGCGCCCTGTTGCTTCCACAATTTGACGATTTCCGGCTTTTTCACGAACGCGGTCATGGCGGCGTTGAGCTTGTCGATGATCGGCTTCGGCGTGCCGGCCGGCGCCATCAAGCCGAGCCAGATCGTCGCCTCGTAGCCGGGCACACCGGCCTCGATCACGGTCGGCACGTCAGGCAGCACGTCGGAGCGTTTCTTGCCGGTCGTGGCTAGCGCGAGCACCTGTTTCTCGGCGATGTTCGGCGCCATCGTCGGCACCGCGTCAATCATCATCTGCACCTGTCCTCCGATCACGCCGGAACGCGCCTCGCCGCTGTTGCGATAGGGCACGTGCACGATATCGATCCCGGCCATGGTTTTGAAGAGTTCGCCGGCCATGTGATAGGGCGTGCCCTGGCCGGAGGAGGCGTAGTTCAACTTGCCCGGTTGCGATTTCGCGAGCGCGATGAACTCGGCGAGCGTCTTTGCCTGCACGGAGGGATGCACAACGATCACGAGATCGGAATAATTGACCGGCGCGATCGGCACCAGGTCACGCATTAGTTCATATTTGCGTTGCGCCAGCGGCACCAGGGATTCATTGGCGGTCTGGGTGTTGGACATCATCAACAGTGTGTAGCCGTCCGCCGGCGACTTCGCGGCTTCCAGCGTGCCGATCACGCCACCGGCGCCGGTGCGGTTCTCGACCACGACAGGCTGGCCGAGGCTTTCCTGCAGCATATTGCCGACCAGTCGCGCCGCCACATCGGCCGGTCCGCCGGCGCCGAAAGGAACGACAATCCGGATCGGCCGCGACGGATAATCTTCGGCCTGTGATGAGGAACTGGCGCAAGGCGCCGCCAGGAGCGCCATCGCCAGCATCAGCGCGAACCGTGAGCCCGCCATTTCGCTTCTCCCCGAAAATTCTTGTTCTGTTGCGGGCGCAATCTAGCTGCAATGCAACCGGACTGTCGACGATAGACTAGGTTCAACGGCTTAGGAATAAAAGATAGGTTGTGGGGTCCCCAACAAACACCAATAACGGAAACGCCCCCATGAAAAAACGAAACTTCTCGCGGCGCGACGTGCTCAAGGGCGCCAGCGTTGTGGTGGCCGGCAGCGCTTTCTCGACGCGCGTGCTGGCAAGCGCCCCGCCGCCCGAGCCTGTCACGCAAGCCCTGATCGACGCGGCGAAGAAAGAAGGGCAGGTTGTTTACTACACCTCGACCGATCTGCCGGTCGCCGAGAAGGTGGCAAAGGCGTTCGAGGCGAAATATCCGGGCATCGCCGTGCGGGTCGAGCGCACCGGCGCCGAGCGCGTGTTTCAGCGCATCGGCCAGGAATATTCCTCCAACATTCATGCGGTCGATGTGGTCAACTCGTCGGACGCGGCGCATTTCATCGTCTGGAAGCGTGACGGCATCCTGCTGCCCTATGTCCCCGAGGATGTCGCGAGATTTCCCGCCGAGCATCGCGACGTCGATGGCCAGTTCGCGAGCTTCCGCGTCTGGCTCTCGATCATCGCCTACAACACCAACATGGTGAAGGCCGAGGAAGCGCCGAAGAGCTTTGCGGATCTGCTCGATCCCAAATGGAAGGGCAAGATCGTCAAGGCGCATCCCGGCTACAGCGGCACCATCATGACCGCGACCTATCAGATGCAGCGCGATCTCGGCTGGGGCTTTTTCGAGCAGCTCGCCAAGCAGAACATCATGCAGGTGCAGTCCTCCGCCGATCCGCCCAAGAAGCTCGACCTTGGCGAACGCGCGGTGATGGCCGACGGCAACGAATACAATATCTTCCAATTGAAGGAGAAAGGCCGTCCGGTCGAGCCGGTCTATGCCACCGAGGGCTCTCCCTTGATCATCGGTCCGAACGGTGTCTTCAAGTCGTCGCCCAACCCGAACGCGGCAAAATTGTTCCAGTCGTTCTGTCTGGGACGCGAGGCGCAGCAGCTCATCATCGATGTCGGCGGGTTGCGCTCGGTGCATCCGGATACGAAGGAGAAAGAGGGCCGCAAGCCGCTGAAGGACATCAAGACCATGAAGGACGATGCCGCAGCCGTCGAGCAGCAGAGCGACGCGATCAAGTCGCGCTATACCAAAATCTTCCACGTCTGATTGCGGTCGCTTCATGAACTCAGGATTGCCGAAGATTTCCGTCGCGCAGACGCTGGCGGAAAAAATTGTCGCGTTGCGACCCGGAGCGCTGCCTGCGATCACTGTGCGAAAATGCGAGGATTTGCTGATCGATGTCGTCGGTCTTTGCGTCACCGCGCGGAATGAGGACTATGTCGCAAGCGCGTTGGATGGCTGCGACGACGCCGGTCCCTGCACGGCGATCGGACACCAGCGCACGCTGACGGCGGCCGGCGCGGCCTTCGTCAACGGCACCGCGGCGCATGGAGAGGACTTTGACGACACCTTCGAGGGCGGGCCGGTGCATGCCGGCGCGGTGGTCGTGCCGGCGGTGCTGGCAGCGTGCGAGCGGCACAATCCCGATGGCCGCATGGCGCTGATCGGGATCGCGGTCGGCGTTGAGGTGCTGTGCCGGCTCAGCCTGGTCGTGCCCAAGGCGGTGCACAAATCCGGCTTTCATCCCACCGCGATCTTCGGTGCGATAGGCGCGGCGGCGGGCGTTGGCACGGCACTCGGCCTCAATGCGAAGCAGATCGTCGATGCGCTCGGCGTTGCCGGCAGCATGGCCGGTGGCATCATCGAGTATCTCGCGGAAGGCGCCTGGACCAAGCGGCTGCATGCGGGCTGGGCGGCGCAATCCGGCTTGCGCGCGGCACTGCTGGCGCGCGCGGGTTTCGTCGGGCCGCGCACGGTGTTCGAGGGCGTGCATGGCCTCTTCAACGGTTTTGCGCATACCACGCACGGTGACTACGCCGCGCTCACCGGTGACTTTGGCCAACGTTGGGTCACCGACACGCTGGCCTTCAAGCCTTATCCGTGTGGAACGATGGCGCAGCCCCATATCGATTGCGCGCGGCGGCTTGGTGCGCGCGGCATCAAGCCGGAGGATGTGGCTGAAATCGTCTGCGAGGCGGCGGAAGGCACGGTACACCGTCTGTGGGAGCCGCTCGCCGACAAGCAGCGCCCGCCGAATGGTTACGCCGCGAAATTCGCGGTGCCCTATCTGCTTGCGACGGGCTTTGTCCATGGCGGCGTCGGGCTTGGTGCGTTCACCGAAAACGCGATCCACGACGCCCGCGTGCTCGCGCTGGCGGCCAAGGTGAAGTTCGTGATCGATCCCGATAATCCCTATCCGAACAACTATACCGGCCATATCAGGGTCACGATGAAGGACGGTAGCGTGATCGAGGAGCGTCAGCCTTACTTGCGCGGCGGCGCGCAGGAACCGTTGACGCGGCAGGACGTGACGGACAAGTTCGTGTTGAACGCCCGGCACGGCGGTTGGACCAAGGCGCAGAGCGACGCGGCGTTGAAGCTGATGGCGGGGCTCTATCATGGTCGCATCGATCTCGGCGCACTGCGCGGGTAGTCAGTCATGAACAGGGAACTCTCGGGCAAAGTCGCTGTCGTCACCGGCGCAGGCCGCAACATCGGCCGCGCTATCGCGCTGACGCTCGCTGACGGCGGCGCGTCGGTCCTGATCAATGCGCGCTCCAATCGCGCTGAAGCGGACAGCGTCCTGCGGGACATCGAGGCCGCCGGCGGCAAGGCGCTGGTTCATATCGGCGATGTCGCCGACGTCAAATCCGTGCAAGCGATGGCCGATGCGGCGGTCAGGCAATTCGGACGCATCGATATCCTCGTCAACAACGCCGCGCTGCGGCGGGAGAAATCCTTTGCCGAGATGGACCATGCGGAGTGGCGCGAAATCCTCGACGTCACCCTCGACGGCGCCTTTCATTGCACCAAGGCGTGCCTGCCGGCGCTGCGGCAGAGCGGGCAGGGTAGCGTCATCAATATCGGGGGCCTGAGCGCGCATACGGGTGCGAAGAACCGTGCCCATGTCGTCACCGCGAAGGCCGGCCTCGTCGGTTTCACCCGCGCACTCGCCAACGACCTTGCGGCCGACGGCATCACCGTCAATTGCGTGGTGCCTGGGCTGATCGGTACGCCGCGGGCGAAGGACAAGCCGGAGCCGGCGCATCATCTGACCCACAACACCATCACCGGCGCGCGCGGCAAACCGGAAGACGTTGCCGCAATGGTCCGGTTCCTGTGCGGACCCGCCGCGCGATACATCACCGGACAGGCGATCCATGCCAATGGTGGCGCATATATGGGCGGCTGACCGCCGATTTCGCAGGGGACTTGACGGATAATGCGCTCGGCCGTCCTGGTTTTTGATGTTACCGTTCCGTCATGAACCAGCACGCCAAAGTCGACATTCGCCATTCCACCTGTCCGCACGACTGTCCGTCGGCCTGCGCGCTCGACATCGAGGTGATCGGCGGCCAGTCGATCGGTCGCATCAGAGGTTCGAAGAAGCAGACCTATACGGCTGGCGTCGTCTGCGCCAAGGTCGCGCGCTACGCCGAGCGTATCCATCACCCGGAGCGGCTGACGTTCCCGATGCGTCGCATCGGGGCGAAGGGCTCCGGTCAGTTTGCCCGGATCTCCTGGGACGAGGCGCTCGACGAAGTCGCCGCGCGCTTCGAGCAGGCCGAGCGCGAGTTCGGCGCCGAATCCGTCTGGCCCTATTACTACGCCGGCACCATGGGCGTCGTGATGCGCGACGGCATCAATCGCCTTGCGAATGTGAAGAAATATTCGCGCTTCTATTCGACGATTTGCTCCAACATCGCCCGCGTCGGTTTCGCCATCGGCACCGGCAGGATCGCAGGCGTCGACCCGCGCGAGATGGGCGTCTCCGATCTCGTGGTGATCTGGGGCACCAATCCCGTCAACACCCAGGTCAATGTGATGACGCACGCCTCGCGCGCCAAGAAGGAGCGCGGGGCGCGGATCGCCGCCGTCGATATCTACAACAACGACACGATGAAGCAGGCCGACATCAAGATCATCCTGCGGCCCGGCACCGACGGCGCCTTTGCCTGCGGCGTGATGCATGTGCTGTTCCGCGAGGGCCTTGCCGATCGCGCCTACATGGCCAAACACACGGACTGCCCGGACGAGCTCGAGACGCATCTGAAGACGCGCACGCCGGAATGGGCGTCGGCGATCTGCGGCGTGCCGGTTAGCGAGATCGAAGCCTTCGCGCGCGCGGTCGGCGAGACCAAGCGCACCTTCTTTCGGCTCGGCTATGGCTTCACCCGCAGCCGCAACGGCGCCACGCAGATGCATGCGGCGCTGTGCATTCCGGCGGTGACCGGCGCCTGGCAATACGAAGGCGGCGGCGCGTTCTTCAACAATTACGCGCTCTGGCACTTCAATGAATCCATCATCGAAGGCCACGACGCGCTCGATCGCAACACGCGCGTGCTCGATCAGTCCAAGATCGGCCGCATCCTCACCGGCGACGCCGAGGCCCTGAAGGGGGGCGGCCCGGTCAAGGCGATGCTGATCCAGAACACCAATCCGGTCACGGTCGCGCCGGAGCAGAATCTTGTGCGCAGGGGCTTTGCGCGCGAGGATCTGTTCATGGTGGTGCATGAGCAGTTCATGACCGAGACGGCGCAGATGGCTGACATCGTGCTGCCGGCGACGATGTTCATGGAGCACGACGATCTCTACTACGGCGGTGGTCACCAGCACATTTCGGTCGGGCCCAAGCTGATCGACCCGCCGGGCGAATGCCGCAGCAATCACGAAGTGCTGCGGGGCCTGGCGCGCCGACTCAAGCTCAGCCATTCCGGCTTCGAGATGACGCCTCGCGAACTGATCGACGCTACGCTCAAGCTCAGCGGCCATGGCGATATCGCCGGCCTCGAGGCCGACATCTGGCGCGACCTGCAACCGGATTTCCGCACGTCGCACTATCTCGACGGCTTTGCGCATGCCGACAGGAAATTCCACTTCAAGGCCGACTGGGCGCATCCGCCTTTCGGTCTGGTGATGGGCGACGTCGAGAAGATGCCGTCGCTCCCCGACCACTGGCGGGTGATCGAGGAGGTCGACGAGGCGCACCCGTTCCGGCTTGCGACCAGTCCTTCGCGCAGCTTCCTCAACACGACCTTCAACGAGACGCCGTCGTCGCAGGCGCGCGAGGGCAAGGCCTCGGTGATGATCCATCCGCTCGATGCCGCCCCGCTCGGGATCGGCGACGGGGATGCGGTGACGCTCGGCAATACCAGAGGCGAAACCACGCTGGTCGCAAAGCTCTTCGACGGCGTGCGCCGCCGCGTCTTGATCGCGGAATCGGTCCATCCGAACCGAAACCATATCGGCGGCAAGGGCATCAACGTGTTGACCGCGGCCGAAGCGGTCGCGCCGATCGGCGGCGCCGCCTTCCACGACAACAAGGTCTGGATCAAGAAGGCCGCCGCCGCGGCGAGCTGAAATTTCTTCCCCGAGCGATGATGACGGCCGCGGTGCATTTCCCGCCGCGTTGCATGGCAGCCGCTTGTCGGGCAGAAAGGCTGAAATGCGCGGGGAGTGAGTCGGGGTGGGCTCGGATCATGTCTTTCTCCACATCAGGGTCGTGCTGGCCATCGTGCTCGGCCTTAGCATCACGAAGCTGTTGAACGGCATTGCGCTGTTGATCGAGCGCCGCGACTCCTGGTCGCCCATGCACATGAGCTGGGTGCTGTGGGCGCTGATCTCCGTGGTGACATTCTGGTGGTGGGAGTTCCGGCTGACCACGCTGACCTGGACCTTCACCAGCTATCTCTTCATCATCACCTACTGTTCGCTCTATTTTATGCTTTCGGCGCTGATCTTTCCGGCAGGGGCGGAGAAATATGGCGGGTACGAGGATTACATCATCGATCGCCGTTTCTGGTTCTTTGGCTTGATCGCCGCCATCACGCTGCTCGACATCGTCGATACATCGCTGAAGGGCGCCGAGCGCTGGCAAGCGCTCGGCATTGCTTACCCGATCAAGACGGCCGTGATGCTGGGGATTGCGGGATTGGGAATGATCCTCGCGAACAAGAGGGCTCATCTCGTGCTCGCTTTGGTCGCGCTCATTTATCTTACCGGCTACTACACGATCGACTATTTCAACGTCATCACCTGACCACCATCACTTTCCAGCCGGCTTCGATATCCCGAGTCCCTGCAGATGCGTGTCGACGAACTGTGCCACCTGCTGGCGCAGGTTTTCCGGCGGCACCGCGACCATGCGCTCTTCCAGGCCGAGCGAGATGATGCCGTGTACGGCCGAGAACATCATCCGCGACAGCAGCGCGACGTCCTTCGGATCGCGGTCCGGCATCAACTGCGCCAGCGGCTCATGCATCAGGTTGAAGGCGTCCATCACCATGACCAGGATGTCCTCGGGGAAGGGGCGATCCTGCTCCATCCGATGCTCGAACAGCGAGCGCAGCAAATTCGGGTGCTCGGTCGCGAAATCGAGATAGGTCCGGGCCAGCGCGTGCAGCTGGCCGAGCGGATCCTCCTTGGGGACGGTCTTCAGCCGGGCGGTCAGGCCCAAAACCGTCTCCCGGTTCACCGTCAGGATCACCCCGTCGAAGTCGCCGAACTCGTTATAGACGCTGCCGATCGAGCAATCGGCGGCCTCGGCGACATCACGAACCTTTAATGATCTCAATCCCTTGGAGGCAATCAAGCCGCGCGCGATCGCGAGGATCAAGGTGCGCCTCTTGCCCTTCTTCTGCTCCCGCAAAGATTCTTCTTGAACATTGTTCATTTATGGACTATCCATAATCTTGAGCGCTGCTCAAGTAACCGGAGATATCGCAAATGCAAACCCTGACTGTCCAGATTGCGAGCACTTTCATCAGCGACGCCTTTGCGCTCGTGAACGGTTTTGGCCGGATCGTTACTCACTTGGTGATGGCTCCGTTTGAACGTATCGCCAACGCCTGCGATGTCGCAGGTCTGCTTCCCCGGCGCGCCGCGCGGCTTGCGGAGCGCGAGCGGCTGAAGCGCGCCTGGCATGCGCTGAGCCAGGGCGCTCCGAAGCCGCATCGTCCGCGCCGGCGCGGCGGCCCGTTCGGTTGCCTGCGTTCGCTCAGTGAGCTGACCTGAAGGTGAGGGCCATCCGATGCGCGAGGCGCGCAAGTTCCAACTCGCTTCAAATTCACCGCCAATTCCCAACAGAGGAACAACCATGCCCCGACATCCAAGCCGATCGGACTGCGCCTCGATAAGTATTTCGTACACCTCTTCCGGCATCTCTGGCTCCGGCCGGCGTCGGGATTCCGGCGATCTCCGCGGCTTTTGAGCCACGAGAGCCGGTAAAGCGTTATCCCGTCATTGCGAATCGTCCGTATTCTTTCTTCCGACACACGCTGCTGCGAAGCAGGGTGGCCCGGTCCAAACCGCAGGAACTGACCATGATCAAAGAGCTGATGTCGACGCGCCGTTTCGCGCCGCTGTTCTGGGCCCAGTTTTTCTCCGCCCTGAACGACAACGTTCTCAAGAACGCGCTGGTCATCATCCTGCTCTACGGGGCGGCGACGTCGCATGGCGATGCGCTGGTGACGGTCGCGGGCGCCGTGTTCATTTTTCCCTTCTTCATCCTCTCCGGGCTCGGCGGCGAGCTCGCCGACAAATATGTGAAGTCCGTCGTGGCGCGGCGGCTGAAATTCGCCGAGATCTTTGCCGCGACCTTCGCCGCGCTCGGCTTCTTCCTGCATTCGGTGCCGCTGCTGTTCGTCGCGCTCGGAACGTTCGGCACCATCGCGGCGCTGTTCGGCCCGGTGAAATACGCCATGCTGCCCGACCAATTGTCGGTCGGAGAGCTCGCCACCGGCAACGCGCTGGTCGAAGGCGCGACCTTCATGGCGATCTTGATCGGCACCATCGCCGGCGGCCAGTTCGTGTCGGGCTCGACCCACATGGCGCTGGTCTCGACCGCCGTGGTGGCGCTTTCGCTGGTCTCCTGGGGATTTGCCGCGCGCATTCCGCCGACCACGCCATCGGCGCCTGATCTTCCCGTGACCGCCAATCCCTGGACCTCGACCTGCCATCTGTTGAAGACGCTCTATTCCGAGAAGCGTCTGTGGGACGGCATGGTGATCGTCTCCTGGTTCTGGCTGGTCGGCGCCGTCGTGCTCTCGCTGTTGCCGGCGCTGATCAAGGGCATTGTCGGCGGCAGCGAAGGCGTGGTGACGCTGTGTCTTGCGGTCTTTGCGATCGGCATCGCCGCGGGCTCGCTGTTCGCGGCGTCTCTCTCCCATGTCCGCCCCAATCTCGCGCTGGTGCCGATCGGCGCCATCGTGATGGGCATTGTCGGCCTCGATCTCGCTTGGGCAATTTCCACCACCACGGCCGGCAACGACATCCCGCCGCTTGCGTTCGCGACCTCGTTCTCGGGCCTGCGCATGTTGATCGACTTCGCGCTGTTCGCCTTCGGCGGCGGCCTGTTCGTGGTGCCGTCCTTTGCCGCCGTGCAGGCCTGGTCGGCGCCCTCCGAGCGGGCCCGTGTGATTGCCGCGGGCAATGTGCTGCAGGCAGCCTTCATGGTGGTCGGCTCGCTGTTCGTCGCGCTGTTGCAGGCCGCGGGTCTGCCGATCGCCTGGATTTTCGTCGGCCTTGCGGTCGCAAGCTTCGGCTCGGTCTGGTTCGTGTTCTCCAAATGGGGCAAGGAGGGCGTGCGCGATTTCGGCTCGCTGTTGGTCCGTGCGCTGTTCCGCGCCGAGGTGCGCGGCCTCGAAAACCTGCCGCCCGCCGGCACCCGCATGCTGATCGCGCCCAATCATGTCAGCCTGATCGACGGTCCGCTGCTGCACGCGATCCTTCCGGTCGATGCGAGCTTCGCCGTCGATACCGGCATCGCGAAGGCGTGGTGGGCCAAACCGTTCCTGAAGATGATCCGGCACTACACCGTAGATCCCACCAAGCCGCTCGCCACGCGCGATCTCATCAAGCTGGTCGCGTCCGGCGAGCCCGTCGTGATCTTCCCGGAGGGACGCATCACGGTTTCGGGCTCGCTGATGAAGGTCTATGATGGCACCGCGATGATCGCCGACAAGGCCGATGCGATCGTCGTGCCGGTGCGCATCGAGGGCGCGCAGCGCTCGCATCTGAGCTACCTCAAGAACGGCGAGATCAAGCGCTCTTGGTTCCCGAAGGTCACGATCTCGATCCTGCCTCCGGTCAAGCTGCCGATCGATCAGTCGCTCAAAGGCAAGGCCCGCCGCAACGCCGCCGGAGCCGCGCTCCAGGACGTCATGATCGACGCCATGGTCAAGAACGCGATGCTGGATCAGACCCTGTTCCAGGGCCTCGCCCATGCCTATCGCGACCGCGACACCGGCAAGCCGATCATCGAGGATGCGCTCGGCACCAAGCTCACCTATCGCAAGCTGATCCTCGGCGCCCAGGTCTTGAGCCGCAAGCTCGAGAGCGGCACGGCGGTCGGCGAGAACATCGGCGTGATGCTGCCGAACTCGGCCGGCGTCGCAGTCGTCTTCATGGCGTTGCAGACCATCGGCCGGGTGCCGGCGATGCTGAATTTCTCTGCGGGCGCCGTGAACGTGCTGGCCGCGATGAAGGCAGCCCAGATCAAGACCGTGCTGACCTCGAAGGCCTTCATCGAGAAGGGCAAGCTCGACAAGCTCGTCGCGGCCATCGCCGCCGAGGCGCGCATCGTCTATCTCGAGGACGTCCGCGCCACCATGACGCTCTCGGACAAGGTCAGCGGCTTCCTCGCCGGCGCGAGCCCACGCGTTGCCCGCGACGCGAACGATCCCGCAGTCATCCTGTTCACCTCGGGCTCCGAGGGCACGCCGAAGGGCGTGGTGCTCTCTCACCGCAACATCCTTGCCAACGCGTCGCAGGCGCTGGCGCGGGTCGATGCCAACGCCAATGACAAGGTGTTCAACGTGCTGCCGGTGTTCCATTCGTTCGGTCTGACCGGCGGAATGATGATGCCGCTGCTCGCGGGCATCCCGATCTTCATGTATCCGTCGCCGCTGCATTACCGGCTCGTGCCCGAGCTGATCTACCAGACCGGCGCCACCATCCTGTTCGGCACCGACACCTTCCTCACCGGCTATGCGCGCTCGGCGCATGCCTACGACTTCCGTACCCTGCGGCTCGTGCTCGCCGGCGCCGAAGCGGTGAAGGATCGCACGCGGCAGATCTACATGGAGCGCTACGGCATCCGCCTTCTTGAAGGCTATGGCGTCACCGAGACCGCTCCGGTGCTCGCGATGAACACGCCGATGGCGAACCGTCCCGGCACCGTCGGCCGTCTCTCGCCCCTGATGGAATACCGCCTCGATCCGGTGCCCGGCATTGAGGAGGGCGGCCGCCTCGCGGTGCGCGGGCCGAACGTGATGCTCGGCTATCTCCGCGCCGAGAATCCGGGCGTGCTGGAGCCGTTGCCGGAGGGCTGGCACGACACCGGCGACATCGTCACCATCGATGCCGCGGGCTTCATCCAGATCAAGGGCCGCGCCAAGCGCTTTGCCAAGATCGCGGGCGAGATGGTCTCGCTGTCGGCGGTCGAGGCGATGGCCGCAGCGTTGTGGTCGCAGGCGATCTCGGTCGCCGTCTCCATCCCCGACGCGCGCAAGGGCGAGCGCATCGTGCTCCTGATCACGCAAAAGGACGCCGACCGTGCCGCCATGCAGCGTCAGGCCAAGGCGACCGGCGCCTCCGAGCTCGCCGTGCCCGCCACCGTGCAGGTGGTCGACAAGGTCCCGCTGCTCGGCTCCGGCAAGACCGACTATGTCGCGGCGACCGCGCTGGCCCGCGAGCTCGCAGGAAACCCTGAGGAGCGGGAAGTTGCGTAAACGACGCCACCCGGCCTTTGCATCGCCGGATGCGCCATGCGGCGGCGTGGTGCTTCTCCATGGCATCGCGGTCGGGTCCTGGACGCTCAACAAGCTGGAACGGGCGCTGCGGCGCCGCGGCTTCGCGACGCTGAACCTCGGCTATGCCAGCCGCAAGAAGCCACTGGAGGCGCTGGCCGAGGACATCCACCGGCCGGTCGCCGAATTTGCAGCCGGGCTCGACGGCCCGATCCACTTCGTCGGCCATTCGATGGGCGGATTGCTGGCGCGGGTCTATGTCGCCAAGTACCGGCCGGCGCGGCTCGGCCGCGTCGTCCTCCTGGGCACTCCGAACGGCGGCAGCGAGCTTGCCGATTTCCTTGAGCCGCTCGGCATCTATCGATGGTTCTTCGGCCCGGCCGGCCTGCAACTGACGACCCAGCCGGAACAGGCGCTTGCGTCGCTTCCTGCGCTCGACTACCCCGTCGGCATCGTGGCGGGAAACCGCTCGCTCTATCCGATCTCATCATTGCTCATCCTGCCGCGGCCCAATGACGGCCGGGTTTCGGTCGCGAGCTCGAAGCTCGCAGACATGGCGGACCACGTCGTCGTCCGGGCCTCGCATGCCGGACTGACCCGCCATCCCGCCGCGATCGACCAGACCATCGCCTTCCTGCACGACGGGCGCTTCGCGTCGCATTGACGGGCGTGCACGCGACCATGGGCGGATAGCTCTTGCGCTCGCTCGTGATCCTGCCGCAAATATCCGCCTCCCATGAAACATGGCAGGTGCAAGCGCGATGACCGACACCAACAGCGTGATCCTCGAAAAGCGAGGACAGGCGTTCTGGATCACCATCAACCGGCCGGAGAAGCGCAACGCGCTCAACGGCGACGTCATCGCCGGCATCGTCAAGGGCTATCGCGACGCCCATGACGACAAGGATGTGCGCGTCATCGTGCTGACCGGCGCCGGAGAGAAGGCATTTTGCGCCGGTGCGGATCTGCAGAATTCGGGCGCCGCTTTCGCCTTCGATTTCTCGCGACCCAATGTCGACTATGCCGATCTGTTGCGGCTGTCACAGAACGCGACCAAGCCCGCGATCGCGCGCGTGGGCGGCGTATGCATGGCCGGCGGCATGGGGCTCCTGTGCATGACCGACATGGCGGTCGCGGCCGATCACGTGATCTTTGGTTTGCCGGAGGTGAAGGTCGGCGTGTTTCCGATGCAGGTGTTGAGCCTGTTGCAGTCGATCGCGCCGCCGCGCCTGATCAGCGAATGGGCGCTGACCGGCGAGCCCTTTGACGCCAAGGCCGCGCTCGCCGCGGGACTGCTCAATCATGTCGTGCCGGCGGCGGAGCTCGATGCCAAGGTCGAGTGGCTGATCGGCCGTATCGTCGACAAGTCGCCGACCGCGATCCGCCGTGGCAAATACGCCATGCGCGCGATCGCCTCGATGTCGTTCGACGAGAGCATCGCCTACACCGAAAGCCAGATCGCACTGCTCGCCATGACCGAGGACGCGAAGGAGGGGCTGAAGGCGTTTGCCGAAAAGCGCAAGCCGAACTGGCCGGGGAGGTAATCTCCGCTGTCGTCCTGGCGAAAGCCAGGACCTATACCGCGGTATCTCTCTTGGGGCACATCTGGACGACGATCTTCGCAAAACGATCGCCTGTGGTTATAGGTCCCGGATCGCGCTCGCTTACGCTCGCTTGTCCGGGACGACAGTGAGTTAGCTTTTCCGATTTAACTTTCAAACAACGCTGCCCGCATGCGCGGGGCAGGAGAGCGGAGGAAGACGCAAGTCCGCATTCTCGCGACATGATTTGCCCGAGCTTTGCCTTAGCATCACCCTCGGAATTTCAGAGGGCGCAGGGAATGCCGGGTGTCTGGTGCACCCGCGGCCTCGCGTGCAGCAAAAAACACGCGAGTTAGTCACCACAGGTACGCCGAAACAGTCCGGCATTCCCTGCGCAATGGCTTACGGCTTATACGCGCTCTCCCCGGTGTCCGGGCTTTTTTAGCCACCGTCGCGAGCGGATCATCCACTCACTTGACACCAGCGTCGGGGTGTCAGGACCACACGATTTTGCCGTCCGCTTCGATATCACTCGTCAGTTGATGTCGAAGCGTCCATCGCATCCCGCATCCAACGTCCGTGACGATCGCGATACGCCCCTCTTGCGGAGGCGGGATGCACGAAGACAATCATATATTTCTGAAAAACGGAAATAGAATATTTTTGACCGAGGGGCTGGACAGGCCAAATCAGCTTGAATCAACTCGCGAAATCAGATTTTTGGCGCACGCGATTTTGCGCTTTTTCACCCGGCGAGCGCGACGAGATCAAGAAAATCGAACTGATTTGCCTCTGAGATGCCGGCGTTTGCAGTGCATCAAATCAGCGGGCCACTAATGGCACGCGCGCTTCAGGCGGTTCGCCGATCGTGGTAGGTTTGCTCTGACCGACATTGGCTATCGAACAAGGGATAAACGGGAATGACTATGGAGCCCGATTCTCACTCGTTCATACCTCGGCTCGACGAGTTCGCCACGAAAAGTGCCCACGTACTGATTCTGATCGGGCGGATCCTGCTTGCGTGGGTCTTCGTGGGAAGCGCGTACGGAGCCATTACCAACTTCAGTGGCTCCGTGGGTTACTTCAGGTCACTGAACCTTCCAGCACCTGAGCTGTTCACCATAACGGCCGTGGCACTGGAAGTATTGATGTCGGCGGGTTTGATATTGGGCATTGGTACGCGCTATTGCGCAATTCTGGCTTTTCTTTTTGTCATGATAGCTACCGCGATTGCGCATCGGTACTGGGAATATCCCGCCGGTCCGCAGCAGATCGGTCAGTACAATAATTTTTTGAAGAATATCTCGATCATGGGAGGCGCGTTGTTGATCTTCGTCACCGGGGGAGGCCGGTTCTCCGTTGATCGGAAGCTGGCAAGATAGCAGCTTTCGGTCGATCCACCGGATACTTAGCCTGGAGAAGCTGCCCAACCAAGCGCAGCACGGCGATGATCGCTCGATGCCCGCCATCGCGATCAGAACAGCAGAACGACGGTGCGTGGTCCTGCCGATTCAACTCACCGACCGCAACCAGGCGGAGAACGCGTCGATGCTCGGCTGCTCGGGATGATTGGGTACGTGCACGACGTAAAAGCCATAGCCCGGCAGCGACAGATCGTGCGCCCTGACGAGAACACCGCTTTTCAACTCGCGCCCGACGACAATATCGCTAAACATCGCGACGCCCTGGCCCGCCGCCACCGCATCGATTGCGTGGAGCTCTTCTCTGAAACTCAGGTCCCATGACTTGTTGGTCTCGGGAATGCTCGGATCGATCGACCGCGCCGTTGCCAGCCAGCGAGACCACGTCGGCGCGTCGCGGTCGCGGTTCATCCAGTCGAAATGAATCAACGGGTAGCGCAATAGATCGGCGGCACGATCGATTCGTTGTCCGTCCCGAACCAGGAGTTCGGGGCTGCAGATTGGATAGAACGTATCCCGAAAAATTTCCTTGCCACCTAGATCAAGCGGCATGCGCCGCGCATAACGTATCGCGATGTCGGCTTCTCCGGCGCGCAAATCGAGCACCGCATCGGTCCCGATTATCTCCAATGGGATTTTTGGGTGGGCTTCGCGCCATTTTGTCAGCCGCGGCACCAGCCATCGGCTCGCGAACGCATTTGGACTCGTCACTCGCAGGCGCTTTTGACCGGCGCGCGGAGATGCCGCCGCGACCGCACTGGCGAATGTGTCGAAACCACTCCGGATCACCGGAAACAGTCGTTCGCCGGCGGTCGTGAGCGCGATGGGGCGTGGCTGGCGACGAAAGAGCGGCTGACCACAAATCTCCTCCAGGAGACGGATTTGATGGCTGATCGCGGTCGGCGTAACGCCGAGCTCATTGGCCGCCTCACGGAAACTCATATGCCTTGCAGCGGCCTCGAAGGCCCGAAGTGACCCCAATGGCGGAAGCTTTCGCATCCGGGGATCGTAGGTGAATTGAGCTCACCTGGCGACTGAGAAATACGATTTTGCCAATAATCGAGCTGCATGGGACTTTCGTGGCGAAAAACGCAGGAGATTGCGATGGGCGGCACCGGGTTTGCAAAGCGACAGGATGGTGAATTGCCCTCGGGGGCTTCCGAGGTTGCGGTCCTGCGGCAATTGGTCCGGGGCGAAGTGGTCGCGTCGGGCGACTTCGCTTACGATCAGGCGCGCCGAGTCTGGAACGGAATGATCGATCGGCGCCCGGGCGCGGTCGTCTACTGCGCGGGGGCCGATGATGTTGTTGCCGCGGTCAAGTTTGCGCGTTCGCGCGACCTGCTGGTCGCCGTGCGCGCCGGCGGCCACAACATTGGAGGGGCCTCGGTGTGCGACGGCGGTCTTGTCATCGATCTTTCGCGGATGAAAGAAATCGAGGTCGATCCGATAAGGCGAACCGCGCGAGCACAGGCCGGCCTCAACCTCGGCGAGTTCGATACGGCAACCCAGGCCCATGGCCTTGCCACCACGATGGGAGTCAATGCCGATACCGGCATTGCCGGACTGACGCTCGGTGGCGGCTTCGGCAAGCTCGGCCGCAAATATGGCCTCTCCTGTGACAACCTCATCTCGGCAGAGATCGTGACCGCGGAGGGGCGGCTGTTGCATGTCAGTGCCACGGAACATGCCGATCTATTCTGGGCTATTCGCGGTGGGGGCGGAAACTTTGGGGTCGTCACCACGTTCGAATACCAGCTGTTTCCGGTCGGGCCAGCACTGTTGGCGGGCTCGATCTTGCATCCCTACGATCGCGCACGGGACGCGATGCGCTTCTACCAGGCTTTCGCGAGCAGCGCTCCCGACGAATTGAGCCTGGATGCGGCGCTGGCGACGACGCCAACAGGGGAGCGCGTGTTCAGCATCTCTTGCTGCTATGTCGGTCCGATCGAGCAAGGCGAGCGGGTCCTCAAGCCACTGCGCACATACGGAGCACCAATCCAGGATCAAATTGCGCCGCGCGCCTATGTCGAAATACAGTCCGCAGGTGATGCCACTTTTCCTCGCGGACAACGCTATTACTGGAAAGCGCAGTTCCTGCGCGAACTGTCCGATCCCGCGATCGACGTGCTCCTTAAGAACTATGCGAGCGCCCCTTCAGGATCGCTGTTGGTGCTGCAACATGTCGGGGGAGCGATCGCTCGCGTTCCGATCGCGGAAACACCCTACGCGAACCGCGACGCACTCTACGATTGCTTTCCGATTTCGATCTGGGACGATCCGGAGGAAGATGCGGCACGCATCCGCTGGGCGCGCGAATTGTGGGATGCCATGCGTCCGTTCTCGACTGGCGGCGTCTATGCCAACAATCTCGGTGAGGAAGGAACAGAGCGCGTTGAAGCCGCCTATGGCGAGAATTATCCGCGCCTGCTCGCCTTGAAGAATAAATACGATCCGAGCAATTTCTTCAGGCTGAACCAGAACATCAAACCGACTTCGGAGTCGGCGCGCGTGCGTACCACTTGATCCGTGGCCAACGCGTCTGAAGCAGGGCGAAATCACTTTCGCCGGATGCGCGGGACCATGCCTGCCCGATCCGGCTTGAAACCGTGCGGAAAGACGGTGTTCGCATCGTATGTCGCGCCGCGCAGCCTTGCTCCCGCGAGGCGCGCTCCAGTCAGATCGGCGCCGTAGAAGCATGTGACGTGTGAGGTGGGGAGTTCGCTCTCGGCGTTGGCGCCGGACAGATCGGCGCCGGCAAGCTTCGCGCGCGTGAAATCCGCACCACCGATATTGGCCTGACGCAAGTCGGCACCGGAAAGGTCTGCGCCGATGAAATCGGTCGAAACCGCCGAGATTGTCGAGCGCGCAATTGGCGCCGCGAAGATCTGCGCCGCGCAGATTGGCGTCGTTGAACGTCGCCCCGCGCAAATCGCAACGCACCAGGATGGCGCCCTCGAGCGTCGCGTCGTGAAACATGGCCCAATAGAAATCCGCTTCGGTTAGGTCCACACCGGCGAGCTCGGCGAACATCATGTCGCGACCTTGTTGCATGGTCCCGGCGAGCGACCGGTCACCAGGTGGCAGCCGAACCGTGCGGTCCGGAAATCCATCCTCTTCAGGCAACGCGTCGTTGCGATCGTCAGGTGCAGCCATGCCAGTTTGTCGCAGGATTTGACGCCCGCGTTCGATCTGGCCTTGCGACATCAGCCCGGCCGCAGCGGCCGTGCGAAGCTGAGCTCGTGGTCATCGGGGTCAGTCAGGTGGAAATAGCGTTCGCCCCATTCGGCATCGCGCGGTCTTGTTGACGGCTGGTGGCCCGCGGCCAGCGCCCGTTCGTAGAGCCCGTCGACGTCATCGACATAGAAGATGATGCGGCCCCACCACGACCAGCGCTTTTCGTCGCCCTGCGCAATCAGATTGAGATAGCCGGGCCCTGCGCGAAAGCTGGTGAAGGACGACGCCTCGCCGCCATACAGCACCTCGAACCCGAGCGAGCTGTAAAACCGAACGGCACGCTGCATGTCGTGGGTCGCGAGCGTGACAGCGCTGATGGCTTCGATCATCACAACACGTCCGGATATCGAAGAGATGCCCGCCTTGCTTGACCGGTCCCAAAGGCCCGTGTTCGCCGGCATGCCAGCGTTGCACAATCAGCTTGCCATTTTGACGCGGCGCCCGGCTATGGCGTCGAATTGGGCTCGGGCCGGTTCACCGGACTGGGGCTGTCCCGGATTGGTGGCAGCGAGTGGCGTGCCGAATCAGGACGCCGCCGGGCACCGCAAGAGGCGGCCCGCACCGGTTCATCGGACAGCACTTTCGAAATCCGCTTGTGGGAACAAAGAGTTCGCGCCTGCCGCGATTTTTGACATCGCCTGTAAGGCTGGATTAATTAAGGTCGGGCGTGGGTTGAGGACGGATCGCGGACGAACGGCTGCCAGGGCAGGCCATACGAGGAGTGCACCTATGACCGCCTTTTTTCGGCGCCAGATGACGGATTACGTGGAATATCATCGTGATCCCTGGAACTGCGCCGCCCATGTCTTCGGAATCATCTTCCTGTTCCTCGCGGCGATAATTCCACTCACGCTTTGGCCGATCTCGATGTTTGGTGTCCACAGCACCCTGGCCTCGGTCATGGTTCTGCCGGTTTTGATCTATTGGCTCGCGCTCGACACCGCACTTGGGGCCGCAATCGTCGTTGCGGCACTGCTGTTGCTGGCGGTAGCCGCGCTGATTGTGGACAATTTGAGCTTACCCGCGGTCTGGGCGACGACCGCGATTCTGATTTTCGTGGGGGTAGCTTTGCAGATTGTCGGCCATCAGGTGTTCGAGCGGCGGCAGCCGGCGCTGGTCGACAATCCGTCGCACTTGCTGCTCGGGCCGATGTTTGTCATGGCGAAGCTGTTCATCGCCCTTGGATTTCGTGACGATCTTGCTGCCATCATCGGACGGGGGACGGCAGCGGAGCCCTATCCCAGTGATCGCTGATACGGTTGTCCTTTGAATGACACATGCACTTGTTACCGGTGGCGCCGGGTTTATCGGCCAACATCTGGTGTCCGAGCTTGTCGGCCGCGGCAGGCAGGTCCGTGTGCTCGATATTTCCGCTCCGGCCCGGGTGCTACCGAAAGTTGAATATATCCAGGGGTCGGTGCTGGACACGGATCGCGTGCACGCGTCCATGGCTGATGTCGATGAGGTCTATCATCTGGCCGGACTGCCGGGCATGTGGAGACGGGACCGCGCGGACTTCGACGCGGTCAATTTCGTCGGCACCGAGAACGTCCTAGGCGCCGCGCGTCGGCATCGCGTCACGCGCTTTTTGCATTGCTCGACCGAATCCATTCTTTTCCGACCGTCCCGGCCGGAGGATCCTGCGGCGGAAGAAGCCGTGCTGTCGGTCGACGAAATGCCGGGACCATATACGCGCTCGAAAATGCGCGCCGATCAGCTGGCTTTGGAAGCTGCCGCATCGGGCTTTCCCGTGATCGTCGGCTGTCCCACCATGCCGATCGGCCCGTATCACAATCTCACGCCGCCGGCCGTCATGCTGCAACACTTTCTTGGCAGCGGGCCTGTGCAGATGTACCTGGATTTCATCGTAAATCTGGTCGACGTGCGCGACGTCGCCATTGGCCTTGCCCTTGCGATGGAAAAGGGGCGGGTGGGCCATCGTTACCTTCTTGGTGGTGACAGCGTGCGGCTTGGCGAGGTTCTGGCGCTGATGGCGTCCGTCAACGGTCGCCGCAAGCTCTTCATCCCGGTCCCGGGCCAGCTCGCCGAGCTGGTGGCCTCGGTGATCGAGTTCAAGGCCGATTACCTGACCGGTCGTGCGCCCTCGGCGACGGCGGAAGGCGTCCGGATCGCCCGGCGGGCCGCGGCGCTCTCGATCGACAAGGCGCGGCGGGAGCTTGGTTACAAGCCGCGGGCCATCGAGCCGGTATTGCGGGAAACGATTGCCCACATGATAGGGGCTCGCGCCGGCAAGGCGCTTAAATATGCTTGAAATAGGCTGCCGAGATGTCTGATGCGTTACTAGGTGGCTGGATCGTCACCTGGCCGACAAAATTGCTGGCGCTGATCTGGCTCGCATGGGTCGTGAGCTGGGTCGTTGCCTCGTTCTGGTCGGGGCAAACCAAGTCGCATGTGCGCACGCGCGATTCGTGGCGATATCGCCTGCCCATTCTGCTGGGAGCGATCCTGCTCATGCCCTGGACCGCGAACGTGCTGGGAGCGGCGCCGCTCTACAATCCCGGCAATTCGGGCACTTATGCGCTCGCGGTCGTGGTGTTGCTGGGCATCGCGTTTACATGGTGGGCGCGAATCCATCTCGGGCGCTTCTGGTCGAACGCCATCACGCACAAGGAAGACCATCGCATCATCGACACTGGTCCCTATGGGATGGTGCGCCATCCGATCTATACCGGCCTGATTGTCGCGATCCTCGTAACCGGTGTCGCGGTTGCGACCTGGACCGCGCTCCTGGGCGCGCTCTTGATTTCGTTCGGCCAATGGCAGAAGGCGCGCATGGAAGAGGTCTTTCTCAGGGCGGAGCTCGGCCCGGCGGCCTACGACGCCTATTGCCGTCGCGTGCCGATGATCATGCCTTTGCTGTAGCGCTTCAAGGCATGATCGGCGTTGGTTCAACGTCTTGAACTGACGGGCTTGGAGACGGCCGCGACCGGTACCAGATGGCGCGGCACGACGATCCGCTGTCCGACTACGAGCGGAGCATCTTCCGGCATCTGGTTCACCTGGGTCAGGGACCACAACGGCAGGTGATTCTGCGTGGCAAGCGTTTGCAGCGTCTCGCTGGAGCCGGCGGGGACCGCCGCACCGCTGTCCCAAAGCTCGATGTCGGCCGTTGGCGGCACCACATAGCGAAGCGGAACGCTGTCGGCCTCCGCCTTGGCGGGCGTTGCGGCGAGTTCCGCGATCTTGGCAACCAGCTGCTGATGAATCGCGTCCACCTTGTCGATGGAGATGTGCGAGATCTCGCTATGCTTCGCCATGTCGTAACTGGCGTAGTGGCCCGGAAAGCCCTTTGCCGGCTTGATATCGCCGCCGCCGAGCACGTCTTTCGACAGGAAGATATTGATGAAGCGCTCGACGTTCGGCGGCACGTCGGGGCTCAAATGTGCGGGGTCGATGGTCACGACCAGGCTGACCGGATGCCCGCGTCATTGAGCTCTTCAGCGAATTGCAGCGCGCAGCGGCCACCCATCGAGTGGCCGATGAGGGTGATCGGCGCGGGATCCTGCCGGTAGGCCTCGATCGCCGCCGAAGTGACGAGATGGCAGACCGTGAATTCATAGACGTTGGCCGTGACGTTGGCGCGCTCGAGCTTCTCGGCCAGCCGGTCCATGCCGCGCGAAAAGATCAGGCCCATCGCGCCACGAAACAAGTAGACGCGCCCGCGGGGCTGGACCGGCGACGGTTCTGTTGCTTGCGGCGCCGATCGATCGCCCGAGGCTTGTGCTGCGACGGCGGTGATCGGATTGGCAATCGCGTGCTTCGCGCCACAGACGGGCGCTGCAAGCATCATGGCGACCAGCAAGGCCGCAACCTGTCTCGCACAACCCTGCCTGCTTCTCACGGCCCACACATTCGTTACCGGTGACGCCAACAATACCGAAGCGCTGTCGATCGCGCATCAGCCTGCATTGCAGATGAATGGGCGGAATTTGAGGCGCTGAGACCCCCCTAAGCGGGGCGATCGTCAGCGGTCGATCGCGGCGCGCTTCCCGCCGGAGCCGGCCGCAGCCGCGCCGGGAGCAGGCGGCGGCCTCCGCACCGCGGGCTCCCTTCCGCCGCCGAATACCGCCGCGTCGATGGCGGCGATGACCTTCTGCTGCATGAGTTGGTTCTTGTCGATGGTAAGGTGTGAGACACCCGGCACCGTCTCGACGTCGACATTCTCCAGCGTTCCGCGGAAGTTCTTGGTCTTTTCGACGCGCGTCCCGGCGCCGTTGGCGACGTAGAAGTTGATGTAGCGGCCGACGCGGCCGGCGAGGCTGGTATGGAAAACCGAGTCCAGTCCGATCGCGAGCTTGACCGGGACGCCCTGTTGGGACAGCCGGGCCACAATATCGGGCAGGCATGTCGCGCCCGAAGAGTGCCCGACCAGAATGATCGTCTTCACCCGGCCGCTTTTATACTCGGCCGCGGCGTCGGCCGCGATCGATGCCCATACAAGGTGATTGTGAACGGATGCACGGATGCCTTGCCGTTCCAGTTTCGCAGCGATCTCGTCCATGCCGAGCGAGAAAATATTGAGAACGCCGCGAACCAGGTAGACGTGAGCAGGCGCGGCTTCGGGTGCCGCATAGGCTGCGCGCGAAAGCAGCGGCGAGCCAAGCAGCAGCACGGCGATCGCCATTGCCCTGAATGACCACAACCACGCTCCGGATGGAACCGGAAGCCTGCCGAAACGCACCGAGCCGCACTTGCCCAACATCATGAATCCCTCGAACCAGCCGCCAGCCGCCACGCTATAGCTGCCATATTCGCGGCAGCAATAGAAGATGCCGGAACGGTCACGTTTTGGCGGGGGTGCTACTCTTCGGAGATGCGCGACTCTATTGCAACATGTCGCGCACCGTCGTCGCGGCTTTGGCTACCCCGGATTGGCCTTCAGGCCGGCGGCCTCGATGCCGGCGATGGCACAGATCTCGTCATTGTCTGATGTGTCGCCGGACACGCCGACGGCGCCGAGCAGCGTCGTTCCGTCCTGGATCAGCACGCCGCCCGGAACCGGCACCAGGCGGCCCTGCGCCAGCGAATTGACGGCGCTGACGAAATAGGCCTGCTCCTGCGCGCGCTGGAACAGCGCCCGCGATCCCATGCCCATAGCCAGCGCGCCGTAGGCCTTGCCGTGCGCGATCTCGGCGCGCATCAGGCTGGTGCCATCCTGCGCAGCGGTGACCTTCACCGCGCCGCGTGCGTCGAGAATGGTGATGACCAATGGCTTCAGCTTCCTCTCGACGCCCTTGGCAAGCGCGGTATCGAGAATCTTGCGGGCGATGTCGAGGGTCAGTTCAGCCATTGATATTTTCCTTATGCGACAGAAGAGGAGGAGGAGGCTTTTGCGTGGTCGAGGCTCATCGCCAGCACGCGTGCGACATGAATCGCCTCGCGCCCTGCGCCGTCCTTGATCTGGTGCCGGCACGAGGTGCCGTCGGCGACCACGATGGTTTTTTTATCGGCGAGGCGCACGGCAGGCAATAGCGACAGCTCGGCCATCTCGATCGAGGCGTCGTAGGTGTCCGCGCCATAGCCGAAGGCGCCCGCCATGCCGCAACAGCTCGACTCCACCGTCTCGACTTTCAGATCGGGGATCAGGCGCAGCGCCTGCTCGACCGGCTTGAACGCACCGAAGGATTTCTGGTGGCAATGGCCGTGCACCAGCGCCTTGTCGCCGATCGCGCCGAGCGGCAATTGCAGCCGGCCGGCCTGCGCCTCGCGCACCAGGAATTCCTCGAACAGCAGCGCATGCGCGCTGACGGCCTTTGCGGTGTCGTCCTTGCGCAGCGACAGGAGCTCGTCGCGCAGCGTGAGCAGGCAGCTCGGCTCCAGGCCTACGATCGGCACGCCGCGCGCCGCGAACGGCGCGTAGGTCTGAACCAGCCGGTCGAGTTCGACGCGCGCCTGATCGACCAGCCCGGCGGACAGGAAGGTGCGCCCGCAGCAGAGCGGCCGGCCGCCACCTTTCGGCTTCGGCAGATGCACGCGATAGCCGCCTTCGGTGAGGACGCGGAGCGCGGCATCAAGGTTCTCGCGTTCGTAGGTGCGGTTGAACGTGTCGGCGAACAGCACGACCTCGCGCCCATCTGCGGGGCCGAACACTTCAGCTGCCGGCTGGAACGTGTCGCTCCGGAATGCGGGCAGAGCGCGCCTTGCGCTGATGCCCGCAATCGTCTCGAGCAGCGCGCGCAGCAGGGGGCTGCCGTTGCGTAGATTGGCGAGCCACGACAAGCGCGAGGCCAGCGGCGCATAATACGGCAGATACCCGACCAGCCGGTCGCGCAGCGAAAGGCCTTTGCTTCTGGCGCGTGCGGCCAGCACCTCGATCTTCATCCTGGCCATGTCGACGCCAACAGGACATTCGTGGCGGCAGGCCTTGCAGGACACGCAGAGCTTCAGCGTCTCGGCCATCTCGTCGGAGGCAAGCGCGTCCGGTCCGAGCTGGCCGGAGATCGCAAGCCGCAGCGTGTTGGCGCGCCCGCGCGTGACATCTTGCTCGTTGCGGGTGGCGCGATAGGAGGGACACATCACGCCGCCTTCCAGCTTGCGGCAGGCGCCATTGTTGTTGCACATCTCGACCGCGCCCTGGAAACCGCCGCCAGCGCCGGTGTAGGCCGACCAGTCGAGCACGGTGTTCAACTCGTTCACGCGATAGTCCGGCGGATAACGGAACAGCGTGCGGTCGTCCATGTCAGGCGGATCGACGATCTTGCCGGGGTTGAGCACGTTGCCGGGATCGAAGCGATGCTTCACTTCGGCAAAATCCGCGACGATGCGGGAGCCGAACATCGCCTCGTGGAATTCCGAGCGCACGATACCGTCGCCATGCTCGCCGGAATGCGAGCCCTTGTATTCGCGCACCATGGCGAAGGCTTCTTCGGCGATGGCGCGCATCGCCTTGACGTCTTTCTCGAGGCGCAGGTTCAGCACGGGCCGCACATGCAGGCAGCCCTCGGAGGCGTGCGCATACATGGTGCCGCTGGTGCCGTGCTTGCGGAAGACCGCATTCAGGCGATCGGTATAGTCGGCGAGATGCGGCAGCGGCACCGCGCAATCCTCGACAAAGGAGACGGGCTTGCCGGCTTCCTTCATCGACATCATCACATTGAGGCCGGCGGCGCGAAAATCGGCGATTGCGGCCTGCAAGCCCGGCTCGATGATCTCGACCACGCCGCCCCATTTGCGTTGGGGATTGTTCCAGCCAAAGCCGAGATCGCCCATCAGCTCGGTGAGCTGTTTCAGGCGCTGCAGATTATCGGCCTGGTCCTCTTCGGCGAATTCGACGACGAGGATCGCATCGGGATCGCCGCGCACGGCGGCCGATATCACCGGCTGGAACATCTTGATGTCGCGACCGAGCGCAATCATGGTGCGGTCGACCAGTTCGACCGCGATGGGCTTGAGCTTGACGAGATGCTGGGCCGCATCCATCGCTTCGTAGAAGCTGCCGAAATGGCAGACGCCGAGCACCTTGTTGCGGATGACGGGCCAGAGCTTCAGTTCGACCTGCGTCGTGAAGGCCAGCGTGCCTTCCGAGCCGACCAGGAGATGCGCCATGTTGTTCGGCGCATTGCGCGGGGTAAGCGCATCGAGATTGTAGCCGCCGACCCTTCGCTGCACCTTCGGGAATTTGTCGGCGATCTCGGCCGCCTCGCGTTCGCCGAGTGCGAGCATGTCGCGGAACAGCGAGAGCCCTGTGTCGGGCGCGTTCACGTCGCTGAGGTCGCGCGGTACCTCGCCGAAATGCATGCGCGTGCCGGAGGCCAAGGCGGCATCCAGCGAGATCGTGTTGTCGCGCATGGTGCCGTATCGAAGGGAGCGGCCTCCGCAGGAATTGTTGCCGGCCATGCCGCCGATGGTGGCGCGAGACGCCGTTGAGACGTCGACCGGAAACCACAGCCCGTGCTTTCTCAGTTGCCGGTTGAGATCGTCGAGCACGATGCCGGGCTCGACCACGCAGGTGCGGTTCTCGACATCCAATGAGACGATGCGGTTCAGATATTTCGAGAAGTCGATGACGAGGCCGTTATTGACCGTCTGGCCGCATTGCGAGGTGCCGCCGCCGCGCGCCGTGACGATGCGCCCATCGTCACGGGCGATCGCGAGCGCCCGCAAGGCCTCATCCATGGTCTTCGGCACGACCACGCCTTCCGGCATGATCTGATAGAAGGAGGCGTCGGTCGCGTAACGGCCGCGGCTGAAACGGTCGAACAGCACCTCGCCGGTGATTTCTCTGGCCAGCCGGGTCTGAAGCGGGGTTTTTCCGTTTTCGCGCATGGCTTGTCCGTAGTCGGGCCGAACGGCAAATTCAATCCCTTACGTGGGATTGAGTTTTTGAATGCAAAATTGGGTTCAGGCCGTCTCGGTGGCCGGCGTCTCGACCTGCTTCAGGTGCTCGACGGCGGCTGTGCGCTTGTTGCGCAGATGGGCGAACAGGATGTCGGCCAGTTCGCTCCCGGCGCGCCGGCGCAGCGCCTCGAGGATCGCCTCGTGCTCGCGCATGGCCTCGCCCCAGCGCTCGCGCTTGCGGGCAAAATTGGCGGAATAGCGAATGCGGCGGATGCGACCGGCGAAGCTGGCATAGGTCGCAAGCAGGGTGGCGTTGCGCGAGGCCTCGACGATCCTCTGGTGGATCAGCTGATTGACGCGGAAATAGCCGTGCATGTCGCGATGCAGGTAGTAGCCGTACATTTCGTAATGCAGCCGCTCGATCTCGGCGATCTCGGCATCGCTGATATTCTCGCAGGCGAGCCGGCCGGCGAGAGCCTCCAGGCCGCCCATGACGTCGAACAGTTCGGCCAGATCGCGTTCGCTCAATTGTCGCACGCGGGCGCCGCGGTTCGGCAGCAGTTCGATCAGGCCTTCCGCGGCCAGCACTTTCAGCGCCTCGCGCAAGGGCGTGCGCGAAATGCCGAGCATCTCGCATAGCTGACGTTCCAGGATGCGGCCGCCATCGGGGATGTTGCCCTCGACGATGTGGTCCCGCAGCCGCGTCAGGATCTCGTCATGCAGAGACTGGTCCTGCGGCCCGGCGGCGACAGCGACCGTCTGCGGCGCGGCTTCGCTGGGAATCAGGGGTTTCATGAGGGTAGTTATGCCCTGCCCGAAGCAAGGCGGGCAAGAAATTTTGTGGGCAATATATAGGTTGATGCTCTCAAAATTGAATGCAATATTTCGGGCCTCATTGATAGGGGAGGTCAGGATGCAGCACCAGGGACGTCATTTTCTGCAGATTCCCGGACCCAGCCCCGTGCCCGACCGCGTACTCCGGGCGATGGACATGCCGGTCATCGACCACCGCAGCGCGCAGTTCGCCGAACTGGCCAAGACGGTCTTCCAGGGCAGCCAGAAGATATTCCAGACTTCAGGGCCCGTGATCATTTTCCCCTCGTCCGGCACCGGGGCGTGGGAGGCTGCGATCGTCAACACGCTGTCGCCGGGCGACAAGGTCCTGATGGTCGAGACCGGCCATTTCGCAACGCTGTGGCGCAACATGGCGGTGCGCTGGGGCATCGAGGTCGAATTCATGCCGGGCGACTGGCGCCACGGTGCGGACCCCGCGGCGATCGAGGCGCGGCTGACGCAGGACAGTGCGCACACCATCAAGGCGGTCATGGTGGTCCATAACGAGACCTCGACCGGCGCGACCAGCCGCGTAGGCGAGATCCGCGCAGCGCTCGACAAGACCGGCCATCCCGCGCTGCTCCTGGTGGACACGATCTCCTCGCTCGGCTCGGTCGACTACCGCCACGACGAGTGGAAGGTCGACGTCACCGTCAGCTGCTCGCAGAAAGGCTTCATGCTGCCGCCGGGGCTCGGCTTCAACGCCATCTCCGAGAAGGCGCGCGCGGCGGCGAAGACCAACAGGATGCCGCGTTCCTATTGGGACTGGGAGGAGATGTTAAAGCCGAATGCGAACGGCTTCTTCCCCTATACGCCGGCGACCAACCTGCTTTACGGCCTGCGCGAAGCCATCGCCATGCTGCTGGAGGAGGGGCTGGAGAACGTGTTTGCGCGGCACAAGCGCCTGGCGGCCGCCACGCGCGCCGCGGTGAACCATTGGGGCCTGGAAGTGCTCTGCGTCAATCCGGCCGAATATTCGCCGGTGCTCACCGCCGTGCTGATGCCGCCCGGCCACGACGCCGACCAGTTCCGCAAGGTGGTGCTGGAAAGGAGCAACATGTCGCTCGGCTCGGGGCTCGGCAAGGTGGCGGGCAAGGTGTTTCGGATCGGCCATCTCGGCGAGTGCAACGAACTGACTCTTCTGGGTGCGCTGTCCGGCGTCGAGATGGGGCTCGCGGCGGCCGGCGTGCCGCACCGCTCCGGCGGCGTGGAGGTCGCGATCAAGGCGCTGGAGGAGAAGACGGAGGCCAATTCGCCGGTGCATCTGAAGATCGCGAAGAGCTAGCGGGTCCGAGGGTGCTGGAGAGGGTTCCCGTGAATCGACGGACCGCCCGACAGGCGGCGATTTCCATCGGCGGGAGGAGCGTCTTATGCATTGACGGCAGCCGCCCGGCGGAGGACAAGCCGCTCGAACGGTGCTATTCGAGCGCCCCCAAGACTTCGCCGGGAAGGACCCCAAGATGACGGTGCACACTGGAAGGCATTTCCTCCAGATTCCGGGACCGACCAACATCCCTGACCGGGTGCTGCGGGCGATGGACATGCCTGGCCTCGATCACCGTGGTCCCGAGTTCGCCGAGATCGGTTTTGCGGTGCTGGCCGGTATGCAGCGGATGTTCCGCACCAAGGGCCCGGTGGTCATCTATCCGTCGTCCGGCACCGGCGCCTGGGAAGCCGCGATCGTCAACGTGCTGCAGCCCGGCGACAAGGTCCTGATGTGCGAGACCGGCCAATTCGCGGTGCTGTGGCGCGGCATCGCCGACAAGTTCAAGCTCGACGTCGACTTCATTCCCGGCGACTGGCGCCACGGCGCCGATCTCGAGCAACTCGAGGCGCGGCTTGCCGCCGACAAGGCGCACAAGATCAAGGCCGTCTGCGTGGTCCACAATGAGACCTCGACCGGCTGCGTCACCCAGCCGCTCGAAGTCCGCAAGATCATGGACCGCCTCTCGCATCCGGCGCTGCTGATGGTCGACACCATCTCCGGCCTCGGCTCGATGGAATATGAGCACGACGCCTGGGGCGTCGACATCTCGGTCGCGGGCTCGCAGAAGGGGCTGATGCTGCCGCCGGGACTGGGCTTCAACGCCGTGTCGGACAAGGCACTGGCGGCAGCCAAGGCCAATCCGGGTCTGCGCTCCTATTGGGAGTGGGAGGAGGTCATCGCCTTCAACAAGGCCGGCACCTTCCCCTATACGCCCGCCATCAACCTGCTGTTCGGGCTGCGCGAGGCGATCAAGATGCTCGAGGAGGAGGGCATGGAGAATGTCTTCGCCCGCCACAAGCGCCACAGCGAAGCCACGCGCGCCGCGATGAAAGTGTGGGGCCTGGAGACGCAGTGCCAGCAGCAGGGCGCGCATTCGCCGGTCCTGACCGGCGTGCGCATGCCCGAAGGCCATGACTCCGATCATTTCCGGAAAGTCGTGCTGGAGAACTTCGACATGTCGCTCGGCACCGGGCTCAACAAGGTCAAAGGCAAGCTGTTCCGCATCGGCCATATCGGCCATTTCAACGATCTGATGCTGATGGGCACGCTGTCGGGTGTCGAGATGGGGCTCGATCTCGCCAAGGTTCCGCATCGCGGCGGCGGCGTGGTCGCGGCCATGGATGTGCTCAAGCGCCGCGAGCCGGCGCCAGCCCGCACGGCCGCGGTGGCCTGATCTGTAAACAAAAAACCAGAAGGAAATGAGCGATGAATGCCCCGGTGTCGACCAGTGAAGATCTGCTTTATTCCGTCACCGACGGCATTGCGCGGCTGACCTTCAACCGCCCGCAAGCGCGCAATGCGCTGCTCTTTGCAATGTATGAGCAGCTGGCCTCGATCTGCGAGAGCATCAATTCCGACCACTCGATCAAGGCACTGATCCTGACCGGCGCCGGCGACAAGGCGTTCGCCTCCGGCACCGACATCTCCCAGTTCCGGGCGTTCAAGACCGCGCAGGACTCGCTCGAATATGAAGCGCGGATCGACCGCGTGCTCGGCACGCTCGAAACCTGCCGGGTGCCCGTGATCGCCGCGATCGCCGGCGCCTGCACCGGCGGTGGCGCGGGCATCGCCGCGTGCTGCGACATCCGCATCGGCACCGAAAACACCCGGATCGGCTTTCCGATCGCGCGCACGCTCGGCAACTGCCTGTCGATGTCGAACATCTCCCGCCTGGTGTCGCTGATAGGGCCGGCGCGGACCAAGGACCTGATCTTCAAGGCACGCCTGGTCGAAGCGCCGGAGGCGCTGGCGCTCGGGCTGCTCAGCGAGGTGGTTCCCGACGTCGAGACCCTGCAGCGCCGCGCCGACGAGACCGCCAGGCTTGTCGCCTCGCATGCGCCGATCACGCTCGAAGTCACCAAGGAGGCGGTGCGCCGCATCCGCCGCACGCTGTCGCGCGAGGAGGGCGAGGACCTGATCCTCAAGGCTTACATGAGCGAGGATTTCCGCGAGGGTATGGACGCCTTCCTCAGCAAGCGCAGCCCGAACTTCAAGGGCAAGTAATCGCGCCAAATCCCTGCCGCCTTATGCGAAAGTCATAAGCGCGGCAGCGAGAGGTTGCTTGAACTCGCAGCTTCAACTCCGCACAATAAAGGTCGGGGACACCATCCGACATGTCAATTTGCTCAAGCATTTAAGGGAAGAAGCGCGTGCGAAAGATCATGAAGGCCGCGGCCGCGGTGACGGCCATGCTGGCAGTTGCGCCGGCGATGGCCGGCTGGGAGCCGACCAAGCCGGTTGAAATCGTGGTGGCGGCGGGCGCCGGCGGCGCCTCCGATCAGATGGCGCGGATGATGCAGGCCGCGATCCAGAAAAATAACCTCATGAAGCAGCCGATGGTCGTGTCGCTGAAAGGCGGGGCCTCGGGCGCCGAAGCCTTGATGTACATGAAGTCGAGCGAGGGCGACCCCAACAAGGTGCTGATCGCCTATTCCCTGATCTACATGTTGCCGCTGTCGGCGAAAATTCCGTTCAACTGGCGCGATCTGACCCCGGTTTCGGTGATCGCGCTCGACCAGTTCGTGCTCTGGGACAATGCCAACGGTCCGAAGAGCGTGAAGGAGTTCGTCGACGCCGCGAAGTCCGCAAGCTCGCCGTTCAAGATGGGCGGCACGGGCTCCAAGCGCGAAGACCACGTGCTGACCGTGTATGTCGAGCAGAAGACCGGCGCGAAGTTCTCCTATCTGCCCTACAAGTCCGGCGGCGAGGCGGCGACGCAACTGGTCGGCGGCCACACCGAATCCAACGTCAACAATCCGTCCGAGAACCTCGAAGTCTGGCGCGCCGGCCAGGTGCGCCCGCTTTGCGTGTTCGACAAGGAGCGGATTTCCTACACCTCCAAGGTGACCGACACGCAGTCCTGGCACGACATCCCGACCTGCAAGGAAGAAGGCCTCGACGTGCAGTACTTGATGCTGCGCGCGATGTTCCTGCCCGGCAAGGTGACGCCGGAGCAGCAGGCGTTCTATGTCGACCTGTTCCAGAAGGTGACGCAGACGCCGGAATACAAGGACTACATGGAGAAGCAGGCGCTGAAGCCGATTTTCCTCACCGGCAAGGACATGTTGCAGTTCCTGGAGGAGGATGACCAGCTCAACAAGTCGCTGATGACGAAAGCCGGCTTTGTCGCGAAGTAATTGATGTCCAGCTCCGACATAGAAATCGTCGTCGAGGACCCGACCGCGCCGGAGGAAAATTCTCCGGCGGTCACCAATAACCGCACCGTCGAGATCGTCGTCTCGCTGCTATTGTTCGCGCTCGCCGCCCTGCTTGGCTACGACAATTGGCGGACCGGCATCGGCTGGGATTCGACCGGGCCGGAGCCCGGCTATTTCCCGTTCTATCTTTCCGTGATCCTCGCCGGCGCGAGCCTCTA
>Ga0153954_1000411_pt1 | contig 34800 bp, 33 predicted proteins | sample TSFL038MetaG_FD_102277 | JGI IMG/M metagenome (GOLD analysis project Ga0153954, IMG submission 102277) | Attine ant fungus gardens microbial communities from Florida, USA - TSFL038 MetaG | ecosystem: Host-associated > Fungi > Mycelium > Unclassified | place: USA: Florida, Wekiwa Springs State...
CCAACGCCGTCTGCCACCTCCGGGCCCTTTACCGTAGCGAGAAAGCTCAGTGGGACGCCTTCTGGTGCCGCGATTTCTCCGCCAACTGAACATCTGACTCACCAACTAACGTGATGCCTACCGCCGGACGAATTCATGGGTTTTTCGAGAAGACGACTTGCAATCGCTAACGGCTGCCTTATACTAGGCATCGTCTTGAGGACACGAGCCAAGTCTGACGAAGACCTCACGGAGGAACTCGTTTCGCTCGTGTGAAGCCAGACGCGGGAGTAGCTCAGGGGTAGAGCGCCACGTTGCCAACGTGGTTGTCGTGGGTTCAAATCCCATCTCCCGCTCTTTGATGATTGCCATCCTTGAGGCTGGCGGCTTACGCTCGGAGCGCTTCGGGTGCGTGATGGCGGCTCAAGCCATCCCAGCCTGATCAGTTCCGAGGAATGTTCTAGATGACCACCGGCGAGCACGACGTTGCCCCCGTTTCTACGGTTGACGAACCCACGGGTATCGAGGGTGAGTCCCTGAAACGGAAGCTCGAACTCGACGTCCAAATCTCGGACGTTGGCCCTTGTAAGAAGCACCTCAAGGTCGCCATCCCTCGGGCCGAAATCGATCGCCAATTTGATGAATCGCTGGGAACGATGAAGCGGGAAGCGGCGGTTCCTGGTTTCCGGCCAGGCCGTGCACCTCGTCAACTGGTGGAAAAGCGATTTCGTAAGCAGGTCGCGGACCAAGTCAAGTCAAGCCTCTTGATGGCCTCGCTCGAACAACTCGATTCTGATTACAAGCTCAATCCTATCTCGCAACCCCAGTTTGATCTCGCCGCCATCGAGCTTCCCGATCAGGGTCCGATGCAATTTGAGCTGGATCTGGAAGTCCGGCCCGAATTTGAGCTTCCCGATTACAAGTCTCTGTCGGTGAAGCGGCCCGTCAAGACGATCAGCGAGTCTGATGTCGACGCTCAGCTCAAATCGTTCCTGGAACGCTACGCTCAGCTCGTACCCAAGCTCGAGGGCAGTGCTGAGATCGGTGACTATATCACTGCGGACCTTCGGTTCGTGCGTGATGGCCAAACCTTGAACGAGGCCAAGGAGATTCAGTTCCGGCTCCAGCCCGAACTGCGATTCCAGGACGGCACCGTGCCCAAAGTGGGCGAGGCTCTCGTCGGGGTCAAGCCTGGCGAGTCTCGCGAAGCCGAGGCGAATATCGGCTCGGGTTCGGCCGACCCCAACCTCCGAGGCACGGTCATCCAGGTGATCTTCCAGGTCCATGACCTGAAGCAACTCCGGCTTCCCGAGGTGAATGCAGCGTTCCTGACCGGAATCGGCTTTGAGAAAGTCGAGGAGTTGCGTGACGCACTTCGCGAGATTCTGGAACGCCGGCTCAAAACCCAGCAACACCAGGCTGTTCGCCACGAGATCCTCAACCAGTTGCTGGAGGCGACCCCCTTCGAGCTGCCGGCTGACTTGGTGAAGCGGCAGGAGAAGGATACGATCCGCCGCCTCATCGTCAGCATGCGTAAGGATGGCCTCTCCGATCAGGAGATTCGGGCCCGCGAGGCAGAGATCCGCGCGAACGCTCATGAATCGACGCTTCGAGGTCTCAAGGAATTCTTCCTCTTGGCCAAGATTGCTGACGTGGAAGCCCTCAAAGTCGAAGACGAAGACCTGGAGTACGAGATCGAGGCGATCGCGGCTCGGACCGACGAAACTCCGCGCCGGGTGCGGTCCCGAATCCAGAAAGACGGGTTGGTCGACGCCCTGGCGTCGGAAATCCTCGAGCGGAAGGCTATCGACCGTGTCCTCAGCTTCGTGAAGTTTGAGGAAGTCCAGCTTGAAGAACAGCAGGCGGTCGAGACCCTCGACCAGACGGCAAGCGGATCGGCTCCTGCCAGCGATGAAGAGGGAGCGACGGCCTCCGCAACGGGAGGCGCGACTCATCCGGAAAATCCGAGCGGCGAGGCTTCTTGACCGAGACGTGAGGGCGTAGCATAGACAGCCCCTCTTCGCTTCGGCTCGAATCGACCAGGCAAGGCCGGGCGCGCCCGCTTACCGGCGCGGCCGCCTGGTCCGTGATCTCGAAGGACAGCCTTCCATGCATTTCGAACATCCACTCGCGCAACCGACGCTTCAACGCTATCGCGACTACGCCCGGCAGCGCCAGATGACCCTTGGTGATTTGCTCCTGGAAAACCGGATTGTTTTCCTCGAGGGGGTGATCAACGACGCTGCGGCGAATCTCGCCGTCATGAAATTCCTCTTCCTCCAGTTTGAGAACCGGACGCAGGGGATCAGCTTCTATATCAATAGCCCCGGTGGGAGCGTGAGCAGCACGCTCGCCATCTACGACACCATGCAGTTTATCGATTGCCCGGTCGCGACCTATTGCATCGGCATGGCGGCCTCGGGTGCGGCCGTTCTCCTGGCCGGCGGATCGAAAGGACGCAGGTTCGCCCTCCCTCACTCCAAGGTGATGATTCACCAGCCGTATGGCCAAGTCGGCGGCCAGATCTCCGACATCGAGATTCAGGCTCAAGAGATTCTCAGTAATCGCAAGGACATCAACGAGATCCTTGCCAAGCATACCGGGCAGCCGATGGAGCGGGTCGCGAAGGATACCGAACGCGACCGTTACCTCACGGCAATCCAGGCCAAAGAGTACGGAATCGTCGATGAAGTGGTCGGCCACATCCCCGCAAGTGAAGTGAAGGCGCACACGCCCCCGACCTCCTGATCATCCCCAGGAAAGAGACTTTCCCATGCCACTGATTCCGATTGTGATCGAGCGGAGCGGGCGCGAAGAGCGGGCGATGGATATCTTCTCCCGCTTGCTCCAAGACCGGATCATCATCCTCGGGTCGGCCATCGACGATAACGTGGCCAACCTGGTCGTCGCCCAGATGCTCGTCCTGGCTCATCAAGATGCCAAGGCCGACATCCACCTCTACATCAACAGCCCGGGCGGCAGTGTCACGGCGGGGATGGCCATTTACGACACGATGCAATGGGTCTCCTGCGACGTGGCGACCTACTGCATCGGTCAATGCGCGAGCATGGGCTCATTGCTCCTCGCCGCCGGCGCCAAAGGCAAGCGTAACGCCTTGCCCCACGGCCGGATCATGATTCACCAGCCGTTGGCCGGCATGGAAGGAACGGCCACGGACATCTTGATCCACGCCGAAGAATTCATTCGAATGAAGAAACAACTCAACGACATCTATCGCCGTCACACGGGCCAGACCCTGGAACGGCTCGAGGCCGACACGGATCGCGACCGCTTCATGTCGCCCGAAGAGGCCCGAGATTACGGCTTGATCGATAACGTCGTCGATCGTGAGCCGCCGATCCCCTTGAATCCAAACCCGATTCCCTAAAGAATCGATGCAAGCCTTATGACCCGCGGAAGCAGGCTCTTCATAAGAGCCTGCTTCCGCGGGTCTTTTTTTATACGAGCGGTATTCGGCGGGTCGGCGTGGCATCGACAAGCGTACGCACTTGTCCGTATCACGGAGTGATGCTTTACAGTCGCAGAGAGCCGCTCAGGGTCACTGGGACGAATGCTCTCGCGCCAATTCCTCGAGCACCGACTCATTGGCGCCTGGGAACGTCAGTGAAGCGAGCTCCCCGGCGGAAACCCACACGAATCCGGTTTGCGGCTCAGGCTCTGCAACGAGATTTTCGGTGACGCCGTTGAAGAAGTAGAGCTCGACCCAGGCGTGAGGATAGCGGTGCTCAATGCGTCGCCGCAGCGCGGTGAGCACGACGGGCACGCCGATCTCTTCGAGGCATTCCCGACGCGTGGCTTCCTCGGGAGTTTCACCGGGCTCGCATTTCCCGCCAGGGAATTCCCAAACACCCGCCATCGCACTTCCGGGAGGGCGCTTCCGGATAAGGTAACGCCCGTCCCGCGCGATGAGTGCGATGCCAACACGAATCGGTCGATCTTCAGCAGATTGCGTGGGATGAGTCATCAGAGGGCTGAGTCGTCAGCGTGTCGACGCCCCCTGCGCGGCTTCGAGAGCTCGGCCCGGCGAACCCATCACGTTGTAGCCGCAATCGACGTGAAGAATCTCACCGGTAACTCCGCTGGCGAGGTCGGACAGCAGGAACATGCCGGCGGAACCGACCTCCTCGCGGGTCACGTTGCGCGACAACGGTGAGACCGCCTCGTACAACCCGGCGAGCTTGTCCGCGTCGCCGACGGCCGAGGCCGCCAAGGTTTTGACTGGGCCGGCGGACAGGGCGTTCACCCGGATTTTCTTCGGCCCGAGGTCATACGCCAGGTAACGAACCGACGCGTCGAGGGCGGCCTTGCAGACCCCCATGAGGTTGTAACCAGAGACAACTCGCTCGCCACCAAAATAGGTGAGGGTCTCAATCGCGCCACCGTTGGGCATCGATTCGGCGGCGTGCCGAGCCACGATCGCCAATGAATAAACACTGATGTCCATCGCCGTCTTGAAGCCTTCGCGACTCGCATAAACAAAGTTCTTCTTGAGATCGTCGATCGGCGCGAAGGCGATCGAATGGAGCACGAAGTCGAGTGCCCCATACGTCTGCCGGGCTTCCTCGAAGACGCGAGCGACGTCCTCGTCCTTCTGTACGTCGCAAGGCGTCACAAGCTTCGCACCGATCGGGTCAACGACCTTGCGAACTCGGCGCTCCATTTTCTCACCGGGCAAGTGCGTGAATCCGATCTCGGCTCCCTCGGCCAAGAGCTTCTGGCTGATCGCCCAGGCGATGCTAAAGTCGTTGGCGACCCCAAGTACGAGGCCTTTTTTCCCGGTAAACAAGCCCATGGCACCTATTCCCCTCGCTTCGAACTCACCGCAATCGATCGGCCCGACCCGTCTTCGCTCCACCGGATCGATTCGGCCCAGAATACTCAGCGCTCAGTGTCCGCTCAACCGGACTTTCGTAAGCTAGCCCCAAACCAGAAGCCCGACTAAGGACGAGGCGGGATCTTGGGCTCCTCGGGTGGTACGTCACCAACGGGAAAGGCGAGCGCGGCCAGATCCTTGAGAAACGCGGTTCTCGTTTGACCGAGGGCCTTCTGAGTCGCCGCCCCCATTTTGAGACTCCGCTGTTTGACCTCCTCGGGAACCTGTCCTAGCCCCAGCGATTCCACCACTTTGAAAACCGTGCTGACCTGTGGATCCTGTTCCAGATCCTGGCCTGCGTTGGCCTCCAGAGTCTCGGGGCGCACGGAATTCGAGCGCGTCACCACCGGCATCCAACGCGCCTGCCGATCCCTTGCCAGCAACACCGCCTCGACACGAACAGCGCTCAGGTCGGGACTAATCTCAAGTCGGGTGACCAAGGCCCCGGCACGCCCTCGCGATGCGATCTCGCGAAGTCGATCGGCAAGGGGGTCGGACGGAGTCCGATCATCCGAAAGGAGGCTCTGCAATTGTTGAATCGCCGATCCGGCCGCATCCAGGGCGGCAGCTTGTCCCGGCGTCCCCTCCGGAAGCACCAATCCCTGGGTTTGCAGGAAGCGCAAACCCGTGTCGTTGATCACCTCCGTGGCGGCTCGTCGCGCAAGCCACTGCGTTTCGGTTTCGCCTGGGATTGGTAACAAGCGATCGATGGAAACCTCGTTCTTCCCCTGAGTGAGAAAACCTCGCGCTTCGAGGGCATCCTGGAGCGAATCCAAGGGCATCGCCTCGACGTTGGCGAACCTCGAGAGCCACCCTTGCCGAAGCATTCGACCGTTAGCCTTGGGCCTGCGAACGATGGAGACGACCCCCGCCCGATTCAGCTTCACGACCATGAGGACGGAATGAGCCTCGGCCTCGGGCTTGGAGAGGCGCTCGATTTCGCGATCGATCCAATGCAGGGTCGGATCCGAAGGTGGCACCACGTCGGCTCGTTCCCGACGCCAGGCGTTGAGCCGCTCCTTCCGTTGCGAAAGGGCCCGCCGAAGCGTCGGCTGTTCTGCGGTTCGCCAACGCTTGTTCGCCTCAGGCAGGTTGGCGGAGGCCCATTCCCGACGGACCAGCATCGTCAAGGTCCCCCGAGCGGCCGATTCCACGACCTGCCCGAGTACCATGGAACCATCGCGCAGGGTCACGACATCAGCAGCTGTCTCGATCCGCGCCGGTGCTTTCGCCTGACTGATCAGCGATAACCCCAGAAGGAGGAACCCGCCCATCCCCATCGTTCCCCTACGCTTCCGAAAGAAATGCCGGTTGTCATCGCGAGAGGCTCATCAGCCCATCATCCTAACGGAACTGCTCGACGGAAGCCCAATCATCACGGAAGATCTTTGAGGAGGAACCCAGGTGGTCGTGATAGACCAGGCCTCTAAGTCTTTTACCTTCGTGCCCCAGGCCAGGAGAAACGGAAGCTGATGATCGACTTACTCCCGCTGGGTGATCGAGGGATGCTGGCACGATTCGCAACGGAATCCGAAGCCGCCGATTGGGCGGCCGAGGTTGTCAGGCAACGATGGGACGGGGTGATCGACGTCGTTCCCGCTTACCAGTCGGTGGCCGTTTTCGCAGATCCGGAGCGCGTTGGCTGGGATCTGCTGGAGAGCCGGCTCCGTGATCTTCCCGTGACCGGCTCGATCGTCAACGGCGGCCGGCTCATCCGACTGCCAGTCCTCTACGAGGGGGCCGACCTCTCGGAGGTGGCTCATCAACTCAAGCTCAGCGAGTCGGCCGTGATCGCCCATCACAGTGGGCGGGAATATCGGGTCTTCGCTCTCGGCTTCCAGCCGGGGTTCCCTTACGCTGGATACTTGCCCGAGTCGCTGTCTGGTTTGCCGAGGCGAAAGGAGCCTCGATTACGAGTTCCCGCCGGCTCGGTCGCTATCGTAGGACGTCAAACAGGGGTCTACCCTGTCGAATCCCCGGCTGGTTGGCATCTGCTCGGACGCACGCCGCTCCGCATCGTCGACGTTGCACACGAATACTTTCCAATCCGGGCGGGCGACCGTCTTCGGTTCGAGCCGATTTCCGCCGCCGAATACGAATCGCGACTTGGGGAGCAACTATGAGTCTGAAACCTCACAGCATCGACCTGAACGCCGACCTCGGTGAAGGATTCCCTCACGACGAGGCACTCCTGGGTCTGGTCACTTCGGCGAGCATCGCCTGCGGTGCCCATGCGGGAAATCAGGCGATCATGCTCGAGACCCTACAAACGGCCCAGCGCCATGGCATCGCGGTCGGAGCTCATCCCGGTTTCGAGGACCGAGAAGGCTTCGGGCGCTTCGAGAGGGAGATGACGACCGGAGAAGTCGAGCAACTCATCGGGCGGCAGGTCGACACCCTCCAGCGCCTGGCCGATGAAATCGGCATCCCGATTCGCTTTGTGAAACCGCATGGCGCGCTCTACAACCAGGCACAGCGTGATCCGCAAATGGCGCAAGGGATCATTAATGCAGTGGTTAGGCTCGGTTTGCCCGTCCTTGGCCAACCCGGCAGCGTCCTTGAGTCACTCGCGGATGCCACGGGAGTTCGCTTCGTTGCCGAAGGTTTTCCCGACCGCCGATACCAGGAGGATGGACGGCTCGTTCCTCGGACCGATCCTAACGCAGTTCTCCATGACCCCGAAGAGGTAGCCTCTCAGGTAGTGAGACTTCTGAAGCGCGGCTATGAGACGCTCTGTATTCACGGCGATGCACCAAACGCCGTCGCAAACGCGCTGTCGATTTCCGAGATATTAACGCAACAAGGCATCATCCTGAGGAGTTTCGCCTGAGATGGGGCTCGAGGTCATCGCGCCGGGACACTTCAGCACCCTCCAGGACCAAGGACGACCCGGCTATGCAGCGTGGGGCGTCCCTCGCGGTGGCGCCTTCGATCGTTCCTCGTTTGACCTGGCCAACGCGCTTCTGGGAAATGCCTCCGACTGTGCAGCGCTAGAGATGACGCTTCTGGGCGGAACCTATCGAGCCCAGGTCCCCCTTGCGATTGCACTCGCGGGGGCTCCCATGGAGACGGTGATCGAATCGCGCGAACGAGAACCGCGCCGGCTTTCCATCCCCTTGTGTTGCACGCTAGGGGCAGGCGAAACGCTTCGCGTCGGCGGCACCCCCGTGGGGGCCAGAACTTACCTGGCCGTGAGAGGAGGGTGGCTCACCAGCCGCGAACTTTCGAGCCGCTCCCACGAGGTCCCAATCCAGGCGGGTCAGGTCCTTGCGGCCGCTCCCAGCGAGACCCTGGTGCGTCATCCGTTGCCTCCTGTTTCTTCAGAGAACGAGCGAGGTCTGCTTCGCGTACTTGACGGGCCGGACGTCGAGCAGGCCCTGGATTTCGAGGAATGGCTCAGGGGTTCCTTTCAGGTCGGGACACAGGCCAATCGTATGGGCCTGAGAGTTGTCGGCCCCGCGCTGACTTTAAAGAGCGGTCCCGAACGCACCTCGATGCCGGTCGCCCCCGGAGCGATCCAGGTTGCGGGTGGACAATTGATCATATTGGGAGTCGCCTGCGGCACGATCGGTGGTTACCCCCACGTGGCCCACGTGATCTCGGCGGATCTCGATCGGCTTGGCCAACTCCGTCCGGGAGACCTCATTCGATTTTCGCGCGTCGAACTCGACGCCGCGCGGCGTATCGATGACGAAAATCGGCGATTCCACAAGGAATTACACCATAAGATCGCCGCTCTGGCGGGAGACGTGTCGACGTCTCTCGCATGATATTGAGCTTGCCCAGAGTCCGGCGATGGGGTACACCAACGCGACGTCCCGCATCATGTCTTTCTCGGGGCATTTCCAGAAAAAGCCAGTGGCTTTCGGCCACATGAAGGATCGACCGATGCTTCAAGGTCGCGCGTCGCGGCACAACGTCCTCTACCTAATCGGGCCCATCGTGACGATCGCATTCGCATGCGGTTGTGAACAAATTCCCACACCGCGTGCCAACACTGCGCCCATCCATATACCGCAGGCCTCGTCGGCGAGTATACCGAGTGCCCAGGCCCCCAATGCCTCGGCATCGGATCCCTCCCTCGTGGCGACGAATCACACGGCTCCGTCGATTCCAACCACCGAAGCGACATCCGTAAGTAAGGCCACTCCGCTGATCGACGAGGCCCTCGCTCGTGCCGAGGAGATCAAACGGATCGGGCAAGAAGAAGAGGAGGAGGACTCCGAGAAAACCGAGGTGAAGCCCGCGACCAACAACATCACTTTGGCATCGGTCTCGCCCTCGACACCAAGTGCAACTCCCGCTCCGACTCCAACGGCAACGGCTTCGCCGAAACAGGATGATGAGGCGTCTCCTCCGAAAGAGAATGCGGAGTTGGCCGCCTCTCCCGCCAAGAAGCCGCTGACCGCCATCGCCGCAGTTTCCTCACCTCCGATCGACTCGGACAAGCCCGTGCCGCCCCCCAAGGCTCCGGTTGAACTCTGGCGGGAAGGTCTGGAACGACTTCGCAAGCTGACTCGTGAGCAGCAGCATAACGCCGATCCATCGGTCTCGACCTGGACTCTCCGGGAACAACTCCTCGACCTCCTGGACCAATCCGAGGATCGCGTCTCGCTGCGACGCTCAGTTTTGAAGTCGTTCCTGAGCTTGGGAAGTGAAGCGCAAGCTCCTGAGGACCAAGAACGCGGCAACGAGATCCGTGAGGCGGTCGCCGCGATCGAAGAGCAAGCCCCGCTCGAGATCACCGACCTTCGGCTGTGCCGCAAGGTCACCGACTTCGGCAAATTCGACGTCCTGGACGCTACCGACTGCAAGGCTGGGCAGAAACTGCTGCTTTATTGCGAGATGTCAGGTGTTCGCTACGCCGAGGCGGGTGAGACATTCCATTCGCGGCTGAACTCTCAGGTCAAACTCATACCTTCTCAGGGGGGTGATCCCGTCTGGAATCAGGAGTTGGGCCCCGCCGATGACTTCTGTCACCGTCGTCGCCGTGACTATTTCGTGACGATTTGTCTCACACTTCCCGATAATCTCGAACCCGGCTCGTACGACCTGCTCCTGATCCAGGAGGACGAACTCGCAAGTCGTTCCACCTCCTCGAAGGTCACGCTCACCATCCATCCCTAAAATCACGCCGATCGCCGGCAAAGTCATCCACAGTTCATCATCCGTCGGGTGGGCACCGCCCACCCGACAGGAGCCGATCACATCTGCAGGACTTTCTTGTCCCTTAATAGTAGTGTATTGCCAAAGTGTTCTCACAGAACGACAATGAGCGCATCCAGTCGTGGTACTACTCCCGTTTCAGGGTCCCAGCCATGCCAAGAGTTCTCTGGAGCCTGGGTTGTCTCTGCCTCACCCTGGCATTGATTTTCGCCTTTGACGCCGATTCTCCAGCATCGGGTTCGTCCGAGCACACTCGCAACTCAACGGGACACCCGTCCGTTGGAACTCGAGGTGGCTCCGGTCGAGTCATTCGGGTGGCTGCGAAGCCCAAGAGAAAGAGTCCCTCGAAAAAGAAGAAGTCCGAGGGCGCTCCAGAGAAGAAGGCCACCACGGCGGAGCCAGGCTCCACCCCAGAGACCACAGACGGTCTCAAATTCTCACGTGATATCGCCCCGATCCTGGTCAACAACTGCCTGGGATGTCACAACGAGAAGGCGATGACCAAGAACGGCAAGTTCGACCTCTCGACTTTCGACAAACTGATGAACAAGGAGGCCGCGTCGGGGGATGTCGTGGTTGTCCCCGGCAAGCCGGAAGAGAGCCATCTCTATCTGCGGCTCACGGGCGAAGAGACTCCCCGGATGCCACGCGGAGGCAACAATCGCCGCCTCTCCGAAAATGCGATCGAGCGAATCGGCCAATGGGTTAAGGAAGGAGCCAAGCTCGATGCCGGCTTCGATCCCAAGGCTCAACTCAGTTCGTACGCCGCTTCGCCCGAGCAACTGCGCCGCAATGAGCTCAGCAAGATGCCCGCCAGCGAGCGCGATAAGATCGTCGAGACGAAAGGGCTCGAACGCTGGAAGAAAGGGAATGCGAAAGCAACTCCAGAGGTCTTCCCTTCGAAGGCCTTCCTCCTTTTTGGCAACCTTCCCAAGGCTCGCGTCACCTCGACGCTCAAAATCGTCGAAACGCAGTATGGTCAAATCAAGAGTCTCGTGCCGGTTGATGCCGTCCAAAAGGTCGGGATCTACGTATTCAACGAGCGCACGAGCTTCGTCGAGTTCGCTCGTAGCGTCGAGAACCGCGACGTCGATGCGTTAGAGCAGAGTACCGCGAACTTGAGCGACTCCGAGCCCTACGTTGCGGTGATCGATCCGCTTGCCGGCCGTGAAGAACCGGCGGGTTCGAGCGCCAAGAAAGCAAGCCGCTCCAAGCGTTCCGAAGGTGGAGCGTCGGACGTCGAACGAAGCTTAGCGGGAGTGATCACCGAAGCCCTCGCCACCGGAGCCGCCAAGCGTGAGGGGAAGGCACCGATCTGGCTCAGTTCGGGCATCGGCGCGTATTTTGGCGCGAAGGTCGATCCTCGAAGCCCGTACGTGTTCAAGCTACGCCGGAGCGCTTACGACGTGCTCGAGCAGGGTTGGGTCTCCAAGGCAAGCGATGCGCTCGGTGGCGAGAGTAAGCCGGAAGATATCCGCGCCGTGGGCTACGCGATGGTGGAGGCGATCGTCAGCGATCCGAGTTCACGTCCACGCTTCGCCCGATTCGTCCATGAAATGCTGGCAGGTGGAGAGAAGCTGGACGATTCTCTCCAATCGGTGTTCGATTCCACACGTGAACAGTTCCTCGCATGGACGGGACAGTTCGTTGAGCAGCATTTCGCCTCCCGACGATAGGACTTGGTGGAAACGCTCGATCCTTCTGTTCCTTGGAGAAGCCCCCCCCCCGCTTTCGCCAGACCCGGTCGTGATGCGGGGCTCCCTCTGAGGTAACCCTGCGGCAAAATGATACAACCTCCACATCCCTCGGGTGTGGAGGTTGTATCATTTTGCGTTCAAGGCCGGACGTGTCCGGATCGGACTTCTCGGCACATCCCTGAATCTTCCGGCGGGCTTCCCGTCACCCTCAGAGAAGGCATCGTCATATGGCGCACGTTATCGTCCTTGGCTCGAGCAATACCGACATGACCGTCCGCATGCCCAAGCTTCCCGAACGGGGGCAGACCGTTCTTGGCGGAACGTTCGAGACAGGACCGGGGGGCAAGGGGGCCAATCAAGCCGTGGCCGCACAAAGGGCGGGAGGCAAGGTCTTCTTCATCACGGCTGTAGGCGACGACGCGCTCGGCAGGGATGCGGTTGCGCACTACCAGCGCGAAGGGATCGACGTCTCCTTCGCCAAGGTGGTCGAGCAGGTGTCATCGGGGGTGGCCCTCATCTTCGTGGAAGACGGGGGAGAGAACATGATCGCCGTCGCCCCGGGGGCGAATGCTCGACTCTCCCCCAAGGATGTCGCACAGCTTCCCGATTCCCTCTTTGAAGCTGGCGGAGTCTTCCTCGCGAGCCTGGAAGTCCCCCTGGACTCGGTACTCAGCGGCTTGGAACGAGCGCGAGCCGCCGGCATGACCACGATCCTCAATCCTGCTCCTGCGGCTCAAGATATTGCGCCTAAAATCCTCGAATCCATCTCATTGGTTGATGTCTTGACCCCTAATCAGTCTGAGCTCCGTGCCTTGGTCGGTGAAACCGAGGACGTTGAAGCCGATCCGCTGCTCATCGCGAACGAGCTTCGCAGAAAGCACCCGAAGCTCGACCTCGTGGTGACGCTCGGCTCTCGTGGATGCCTGGTCGTTTCGGAACAGTCGGTATTTGTCCCTGCTCGTCAGGTCGAGGCCGTGGACGCGGTCGGAGCGGGGGATGCCTTCAACGGTTCCTTGGCCGTTGCCTTGGCGGAGGGCAATCCCCTCGTCAAAGCCGCCGAGTGGGCCCGAGACGCCGCAGCCCTTTCCGTTTCGCGCCCCGGCGCACAGACCGGGCTGCCGTTTCGTCGCGAGATCGACCAGATCGTCCCGCTCGCAGCATCCCCCTCACGCACCCTGGAACCCGGCTCATCGAATTCTTCCCTCCGTCTTTGACTCTGCCCTCCTGGGACGTTAGCCTCAACCCCGAGCAACTCGCGGCTTCTGCATCGAGTTGCCTTCCGAGCGGTACCCAGGGAACGACGTAATTGGTGTGTCGGAGAACGGCTCTGCTCAGCAGGGGGTTCGCGATGGGTCATCGTATTTGCGCATCTCCATTGACGATTACGCTAACGGTTTTGAGCATCTCTTTCTGGGTTGGTGTGACCCAGCTCGCCGCCCATGATCGGCCGACGGGATCGAAGCAAAAAACGCGCTCGACGGTCATCGCCCGCCATGGCGTGGCCGCGACCAGTCAACCGCTGGCGACGGCGGCCGCGATCCGCATCCTCCAATCCGGCGGAAATGCAGTCGATGCCGCCATCGCGGCCAACGCCGTTCTCGGCGTGGTTGAGCCGATGTCCAACGGCATCGGTGGTGATCTCTTCGCAATCGTCTGGGACGCGAAAACCCAAAAGCTCTATGGCTTGAATGCCAGCGGGCGTTCCCCCTACGCGGCCAACCGCGAAGTCTTCGCCTCGAAGGGACTGACGAAAATCCCGTCAAACGGCCCGTTGAGCTGGTCGGTCCCCGGCTGCGTCGATGGCTGGGATCAGCTCCGCACTCGTTTCGGAACGAAGAGCTGGGCCGACATTCTGGCTCCCGCGATCAACTACGCGGCGGAAGGATTTCCCGTAAGCGACGTGATCGGTCGCGACTGGGTTGCCTCCACCAAGGGCTTGTCGCGGATCCCGACCACGGCGGCCTGTTACCTCCGGTCTGGTAAAGCTCCTGGCCCAGGTGACATTTTCCAGAACCACGACCTGGCTCGCTCCTTGAAAACCATCGTCCAGCTCGGCCGAGACGGCTTTTATCGAGGTCCACTCGCTCAAGCAATCGTGTCCTACTCGCAGGAGGTCGGCGGCCTCTTTTCTCTCAAGGATTTCGAAGACCACAAGAGTACCTGGGTCGAACCCGTATCCACGAATTACCGAGGCTATGGCGTTTGGGAACTCCCTCCCAATAGCCAGGGGATCGCGGTCCTCGAGATGCTCAACCTCCTCGAACCTTACGACCTCAAGTCCATGGGTCCTCAGTCGGCCCAGGCACTTCACCTGATGATCGAAGCGGAGAAATTGGCGTACGAAGACCGAGGGAAATACTACAGCGATCCCGACTTCTCCAAGGTCCCCGTCGCCTCGCTCATCTCCAAGGAGTACGCGGCGACTCGCGCCTCGTTGATCGATCCCGAGCACGCCAATCAGCATCCGGTTCCCGGAGCACCCAAGCAGGCCGACACCATCTACATGACGGTCGTCGACGGAAATTTCAACGCGATTAGCTTGATTCAGAGCAATTTCGGCGGGTTCGGTTCATTCCACGTTCCCGGCAATCTCGGATTCGTGATCCAGAACCGAGGGACCCTCTTTGCGCTCGATCCGACCCACGCGAACCGGCTCGAACCTCATAAACGACCTTTCCACACCATCATCCCTGGATTCGTCACCAAGGACGGCAAACCTTGGATGAGCTTCGGGCTGATGGGCGGAGACATGCAAGCTCAAGGGCACGTGCAAGTCTTGAGCAATATCATCGACCATGGAATGGACGTTCAAGAAGCAGGTGACGCGCCTCGGTTCCGACACCTCGGTTCGTCCGAACCCACCGGCTCCCAGGCCAAAGACGGAGGCTCGGTCGCCCTGGAATCGGAAATCCCCGCCGAGGTCCGCCAGCAGCTCGAAGCCAAGGGGCATCAGTTGATCTCAAGCCCCGGCGGATTCGGCGGATACCAGGCGATCCGCATCGATCTTGAACGAGGCGTCCTGATCGGCGGCTCCGACCCAAGAAAAGACGGGTGCGCGATGGGGTATTGAGCCGCCATCGACTCGGCCCTCTTCTTTGATTTGAGAATCTATCCGAATCGGGTTTGGCCGAGTGAAATCAGAAACGGTGGGTGGCCGAGGAGGAGCGCAGCGACACCTCGGGACAGGCCTGGGCTGATCCCCGGGTCCTCGAAGACTCGTCCCCGGCCACCCTCATCTCGCATTCGTCCATCAGAATCCCCTTTCCGGATAGTCTCTGACTCGTCACGATCATTTGCAGTTCCTCCCGCACGGTTCTCGAGATCCCCGCGCGGAACGATCTCTCTCCCTCCGCACATCTTTCCTAAAAGATTTGACTCCACGCCCGCCATTATCATATCAAGGAGATCGCGACGTCTTAAAACGGTCCTCTCCACTGCTAAGACCAACATCGTTTGAACCGATCTGGAGTCGATCGTCATGACATCAGGCATCGTGATGAAGGAAGCCAGCGACGGCGAGATCATCGGAACCAAGGACCGAGATAAGCCGATCGGTCCCGGAAGTGAACGAGTCGCCTCCATCGACGCATTGCGAGGGCTGACCATTCTCCTGATGGTCTTCGTGAACGACCTCGGTCGTAGTGCCCCTTCGTGGCTCCATCACATTCAGCCGCCGAATGCCGATGGGATGACCGTTGCCGACATCGTGTTTCCGTGGTTCCTTTTCATCGTCGGCGTCTCGATCCCCCTCGCCTTTGAGAGTGCTCAAAAACGAGGGACTCCTCTCTGGTCGCGTCTCGCCCACATCGTGACCCGGACTTTCGGGCTCTGCCTCATGGGGGTCATCGAACTCAATAGTGATAACGACCACCGCCTTGGAGGAACGCTTTGGAGCTTGCTTGCCTTCACCACCATACTCCTGACATGGATGGTCTCCCCGGCCGCTCCAGGTTGGCGAAGAACCCTTATTCGGAGCTTGAAGGTCCTCGGGGGTGTTGGCCTGATCGCGCTGCTCGCTCTCTTTCGGAGCGAGCCGACGCACGTGAGGTCGCTCTTTCTGGGAACTGTCGGCAACTGGACCTGGCTTCGAACGGAATGGTGGGGAATCCTCGGGTTGATCGGATGGGCTTACCTGACCGTATCCATTTTGAACCTGCTGCTCCACCGCCGCAGAGAGTGGTTGATGGGCGGCCTCGCGCTGCTGATGACCATGCATTTGGTGATGCGGCAAGGTGGGCTGTTCACCTGCGTCGGTCATAAACCTTGGCTCGGACCATTGGCAGAGATCCTCACGACGGTGGCAAGCGAGCTGGACCGGGTGGGGCGGTATGTCAGCTTTGGAGACGCGATGGGATCGCTCGCCGCGATTACCATGGCCGGATGCCTTCTCGGTTCGATCCTGCGAACGGACAGCGATGTTCGCGGGCATAGAGCCCGCCTCTGGTGGGGAGCGACGTTTGCCGTCGGACTCTTCATCGCCGGGTTTCTTACCGACACTTTTGAAGGAATCAACAAGATTTCAGCGACACCAACGTGGTGTCTTTGGACGGCGGCCATGGCCTGCGTCGTCTGGATGATACTCTATTGGCTGATGGATGTTCTCGGTCTGCAAGGATGGTCAATCCTGATTCGACCCGCCGGTTCCAATCCGCTCGTCGCTTACTTCCTGCACCCGATCGTTATCAACACGCTCATCATCAGCGGGCTGGGAAGCGCGGTGCTGAGATATCACGATTCACCTGACCCGAAGGTCGTGGTAGCAGGATCGTTGGGCATGGCGTTCTTCGTCTGCCTCGCGACCGGCCTTCTCGGGCGACTGGGATTGCGAACAAAGCTCTAAACAAAGGAGACCAGCAAGGGCATCACGCAGCGCCATCGACCATCTGGGCAAGATCCTCTTCGCTCAGAATGGGGATGTTCAACTGTTTCGCTTTTTCGAGTTTGCTCCCGGGGTCCGAGCCCGCGAGAAGGTAGCTCGTCGACTTCGATACGGAGCCAGTAACCTTACCGCCGAATTGCTTGATGAGGGCTTCGGCTTCTGACCGAGTGCGGCTGGGTAGAGTGCCGGTGATCACGAAGGTTTTGCCGGCAAACGGGAGACTGGCATTGCTGGCGGGGTTGAATTTGACCGGGGCGGGATGGACTCCGACGGCCGTGAAGGCGTCGAGAAGCCGCTGATTTTCCGGATCCTGGAAAAAGTCATAGACGCTCGAGGCCACAACGCGACCGATCTCGGGGACGGACTCGAGCGACGACAGCGAGGCCGAGCGCATCGCGTCGAGTGTCTCGAAGCGTTGCGCCAGGACTTCCGCACTCCGAGTGCCCACATGCCGAATGGTGAGGCCGGTTAAAAACCGATCGAGCGGACGCGTCTTGCTCTCTTCGAGAGCGCCGATCAAGTTTCGGGCCGATTTCTTCCCCATCCGATCGAGGTCGGAGACGGTGGTTTCCTCAAGTTGATAGAGTTCGGCCAGGTTCTTGACCAGACCGCGATCGACGAGTTGATCGATGAGCTTACTGCCGAGTCCTTCGATATCCATCGCGTCACGATGCGCGAACCAGCGGATCCACTCCTTGAGCTGCTCGGGGCATTTCGAGGGGGGATTCACGCAGTGGAAATCCACTTCCCCTTCAAGCCGTTCGACCTCCCCTCCGCAGCTCGGGCACTTCCGAGGAAAATCGTAAGGCTGCTCGCTTCCGTCCCGGGCCTCAGTCTCGACACGCACGACCTGCGGGATGATCTCACCGGCCTTTTGGATCACGACCGTATCGCCGATCCGCACATCCTTGCGGAGAATCTCGTCGGCGTTGTGCAGACTGGCTCGCTTGACCGTGGTCCCTGCCAAGGGAACAGGAGTGAGGTCAGCGACCGGTGTCAGCTTGCCGGTCTTCCCCACCTGAACCGTGATTCCAAGAACCTTCGTAACCGCTTGTTCCGCCTCATATTTAAACGCGATCATCCAGCGGGGACTCTTGCTTCGAGTCCCGAGACGAGCGCGTTGGGCGAGGTTGTCGACCTTGATGACGAGGCCATCGGTCTGGAAGTCGAGCGTGTTGCGTTGGGTGGACCAGGTCGTGGCGTATTCGATGACCCCTTCGATGGAATCAAACTCCGCCTGGTGAATGCTGACGGGGATCCCCCAATGACGCACCAGTGCTTGCATCTCGCTGTAAGTAGCGGCCTTGATTCCCTCAAACGCTCCGAGACCATGGGCCAGAAACCGAAGCCGACGTTGTCCACAGAGCTTGGGATCGAGGAGCTTGAGCGAGCCGGCAGTCGCGTTCCTCGGGTTGGCGAAGGGAGTTTCCTCGCGGATCGTGCGGAGTTCGTTCAACCGGACCAGTTCCGCGTTGGTCATGAAGACCTCGCCGCGAACTTCGAGGAGAGCAGGGGGGTCATCCTTGAGCTTCAGCGGGATATCGCGAACCGTTCGGAGGTTTGTGGTAACGTCGTCGCCTCTTACTCCATCCCCGCGCGTCGCTCCCTGGACGAATTTTCCCTGGTCATAGCGCAGGGAGACAGCAACGCCGTCCACCTTGAGTTCGACGACGTAACGGACCGGCTCACCGTTGGTGAGGCCGCGGCGGACACGAGCGTCCCATTCCCGGACTTCGTCGTAGTTGTACGTGTTATCGATGGAGAGCATCGGCACCGAATGCGTGACCGTCACGAACGCGGCCAGCGGTGCCCCGCCCACGCGCTGAGTTGGGCTGTCGGGTGTGACGAGCATCGGATGCTCGGCTTCGAGCTGTTCGAGCCGTTCCATCAGCCGATCGAAGTCTCGGTCGCTGATGATGGGTGCAGCTTCCTGGTAATAGAGCCGGTTGTGTTTCTCGATCTCCTCGCGCAGCTCGGCGATTTCGCGTTCAACCTTGGTCATACGTTACTCCCCTTTACACTCAGATCGAATCGGGACGTCTCCGCGACGGTTTCGGGGAGAACCAATGGTCGGTCGCCATGGCCAGAAGTGCGAAGAGAAACATCAACCCGATCTCGATCGCCAACACCAAGGGCCCATTCCGGTCGAGCCAGGCGGCCAAAGCGAGCGAGTGCGGCGAGGGCCCATCATCGACCGGATTCAGGGCCTTTTGCGCCACCATCGGGCTGACAAAGTAACCCAGGGCCGTCACGACGAACGCCGTGCTTACCAGGAGCAAGACGACGTAAAAAGGGTTCGGAAAGAGCGGCTTTCGAGGGTGTTGGGCCACGGTGAGAGCCTCCGTAGGCAAGGGGAACACCCCTCCATTCTCACCGAAAGCCGAAAGGAACGACATGCGCTAGTTTCACAGAATCAAAGGCTGGGGTGCATCCGTCACCTCCAGCCTCTGTCGGCTTATCTTCCCCGTCGGCGCGAACCCGCTACGAGGACTCGCCGGTTCAAGCTCCGCCGAAAACCCAATCGCTGCCAGCGATCGAGTAGTCGACCAATTCCTCGGGTCGGAACCAAAGCGCGATCTCGCGCTTCGCCGACTCCTCGCTGTCACTTCCATGCAGCAGGTTGTTTTGCTTGCTGATCGAGAAGTCGCCGCGGATCGTCCCAGGCGCAGCGGCCGCGCCGTTGGTCGCACCGAGGAGGGTGCGGACCACGGTGATCGCCTCATTGCCTTCCAGGACCCCCACCACAACCGGGCCACCCGTGATGAATTGGATCAGCCCTTCGAAGAACGGCTTGCCCTGGTGCTCGGCGTAGTGCTTCTCCCCCAGTGCGCGGTCGACTTGGATGAGTTTCAGGGCTGCAATCCGTAGCCCCTTGCTCTCGAACCGCTGGAGAATCTGGCCGACGAGCCGACGCTGAACGCAATCCGGCTTGAAAATGATCAAAGTTTTCTGCATCGAGATCCCAGCCCCACGAAAAAAGTCGAGGTCGACCGAAACTCCTACCCAAGCATGTCCTTAGGAAACGGAGGGGTAGTTTAGCTTCTCAGGTCGTCGGCTTCAACGGTTCCGCGGGCTCGTCCGGAACGACCCGCCAGGGAAGTTCCTCGTAGGAGTCGGGATCGAGCCGCCAGACTCGCACCTCGGGAGTCGCCCCCATCAGCGAGACGATGATGCGAGGTAAGGGGCCGTAATAATTCTCGCGCAGGTCGACCTGACTGGGAATCGGTTGCCACTTGGGATGGGAGTGGTAGATCGCCAGCATCTCCCCACCGTTTGCGCGAATCGAAAGCACCGCATCGATCAGATCGCGCGGATCGGCGTCGTAGTGCGACTCACTGGCCGAAGCGTTTCTCAGAGGATGAAACGCGGAAACCATCGGCTCGACGCCCCCCAAGATCCCGCACGCTTCCAAGGGCGATTCACGCAGGCAATGGGCGACCATGGCGTCATGGATCGATGCCGGCAACACCAAAACACTTTCGCGCTCGCTCATCATTTCAACTCAGGCATAGAGCCAACAATCGATGAAAAACTCCGGTTCCGCCACGCGGGAGCGAACCTCGAAAACGGCTCGACGTCTCGGCCTCGGGAGGGAGGCCGAGACGTCGGGGTGGAAGAGCGCCAAGCCTCAGGAGACTCGAAGTCTCACTCGGGGAAGAGCGGCGTGGACAAGTAACGCTCGCCGAGGTCGGGCAGGATGACCACGATGAGCTTGCCTGCGTTTTCAGGGCGCTTGGCCACCTGAATGGCTCCAAAGGCGGCCGCTCCGCAGGAAATGCCGCAAAGCATCCCCTCCTCGCGCGCCAGCCGGCGCGAGATCTCAAAGGCATCCTCATCACGAACCGTGATGACTTCGTCAATGACTTCGGTATTGAGAATGTCCGGGATGAAGCCGGCACCGAGCCCTTGAATCTTGTGCGGGCCGGGTTTGAGCGGCTCGTGACGCTGGTGCTGCGTCAAGACCGGAGAATTCACTGGCTCCACGGCGACGATCTTTACATCGGGCTTGCGCTTCTTGAGCACTTCACCGCAACCGGTGATCGTTCCTCCGGTGCCCACGCCGCAAACCAGGATGTCGATCTGTCCGTCGGTGTCACGCCAGATCTCTTCGGCGGTGGTCTGTCGGTGAATCTCCGGATTGGCAGGATTCTTGAACTGCTGCGGCATGAACGAGTTGGGAGTGTTCTTGACGATCTCCTCGGCCTTGCGGACGGCTCCCGGCATGCCCTCGGATGCCGGGGTCAACACGATCTCGGCACCGAAGGCTTTCAGGAGGCGTCGGCGTTCCAGGCTCATGCTCTCAGGCATCGTGACCTTGAGCGCGTAACCTCGAGCCGCACAGGTAAAGGCAAGGGCGATCCCCGTGTTGCCGCTCGTCGCCTCGACGATGATCGAGTCCTTGTTGAGCTTTCCTTCCGCTTCCGCGGCATCGATCATCGAGACGCCGATCCGGTCCTTGACCGACCAGAGCGGGTTAAAGTTCTCGAGCTTCGCCACGACGCTGGCATGGCTGCCCTCGGTGATGCGCCGAAGCCGGATCAACGGGGTGTTCCCGATGGTCTGTGTAATGTCGTCGTAGATCCTGCCCCGGGTCCGGTCTGCGGTCGCCATCGCGCAGCCTCCTGTCTGTGTAACAAAGAGAAAGGAGAGGGTTCGAGTTGGGATCACCGGCTCGAACCGATTGCCTTTTGTCCACGCCGCACCGACTCGCACAGCCAGCGTCACGAGTCGGGCTCAAAACCCTCGCTGCGGACATCTTAGAAGAGAGGGGAATACCTAACAAGTCGGGCCACTTTGTGACAGACGAGTTGCTCGTCAGCGTGGAGTGCCCCGTTCACTCAAACTAAGCGTCGGTCAACGCAAGGCAATCGGACGGAGTCCAAAGCCTGCGACCGTCCCCTTTATCTTATTTGTCGTGCCAATGTAGCAGAACTCATACACCTTGGCTTTGCTCAATCCTTCGAGGTAGTGGAGTTCCCCGAGGTGAACTCCTTGATCCACCAGCAAGTATCTGTGCACGGGATTGAAACCCGTGTTGGCGGGTGGAGGGGAAACCTCATAACCGCTCGTGTCGGAGCCGACCATCATGGCGCCTTGCTCGGCCACAAGCCATTGGGTGGCGTTCAGATCGGGACCTGCCGAGTCGTATTCGGCGATCTTGGCGTGATCGGCACCCTCCTCGCCCCAGAATTGACCGGCCCCCGTCCGAACCAGAACCACGTCGCCGGGCTTGAGAGTGACTCCTTCCCAAGCCAGGGTCGCTTGTAGATCCTGGGTCGTGATGGCCGTGTGCCCCTTGAGCGCGTCGACTTTCTTGAAGGCCGCCACATCGATCAAGACGCCGCGGGCGACGATCGGCGGAATGGTCGAGGCATCGCACTTTCGCGGTCCCCAGTCGCCGCCCCATTCCGACTCCTTGAATCCGTTATACCAATGATCGTCGGCGCCCGCAGTGATATGGGCCAAGCCATCGATCTGGGTGGCGACATTGTCGCTGATGAACAAGGCGGAAGAATGCCAGAGAACCCGGTCGGGGTTTATGGCGGCGGGAGGCGCATCGGCGTCGTTCATGCGAGCGATGCCGTCGGGGCTGCGGAAGGTGATGATCTCCCCCGGACTGTGCCCGGCGAATCTGAAGCTACGACGACTGTAGGTCAACCCCAGGTCGAACGACTGACCGTGCGTGGCCAAGGACAAGGCGGCCGCGCGAGAGTGATCGGTCATGGCGTTCAAAGCGCCAACCTCGTCGTCCTTCCCCCAAATCCAACCCCAGCCAACTCCTTTCCGCCACCCTTTGATCTCAGGCTTCTCGTCACGCTCCGCCTGAGGTCGGGTTGATTTCGTCTCCTGGCCCAGGCAGACGAGACCTAGCGCAACGCAAACGACCGTCGAAAGGCCGCCGAGCAGGCCGTGATGGAATCTTCGCGTGTTGAACATGGGTCTCACCTCGCGATGACCAAGGGGATTTTCGAAGAAGCATGCGACGCCCAAGAGGGGCGCATTCTAAGTTTGGAGTACGCGGGTCGCAACCGACCGAACCGGCGGAAACCGGACGCGCCGGGGCTCGCTTGGACGCAAGCAGATCTCGCCAGTAGAATGAGGATACGAGACAAACCAATGCGGTGCGTTTCTCCGAGGTGATTGCTGGTGAGACGGCCCAGCCGCTCTTCGTATCACCTTGAATCCCGTGTCGTCGATGGTGTCCGTCCCAGGAAATGGGTAGGGAGCAGTGGTGTTCCGTGCGCCCGGGATCGGATTCTTTCGGCCAGCAATCTCTTCTCAAGAAACGGCACCACGGAGCTTACAATGACGTCCGAATCCGCCTCGACCCCGTCGTCGCAGCCGCAAGGAACGACCCACCCGATGCAGCATGGCCATCGGCCCGCCTCCTCGGCGCAGATTCCCGCCACGCTCGTTCCCGAGGCGGGGTGGCATTGTCTTCACCTTTTCTTTCGTGTCGACCGTGCGAGGCTGGCAACCCTCACTGCCGAGGCCCGACGATCCGGTCGGGAGCAGTTGAGCCGGATCCTCGACCCAAAGGCACCGGGCGCCCCCAACCAATTGCAGTCCTTCCTCGTACCGGGCCACAAGGCCGACTTCGGAATCATGGCGGCCGGCTCCGATTTAAGAGCCATCCATGACATTCAATTGGCCGTTCAAGCCTCCGACCTGGGACCGGCGCTGACACCGACATATTCGTTCTATTCGATCACAGAAGTGTCGGAATACGTCCCTGACGCCGAGGAGTATGGCCGAGTCCTTCGCGATCGCGAAGGGGTCGATCCCGAGAGCAACCTCTACAAGACCAAGGTAGCGTCTTACGCCGAACGGCTCGAGCCGATGAACCAGCAACGGCTCTATCCCGACTTTCCGGAGTGGCCCTGCGTTTGCTTTTACCCGATGAGCAAAATGCGCCAGGGGGACCAGAACTGGTACTTGCTTCCCTTCGAGGAACGGTCCCAGATGATGAGCCAGCATGGCCGAAGCGGAATGAAATTCGCGGGAAAGGTGGTGCAACTCATCACCGCATCGACCGGGCTCGACAACTGGGAATGGGGTGTGACCCTCTGGGGCCGGAATCCGGCTTACCTCAAAGATATCGTTTACACGATGAGGTTTGACGAAAGTTCTGCGAAGTACGCGCTCTTCGGCGACTTCTATTTCGGTTACATCCTCTCGCCGGCGGAACTCGTGGAAAGTCTCCGTCTTTGATACACCCCTCAACCCAAGGGACAATAAGCCACGGTGAAACCGTCCAATCATTTCCAGAGACACTGGCTACCCTCTCGTAAGGAGGACTCAGCGATGTGGAAGTGTCCCAAATGCGGTACACCGATCGAACCCTCGTTCGACGTCTGCTGGGCTTGCGGCACCTCGGCCGAGGGAGTCGAGGATCCTAATTTCGTGACCGCCGACGAAGCGGAACCGATTTACGAGCCGCGGTCCGAAGCCGCCAAAGCCGACCTCGCGGTCGAAGCCGAGCTTCCCGAACCTCCTGCTGAGGTCGTCGAATGCTACCGGGCCGCAAGCACGGCTGAAGCGAAGTTCCTGATCGACCGCTTGGCCGAGCAGGGGATCCCCGCCATGATCCAAGGGGCCAAAGCCGGAGGCCTGGGATATCTCGTCCCCTCTTTGTCCCCTCGAATTATGGTTCGGGCCCACGATCTATTTCCGGCACGGCATTTGATCGAAGACTATGAACGGCGTCGCCAGCTCAGGCAAAGCACCGACGACTGACCGCGACAACGTCGCGTGCGAGGCCGTCTCGTCGTCGTTCCGCCAACGCTGATCACCCGGCAAACATCCCCTCGCAGGAGAATGCACGTGTGGACTTGCCCGAAGTGCCAAACGAAGGTTGATCCCTCGTTCGAGATTTGCTGGGCCTGCGGGACCTCGATGGATGGCGTGGAAGACGCCACGTTCAGACAGGCCGAAGTGACGACAGTGACTGCCTCGCCTCTCGACCTCAACATGCCCGACGGGAATAAGCCCTTGCCGGAACCGTCGGGTCCCTTCGCGGGGGATCTTGTCGAAGCCTACTGGGCGCTCGACCTGATGCAAGCGAAGTTCCTCGCCGACCGCTTGTCCGACCAGGGAATTCCCGCCGTCGCCGACACACACGACATGCACGATGCCCTCGGGAGCATGCGGTCCGGACCTCGAGTCTGGGTCCGTGCCGAAGACCTGCCACAGGCCAAGTCCTGGCTCGAAACCTACGACGCTCAATTCAAGGCCGAACATGGTGGCGTGGAACGCGACTGAGAATCGGCTGCGCTAGGATTTCAAAGTTCCTTTACCTATTGACCACGACGAGCCACTTTTTACGTGAACAGTGGCTCGCCTCCGTGGCGAAATCTGGGTGCTGCTCCTTTGTCTCACCTCGTGCTCGCAAGTACCTCCCGATATCGCGAAGCTCTCTTGAAACGTCTCGGACTACCGTTCCGGTGTGTCTCGCCCCGGATTCGGGAAGAGGATTGGAAAACCGGCAATTGGAACCCCCGAGAGCTGGCGGAGCAGCTCGCCATCGCGAAGGCTCAGAGCGTTCGGGAAGCCGAACCGGAAGGGACGTTGATTGGCAGCGACCAGGTCGTCAGCTTCGAGGGACACATCCTCGGAAAACCGGGGAGCTACCAAAGTGCCATGGAACAACTCGCGACCTTGGCCGGAAAGTCTCATGCGTTGATCACGTCGGTGGCCATCAGCCACGAGGGCCAAACTTATATTCATACCGACACGACAAACATGAGCATGCGGCCGCTCACAACCGAAGAGATCGAGCGCTACGTCGCAGCCGATCAGCCGTTCGATTGCGCGGGGAGTTATAAGATCGAGGAACGAGGAATCACGCTCTTCGAGCGAATCGAGACCTCGGATTACACGGCGATCATGGGTCTCCCGCTCATCGAACTCACGACGCAATTGCGCAGGCTGGGCTATTCCGTCCCCTGATGGAAATGGGGACCTGCGGTTTGCGTGATGTTGCGGGGATTGGCAGCAGAGAAGGGCCGGGGATATCGCAAAATGCGTACCCTGGCCCTTGTGCGGGCTGCCGAGCGAGCGTCGCGGGGCTTAGCTTGGAGGTTGGAGGTAGGGGAAGCAGGCGGGTTCAGGAGCGAGAGCTGGCAGGGTTCGGCCTCACCGACTCAATCGTCAAGATGTGAGTCGCCAACTCGCCCCTCCAGGATTTTCTCCACCGATCGGACGAGCTTCTCCATCGCGAAAGGCTTGCGGATATAGTCGCGGACCCCCAACATTTCGGCGTACGCGCGGTGCCGGCTTCCTTCGTTGCCGGTGATCATGATCGTCGGGATGAGGCCGCCCGGACGTCCCTTGAGTTTCTCAAGGACGAGGAAGCCACTCTTCTTCGGCATCATCATGTCGAGCACGATCAAGTCGGGGCTTTCGCGTTCGGCGAGAGTCAGGCCGGCATTCCCGTCGCGAGCGACCATGATGCGATAGTTCTTGCTTTCCAAGACCGTCCGCATCGACTCGATGATCTCGTTATCGTCGTCGACAAGGAGGATCAACTTTTGGGCTGGGGGCATCACTCACACTCCGGAGGTCGGTAATGCTCGCAAGGGCGGGTTGAAGCTTCATCTTAAACCGAGGGGCATGGGAGAGCAAGTATGTGAACGAACCCGCGCGCGATGCTCGGTCGGAAGCAGCCGCCAGGAACGCGAATGCTCACGATCATCCACCCTCTTTTCATTCACGAACGGAGTGGGTCATAATAAAATCTCGCTCGGGTGGAGAGTAAGCGGCCACGTCGTAACCCATTCGACGGGCAAGTCCAATCCGGGCCTCGCCCCTCCAATTTGGAAAGGATCGCGAACCCATGACATCCCGGATCAGACAGATCTTGCCACTTGGGTTGGCCGGGTTGTGCCTGGCCTGGACCGGCTGCGGGGGAGGTGACGTCCCTGACCCGGATTCCGACCCCAACATCGCGGGGGCCGGAGCTCCCGCGGCAGCGCCGCCGCCGCCTCCTATGATGGCCCCGAAAGCCCAGGAGAAGGACGCCGAGTCTGAGCCTGAAGCCCCGGCTCCCGCCCCAGCCGCGGCTCCGGCCAAGGCGATAGCGGCCACTCCCAAGGCGGCAACGCCAACTCAGGCTGCCAAGCCCGCCGAAACGGCTCAGGCCGAGACGGAGACCCCGAACGAGAATGCGGAAGGAGAGGCCACGGCCGCCGGCGGAGACGAACAGAGCGCGACCAAACCCCAATCCGAGAGCTCCGCGACGACGGCCGAGATGCTCGCCCTGGGGAACAAACCGGCGGCCGCCAGTCCAGACGCGGCCGCTCCGGCGAATGGAGGCCCCAACGCTCCGGGGGGGCCGGCAGGGGTGCCCGGCCCCGGCGGTGGAAGGATCCAATTCCAACCCGGACCGACCGGACAACCCACGCCCCCACCGGGTGGGAATCCTGGCGGTGGAGCCCCGGATCAGGCGAGAATGATGGCGATGATGCAGTCTCAGGCTGCTCGAAACAACGCCGCTCAACCGCCAGGATCGCGCGGGCCAAGCATGCCGCCCGGTCCCGGGGGGCCCAACGGGCCAGGAATGCCTGGAGCTCCGGGCGCGAGTTCCCGACGCACCAACAACGAGCCGGCCGACTTCAGCGATCCCCGAGGCGCAGTTGACGCGTTTCTGGACGCACTCGATGCAAAGGACATCACACTCCTGTCCGAAGCGACCGCGCTGCGGGCCGCGACCGAGGCTACGCCAAAAAACCAGAAAATGTTCTCCTCGATCATTGACCAAAGCATGACCGAGGATGACTTGAGCCAACTCGCTGACAAACTCGAAGGGTTCAAGATTGTCGGTGAAAATCAGGCTGTCAGCTCAGGGCGAGTCGGTATCACGATCGGGAAGAGCAACGATAAAGGCGACCGTCTCACGCGAACGGTGACCGTCCGCCACGAGAAGGCGGGCTGGAAGGTTCTCGACATCAGCGGGCAGGGAGTCCTCAAGAATCCGTATCCCAACCGAAACCGAAATCAGCGGCGAACCCGTTGACCCAGGTTTCTGTCACCCGATTTGAAAGAAGTGTCTCTTCCGTTTGTAACTCTTACCTCCCCTTGGCCAGAAATCTGGCCAAGGGGTATTTTTTTCCTCAAGTTCCTGTCTTGACCTGCCGCACCGCCCCTTCAAATTCCGGATAATCGATTCCTGGCGCAGAACCTGCATTCTCTCTCACGTCGTCCGGGACACAGCCACTGAGCCACGTTGCTGATCCTCCTCATTCCAGACAGCGCCCATGGAAGGAGCCTGTATGGTCTTGTCCGACTTGTGCACGTACCTTGAGCTCTCGGTCATGCTGTTCCAGGTTGTGGGGGTCGTCGCTCTTTGCTTGAGCCGGCTTCTCCCACCGACGTCGACGAAGTGGGTCAATCGATCCCGCGTCGGATTTGTCGTCGCGATGATCGGTCTGGGGCTCGCGGGGGCGCTTTGCGGCCGGCACGATTCGGAGTTCGCCCTCTTTGCGGGTGGTACCATGACGATACTGCTGATTGGCATGACGGTAGGAAGCGGTCATGCCGAACTCGGCCAGCGTTCGAGAACGATGGTGTCCGCCGAGCCGAAACTCGCCAGCTGATTCGAATAAAGTCAGTATAATTGAATCAATCGATTCATCTATCACACGGGGTCATTCGACCCCGTTTTTTTTTGCGCCGGGATTTGCCTCCTCGGAAATCGTGCAGCATAGTTGCGACGATTCGGAAACGGCCGACGGCCCCGATCGCACACCTTGCTCCTCACCCACATCGACCGTTCTCTTCGCTCGATCAGAATCGACCGTTACGACCTGACCTAAAGGTCTCCAAGGGATCCGGACGGGTTGATCATCGTAGCGAGACGTTTCCGATACGCTTTTGCGACGGAACTAACACCGAACCGAACGACGCGTCCCGCTCGCCGTTCGTGCTGAGAACGAGTCGGTTATTGGCGGGAGAAGGATAAGCCCAATGTTGCTCGGACTGAAACGGATTTCCCTGGCGCTGGGCGTTTGGGCCGGCGTCATTTCAATGACATATGCTCAAAGTCCCGCGCCGAGCGGCAACCAGGCAACCGCGGACGCGGTCGCCGGCGCCCTCAGGGCAAGCCAAACGCTCGCGGGAACTCGGATCGAGATCGAAACCCGCGATGGTCTCGTCACGCTCAGAGGCCGGCTTGCCAACCAGGCTTTGAAGGCTGAAGCGATTGGCCGTGCACAGCAGGTCGCCGGAGTCACAGGGGTGATCGATCAGCTCACCCTACCTAAGGATGCCCGTATTCAGCCGGTCCAGTATCAGCAGCAGGTAGCCTTGGGTGGCCGAGGCTTCATGCACCACGGAGCCGCGGCGGCCCCGGCCCCGGCCGTGGGTGGTGAGGAAATCGTGTACGACGGCTCCTCGACCGTCGCCGGTCCTGGCGGAATGGTCGCTGGACCTGCCGGCGTTGACCCCAACGCCCCTCTGCCGGAAGGTTCAGCGGGCGGCATGGCGGGGGCTGCCCCCGGTCGTGGAGCGCCCAATTACGCATGGCCCAGCTATGCCCCCTATCCTAACTTCTCGGCAGTCGGCTACCCGACCGCCTATCCCTGGCAGGCCTGGCCGAACATCGGCCCTCCCTATCCGTACCCCGAAGTTCCCCTCGACTGGCGTGCAGTAACCCTTCGCTGGGACGACGGCATCTGGTGGCTCGACTTCAAGAAGCACTACACCCGACCGTTCTTCACGCCTTACCCCTTCGGGATCTTCGCCTACTAATCAAGGCGGAGCGGCGGAAGCCCTCGCAATCGAATGCCCGAGGACCGGCCAGGAGTTTCCTGGCCGGTTCGCTTTTTTGCCGTAAATCCTAGTCAGATAGGGATCCTAAACCGATCGAACCCGGTTTCCTTTGCCGTCCCTCCCGCCTCGCAAGTGGAATTTACCGATTCCTTTGGGAAATTCCTCACACCCCGAGACTCCCTTGTTCGATAACTAAACCACATGGACCGGTCATACGTTTCGGCAAGATGCCGAATCGACTGGTAAGGAAGTACCGTTTCAAACGGTCCCGGCGCCGCGAGGCCGGTGAGGCAGGAAAGCCTCCCCCCGCGTTAGCGCACGTTCCACGGAGGGGATATCCGATGACCAAATCCGCGCGGCACCGGGGCCCGATCACCCCGCGCTGGGTTCGCGGGCTGCTGACGGGTGCCTTGATGGTGATGGTCACCACGAGCAACGTTGGTTGCGGCCTCGTTTACGTTTTCCGCAACATCTCGCCACTGCATCCCACGGGATGGTCGTTCGTCTGGCCGATCCTGCCTTCACAGCAGCAACGGCTCGAGCGTGACATGGAGCGAGAAGAACGTGAGCGCGTTCCGATCCTTGACCCGATCCCGGGCGAATTCGCCCCAGGCACCTGCCTCGACCCGCCCAGTGAGCGCGAGGTGTGGGAAAAAGTGACGAAGTTCAAGAACGGCTCACCGCCTTTCTATGAAACCCAGCGTAACAACGTCCGCTTCCTGATCGAGAAGATCGGCGATAAGGTGGACCCGGTCAAGGTCTACCCACTCGCAGGACCGTGCCAGTTGGTACACTGCCACTATAAGTGCACGGTCTACTACGACGAGTCCTACTGGTCCGACTACCCGATTCCGTTCAATCACGTCGATCACCGAGTCGAGGTTGTCTACATCGACAAGGATCACCTCCGACGTGCAGCGGGACCGGCCAACGCGGCGACACCTCCGTATTGATCCTCAAAGCGGTTCAGTCTCGTCGGTTAGATAAGTAACTAATCCCGCAGGGTCGGCTCCCTCATAAGAGCTGACTCTGCGGGTTTTCTGTTATCCGGCATCACGACACCGAGCGCCGAATGCCTTGGGCAGTGGCGAATCCCTGCACGACTTACCTGAATCCCCACCTATTTCTCCCCGAAGAAGGGGAAGAGTCGACGCAAGGTCTCCTGATTCGGTTGCGATCCGTACTCGCAAACTTCAAACGCCTCCGCCGTCTTGACAGCGCGGCCTTCGGAGTCACCGAGCTCGGCGACCAGGTGGCTGCGAAACCTGTCGGCCGTGGCGCCATAACGCTTCAGGGCACGCTCTCGGGTCCAGTTTCGCCGCTCGGGTTGCGTCTTGGGTACCTGATCGAGAGTTCCATCGAGCCAGGGGTTCCACTCGTAGAACTGCGACTCGAGCGCATCAATCGCCGAGACCTTGGCTTCGATTACGGGATCGATGGGAACGACGACGTCGGGTTCGAACGGGGTCGGTTTCTTGAAGTTGTCTTCGGAATAGAGGAAGACGGGGTTCTTGCGTAAAGCCGGTACGTCGGGACAGAAACTGGGGACGATGACCATGAACGCTGCGTCTTGAACCAGGATCCCCGTATAGCGATGATCGGGATGGTAGTCGTTGGGGCGATGTGCGATGACGACATCGGCCCTCCACTCGCGAATTTTCCGCGTGATGGCGCGGCGATTTTCCAAGGTCGGAAGCAGTTCACCATCATGGATGTCGAGCACTTCGCTCGTCACCCCCAAGATCTTGGCACACGCTTGGACTTCCGCGTTTCGGCGCCGGGCGAGGATCGCTCCCGCCATCTCGTGATGGCCGATGTCACCGTTCGTGACACTGACGAACTTAACCTTGTGACCGAGTTTCGCCCAACGGGCTGCGGTACCCCCCGCGTCGAGTTCGCAATCGTCCGGGTGAGCTCCGAAGACGATGATTCGCAGTGGCTCGGCCGCTCGAGAGGCCGACCCCAGCCCTACGAGTACACCAAAGATTGTACACGCTTTCCATCCGAACTTACGTAATGACCGATGTCCCATCCCAGGTCCCTCCCTCAAAGTGCGTGTGACCGAACAGCAAGGAGCGAGCATCGCCGTTGTACCTGTCCCAAGACCTCGCGTCGACAACCGAGCGTTGGCGAGCCGCTTTCGCAGACCGACTCCTCCGCCAACAGGCCTCTGTCCGGCGGCGATGTCGGATGCGACGGTCTTGCTGGCTCACCGGCCGACCCGGTTCGGAGCGCCTGGCGGCGAAACTTTGATGAAACTCAGTGTGAGGCAGCGCTTGCCGAGGATTGAAAACGGACCGTAAAATCGTATTCATGAGAAATCGCTACTCGACGCTCTTCACGTTCATCGTCAGTCTGGGGTCGGTTGCCGGCCCGACGATGGCGGACGAACCGCCATCCGCGCCATCGACCCGATCAGAAACCTTGTTGGCTCCGGACGGTCGCAGAATCAACGGCCGGCTCACTGGCGAGCCTCAAACAGGCTTCCGTTTCGAATCCAAGTCATCGCCCGCACCGATCCCGCTCGGCGAAGGTGCGGTGATTGCTTTTGAAGGAGGTGAGCCGCTCTCGACCAGCGCGATCGTTCCGCCGTTCTGGCTCGATCTGGGCCTGGGACGTCGGATCTCGGGTCGGCTAAGCCGGGTCGATGATGCTACGGTCACACTCATCGATAGCTCCGCATGTGAGAACCTGGTGATGGACCGGGCCGGGGTTCACGCTGTCGTGCAGCGCGTCGGTGAAATGCAGGTGCTGGCCGACGGCTTCGAGACGCTCGACAACACCCGCTGGAAAGTCACAGGCGACCCCGAGGTTGTGGACAAACCGCGGCTGTCGGGAGAACATAGCCTGCGCATCCCCGCGGGGTCGGTGTCGGTCACCTCGAGCTTGGCGGAGCCAGTCGCTGCCGGCCGTCTTGAAGTCGCCTTCTACGACAACGGAAAAGTGGCGGCTGGGAACCAGGCGTTCGTCGACCTCCGATTCCGGGGACCCGCAGGTCCCGAGACGATGCGAGTCGTGCTGGGATGGACCGAGGAAAGCCTCTCGGTGGAATCACCGGGTGGACCCGCGCTCGCAGTTCAGCGTCTGCTACGCAAACCGGGCTGGCATCGGCTCAGCATTCGTTTCGGTCCCGAGCAGACCGAGATCGCCGTGGATGGCGACGATCTCGCACACGGCAAAGGCCCCGGAGGCCCGCTTCATGAGATCCGGCTTGCCAGTTACCTGGCGGACAAAGCCGAGATTGTCGAGAACCTCGACATTCTCTTCGACGACCTTCGACTGGTTCGGTTTGCTGATGAGATTTCCGGGCTTGAAGTCGACCCAACCCAAGACGAGATCCGCCTGGGCGGTGGTGACCAGGTCTTCGGCCGGATTCGCGAGGCCGACGCGGAACGAGTCTCGTTTCGCGCGGACGGGCAGGATTTGGTCCTTCCCTGGAGCGAGGTTTCGGGGCTTACCTTCCGACGTCAAGTCAATCCGAGCCGAAAAATCGACGGCCTGATCGTTCAAGTGGAATGGCGCGCCGCCCCCGGCAACGACCCGCGCGACCTCGATCGGGCACAAGGCGTCCTCACCGCGTTGTCCGACAAGGTTCTGACCCTCGCATCGCCCTACGCCACAACGCCTCTCACGATCGCCCGCGATCGCTTGCGGAAGCTTCGCGTCTTGAGCCACGGGCAACGGCTGGTACTTGATCCCACGTCACACCACCTCGGCAACGACGTCGTATCGGGTCCGATGCCGCTTGATCCTCCCCAGCCTGAAGGGAGGAGGTTCGAGCTTGGGTTCGAGCTTCAAGAGCTGCCGACCCGTCCTGCGTTCCTGACTCTCGACGTCGTCCAAGTGGTCGGAGAGTCTGAAGGACTCCGCTTCTCCGACAAAGTCAAAAACGGTGAACTCCGCACGACCGTCCAGATCAACGGAAAATCGGTTGATTACTTGAATCACCATATCACGTCGAAGAATGAAGTCCCCGAGCGGATTCGAATTCCGATCGCCGAGGGCATCCTCCAAGTGGGCTCGAACCGGCTGCACCTCGAGCTGGGAGGGGAAGTTGGAGACCCCGACTCGCTCGACGACCTGGGGGTCCTGGAGATCGGCCTCGAATTCAACGCGACGGATCGCGCCACCACTCCTCACAAACCCTGAGTGCGACTTGAAGACGTTGACCCGCAGCCTGGTTCGCCATGCACACGCCATCGCTCGTGAGGTCGGAGCGCGCGTTGTGTTGCTTTACGCCGACGTCGTGGAAGACGATCAGGATCTTGCCGACCTGATCCAGGATGTCGACTTCCGCGTCATTCTGGTATCGCGCCGACTGGGTTTTCAGGCCCCACGTGGCTGGGAGGAGCTCTGCGCGATCGTGCGGGTTCCCGACATCACCATGACCCGTGCCGGTCAGATCAAGGTCGCGACGCTGGTGGCCGCCGCCGAAAGCTTGATTCGCATCGGCGATCGGATCGTTTGCCTCACCGGGATCGACGGCTCGGGGACGATCGATACGATCATCGTGCTCGACCTGGGTACAGAATTGGAGATGTTCGCCTACTCCACGGCCGACCCGCTTCCGGTCGACGTGACCCCCGCCGTGTTCGAGCGTTTACTTTCGCTCGCCAGTGAACTCGGGCTCGAGGGGAGGGAGGGCAGGCCGGTCGGCACCATCTTCGTCGTCGGAGACAGCGATCGAGTCTTAACCCAGAGCCATCAACTGGTCATCAACCCGTTCCACGGATACCCCGAGAACGATCGCAACATCCTTGACCCGCGTCTCGAAGAGACGATCAAGGAGTTTTCCGCGATCGACGGGTCCTTCATCGTTCGAGGCGACGGAGTTCTACTCTCTGCGGGGCGCTATCTCGCCCCCCATGCCAGGCTCGATGCCGCCTTACCCCAAGGTTTGGGAACGCGTCATGAGGCCGCAGCCGCGATCACCGTGACCACCAGCGCGATCTCGCTCTGCGTCTCTCAGTCGACCGGGACCATCTCGATCTTCAAGGAAGGCCGGCTGATCACCGACATCGTCAAACCCCGTGGCGGCTTCACGGCTGAGGGACTCTAGAGCGGTTCGCGATTGGATCGCCTACAAAATCCTGGAAGATCAGAGTGAAATCCCTGGGATTTATGGGTTGGACGCACCATAAACCGATGCCAAGTAGATGGGTGGCACTGGTGACTTGTCCACCATCCCTCTCAACATTCACTACGGCTAATCCGAAACACGGATTGTAACCTGTTGGTGCTGAATGAGTAGCAGCAAACGCCGTTCGTCGAAACCTGAACCTGATTGTGTTTATAAGTAAGCACAATCATGAGTCAATAAAACGCGAACGGCAGGTTCGCGAGCTTATCTCTTTTATTTAAGCCTCCCAAGTTGCGATTCGTTCCTTTGTGGTAGCAGGGCTTGTTTTGCATCAGCG
>Ga0153954_1000412_pt1 | contig 34779 bp, 31 predicted proteins | sample TSFL038MetaG_FD_102277 | JGI IMG/M metagenome (GOLD analysis project Ga0153954, IMG submission 102277) | Attine ant fungus gardens microbial communities from Florida, USA - TSFL038 MetaG | ecosystem: Host-associated > Fungi > Mycelium > Unclassified | place: USA: Florida, Wekiwa Springs State...
GAGAGCTTCGAGCTGATCTCAACGCTCTATATGGGAGCCATGGCGCTTGCCGTCAGCAACAATTTCCCCGCCAAGACAGTCGCGGATTTTGTCACGGAAGTGAAGCATCGCGGATCGCTTCCGTGCGCGATGTTCGGCACGGTGAGTTCGCCGCGGCTCGCTGCAGAGACGCTAATGGCGGAGGCGGACATCAGGCTGTCGCCTGTGCCCTATCGCGGCGAGACCGAGGCCGTCCGTGATGTGGTCGCCGGCATCGTGCCTTCTTTTTTCGGAACCACGGCCAATCTATTCGAGCAACACCGCGGCGGAACATTGCGGGTTCTTGCGGTGTCGTCGGCAGAGCGAATGCCCATCCTGCCGGATGTGCCCACGTTCGCCGAAGCGGGATTGAAGAACGTCAACTATCGCTGGTTTCACGGCCTGATGCTGCCCGCCGGAACGCCGGCTAGCCTGGTCGATCGTTACAGCAAGACGCTGCAGCCGATCATTACCAGCGAACAATTCAAAAAGGGAATAAATCCCGATGTGACTCCCGTTTACATGACGCCGCCTGAGTTCAAACAATTCGCGTTCGCAGCGCGCGAGCGGGCGATCAAGATCATCCGCGATCGTGACCTCAAAGTGAAATGAGCGCGCCTTCGGATAGTGGATATTAAGGCGCAGGACATCGACAAGGGCATCGCCCGTGGCTGGTTAGCCCGGCCTTGCTGATGCCTTGCCACGGCCGCTATGATGACCGCAGGTATCTACCTTGCACCGGTTTATGATGCGCTCTTCACCAGACTGCACGTGCCTTTTTCCTCCGCAAGTGGGCGAAACGCGTGGTCGGCCGGGATCGTGGCGAGGACCTTGAAGTAATCATAGGGCGCCTTCGACTCCGCCGGTTTCTTGACCTCGACCAGATACATGGCGTGAACGGCCCGCCCATCCTGGCGAACCACGGTGTCTCCGAACAGCGGATCGTCGTAGCGGGTCGACTTCATGGCTTCGATAACCTTCACGCCGTCAGTCGCGGAACCAACCTTGGTGACGGCTTCGAGATAGTGAAGCACCGAGGAGTACACCCCGGCCTGAACCATCGTCGGATATTTACCGTCATTGCGGGCGGCGAAGCGTTTGGCGAATGCACGGGTTTTGTCGTTGAGATCCCAATAGAATGCCGTCGTCAGCGTCAGGCCCTGCGCAGTCGGCAGGCCGAGAGCGTGAACGTCGGTCAGGAAGACAAGAAGTCCGGCGAGCCGCTGTCCGCCTTTGACGATCCCGAATTCGGCCGCCTGCTTGACCGCGTTGATGGTGTCGCCGCCGGCATTCGCAAGTCCGATGACTTGCGCTTTCGACCCTTGCGCCTGCAGCAAAAAGGAGGAGAAATCGGCCGTGTTCAGGGGATGGCGCACAGCGCCGAGCACCTTGCCGCCGGCCGCCTCCACGACTGCCGAAGTATCGCGCTCGAGGGCATGGCCGAAGGCGTAATCGGCCGTGATGAAGAACCAGGTCTTGCCGCCCTGCCGCACGATCGCGCCGCCGGTTCCGTGTGCAAGCGCCCAGGTATCATAGGTCCAGTGCACGGTGTTGGGCGAGCACTGCCTATCGGTCAGATCGGAAGCGGCTGCTCCCGAGACCAGAAAGACGCCATTCTTCTCTCGGGTCACATTGCTGACCGCCAGCGCGACACCGGAGTTCGGCACGTCCGCGATCGCATTCACCTGCTCAGTGTCGAACCACCTGCGCGCGATCGCTGATCCGATATCGGGCTTGTTCTGATGATCGGCGGAAACGATCTCGACCTTCATGTGATGGCTTCCGGGATTGAAATCTTTGACGGCCATTTGCGCCGCAGCGACGGATCCCGGTCCGCCAATATCCGCGTAGAGCCCGGACATGTCGCTTAGCACACCGATCTTGACGGTCAGCGGGTTACTGTTCGGCTGCTGCGCCTGGGCCGGGGCGGCACAGAGCGCGATCATCAACGGCGCGACCAACGCGATTGTTGCTCGCATCTTGCATCTCCCTCGCGAGGAGGCCCCCACAAGGTTCATGTCAGGTCAACGCGATTTGAGCTGCTTTGATCCTTTGATACAAAGTCGGATAGATCACCGTGCGTGTCACTTGCTGAACGTTCCATCCTACCCAAGGAACAAGCGTGAGAGCTATTTTGAGGAGCTATTTCGTCGCGTTCAGCGCGACCAATCTTGCGAAGACCGACGGCCGCTATCCGCGCAAGGGAACGATCGCCTCGGATCGGGCGCGGATATCGCGCCGTGGGATCCGGGCGGTTTGTGGTCGACGACCGCAAGCTTGTTGGCGCCAGGGGCTATGGCACCCATCTGCCGCGTGCCAGGTCGACGATGTCTTCCAGATCTTCATGAAACAGACCAAGCAGGAGAGAGCGATATGCCTTATGTGACGACGGACGACGGAGTGCGCCTTTATTTCGAGGAGACCGGATCGGGCCATCCGCTGATCCTGGTTCATGAGTTTGCCGGCGATCTGCGCAGCTTCGAGCCGCAGATGCGGCATTTCGGAAAGCGCTATCGTACCATTGCCTTCAACGCGCGCGGCTTTCCGCCGTCCGACGTACCGGAGCATCTTTCCTCCTACTCGCGGACGATATCCTCGCGGTGCTCGATCACATCGGCGACCCGAAAGCGCATGTTGTAGGGCTCTCGATGGGAGGATTCGCTACGCTGCACTTCGGCTTGCGTCATCCTCGGCGGGCGCTTTCACTGTGCATCGGCGGCTGCGGTTACGGCGCCGAACCCGACAAGCGGGAGACGTTTCGTGCCGAGGCCGATGTGATCGCCGGCGTGATCCGAAAAGAGGGCATGGCCGCCTTCGCCGAACGCTACGCCTATGGGCCGACCCGCGTGCAATACGAAAACAAGGATCCGCGCGGCCACGCCGAGTTCAAGACGATGCTGGCCGAACACTCGGCACTCGGATCGGCGAACACTCAGCAGGGTGTGCAGAAGGAGCGACCTTCGCTTTATACGCTCGTCGAGGAGATGAAGCGCCTCCTCGTGCCGACGCTGATCGTCACCGGGGACGAGGATTGGCCGTGTCTTTTGCCGGGCATCCTCATGAAGCAGAGCATTCCGTCGGCCGCGCTCGCGGTGATTCCAAATTCGGGGCATGCGATCAACATCGAAGAGCCGGACGAATATAATCGGATCGTCGGCGATTTCCTTGCCCAGGTGGAAAGCGGCCGCTGGCCGCATCGCGATCCCCGCGCGGTCAGCGCCTCCATCACCGGAATGAAGAATTGACCGTCAAGAAGGGCAATGTCGGCCTTTCGCTGCCGCGCGCGAGATGAAATTCGTCGCGCGCGGAGAGACCTCTGGCCCGCTGCGTTCAAAACCGTGGTGGGTCTTGAGATCAGCAAAAACGCGTCTCAACGCCGTTGCGCTCATCCCGCGATTTGCGGAAGCGCTTTGTCGCCATCAGCCGTCGCAGCATACCGCGGGCATCCTCGCGAACATCACGGGGTGCCAGTCCTCCAAATCCGAAGTCGCATCGGATGGGTGCACCCTCCATCCCGTCTCATAGACATATATCTGATTTGCCGACATGGCATAGCTCATTCATGCTGTACTTGGGGCAACGATTTTGCTCATGGGAGAGGCGTCGCCGGAGATGGAGACAAGTTCGAATTGTAGATTGCGGTCCGGCTGCGTGGTTTTGGACTGTACTCGCCCGGACGCGATGGCGGGGCATAACGCCGTATGACCGCCACGACCTACATGACGGCCCTGAACGGGGCCCAGTTGCTGTCCGAGTTCCCGATCGGGGATCAGTTTCTGGCGTACGCCCGGCGTGTCAGCCGGGATGAGCTCCGCGAGCGACAAAATACGATGTTCCGCCGCTGCGTTGCGCGTGCATGGAGCGTGCCGTTCTATCAATGGTTATGGGGAAAGGCCGGCATCGAGCGCGGCGACATAAAAAGCCTGGACGATCTTCAGAAACTGCCGGTTTTCGATAAGTCGGATCTGATGGCGTCGATCGAACGTGCGCCACCGTTCGGCGATTTTCACGGTCGAGACGGCTATCCTGAAAATGAACGGCCGCCGGTCATAATCCATACGACGAGCGGAACGACCGGCAATCCGCAGATCGTGCCGTTTGGCCCGCGTGGCCGGGAAGTGCAGAATCTGTTGCTGGCGCGGGCCTATCGGCTGCACGGCATGGTCGATAGCGATGTCGTGCATTCCGTGTATGGGCACGGGCTTATCAACGGTGGCCACTACATCCGCGAGGCGGTGACGCATTGGACCGGTGCCACCTTTATTCCGGCCGGCACCGGCGTCGAAACGCGCTCCGTGCGGCAGGTCGAGCTATTGCGGTCTTTCGGCGCGACGGTGATCGTCGGGTTCGCCGACTACATCAAGCGCCTTGCTGCCGTTGCACGTGAGGCGGATATCCTGCCCGAGCGGGACCTCAAGGTGCGTATGATCTGCGGTCATATCGGGCAGGAAGATCGAGGCGCCTTGTCCAAGGTGTGGAACGATTGCGAGATCTTCGATTGGTATGGCGTCGCGGATACCGGAACTATCGCGAGCGAGGGGCCCGACCATGATGGGCTTTATGTCTGGGAGGACGCGCAGGTCCTCGAGATTGCCGACATAGATACTCACGCACCCGCCGCCGCCGGCGAGGTGGGTGACATGATCGTCACTGTCCTGTTCAAGGACGACATCTATCCAATGATCCGTTTCAATACGCATGACGTGACGCGCTGGCGTTCTGGTTCCTCGTCGCTTGGATTGAACTTCCGACGTATCGACGGGTTTCTCGGCCGCAGCGACAATATGGTCAAGATCCGCGGCATCAACGTGTTTCCCTCCGCTATCGGGTCGATGCTGCCGGCCACCGATAAGCTTACTGGCGAATATATCTGCCGCGCGGAGCGGGATGAGAATGGCCGCGATACGCTTGTCGTCGTTGTCGAAGCGCGCCACGATCCGGCCGACCGAACCCTCGCCGACCATATTCGCAGCGCGCTACATCAAAAGCTCGGTATCGATGTTGCCGTCGAACTTTGCCCTGCAGGATCGCTCGCGGCCATGACTCAGGTCGAGGTTCGGCAGAAGCCAATCCGGCTCATTGATGCGCGCCGCAAGCAGGATCCGGCACGCACATGAATCGGCAACGATACCCGACCGTCGAAGAATTGCACGGCGACTACCTGGCTAGCCGTTTGACGCCAGTCGAGGTCACCGAGTTGACTCTCGCGAGAGTAGGAGAGCGCAACCCTCGCCTCAATGCTTACGTTCGGGTGAACGAGTCCGGCAGCCGGATCGCGGCGCGCTCCTCAGCCGATCGCTATGAGCGCCGCGTGCCTCTCGGCCAACTGGACGGCGTGCCGGTGGCGGTAAAGGACAATATTGCGATCTCCGGCCTGGCGCGGCCAGGCGCAGTCGCGGCGTACAAAGATCGGGTCGCATCAGTCGATGCGTCCGTCGTCCGCAGATTGCGCGCGGCCGGTGCTGTCATCACCGGCATGCTGAATATGGATGAAGGTGCGTTCGGAACCACGACCGAGAGCCAGCTCTACGGCCGATGCCAGAATCCCCTTCGTCCCGATTTTACGCCCGGCGGCTCGTCGGGCGGATCGGCAGCCGCCGTCGCATCGGGCCTATGCGCCGCCTCGCTGGGTACGGACACGCTCGGATCTGTGAGGGTCCCCGCAAGTTATTGCGGTGTGGTCGGCTTCAAGCCAAGCCATGGCGCAGTCGATGTTGACGGTGTCATGGCGCTTTCGTCGACGCTCGATCATGTCGGCGTATTGGCGCGGACCGTCCGAGATGCTGCCATCGTTTTCGAAGCGATTTCCGATCGCAAACTCGGTTGGGATGACCGCGGGGCGTCGGGTCCTGACCTTCAAAATGGATTGATCCTCGGCCTCCTCGATACCGAGGATACTGTCGCTGCCGATGTCAGCACCAGCTTTGGGAACATCGTCGCTGCACTCGAAAGAGCGGGCGTCCAGCTCGTGGCGGTAGACCGCACGGGCATTGATCTCAGTCAGTGGCGCAAGGCAGGGCTGCTGATCGCAGAGGCGGAAGCGGCGCTCGTGCACGAGGACGCGCTTGCGACGAACCCAGAGGGCTTTTCGTCGCTCTTCCGCGACGCCATGGCGTATGCACGCCGCCAATCGGTGCTGCGGATGAGCAGGGCGTACGGGGCAATGGAGGACGCGCGGCGCTGGCTGGCCAAGGAATTCGCGCGATGCCATGCGATTCTTTCTCCGACGACACCGCAGAAGGCCTTTGCTTTCGGTGTCGGCACGCAGCCAAACCAGGCGGACATCACGAGCTTCGCCAACCTCGCTGGTGTTCCCGCGCTGGCTTTACCGATTGCAGATGGCAGTGATCTGCCAATGTCGATTCAACTCGTTGGGCCATTCGGCAGCGACAGCTGGTTGCTCTCTCTAGGAGAGCGCATAGCGAATCTGCTGCCAACCTATGTGCTGGAGAACGTCTGATGGAAAACCACCTTTGGCCTGACGGAAAGAGCCTGGCCGTCTCATTCGTCGTCAATGTCGAGGAGGGCGCGGAACAGCGCGTCAGTGATGGCGACCGCTCGGCCGAGCCGGTGGACGAGTTGGGTGTCGTCCTCAAAGGAGATTTCCGCAACTACGGCAATGAGAGCAACTATGCATACGGCGTCGGGCCAGCGGCGCGACGCGTCATGCGGCTTCTCGATCAGTTCGGCGTCAAGGCAACCTTCACGGCGGCGGGCCTGGCACTCGAGCGCGCTCCCGAGTTGGCCAAGGCAATCGCGGCCGCCCGGCACGAGGTTTGCGCACATGGCTGGCGCTGGGTCGCCCAGCATCGCTTCAGCGAGGACGACGAGCGGGAATTCATCCGCAAGGCGATCGTGTCCATTGAGAAGAGCGTTGGTCAGCGTCCGGTCGGCTGGCTCTCGCGCTACCTTCACACTGGTAATACGCGGCGGCTGCTGGCAGAAGAGGGCTTTCTGTATCACATGGATGATTACAGCGGTGACGCCCCGTTCTGGGATGCGAACGGCGGTAAGCCGATCGTAGTGGTTCCATACGCCCTCGATACCAACGATATGAAGATGTGGAACGCGCCGGCGCTGTCGCCGGCGGATTGGGCCACCTATGCGATCGAGTCGTTCGACTGGATGATGCGTGAGCCGAGAAGTGAGCCGGCGCTGCTGTCGATCGGAGTTCATCTTCGCATTATCGGTCGCCCAGGCCGGATTGGTGCGTTCGAGCGTGTTCTTGAGCACATCGCGCGGGACAAGCGCGCCTGGGTTACGACGCGGCGCGCCATTGCCGAGCATTTCGTTCGCGCTTTTCCGCGTCCCTCCACAACGCCATAAACACAGGGAGCTATCGATGGCCCGCGATTTGACGACTTTCCAGACAACGGCATGGGACACGTTCGCGCACGCTTCACGCGCCGCGATCGATGCCCCGGACGCCGAGAGCGCCTTACGGAAGATCACGGAGGCGAGCAAAGTGCTTCTTGGCGACAAGGAGGCGCATCTGCGTCCGGGCGCCCTGAAGGAAGGTGAGCGCCATTACTCCATCTCGGGAATTTTTCTGGTCAGTCCTTCGGGGCGCGAGAATGTCCTTGTGGCTGAGGACGGTTTCCCGGCCGAGCAGCACAGGTTGCGAATTCCGGTCGAGCACGGACATCCAGGCTGGGTCGTGAAACATCAAAAGCCGTTGCTGCTCGCCAACACCGACGAGCACAGCGACTTCAAGCAGATCCTGAAGACGTCACGAATGGGTTCCGCTGTGTTTGCTCCGCTATTCTGGGGAGGGCGGCTTCTTGGTCAGCTCATAACGGCTTCTCAGGCGCGAAACACGTACGAAGAGCTTGATCTCAAGGTTCAGATCGCTTTCGGCAATTTGGCCGGTGCGGTCCTGACTGCACATGGCGGCCTTTCATCGCTGAAAGGAATCTGAGCGGCAGTGTCTGAAGATGATATTTGCGTGTGAGACCGGAACGTCTCAACGAGAATAACGATACAAGAATCGGGACTAAAAATCATGAGGAGACGGGCAATGAGCGATGACACGAAGCGTACAGCAACGAACGGCCGGTTGGCGGTAAGCCGGCGAACCGTCATTAAGAGCACAGCAGCGATCGCGGGCGGGATCGTCACCTTCCCGGCAATCATCGGTGCTGCCCGCGCCGCGACGCCGGTGAAGATCGCGCAGGTGGAAGCACTCACAGGACCATCAAGTGCGTATGGTCAGCGATGCCGCGATGGCGCCGTGATGGCGGTCGAGGAGATCAACGCGGGTGGCGGGTTTGCGGATTCGAAGGGAACGCAATACTCGCTGGAAATCGCTACCGACGACATGGCGAACGATGCACGCCAGGCCGTGACCCTCTATCGTCAACACGCATTGGATAGTTCGATTGTCGCACAGCTCGGGCCGGCAAATTCCGTCGGCTTTGTGCCGATGGTCCCGCTCGCCGGGCAGCTCAAGCTGCCGCTCATCGGCTCTGCCGGCGCTCCGGTGAAGCGCTGGTCGGAATGGGCTTACCGCGTCAACCCCGTATCGGGAACCGCAACTCCGGTCCTTCTTGAGAAGGTGATCAAGCGCAACAACATCAAAAGACTTGCCGTGATCTACGATCAGACGCAGGACGCTCAGGTCGGCGACGCTGACGTCTGCAAGAAATTGAACGAGCAGCTCGGGTACGAACTCGTCGCCTTCGAGGCCTTCAATGGCGGTGACCAGGATTTTGCGCCGCAGATCACGACAATCAAGGGAGCCAAGCCTGACGCCGTCTATGTGGCGTCGACCACGGGCGACGGAATCAAGGTGACATCGCAGCTTCGCGCAATGGGCATCGATAAGCCGCTGCTTACCGGTTACGGCAACTTCCAGGATCCGCTGTATTGGGACGGCACAAACGGCGGTATCAAGGACTGCTATACCTGGACCGGGCGAGACTATAAGAGCGCGAGCGGCCCCGTTGTCGACTGGCTGGCCCGCTACGCAAAGCGGTTCAAGTTGGAGGTGACCACCTATTCGTCTTACGGATATGATTCCGTTTTCTGCGTGGTCGAAGCAATAAAGCGTGCCAATGGCACCGATCGCGACAAGGTCAATGAAGCGCTGAAGTCACTCGACTATGTGACGCCGCTCGGCACTCACATTACGTTCAAGAATCCGCCGGTCGGCGAGAACATGACGCCGACGGTGACGGTCCTGGAGATAACCGGCCGTGGAACTTACACCGTGGTTTGATCGAGCGCGAAAGAAGGTCGAAAAGTGAAACTCAAGTGCTTCGGGAGGAAAACATGAGCACCGCGAGCGGCGAAAGCGCCGGACTTCTCGCGGTGTCCAGTTTGTCCAAGCGATTTGGGGGGCTCGTTGCGCTGCGCGACGTCACCTTTACGACGATTACAAACCGTGTGACGTCGATCGTTGGCCCGAACGGCGCGGGAAAAACGACACTGTTCAACCTGATCTCGGGCGTCATCCGACCGGATCAAGGAAGAGTTGTCTTTGACGGCGCGGATGTCAGCGGCTGGGCGTCGCATCGGCTTGCGGCGGCCGGCCTGGCGCGTACGTTTCAGAACGTACAGCTGTTTTCCAACCTCAACGCTCTGGAAAACGTCATGGTCGGACGCGTCAACCGCAATTCGCTCTGCGTATTGGACTCCCTGCTCATGTTGCCGAGGGAGCGCCGGGAGCGGCGTGCGCGGATGGAGCGGGCGGAAGCAATGCTCGAACTGGTTGGCATTGCCGACAAGAAGCTCGCCTTCCCCAAGGAGCTGGCGTACGGAGACCAGAAGAGGCTCGAGATCGCTCGCGCTCTCGCGACCGAGCCAAAGCTGCTTATCCTTGATGAGCCGACGCAAGGAATGGTTGCTCGAGAGGCAAACAACGTCGTGAAGCTGATGGCCGATCTCACCGCGCGCGGCATCACGATTTTGCTGATCGAGCACAACATGAACGTGGTGATGACCGCATCCGACAAGGTCGTCGTCATCAATTTCGGCGAGAAGATCGCGGAAGGCCCGCCGGCGGCCGTACGCGCCAACCCTCAGGTGATCGAAGCCTATCTGGGAGCTGAAGCGTGAGCTTGCTGCTGAAGGTATCCGACCTGTCGGTCGCCTATGGCTCGGTTCCGGCCGTGATCGATGCCTCACTGGAAATGAATCCGGGCGAGATACGGGTCATTCTCGGCGCCAATGGCGCCGGCAAAAGCACGATCATCAAGACCTTGCTCGGCCTGGTTCGTGCCAGGACGGGGAGAATTGAATTCGATGGCAAGCACGACCTGACACGGTTGAAGCCACATCAGATCCATCGGCTCGGCATTGCCTGGGTCCCGGAGGGACGGAAACTATGGGGCAGCTTGACCGTTCTCGAAAACCTGCGCATGGGCGGGTTCATCGAAACGGACAACGGCAAGATCGAAAAGGGCATTGCCGAGATGTTCGAACGGTTTCCTCGTTTGAAAGAGCGGCGTGACCAGCTTGCGGGCTCTCTCAGTGGCGGCGAACAGCAAATGGTGGCAATCGCGCGGGCGCTGATGTCGAAGCCGCGGCTGTTGTTGATGGATGAACCGTCAATCGGTCTGGCGCCGATCGTTGTACGCGACATCTTCGAGCTGGTGCGCACGATCAACCATGATGGCATCAGTGTCTTGATGGTTGAGCAGAATGCGCGCCAGGCGCTCACGCTCGCCCATTGGGCCTACCTCCTGGAGACGGGTCAGATTGTGGAGGCTGGTCCAGCCAGTGAGATTGCAACGAAGGAACGCGTGCAAGAGGTCTTTTTGGGGGGAGCGGCTTAGACGCCCGCAAACGGTAGATCATCAATGGATACATTCCTGCAGCAGGTCATGAACGGTGTTGTCATCGGCAGCACATATGCCGTCGTCGCGGTCGGCTTTTCGCTGGTTTTCACCGTATTGCGGGTCGTAAATTTCGCGCATCCGGATATTTTCATGCTCGGCATGTTTGCAGGGCTCTGGAGCGCGCTGCATGTCTCGGACAATCTGATTTTCGTGCTGGTTGCCGGCGCGGTCGGCGCGGGCCTGAGCGGTGTGGTGCTGGAACGGGTCGTCATACGCCCGCTTCAGGGCCGGGATATGCTGATAACGCTGCTCGCGACTCTTGGCGTGTCGATCATCTTGCAGAATGGCATGGCGATCGTCGCCGGTCCCGATCCGGTACCTTATCCGGCGATCATTCCGCAGACGTTCATTCCGCTTGGACCGGTGAGCTTGACGGTACGCCAGCTCGTAAATTTCGTCGCTTGTGCCGTGCTGCTCATGGCGGCGAGCTACTACGTGCGGGGTACGAAGTATGGCCGCGCCACGCGGGCCGTTGCTGAACTGCCGGAGGTCGCCGCGGCGTTCGGGGTCGATGTCAGCCTGATTTCGCTTGTCACCGTGGTCCTTGCGTCGATGATGGCGGGCGTCGCAGGGGTCTCGGTGGGGCTTCTCTATGGCAGTGCCTGGGCATTCGTCGGCCTGCTCTATGGACTGAAGGCTCTCATTATCTTGCTCGTTGCCGGCAACAGATATTTCGAAGGAGTCGTGCTCGTCGCGATTGTTCTCGGCGTCATCGAAGCGCTGATCACCGGATACGTATCGTCCGGGATGCGGGATGTCGTCACGTTCCTGCTGCTGATCGGGGTCCTCTGCTTCCGCCCGAACGGCATCTTCGGCTCCTACAAGACATAGGAAAAGGTCATGCTGACATTCGGATTCTGGGAGCCAGTGATCATCCTTGCGGCGATCAATGTGATCCTTATCTGCGGGCTCTATATCATCGCGCTGTCGGGCGCCTACTCGATGGCAACCGCCGCATTTGCGGGTGTCGGCGGATATATCTCTGCGGTGTTGACCGCCAATCTCGACTGGCCGTTTGTACCCGCCTTGGCTGCTGCGGGACTCGGTGGCGCTGTCCTGGGCTGCATCGTTGCGATAGTTACGCTCCGGATGAAAGATTTCGTTCTGAAGATTACGACGCTTGCGGTCGGCGAGGCGCTCAGCATTGCCGCATTCAACATCAAGTACATCGGCGGCGCCAACGGCTTCTCCGGCATTCCGCTCTACACGACGATGACTGCAGTCCTGCTCGTTGCAGCCGCCTCGATCTTCATCGCATGGCGCGTGGACAAGTCGGGCCTCGGGCTCGGCGCACGCGCAATACGGGACGACCTCGTTGCAGCCGCCTCGACCGGCGTTTCACTTCGGGCGGTGCGTGTTGTCACGTTCGGCATCGGCTCTGCCTTGATCAGTATCGGCGGGGCGCTTTCTGCGCACTACGTCCTTATCATCTCGCCGAGCCAACTCGGTTTCCTGTACTCACTCAACTACATCGTGTTTCTGCTCGCCGGCGGCGTTCAGACGCTTTGGGGACCGGTGCTCACCACCATTTTGCTTTCTGGAATTCCTGAGCTCCTGCGGTTTGCCAACGAGTATCGGCTGATCGCCTATGGCTTGATCATCGTCGCTGTGGTGATGTGGCGTCCGAACGGGCTCATCACCCGATCGCGGAAACCGGTATAGCGAGCGTAACGACCCAGAGGTTTTCGGAGCGTGTCAAATTCGGCCAATTTGGTTGCAGAACGAGGTGCGCGGCTAAGGCCGGCGATCCGACGAACCATGGATGCGTCGTCCTCTTATCTTGCGAGCAGCCAAGAGGGTCTGTATCGAGCGCCGCGCGAGGCGGATCGCCTGTTGCGTCGCAACGGTCAGGCCCTTGTGCGGAGATGTCGCAAGCACCATGGTGTGCTCGATCGTGGGATTGATGATCTTGCACGCATTGAATTCGCCGGCCTCGACCTCCGCAGCAATGCCCCCATAATTCATGATCGAATAGCCGCCACCGCTCTGTACCATGTCTTTGAGTGCCGCCACCGCATCGAGTTCGATCTCGACGCGGAGCTTTACGCCTTTGCGCGTCGCGGCTCTGTTGATTTGCCGGCGTAGCCCGTGCTGCGCCGTGGGGAGTACGAGCGGAAGCGTCGCGAGTTCCTGGAAGGAGATTGTCGTGCGTCGACGAGGCCGGAACGGACCGACGCGCTTGTTGGGCCCGAAGAGATAGAGATCCTCGGCGACCAACAGCTCCGTATGGAGGCCCGGGCTCTTGGCTGGGGCATAATAGATTGCGAAGTCGAGCCGACCGGACGCCAGCCACTCATGGATATGAACGCTGAAGCCATCGACTATCCTGAGCGACGCCTCGGGATAATTTGCGCGAAATTCCTGCAGGAGCGGCCCGCTCAAGACAGCGCTGATCGAGGGAGGCAGGCCCAATTTGACGGCACCGCGCACGGCCTTTCGATCAGCCTTCAATTGCTGCTCGATCTCCTCGATCCGGGTGAGGACGGGTTTTGCATTGGCGAGGAGCTTCGCGCCTTCTTCCGTCAGCGTGACCCCGCGGCCATGCCGATAGAGCAGTGGCATGCCGAGGCTGTCCTCCAGCTTGCGGATTTGCCGGCTCAGCGCCGATTGCGCGATCGAAATCGCCGCCGCGGCACGAGAGAGACTCTCGGCTTCGGCGACGAGTATGAAGTACCGCAATTGTCTCAGATCGAGCATGGCTGCCGTGAAGATCGAACACCTCACGGAACTATACGACTGCTGACATCGGATCGCCAAGACCAGGGAAGCGAAGTAATCCGGGTATCCGGCGATCGTCGAACGGATGGGCAGCGCAGCGCCCGCCAGTTTCGGTAGTTGCGTCCCGATTGAGTGTACTGGATTGGTATGGACAGACTGGCTGTAAGGAGCGTTGCGGTGTCGGACTACATCATTTCCGCGGAAAAGGCCCTGATCGAGGTCGAAGGACTGCTCGAGCGAGCCAAGGCCGCGCTACGGACAAGGGTCACCAGCGAGGGGAGGGTGGACGGCGGCAAGCTGGAGGCCGCCCAGCATGCAACTCACGGTCTGGCATGGCTCGCCACATATACGTTGGGGATTCGGGAGCTGTTGGCAGCGTCCCGTCGACTGCAGGCCGCCGGCCGGCTCACAGATCTGGAGCGGCTGCTGATGCAAATCGGGGTCGGCGAATATGTCGAACAGATCTTCGGCGGGATCGCCATGAGCCAGGGGGAAGTTGCAAGACTTCGGAGCTTGGGTCTGAAGGACGCTGATATCGAGAGGCACCGCACGGCCGACGTCGATGCGGCAATCGCGGACGGCAATACGGCTGACAATCGAGCCGCGCTGGTGGATGCGATGCTGCGTTCGTCCGGCGCGGCCACCTTCGGCGATAGCGGTCTGGACGGAACGCTGGAATCCATCAGAACTGAGATGCGTCGATTTGGCCAAGCGGAGGTCGCGCCATATGCGCACGATTGGCACCTGAAGAACGCTTATATCCCAATGGATGTGATTGACCAGATGGCTGAGCTGGGCGTCTTTGGGTTGACCATCCCCGAGCAATATGGCGGCATGGGCCTGTCAAAGGTCTCCATGTGCATCGTATCGGAGGAGCTTTCGCGCGCTTACATCGGCGTCGGCTCGCTCGGTACCCGATCGGAGATCGCCGCCGAACTGATCCTCGGTGGCGGAACTGAGCAACAGAAGCAGCGTTTTCTGCCGGCCATCGCCTCAGGCGCGATACTGCCTACCGCAGTGTTTACGGAGCCGAATTCCGGCTCCGACCTCGCTTCCTTACGGACCCGAGCCGTCAAGAAGGATGGCGAGTGGCAGGTCTTTGGCAATAAGACGTGGATTACCCACCCGGTCCGCGCCGATCTGATGACAATCCTGCTGCGAACCAATCCGGATGAGCCTGGATATCGAGGGCTGTCGATTCTTTTGGCCGAGAAACCTCGGGGAACGGACGAGGATCCATTCCCCGTCCCCGGGCTGACAGGCGGAGAGATTGAGGTCCTCGGATATCGCGGAATGAAGGAATATGAGCTTGCATTCGATGGCTTCCAGGTTCCCCAGGAAAATCTGCTCGGCGGAGAGGAGGGGCTCGGCTTTAAACAGCTGATGCGGACGTTCGAGTCGGCTCGAATTCAAACCGCAGCTCGTGCCCTTGGCGTTGCGCAATCGGCCCTCGATCTGGGGCTTCGTTACGCGCAAGACCGCAACCAGTTCGGAAAGCCGCTGATCTCTTTTCCCCGTGTCGCCGACAAGCTTGCAATGATGGCCGTCGAGATTCACCTTGCCCGCCAACTCACTTATCTCGCGGCGCGATCAAAGGATGAAGGCCGGCGCTGTGATTTGAAGGCAGGCATGGCGAAGCTGTTGAGCGCGCGCATAGCCTGGGCGGCTGCCGACAACGCGCTCCAAATTCACGGCGGCAACGGCTTCGCACAGGAATATGCCGTCTCGCGCGTTCTTTGCGATGCGCGCATCCTCTCGATCTTCGAAGGCGCGGCCGAAATCCAGGCCAATGTCATCGCGCGACGGTTGTTGGAAGGAGCTAACTGATGAACTCTCGTGACGTCCGGGAAGAGGCGCAACCGGCGGCTAATACGCTGCTCGATGGCTTGCATGTGGTGGAAGTGTCGGCCTTTGTGGCCGCCCCGCTCGGCGGAATGACGCTCGCGCAGCTTGGCGCGCAGGTCACGCGAATTGATCCAATCGGCGGCAACATCGACTACAATCGATGGCCCTTGGCTCCAAATGGTCACAGCCTGTACTGGGCGAGCCTGAACAAGCGGAAGCGCTCGGTTGCCATAGATCTGCGAAAGCCTGAAGGGCAGGAGCTCGCAAAAGCGATCATCACCGCTCCCGGAGAGAACTCCGGTATTCTGCTGACCAACCTGCCTGCCAGCGGATGGATGGGACATGCCGAACTGTCGGCGAGCAGACGGGACCTCATTTCGGCTCGTCTTATCGGGAACTCCGACGGTTCGGGAGCTGTCGATTACACCGTCAACTGCGCGAGCGGATTCGCGATCGCCACAGGGGTAGGGCCGGAACCCGTCAATCACGTCTTGCCGGCGTGGGACGTCGCGGCTGCGCTTTACCTTGCCACCGGCATACTTGCCGCCGATCGCGCACGGAAGCGAGATGGGAGGGGGCGCGAGATCACCCTGGCGCTGTCGGATGTGATGCTGGCAACGGTTGCCAATCTTGGGTACGTCGCTGACGTACAAATCAATCGAGCGGTCCGTCCCCCGATGGGGAACGATCTTTACGGAGCTTTTGGCAGAGACTTTCGCACTGCTGACGGTAGATACGTGATGATCGTCGCGATTTCAGATCGACAATGGAAAGCAATCGGGAAAGCAACGGGACTGTCGGAGAAACTCGCGATGATCGGTCCGATGTTGGACGTCGATCTCTCCACCGAAGGCGGACGTTTCGAAGCGCGTCATGCGATCTGCGCGGTTCTTGATGCCTGGTGCTCCCGCCGGACCTTGCAGGAAATCACTGACGTCTTCACGGGGAGCGGCGTTCTTTGGGGACCGTATCAGGATTTCGGTCAGCTCGTGAAGGACGATCCACGATGCTCAACGGCAAATCCAATGTTCGGCATTGTCGAGCAGCCTGGTATTGGAGCCTTGATGGTGCCTGGTTCTCCCTTGCGGGAAAGAGGCACCAGTGGCGTTTCGCCGAGTCCGGCACCGGAGTTGGGACAAGACACCGATTTGGTGCTGTCCGAATTGTTGGGGCTGTCCAGCGAGAAGATAGGCAGACTGCACGATGCCGGCATCGTGGCGGTGGCTAATCGATCTCATTGACCTTCAGAAAGGCCGCCGGCGCATTTGCGCCGACGGCCTCTGATGTCACAGCGCCTGACATGATCGGGCGTTTCGCGCGAGTTCCGCGCCAACCTTACTGACAGACGTAGCGATTGCCGTCAGTCGACAGATAGGTGCCTGATGCTGGGTCGAACGAACGATACTTGCGGGCGCAATAAGCAACCCAGTTCGGATCGGCCTGCGGCGGAGGCGGAGCCGCATTGGCCGCGCTGCCGGCGATTATCGCACCTGCTGCCAGCCCGAGGATGCCAGCGCCGATCGCTGCACCCGCGGCACTGCCGCCACCATGGTGATAGCCGCCGTGGTAGCCACCATGATAATAGTGACGGTACTGAACCTGCTCGACCATCGAAGTGGCGGGAGCCACCGTCGCAAGCCCGCCGCGAGCAATCTGCGCCTGCGCAGGAAGTGCACCGAAGGCCACGCCCAGCAGAACTGAAGCGCTTGTCGCAAGTTGAGTTGCAGAAATTCGCATCATTTTACCTTTCTTGACGTTCCCGCCACTTCTACAAAGTTCGGAGCCGTTTCACAACGGGGCAAAACAGCGCCGGATTCAGCACGGGCTCGCCGTTCTGGCAGTCAAGTCTCCAGCCTCTCGCGATTGGAGATTCAGGATCGTCCGGTGCGCGGGAAGGTTGTGGGGGAACATCGCCTTGTCCAGCTACCGAGTCGCCTCGCGCAGCGCGATGTTGACGAGCTTGGAGAGGAATCCAGCCCAACTAAGGCAACCAGCGTCTCCCGGGCGAAGCTTCAAATAGTTGACGTGAGTAGGCGTGCTGCGGGTTCGAATAAACGTCCAATGCGGGGCCATATTCGACGATGTTGCCACGATACATGACGGCGATGTTGTCGCTGATCTGTACCGCCGTACGCAGGTCGTGGGTAATGAAGAGCAGGCCGAGTTGCATTTCCTTCTGCAATTCCGCGAGTAGCGAAAGCACTTGCGCTTGCACCGAAACATCGAGGGCGGATACCGCCTCATCGGCAATCAGCAGCCGTGGCTCCATCGAGATGGCGCGGGCGATGCATATCCGTTGGCGCTGTCCGCCGGAGAATTCATGAGGATGACGGTTCAGCGCCGATCGTTGCAGTCCCACTTTCTCGAGCAGGTCGCCGGCTCGCTCGACGGCGTCGGCCTTCGACTTGCCGATATTGCACATGCCCTCGATCATCGATTTTCCAATGGTCCAGCGCGGATCGAGTGAACGGTTCGGATCCTGGAAGATCAGCTGCACCGGCTGTATGCCCGCGCGCCTTTTGCGGTCCTGCTTGATGCCGTCGATCGTGATCGTGCCGCGATTGACATTCAGCAGGCCGCATACGCAGCGCGCCACGGTTGATTTGCCGGAGCCCGATTCCCCGACGACGGAGAGCGTCTCTCCCTGCCTCACAACCAGATTGACGTCGTTCACGGCGGGAGCGCGGAGGGAGCCGCGGAGCCAGAAGCCGCTGGATGGATAGGACTTGCTGAGGTCTGCCACCTTCAATATTTCCGGAGCGCCCGCCGTTGGTTGGCGCGGTCGCCGATGGCGAATGCCCGGCACCGCGGCCAGCAATGATCGGGTGTAGGGATGTTGAGACGTCTGCAGGACGGCTTGCGTCGAGCCTTGCTCAACGATTTTGCCGCTCTGCATGACGACGACACGATCCGCAATTTCGGCGACGACACCGATATCATGCGTCACGAGCAACACCGCTGTGTTGGAGCGCCGCTGAATCTCCTTTATCTGTTTTAGGATTTGGGCCTGTGTCGTCACATCCAGAGCGGTGGTCGGCTCGTCGGCGAGAAGGACCGCTGGCTCCAGCGCCAGCGCCATCGCGATCATGACGCGTTGCCGCTGTCCGCCGGAAATCTGATGCGGATAGCGCTCTCTCAGTGTTTCGGGGGAGGGAATGTTGACGACACGCATCAGCTCCATTGCCCGATCGCGGCGCTGTTTGCGATCCATCCCGGTGTGAATGCGGAGGGATTCCTCAATCTGACGGCCGATCTTCATCGTCGGATTGAGGGCAGTCATCGGTTCCTGAAAGATCATCGAGAGCTGGTTGCCGCGCAATGCTCTCATGTCGGCAGAGGAAAGGCTCAAGATTTCCCGTCCGCGAAACCGGATCGAACCCTCTACCGTGCGCAAAGCGGACGCCAGTAGCCCCATGATGGCGAACAGCATCGCCGATTTGCCCGATCCGGACTCTCCAACGACGCACAGGATTTCGCCTGGTTGAAGTGCCAGGCTTAGGCTTTCGACGGCAAAACGCCGATCCGATACGGTTGGCAACGCGACGGACAGATTGTCGATTTGCAGTACTGGCTGGGCGGATGTTTCAATCATCAAACGACGCGCTCGTTCCCCGGATCGAAGCGATCGCGCAAGCCATCGCCGAGAAGGTTGATGGCGAGCACCGCAATCGCCAGCATGATGCCCGGGAACAGGACGATCCAGGGAGCAAGGCGAAACAGAATGCGGCCATCCGCCATGATGTTGCCCCAGGTCGGGACGTCAGGCGGCAGGCCGCATCCGAGAAAGCTCAGTGTCGCCTCCAGCAACATCGCGTTCGCCGCCACATAGGTGCCGAGCACGGCAAGGGAGCCGAGCACGCCGGGCAGCATGTGGCCAAGCATGATCGAGTATGACGAAGAGTGCAGCAGTCTTGCCGCTTCGACATACGGTTCTTCGCGCATCGAAAGCACGCTGCTTCGTATCAGGCGTGCAACGCGGGGCACCTCATGGCTCGCGATCGCAAGAACGACGCTGGTAATCGAGGCGCCGGCGACGGAGATGGTGGCGATAGCCAGCATGATCGCCGGCACGGCCATGATGCCATCCATCACACGCATGACGATTTTGTCCAGCGAGCGGAAGTAGCCCGCTAAAAGTCCGAGGATCGTGCCGATCAGGCAGGCGGCGCAGGCCACGGCAGCTCCGACTGCTAGCGAGGCGGATGTGCCGAGCGCGACCCGGGCAAAGATGTCACGGCCAAGGCGATCGGAGCCGAACCAGTGCGCGAAAGACGGCGGCTGCAACCTCTGACCGGTCGCCATCGCCTGGGAATTGGCGCCCGATAGCTGGGCGATCAGGGCCAGGACGATGAATGCGGCGAGGATGACGCAAGCGACTACCAGACTACGGTTGCCGATCAGCATCCTCCTCAAGGAGACAAAACCGATAGGTGTAGACGCGCCATGTCGGGACATGATGCTCAATACCGGATCCTCGGATCGAGCAGCGAGTAGACGATGTCAGTCAGGAGATTGATGAAGACGTAGGCGAAAGAGAACAGAAACAGCACGCATTGAACGACGGGATAGTCGCGCGCCAGCACCGACTCGATGGTCAACCTGCCAAGGCCCGGCAGATTGAAGATCGTTTCCGTGACGACCACGCCGGTCAATACAAGGCCGATGCCGACGCCCACGACGGTAACGATTGGTACGGCGGCGTTGGGCAGCACGTGCAGAAGAAAGACGCGCAATTCGCTGGCACCCAGGGCCCGAGCGGTGCGAACATAGTCCTGATTCAGGACTTCGATAGCCGATGCTCGCGTGATGCGGGCGACCAGCACGACAAAGATCGTGCTCATCGCGACGGTCGGTGCAATCAGATGAAGCAGCCAAGAGCCGAGCCCTCGGCTGAACTCGACATAACCCTGTGCCGGTATCCACTCGAGCTTGATGGAGAAGAGCCAAACGAGGAGATACCCGACGACGAAGGTGGGTACGGAAAAACCGGCCGTGCAAAGCGACACGATGGTGCTGTCGATCCAGCTGCCGCGATGGCGGGCGGCATAGAGGCCTAACGGTACCGCGACGAAAATGGAAAACAGGGTGGTCGTGAAGGCGAGGGAGAAGGTCGCGCCGAGTCTCTCGCTGACCATCTTCCAGACGGCCTCGTGGGTGACAATCGAAACGCCAAAGTCTCCGCGAAGGACATGGAGAACCCAAGATACGAACTGCAGGCCAATCGGAAGATCGAGGCCCAGCGCATGCCGTGTTTCGGCGACCTGCTGCGCTGTCGCGTTCTCTCCGAGCATGGACGCGACCGGGTCGCCCGATAGCCTCAGGAAGACAAAGGCCGCACCGGCCACCATCGCGATGACCGGAAGCGCTGCCAGCAAGCGGGAGAAAATCAGCTTCAGCATGAACGCTGCTTTAGTCCTTCGATATGCCCCAGAGCATCAATGCCGGAGCGGGAGCCACCCCCTTGACGTTGTCACGATAGGCCGCGAGCGCCTTGAACGTCCCCGTTGCCACGTACAACGCCTTGTCATAGGCCAATTTCTGGATGTCGGCGGCGAGCTTTTTGCGTTCCTGCATGTCCGCCGTGGTTGCGAACTTTTCACGCAGAGCCTCCATTTCGGGAACATCAGGCCAACCCCATTGCGCCTTTTGTCCTGCTCCGCTCAGAGAAATGTTGACGATCGGATCGACGACATCAGGACCGCTCCAGGTCGATAGTGCGATATTCCAGCCGCCCTGGGCCGGTGCGGCCTGGGTCAGCCGCTTGCGGGTAAAAGTCTGGAAGTCCATGGCTTCGTCCTTGACGTTGAAGCCGATGTTGCGCAGAGCGCGGGTCAACACTTCGCTGAGTGGCCCGATCGTTGCGCTGTTCGTTGCATGGAACTGAACTATCGGCGTGCCGTCGTATCCCGATGCTTTCAGCGCCTTCTTTGCTTCGTCGAGATTGAAAGTCGGTACGTCGACGTTGGTCTCATATGGTGACCCGCAGGAGTAGATGGACAGGCAGACGCTGTAGTATTTCGGGTTGCCTACAAGGCCATCCAGAAATTCCTTTTGATTTATTCCGAGCAACACTGCGCGGCGCGCTTCCGCATTGTTGAAGGGCGGATAAAGGAAATTAAAGCGGATGAACCCGAGTTGGCCGAGTTCGTTGTAGACCATCACCTTGATTTTTGGATCGTTCTCGAGAAGAGGCGCAAGATCATGCGGCAATTCGTGGATCATATCGATCTCGCCGTTGGTCAGCGCATTGACAGCGGTCATGGGGTCTCGAAATTCGATCCAGTCGATGCGGTCGACCTTGGCAACCTTCCCACCCGCGGCCCAGTCGGCGGGCTCCTTCCGGGGGACGTATTTGTCGAACTTCCGGAAAACGAGCTTGACGCCGGAAGTGTCGGCGCTTTTATCCAGATAGAAAGGTCCTGATCCGGTAAAATCCTTGATCGGTTCGGTGATCGGCGTCTTGGCGATGCGCTCGGGCATTATGAAGGGAACCGAGGAGGAGACCTTGCCAAGGGTCGGCAGCACGAACTCATAGGGCTGCTTCAAGACGAGGCGAAACGTCTTGTCGTCGACGATGCTCCATTCCTTGGTCAGCTCGGCGAGCTTCTGCCCCATGCCGTCGCGTTGCGCCCAGCGCTTCAAGGATTGAACACAATCCGCCGATCTAACCGGCTGGCCATCGTGGAACAACAATCCGTCGCGAAGCGTAAAGGTGTAGGTAAGTCGGTCGTCGCTGACCGACCATTTGTCGACCATTTGTGGTTTGATTTCGAATTTGCTGTCGACCGCAAAAAGCGTGTCGTAGATCAGATAGCCGAAATCGCGCTCTGTGAAGCTTGTCGTGAAATGCGGGTCCATGATTCGCGGAATGGAGGTTTTCGCCATTCGCAGCACGGTTTCCGCTGACACCGCATATGGCGAAGCGGCCAGAAGCAGGGTGACAGCAAGAAGCAGGTTTCGAAACGCCATCTCGAACGCGGGTCGTCTGGTATCCATCAACAGCTCCTCTTTGCTGCTTGAGACATCATGCTCCGTCACCAAGCCGGATAAGAAGTCGGGAAATATTCCGAGATTGGCTTGCCCGACCAATGACGCTGCGCAAATTGGTCGGTGACCTGCCGGAGAGATTGTCGGCCGCCCTGCAAAACGGATGCCTCGTCGTAGCCGGTCAGAACACCGCTCTCCATCAGCACCTTGCCGTCGCAAATGACGGTTTCGATGAGGTCCGGGCTGGCCAGATGCACCAGGCTCCTTATCGGATCGTAGATCGGTCCGACTTGCAGGTTGTCGAAGTCGAGTATGACGATGTCGGCCTTGGCACCTGGCGACAGCCGTCCGATGTCGGTTCTTCCGAATGCCTGGGCGCCGCCAAGCGTGGCCGCATCAAAGAACGAGGCAGCCGTGCCAACCTCGTGATTTTTTCCAATCAGTTTTGCGGCAAGGGATCCAGCGCGCATTTCGCCGAGCATGTCGTGGGGCATGACGTCGGTGCCCATCGACATCGTCACACCGTGCTCGATATAGCGGTCAAAGCCTTCGAGATTGTACCCTCTGCGTAAATAGGCGACGGGCGCGTGCGAAACCGTCGACTTTGATCGGCCGAGCTTTTCAAGGTCGCTGCTGTATTCCCAGCTCGTGGATGAGTGACCCGCAATGTACACGCAATGGGCCAGGATGACGTTGGGGCCGAGCAGTCCTTCCGCGTCCATCAGATCGACGGGAGTGATGCCGTGATTTCGCACCGTCTCGTGGAATTCGAACAACTGCTCGCAGAAGTGAGTGCTGAACTGCACTCCCAGCTTGTCGGCATATTCCTTGGCTCGGCGCATCAAGGGGACGGTGGCCAAGATGAAGTTTCGTACCAGTACGACGCCCTGAAGGCGTCCATTGAATTTCCCGTGATGATCTTCGACGTAGCGGACCGCCCGGTCGAGCTGCTCGAATCCGAGAGCTTCGTTCCATACGGGTTGGAGACGTCCGCCTAGACTCTTGTCGAAATAGTTCTCCGCGCCCGTCGCCTGCGGTCCGTAGTAGACGCGCAGGCCGCTCTCATCGGCAAGATCCGTCATCAGCTTAGGGTCGTCGCGACTGCCGGCCCCGAAGGAGAGCACGGTGGTAATACCGTTGCGGATCAGTTGCGCAAAGCCGAACCGGATCGAATGTTCCGCTGACGCGGCCGCAACGAAGGGACGTCCGTCGATGCCGTTGTTCGGGGTATAGTTGAGAAAGCCGGAACGCATGACGTCGCGTCGTCCCAGATCGGCTATTAGCCGCGAGCCTTCATGTGCGTTGACATGCGCATGGGTCGAGACGAAGCCGGGGATGACCAGCTTTCCGGAGGCATCGATCGTCCGGTCGACCGGGCCGTCGTATGCCGGGCCGACGTGCGCGATGCGGTCGTCTTCATAGACAACGATGCCGTTGTCCAGAATGTGATGGCTGCCTTCCTTGTAGGCGACGACAGTGCCGCCGAAAATTTTCGTCTTCATTCAGGTTTTCACCATGCTTGGAGCGACATGTGCAACTCGCGTGCCGCTGTGGATGCTGTCGCCGAATTTTGCTGTCACGACACGGTCAACCGAGCAGCATCGATTAGGACACCGCGGTAACTATTCGGGCAGCTCACCATTTCTGCAGCGATACCGGATACTCCTCCTGCGCCGGCCGCTTTGACCAATGGCGCTTCGGGAATTCGTCGATCACACGTTGAAAGGAGCGCTTGCCGCCTTCGACGATCTGTCGTTCGTCATAGCCTTGGAGGACCCGATCCTTCAGCAGGAAACGGCCGTCGCAGATGACGTGATCAATAAGATCGGGGGAGGCCAGATGTACCAGGCTGCGAATGGGATCATAGACGGGACCAATCTGCAGATTGTCGAAATCCATCACGACAATATCGGCCTTGGCGCCTGTTGCCAGGCGACCGATGTCCTCCCGGCCGAATGCCCTCGCGCCGCCCAATGTTGCTGCATTGAAGAAGTCCAGTGATGTGCCGACTTCGTGATTGCGTGCAATCAACTTGCAGCCGAGTGCGCCGACGCGCATTTCGGTGATGATGTCGTGAGGCACCACGTCCGTTCCCATGGACATCGTGACGCCATGCTCCAGATATCGGTGGAAGCCTTCGAGCGCATGGCCTCTGCGCAGCATCACAAGCGGCGCGTGTGCGACGGCAGTGCGGGTGCGGCCCAGCTTTTCAAGATCGTTCGAATATTGCCATGTCGTATAGGAATGTTCCGCGAGATAGATGGCGTGGGCGAGAATGACGTTTTCGCCAAGCAATCCTTCGCGCTCCATGAGATCAACCGGAGTAATTCCGTAGTCGCGAACGGTCCGGTGAAATTCGAAGAGCTGTTCGCAGAAGTGGGTGGTAAAGCGCAGCTTTCTGCGATCGGCAATTTGCTTGGCGCGCTGCATCAGTTCAACCGTTGCCAGCGCGAAGTTTCTTACGACGACGATACCCTGAAAGCGGCCACCGTGACTGCCGTGATGCTCTTCGATGAACTGCTCCTGGGCATCGAGTTCGGCGTTGCCTTTCTTATCGTCCCATTTTTCAACGATACGGCCGTGGTCGTCAAAATAGTTCACAGCTGAATTTGCCTGCGGCGCGTAATAGACGCGAATGCCGCTTTCTCCAGCGAGTTCCGTGAACGAGCGGGCGGCGGCCGGTGGCCCGCCGCCGAAGGCCATGACAGTCGTGATGCCGTTGCGGATGAGTTGGGCAAACCCAAAGCGGGTCGTCTCGGCGGGAATGGCGGCCGCGACATAGGGCGCCCCGTCCGGTCCATTGTTGGGTGTATAGTTGAGGAAGCCGGACCTCATGACGTCGCGGCGACCAACATCGGTGATGAAGCGCGTGCCTTCATGCGCGTTGACATGGGCATGCGTCGAGATGAAGCCGGGAAAGACCAGCTTCCCTTTGGCGTTCACGGTCTCATCCGCGCGCCCGTCATAGGAGGGGCCGACATGAACGATATCCGGCCCCTCGAAGACGACAACTCCGTCCTCGAGCAGACGATGGCCTCCGTCGCGATACGCGATCACGGTGCCGCCAGCTATCTTTGTGCGCTTATGGTCGCTCATCGGGAAATCTCGTTGCCTCGCCTGCATATTGTTCGATTATTTGTATGCATCTGATGCATCTTTGCATGCACGGCATGTTACCGGCGACTTTACATGCGTCAAGAGCTTACAAGGTCCCGTGCTGCAGCGGTTCACACTCGTAAGACTTTTGTCTTGCACGCGTCCTGTTTGGGGTTACTCGTTCATCGAGAGTGAACCGGAGGGATCACTTGGTGAGTGTCTCGTGCGGACGCTCGGCTGTCTGGATGGCTCGCCAGAGCTTTTCGGGGGGAAACGGCGGATCCAGGTGAACGATGCCTAGCGGCCAGAGCGCATCGAGAACGGCATTGGCAAAGGCCGCGGGCGATCCGGTGGCCGCCGCCTCTCCAACCCCCTTCACGCCGAGCGGATTATCGAGCGCGGGCGTTTCAATGATCGTGGTTTTAGGGTTTGGAAGATCGGATGCACGCGGTAGTGCGTAGTCCGTCAGGGCGCCGGACAGAAGTTGTCCGCTATCCCGGTCATAGACAATCTCTTCCATCCAGTTCTGACCAATGCCTTGGGCCATGCCGCCATGCAGCTGTCCGGTAAAGATCATTGGATTGATCACGGTGCCGGAACTCTGGACGACCGCATATGAGACGATTGTGCAGGCACCGGTTTGCAATTCGATTTCGACCTCGCAGGCATGGCACGCGGCCGGTACGTTCTGGCCGGTACCCGTGAAACAGCCATGCGCCTTGAAGTCGGGCGCCGCTCCGAACACTGCCTCCCAATTCGCGCGACGATCTGTCCCCACGACGTGGAATTGTCCGCGCTCGAAGACGACGTCCTCGACGGACGTCTCGAAGAGAGCGCTGGCAATTTCCCGCCCCTTCTGGACCGCCGCGTCCGCCGCCAGACTGACCGACGACCCGCAAAGCGTGGTGGACCATGACGCGGCGGTGCCGACGCCTTCGCTCATGCGCGCCGTATCGGATTGCCGGAATCCAAGGCGATCGATCGGAATGAAAAGCCGTTCGGCGACGACCTGTCGGAACGTGGTTTCGTGGCCATGGCCGGCCGAGCCGGTGCCGACGACAATTTCAAGCTCGCCGTCGTTCAGTTCGAGGCGAGCCGGGATCGGTTCGTGAGAGCCGTGCAGGTCCTCAGCGAACAGGGCCACGCCAAAACCGCGAAGCCGTTGGTGAGCTTTTGCGGAGATTCGGCGCGCGACCAATCCGGCATGGTCCAGGCTCAACAATGCGCGATCGAGCAACGCCTCGAAATCTTGGCGATCGAAACAGGTTCCGAGCGGCGAGGTCCAAGGCATCTGCTCGGGCTTCACCAGGTGCGCCCGTCGCAGGGCAATCGGATCCTGGCCGGTGCGTCGCGCGATGATGTCAACGAGGCGCTCGCATGCGTAGACGTTTTCCGGACGGCCGGCTCCCCGGTAAGAGCAAGTCGGAGCCGTGTTCGTAAGTGCGCCTTGGACTTCGACATAGGCGTGAGGGATTGCATAGACGCCGGTCAGATGAGTGAGGCCATTCTGGACCGGAACCATCGAGCGCGAAGAGGTGTAGGCTCCCATGTTCATGCGGCGCCTGGCATCGATGGCTGCTATCCGGCCGTGCTTGTCCACCCCTGCGCTGATGGTGAAGAGGTTGTCGCGGGCATGACAACCGGTGCTCAGCCCTTCGCTGCGTTCGGCTATCCATTTGACCGGACGGCCAAGGCGACGTGCTGCTTCAAGGCACAATACATATTCTGGATAGAGTCCGTTTTTCTGGCCGAATCCGCCGCCTGTGTCCGGTGCGACCACACGCATGTGATCACGCGGAACATGAAAGACGCGATCAGCCAGCGCCCGCTGGACGATCTGCACGCGCTGTGTCGAAACGTGCAGCGTGAACCGGCCGTCTTCATAGCTGCCGATGCAGCCGCGTGGCTCGAGGGGCAGGGCGTCCACCCGGTGGACCGCGAGCGTGGCTGTGATCGTTCCGGCCGCTTCGGCCAGCGTCTTGTTTACCGAGTCGGGATCTCCCTCGGCATAGGAAAAGTCCGCTTTGGCCGTCGCAAGCTCGAGCGTGGCCGGCGTTTCGTTGAGAGAAACCTCCAACGCTTCTGCGGCGGTATGGGCGGCCGGCAGATTGTCGGCCACGATGAAGGCGATCGCGTCGCCGACGTATCTGACTTCCTTCCGGGCGAGGGTTGCTTGGGGAGTGGCCGACCAGGTCTCGAAGCTCATCCCGGGCGGTGGCAGGTCGACCGGAACGTGAGCAAGCGACGTTCCATGAAGGTCGTCGCCCGTCAGAACCAGGCGAACGCCCGGAACGGCTCGCGCTCGCGTCGCGTCAACGCGCAAATCTCGTCCACTGGCCCAGGAGGATCGGACCGTGAAGCCATGCAGCAGGTGGGAAGGAGAAAGGTCGTCGACGAATTGGCCGTAACCGCTGACGAAACGCTGGTCCTCGTGACGTCGGATAGCACGGCCAATGAGCCTGTGGTCATCCGTCACCGTTCGTCCGCCAACTGCCAAACCGTGTCAGTCAACACGCGTGCTCCCGCGAACAGGTCGTCTGGTTCACACCATTCCGCCGGATTGTGGCTGATGCCGTCGCGGCATGGCACGAAGATCATGCCGGTCGGGCAGACGTAATGAAGCTGGCGTGCATCGTGGCCGGCCGCGGAATAGATGTCCTGAGACTTGACGCCGTTTCGGTCGGCAGCGGCGGCAATCTGTGAGCGGATATTTGGATGAAAGATGACGGAAGGAGAATGCTGAATTTGTCTGAGCTCGGCTCGGCACGGGGCTTGCGCCGCGGCAACAATCTCGCGAATGCGTGCATCGAGCCGGTCGACGACCGCATCGTCCGGGTGTCGAAGATCGATCGAGAACAGCACCTCGGCCGGCACGACAGAAGGTGCGTTCGGGGTTACCTCGAACAGGCCGACGGTGAGCTTGGTGTCGGCGGGCTCTAAAGCCGCGCGATCGATCTCTGCGATCATCCGCACGGCCGCCATCAATGCATCCTTGCGTTCGTGACGCTCCGCCGTTCCCGCATGGGCCGCCTCGCCATGAACGCGGACGCGGTAGCGGCGGGTGCCCTGAATTCCCGTCACGACGCCGACCGGGATTCCGGCACGCTCCAGGAGGGGGCCCTGTTCGATATGCGCCTCCACAAAGGCCGCGACAGGAAAGCCAAACGGACGCTGCGGCACGCCATCATCGGCATCAAGGATATGGGCCAGCGCGTCGCCAAGTCGTGTTCCCGCGGCGTCCTTGTCGTCCAGAACATTTGCGAATTGCCTGGTGCCCGTAAACAGGTCAGAGCCGGTCATACCCGGGGAAAAGCGCGAGCCCTCTTCATTGGTCCAGGCGACGATCTCGATCGGACGGTGCGGTGTCAGTCCTGCATCCCGAATGGCCTGCACGGCCTCAAGCGCGGCAAGCACGCCATAGGCGCCATCGAACTTTCCACCTGTCGGCTGTGAGTCGATGTGCGAGCCGGTCAGGACCGGGGGAAGGGTGGGATCGTGTCCCTCCAGCCTGAGAAACAGATTGGCGGCCGCATCCGTGAAAGGAGAGAGACCGAGTTCTCGTCCCCAGGCGATCATCTGGGCGCGAGCTGGAATCTCGGCGTCCGTAAGCGCCTGGCGGTCGACGCCGCCATCGTCTCGCGCGCCAAAGCGGGCGAGTGCCATCAAGCGATCCCAAAGCCGTGCCTTGTCGACGTATTCCGACGGACGCATGACCGCTCCACGCTAATCCGTGCGCATGATCTGGGCGGGATTGGCGCGCGCATCGCGAACCTTCCAACGTCCGGATTCAACCTGTGCAATGAATTCCGTGAGCAGCTGGTTGAACAGCGCAGGCTCTTCCAGATTGAGTGTATGGCCGCTCTTCGGAAATACGGCGAGACCGCATGCGGGTATCGTCTTTTTCAGGAATATCCCCGGCTGCAGGCAATGGTCGTCCTCGTCGCCGACCATGACCAGGACCGGAGGCTTCATCGCCTTGAAGCGCGCTTCCAGGTCGTACAGGGAAGGGCGCTGCTTCTGCACGCCGCGCATGGTATTTGCGGCACCCGCGCTGGAGTGGCGTCCCAGCCTTTCAGCAAACAACGCCCAGCCGCGCGGATCCTTTTCCTGAAATTGAACGCGGGAAGCGCCCTCCGCATACGTCTTTGCAAAGCGCTCCGATCCCTGGCTTTCGAAATTGACGGCCACCTGTTCGGAGATATCCTTGAAGTAGGCGTCGAATTCGCGTTCGGCGCCGTAACCGGCGCCGGCGGCACAGACTGAAATCACGCGTTCAGGCCGCTGCAAGCCAGCGTGAAGGACGGCAAAGCCCCCCATCGAAAGGCCGACAAGATGCGCCTTTTCGAGCCCGGCGGCATCCATTACGTCGAATATATCGTCGACGGCACGCTGTTGCGAATATACCCGCAATTCGGTTGGGATGTCGGATGGCGGAAATCCTCGCGCGGCAAAAGTCAGGCATAGGTGCCGGCGCGAAAAGAAATTCATTTGCGGCTCCCAACTCCAGTGGTTGCCGCCGAACTCATGCACGAAGACGATCGGTGAGCCGCTTCCCGCGGTTTCGTAATACAGCTTGATGTTATCGCTTGTCGTTGCCTGAGCCACAATGCTCTCCAGAATGCGATTGATCAGACGACCGAACGGCGAGAGGCGATGCCGCCGTCCACGGTGATGACGGTGCCGGACGTGTAGCCGGATCTGAACGACGCAAGGAAAAGAAACAGATCTGTGATCTCGTGGATCCTGGCCGGCCGCTGGAGCGGATATTTTTCCAACAATTCCGAATAGCGAGTCGGATCACCCAGTGTGTTTTCAGCGAACTTGCGGAGCATGTTGTAGATTCGCGTGGTATCGACCGGGCCAGGACTGACGCCAACGACCCGTATATTGTCATCGAGGCTGGAGCCGCCGAGCGCACGCGTCATCGCCATGATCGAGGCATTGCCTGCGGCACCTTCGATGTATTGGGGATCGCAGATCTCGCCGCCATTGCCAATATTGTTGAGAATGACACCTCCGCCACGCTGCTTCATGCGCGGATAGACCAGGCGGATCATATCGGCATAGCCGAAACCTTTTAGAGCCCAGCCGTCACGCCACTTGTCGGCACTGATATCGAAGATCGTGCCGCTGGGGATGACTCCGGCGTTGTTGATCAGGATGTCAACGTCCCCGGCCTCGTTCACGATCCGCTCGGGGGCATCGCGTTCGGTCATGTCGATGGCTGTCGAGGTGACCTTGACCTTGTGCTGGGTCTCGATGTCGGTGCGCAGGCTGTCCAGCTTTTCGGCCGAACGCGCTGTCAAATGCAGGTGGCAGCCCTCTCCGGCAAAAGCGTGGGCGAGCCCTTCACCAATGCCTTGAGAAGCGCCGGTGATGAGGACTCTCTTGCCGCCCAATTGCAGATCCATCTGGTTCTCGTCCTTTTACCTTAGAAAAGCGGGGTATCGCTGTTGATCCCGCGGGCACGCTCCACCATCGTCGGGAGCAGCTCGACCAATTCTTCGACCCAGGCTCTCGGCACTGAAGTCGAAATCTTGACGAAACGGTCGCCGAAAGTCGGCGTGTGATAGGAGCCCTGGCGAATCATGATGCCGCGTTCGCCGTAGGCTGAGACCAGCGCTTCGGGGCGGACGCCATTCCCGCACTCCAGCACGACGAAGTTGCCGTTCGAGGGGTACACCGGAATAGAGAAGCCGGGGATGCGGGCGACGGCCGCCTGGATCATGGCTTGATTGTCCCGTGTCAGCGCCAGTACTTGCGGAAACCATTCCTTCTTGATCTTCAGACCCGCAAGAGCTGCTCGTTGCGACAGCAGGCTCGAGCCGAGATTGTTCGGCGGCGCCGAAGCGAGTTGCTCGACGACATCGGAGCTTGCGACGACTGCGCCCACGCGCAAGCCGGCGAGCCCGAGCCACTTGGAGAAGCTGTAGATCGTGACAGTGCGTTCCGGATAAATGGCTCCCGCCAGATGATGCTCATGGGCGAAGTGACGATAGGTGCAGTCGTGCACCAGCCATGCACCGGCTTGCCGCGCAATCGCTGCGATCGCCTCGATTTCAGCTCGTGTGCACGCCGATCCCAGTGGATTATTCGGATCGACGATATAGATCATCTTCGTGCGTGGCGTGACCGCGGCGGCGAGCCGCTCGGGCGCAAGTCGATAGCCATATTCCGCGCCATATATCGGAATCTGGATGACATTGGCGCCGACCGATCGCGCGAAAGCCATCGGCCAATTCCACGTCGGGTCAGTGGTGATGAAATCGTCTCCGGGCCGGAGAAGCGTATGGCAAACATGGTAGAGTGAAGCCACGGCACCGTCCGATACGAGCGCGGATTGCTCGGGCAGTCCAATGTCGGACAGAATGCCCGCCCGCAATTCTTCAAGCCCTGCGGGGGGAGCATAGACGTGAAAGTCCTCGTCCCGGGCGCATTTCACCATCGCCTCGATCACGTCGGGATGGGCACGGACGTGGTTGGTGTTCTGACCAAGCCACTTCAGCCCTGGCGTGTTCAATAGCTTGTCAAAGTAAGCGTTGCGGATCTCAAAGCGTTTCATCACTTGCCTGCCGGAAAGACCTGATGCTCTTTGTTAAGGCCAAACTCGCATGCAAACAAGTGATTTTGGCATGCAATTTTGGAGATGTGAACTAGCAGGTTTGGGCTGAATCTTATACAAGGGTGTTCCATGGCCCTCGTGATAGCCGGACGCTTATGAAGACACGAACTCCTTTGAAGACCCGCCGCGCGAGAGCCGAACCGCGTGTGAGCAAGGCCGAGGCCAATCCCGAAGCTTCCCTGGCCGGCGATATCGCGAAGCGTATGGAAGAGGAAATTCTCCGCGGTCGTGCGCTTCCCGGCACGCGGTTGGACGAGCGCGAATTGTCGGAGCGTTTTCAGGTGTCGCGGACACCGGTGCGCGAGGCGCTCCAGCGGCTTTCAGCCAGCGGTCTGGCCGTGGCGAGGGGACGTCAAGGCTTGCAGGTCGCCAAGATGTCCATTGCGGATCTTCTGGATGCGCTGACGGTGGTCGCTGAGCTTGAAGCGCTTGCGTGCGTGCAGGCGTCGCGGCGAATCTCGCCGGAGCAGCTTGCGACGCTGCAAAAAGCCCACGAGGCGTGCGGCAAGGCTGCGGCGCGCCGGGACGTCGATGCATTCTACGATGCCAACATCGATTTCCACAACGCGATCGCGGACGCCAGCCACAATCGGGTATTGCAGGACGAGTTGTGGCGACTTTCTCTGAAGACCGCGCCCTACCGGCGTGCGATCACGTTCCAGTCCGGTCGCATGGAAGCGTCGCAAGTCGAGCATGACGCGGTACTTAAAGCCATCGTTGCGAACAACTCGGCCGAGGCAGGAGCGCTGATGCGCAAGCACCTGTCGATGTTGAGCGACGGAATCGCGGATTTTCTCCATTTGTTTCGGCGCGCGGAGCATTCCAATCTTCTGCTCGAAAATCCCTGACAAAGCCTCGTGGAAGGGGATGTATGCAACGTGATCTGATTCTTCGCGGCGGTCGTGTGCTGCGTTTCGGGGCTGCCGAGCCCGAATTAGCCGATATCCGGATTGACACACAGGGGCGCATCGCCGCGATCGGCCCGGACCTGCCGGAAGCTGATGCCGAAGTACTGGCGCTTGAAAAGAGGCTGGTATTGCCCGGTCTTGTCGACATGCATCAGCATCTCGACAAGTCGCGAACACGGTCTTTGCTCAACAACCCGTCGGGGACGCTTGACGGCGCATTGAATGCCTATCGTGCTCTGGCGCCAAACATCACGCCGGATCAGATGATCACGCGAGCTCTGCGCACGGTGGACGCTTGCAGCGCGCACGGAACGGTCGCGATCCGCAGCCATACCAATATCGAATCCGCCAGTGGTCTGCGAGGGGTCGAGGCCATGATAGCCGCGCGCGAACGCTGTGCGGCGCGAATGCGTCTCCAGGTGGTTGCTCATATTACGTCCGATGCGACGTCCATGCTGGACGCGAGCAGGCAATGGCTGCGGGCCGCCATCGACCTCGGTGTCGACGTGGTAGGGGGTGTACCGGCCTATTCGCGAGAGCCGATTGCCTTCATGAAGCTCCTGTTCGAGATGGCCGACCGAAGTGGCCTGCCACTCGACATGCATGTCGACGAGCATCTGGATGGGGCCAATGTTCTTTTCGACACCATCGTGGAATTGACTCGTGCTTATGGGATGGCAGGGCGAGTCGTTGCAAGTCATTGTTCCGCGCTGAGCGCAATGCCGCGTGATGCAGCCTTCCGCATCTGCGAGGCTTTTCGTGGTGCGGGTATTGCGGTTGTGACGTTGCCGGCGGCCAACCTGTTCCTGCAGGGGCGAAGCGCGGACCGTCTGCCGCCGCGTGGTCTCACGCGGGTCAAGGAACTCCTGGATTCGGGAGTAGCCGTGGCCGCGGCCTCGGACAACATTCAGGATGCCTTCGTGCCGATTGGTTCCGGCGATCTCCTCGAGGTCGCGCGTTGGACAGTTGTGGCCGGCCAGCTCGGCCTGAATGACCTGCGTGGGGCGTTCGAGATGGTCAGCAGCGTTCCTGCCAGGTTGATGGGTTTGGCTGACGAATGGGGGATACGCGAGGGAGCTCGGGCCGATCTTCTCATTGTACCCGCCGACGGCATAGAGGACCTCGTGGCGGGTGGCGCCGTCGAACGCATGGTATTTGTTGGGGGACGGCTGGTGGCTTCGACCAAGGCCGTCGCGCCATGATGCTTCCGGGCAAGCGGGCTCGCTTGCCTGATGGATCACCCCGGTCTCACATGATCGGCGGCACGGCTCGATCGATTCGCGCCGTGAGCCGCTTGCCGAAATCGAGATAGTCGATCCCGGTCTTTCGCGACGCCCGGGCCACGACGCGCTCCGCGGCAGTATCGGCAGCCTGACGAAGGGCATGCTCGTCCTGCTTCAGTAGCCGGCCATCACGGACAAGCGGCACACCGCCGACCATGGTTAGTGATGCTTTCGTGTCGTCGCCGGCCAAGAGCAATCCCGAGAGGAGGTCGGAGCGTGCGCCGGCATAGCCGACCCCGCGCATGTCGAACGCCGTGATGTCGGCGCACATGCCCGGCGTGACGGCGCCAATATCATGGCGTCCGATGAGCGAGGCTGCCGTGCGCGTCGCCATCAGGAGGACGTCATACGGTGTCATCCACTCGTCCGATGACACCTCTCCGCCGCCCTCGGTGAGCCGGTGCAGGAGCAGGGCAAGTCGCATCTCGCCAAGCATGGAGCCGCTATCATTGCTGGCGGCGCCA
>Ga0153954_1000413_pt1 | contig 34728 bp, 24 predicted proteins | sample TSFL038MetaG_FD_102277 | JGI IMG/M metagenome (GOLD analysis project Ga0153954, IMG submission 102277) | Attine ant fungus gardens microbial communities from Florida, USA - TSFL038 MetaG | ecosystem: Host-associated > Fungi > Mycelium > Unclassified | place: USA: Florida, Wekiwa Springs State...
GTGACACCGGGAGAGAAGGCTTGGGTCCGGTTGAGGCCCCGACGGGTGTTGCCCAGGTGGAACTACACAATCTGGCCTCATCGCAACTCCAGGAAATGCTGAAGTTATTGTTGAACGCCTGCTAAGAGGCTATCCGAATCGGGTTTGGCCGTGTGATATCAGAACAGCTGGGTGCCCGAGGAGGAGCGCAGCGACGCCCTGGGGTAGGCCTTGGCTGATCCCCAGGGCGCCGAAGATTCGTCCCCGGCCACTCAAGCCACACATGCTTCCATCAGAATCCCCCTTCTGGATAGCCTCGAGGAGGCTGGGGATCTCGTGGGATAGGCACCGTCCACCTATCTTCTTGCCCGTCCACCCACTTCTTTGGGGGATGGGCAGGTGGTGCCCACCCTACAAATTCACCGTAGGGGAAATGTGCGACAACAGGCATTTTCCATGAGTACTTATCAGCAAGAATTAAAAACTGATTTCATCGGCCCTCCCCAGCTTCCGGGTGAGACTGGCCACGTCGTGCCTGCTTGGTTTCCCAGTTGGGCACGCGAATTCTCCGAGCAGTATTTTTCGGAAACGACCTGCCTCTTTCTTCTCCACGGCAACGTCCACGACTTGACGTGGTTGTCCGAAGGGACCGGTGGAACGTACGGCAGTCTCGCTCGGTTCCTCTCGACCGAGATGTTCGGCGCCTGGGACCTCGTCTTACACTACGACATGAGTCAAGGCTTACGCGTTTATGCCGGCAACGATGCCGATCGCTATCGCAAGATGCTCGGTCACCTCGAAGGCAGGATCGGCGAGCCCAAGCTTTGGCCCCGCGATCCGGACGCGGCGCTCGGCCTGATCGACCGCCTCGTGCAACAGATTTTGCTCGAACCCAAATCGGCCGCCCCCGTCAGCCTGGGCGTCATCATTGAGCACGCCCAGTACCTGGTCCCCAACGCCGAGCTGATTCAGATGGGCGGATCGTTCGGCACACGGTTAATCCAACTGCTGACCTGGGCCCAGAATCCTTACATCAAGCGACACAATATTGCTTTTTGCCTCCTTGCCGACCAGCTCGCGGAGATGAACGAGCGGCTGACCGGCAGCGCCCAGGTGGCCACGCTCCAGGTACCGATGCCGGACCTCGCCGCGCGCGAACAGTACGCGAGCTGGTTCGACGGGCGCGACGGGAAGATCGGCAACTTGACGGACTTTACCCCCGCCCAGCTCGCCACGCTTACGAACGGCCTCAGCCTCGTGAGCATCGAGCGACTCCTGTCACATGCCGAGCAGTCGCAAACCAAGCTTGACACATCAAGGCTCAAGCTCCTGAAGAAAGGCTTGATCGAACGACAGGCGCGGGGGCTTGTGGAATTTGTCGATCCGCCCGATACCCTCGACGACTTCGTGGGCAACGACGCGGTCAAGCAACGGCTGACGGAAGACTCGACCCTGCTGGCTGCGGGCCGGCTCGACGTGGCGCCGATGGGTTATCTCGTCTGCGGTCCGGTCGGCACCGGCAAGACGTATCTGGCCGAGTGTTTCGCCGGCTCCGTGGGAATACCGTGCGTCAAGCTCCGCAATTTCCGCTCGAAATACGTGGGTGAAACCGAGGGGAACCTCGAACAGATCCTCACCGTGCTCCGCGCCATGGGCCCGGTGCTCGTGGTCATCGACGAAGCCGACGCCGCCCTCGGCAACCGCGAAGCCGGTGGCGACTCGGGCACGTCGAGCCGGGTCTTCTCGATGATCGCCAGCCAGATGGGAGATACCCGCTATCGAGGCAAACTCATCTGGATGCTCTTGACCAGTCGCCCCGACCTGCTTCCGATCGACCTCAAACGCCAAGGACGCGCGGAGGTTCACCTGCCCCTGTTCAGCCCTAAGAGCAACGACGAGGCGCAATTCATGCTCCGAGCCATGGCGAGGAAGAACAAGGTGGCCCTGGCCCCCAACGCCTTACCCGAAGGATTGGTCGAGCGAGGTCTCAGCGGCGCGGATATCGAAAGCATCGTCCTCTCCGCCAAACGCGAGGCGCTGACCGGGCACCGCGAAACCTTGACGCGAGACGACCTGGACAAGGCCCTCGCGGACTTCATCGCCTCGGCCCAAGGCTTGGAGAAGGAAAAACAGGAACTCGCCGCGGTGCTCGAGTGCACCTCGATGGGATTCCTGCCCGAGGATTGGCAGGCACGCATTCTTCCACCCGAAGGCCGGGCCAGGCTCCAACAACGCATGGCCGAAATTCGGAAGTTGGTCGGGGACTAATCGAACCTTAGCGCCAAGGAATCAAGGAACTCGCGGGTTCGAAGCCTGTCCTCTTCTGCTGTGAGGCTTTTTCACTCGTGGGCGAATCAGATCAAGTCCGAGGGTCGACAAACGCTCCGTGCCGGGGAAAACCCATCCCGCTCCATGCTGACATGTACACTAGGAAAGGAGAGCGAACGATGGCCAGGAAAACAGACAAGAGCACGGCGAACTCAAACCGAACGCATTGGTTGGACGAAAAGTCGAACCCCCAGATCCAAGCCTACACCGAACGGTTGGGCACCTTCATCGATGCGCTGGCCGACGGCAAAATCGACGACCGCGAGCTCGATGACCAAGAAGCACGGGTCATTGCCCTGATGAAGAAGGTCGAACCCGAGTTGCCCGATCCCCTACACCATGAAGTCACGTCACTGCTTTGTGAATTGACCGCCTACAACATCATGCATACCTTGCGAGAGTTGACCGAGGCCCGCCCCAAGACGAAGTTCCGGGGTTAGAGGCTATCCGGATAGGATCTAGCCACGTGAAAACAGGAGAGGCGGGTGGCCGAGGAGGAGCGAAGCGACGCCCTGGGACCAGCCTGGGCCGATCCCCGGGGCCTCGAAGACTCGTCCCCGGCCACACAAACAACGCATCTTCGCATCAGTGCTCATTTCCCGGATAGGCTCTTAGGGCCTGTGCGATCGTCTTGCGTCCCTGAGCCCAAAGCTTCTGGCTAGCACTGGTGGCCTGCTCGACAGGCCACCAGTGCTCTTATTTTTGTTCATGCTATAGCGGCTTGTGATGGGATCGCCTACAAACTCCCGGAAGACCTTGGCGAAACCATTGAAAATTAACCGTTGACATTTCTACAAATCGATGCTCCGTAAATAAGCCACCCGGGCCACCCACAGTACGACTCCGTGACCACTCCGACTGGCATCAGAGACGTATTTATGGGTAGCCGCGGTTGCTTGCAACCGGGGTCGCGCAGCGACCAGAGGTTGTCCGGCAGGACTTGGGCTGGAACCCCTTTCCGCAGAGCCGTTTGGGAAGGGACCTCGTGCGGCTGCGCCGCCCCGGTTGCAAGCAACCGCGGCTACCCAGGATGCAGTCCCTTGATGCCTCTGGGAGTCGTAACGGAGTCGTGACAGCGCCTCTTTACTTTCCTCGCGCAACGAGGTCACTCTCCGGCATTCGTGTATGCCATCCGAGCGAAATCCGCTCTACGAAACGGCATTATCGTGGGGACTTTATACAGGCCTCGGCTTGCCGTGGCCATGCGCGAGAACCTTGGCAGGCCGAGGCCTGCCCTACGGGAACGCATCCCGATGGGTGCCCCGATCAAAGCATGGATTGACTTTGTCTGATCCTCGATAGAACCATCCATTTCATGTTTTTGGGTCATATCGTAACCATTGCTCACCAACCGGCCTGGTCGGCTCCCGAGGTCCAGCCCCCCTGGCTGGCTCCGCTGCCCCAGGATCCGGTGGGAGGGGCTTGACCCGGAGCAGGAGGGAACACGGGTCCTCCCGATTGCCCCTGGCCGATGCGGTGGCCGATCCAGAAGCCGGCGGCTTGCGCAGCGGCCTGAGCCGCGGCGATGAGCAAGCCAGCGTCGGAGCCAATGAAGATCTGCTCTGACTCGACCCGCATCCGCCGTCTTCGGGCCTCGTGGGCAGCGGCTTCGCAGGCTGCGTTGGCGGCACGTTCGGCCGCGTTGGCAAAATTGATCGCCTGCTCATAAGACTGCGATGACAAAGCTCCTCGCGCCCGAGAGAGTTCGGCCTCGGCCCCGGATATGTCAACCGTCACCCCTCGTTCGTAGAAGGCTCGAGCCGCTCGAACGGTGCGGACGGCCTGGTTGATCTCGGCAATCGCCCCGTTGGCCAACGAGATATCCTGGCGTGCCAGGGACTCGGCCCGGTCGAGGTTGCCCTCAACTTCGCCGAGTTGCCTCAGGCGCAGGTCCCAATCGGTCGTGTTCACGGAGCCGTTCTCGAAGTGAGCCAACGCGTCGACCGCGGCCCGGTAGCGCTGGTTTGCGGGGGGACGATCCTTTTCTTCCTGGCTGAGCATCGCTCCCAGGGTGCGAGCCTTCTGCTTGACCTGGTCGAGCTTTTGCGAGACACGCTGGAAGCCGTCGACGTCCTCCCGTCCCTGGCGCAATGCCACGGCGAGTCCTTGCCTGATCATGGCGAGTTGGCGTTGGATCGCCGGCCAGTTCGGCAATCGCTGGGCGAGGAGCCCGGTTAGCTCGCGGTAAGCGGCGATGGTTCGATCGAGCGTGCGCCGCGCCTCCTCTCCGATGGCCTGGCGATTCTCTTGAAAGAACGCCTCAGCGTGCTGGATCTCCTCCTCGAGTCCGGTGACTTGCTCGCGCGATTGCCGAGCGATTTCGCCCAGGCTCTTGTTACGTTCGGCAACCGCCTGGAGGAGCCGGTCGATTTCCGCCCGGCCTCGAGGAATTTCGCCGAGTGCCGTGGCCGCTCCGAGGTAATTCTGAGTACGGTCCGAGGCTTCGTCGTCGGCACGAGCCAACAGCGACTCGATCGCTTGAAGCCGGGATCGAGCCTGATCAAGGTTGGAGGCGACATCGCTCCACGATTCTTCCGCGTAGGTTCGACGAAGCCGATCCAGTGTGGCCTCCGTCTGCTTCAGCACCTGCTGGACTTCGGGGATCTTCGCGCGTGCTTCGGGCAGTTCCTTGCGGACGGCGTCTCGGGCTTGAAGGTGACTGTCCATTCCCTGGCGCGCCCGCTCGAGCGACGTGTTGGCTTCCTCGAGCAACCCCGAGGCTGCTGCCGGATCGGCCCTTCGCAGAGAATTGAGCGCGGCGGCCTGTTTCGAGCGAGCATCAGCGAGCCGGCGGTCGGGGTCTGCCGCTCCTTCACGGAGCCTGACCCCCTCGGATCGCAGTTGAGCGACACGGCCGGCGGTGTCGTCGATGGCCGAGCCGATTTTCTGAGCTTTCTGGAACGTCGTCAGCACCCGACCGGAGCGCTCCATCATCGATTCCAAGGCCTCGCGCGAATGCGCCACGACCTGCGCCGCCCCAATCGGATCGGCCTCGAGCAAGCCTTCGGCCTGGGTGAAAAGTCCATTCACGGTGGCCAGGTCTTTGGTATAAGCATCCGTGGGCAGCCCGACCTCAGAGAGTGCGGCGAGCGCCTTGGCGATCTCGGCCTGCTTGTCCCGTGCCGTCTTCAGGGCGTCCCGGGCCTGCTCGTGCGCCTGGTTGAGCTGATCGAGTGCTTGCTCGCAGGCGCCGCACTTGCGGAGAATTTCGTCGAAGTTCCCCTCGGTTTCCATCAATTTCTTGGCTTCCTCGGTCTTCGAGACCGCCAGGCCCGAGCCGCTCTGCACCAGTTTCTGAGCCTGATCCCAAACCTCCATGACGCGGAGCCAGTGTTCCCAGAGAGCATTGAGGTCCTTCTCGACCCCTTGGTAGAGCGCCAACGTGGCTCCGGCCTGTGGCTGAGTGAAGTCAGGATCGGTAGCCGGAAGGGCCTTATGACGTTGCCGAAGGGCATCAAGCCGGTCCATGAGCGAAACGGCCTTTTCTCGGAACCCTTTGAACTGGGCGTCGACCTTCCCTTGGAGGTGTCGTTTACGGAACCAGAGTGCGGCGTAGACGGCGAGCGCGCATGCAAAGACGATCCCAAACAACATCAATGGAATCGTCTGGGTGTAGAGAACATATTGCCCGAGGCGCGACTCGGCTTTATCGCGGAGGTCGGCCAGCATTCCCTCGGCCTCCTTGAAGGAGGCGAGTGACCGGCGGTCATCGGTCCCGGCGCTCTGTCGGGCGAGAGCCAGCGCATTGCTTGCCTTTCCCCACTCGGTCGCGAGGTCGTCGGAGGTGATGCCGGCCGCGCGCGCCCGGTCGAGTTTAGCCTTCGCCGAGCGCTCCAGTGATAAGATCGCGCGTGATTTCTGCTCGACGTCGTGGCGAAGGCTGGGCAATTCCTTGACATGTTCTAACGCGGCATGGAGCCGACCGTTGATCGGGAGGGCGAGAGCCTCTGCCGTGTCGGGGTCGGACTTCAACGCTTGCCGAGCCTGTTCGATCTGGGTGGTTGCCGCGTCGAGCTCCGCCTGCACGGGAGCGACCGGCAGGTTCTCGCGCCCTGCCTCCTCGATGGCCTTGAGCACTCCCGCAGCCTGGTCCGACGACTTCTGGAGTGTCCTGTCGATCTCCGTCTGCCTGGCCGCGACCCGCTGGAGTTGGTCGAGCACGACATGGAGTTCTCGTTCGGCTTGCTGAGCCAGGTCAAGTGCCTCGCTGGCGCTGGTGCTGAGCCGGCGCGTCGCGGTCTGCATGTCGTCCGAGGCTCGCCGCACTTGCGACTCATAAGCCCCCACTTCCAAACCCTTCGCCTTATGGGCCTCGACTTCCTTGCGGGTCTCCTCGAGCAAGTGCTTGGATGTTTCGAGGGCCGACTGGGCCTCTCCCTTGAGCTGGGCTTCCCGGGCGGCGGCCTCTTCGCGGCGCTTGGCCAAACTTTTGTCGCGTTCGCCGATCCAACGGTCAATCTGGCTCAAGAGCATCTGCAGACCCCGCAGATAATCCTTCGATCGGGCGTAAGGAATAAAGTGAGGCTGAATCAAGTCGCGCTCGATATAGGGGTCGCGGAATCCAAAGCGTTCCTGAAGCTCTTCCCCCCCCAGCACGATGATCTGGTGGTTTTCGATCGCCACGAGAATGATCACCGATCGTTTCCTATCGAGCGGGATCCCGCGTTTAAGGGCCTGCGACTCCCAGCGATCGACCATCTTCTCCATATAGTTCCGCGTGGCCTTCGGGCCCTTACCCGTCGAGCGAACGACAACCACGTAGTAGGTCTGGAGAGAGGCCTTCTCGAGCCGGGCAATATCGTCGCGCAGGGGGCTGAAATCGTCGCGCACCCCGCTGAGGTAAATCCGATCCCCCGTGAAGTCGGGGATCGGAGAGGGACTACTTTGTGCGAACGCTCGCGGCTGCCACCACGCCGTTAACAACACGGCCAGAATCGTCAGCCGATGGAATCCCCCACGGCCGAGATTGCGAAGAGCGTGCGCGGAGATCTTTGCGCTGAGAACGCCCATTCCTAGCCCTCCTCCAGAAAACGGAGGAACCAAAGATCGATAACTCGACGGAAAGATCTTCATCTCGTAAACGGTTATGCTCTTCTGATGACTTTACACACCATAACGTCTCTCAGCGATGCCTTTGCACCAAACGTTTCGATCAAATCGGTCACCAAGAAGCCGTTCGGCAACAATCCCAACGAGGATGCACCCACACGCGCTATCACGAGGGATCGCGGCCGTGCTTGCCCTTCTGCGCGACTTCAAGAGCGAGCGAATTGTGCTTGCGAGCACTGGCCGTAGCAGCAGCGGGATCAGGCTCTCCAGGAAAAGTATCGCACCCGGGATGCGTCCTGAGCGGCCGCCACCGGGTCTGGGCAAAGCTCTCGATGTCGGCGTCCCAGGCCTGGGGATACAATCCAGTCATCGGCAGTTTCTACGTGCGACAGATCGCTCGAGGGAAGACGCTCAAGCAGGCGACCATACCACGCACAACTAAACAGCTTATGCTAACGAACCCATTCGTGATTCGTGATCAGACCCAGGATGATCTTTCGTGACTTGATTCCCGCTTCAAGCCCCCGCGAAGCGGCAAACAAGTGGTGCCGGCTCGATGTCTTGTGACTGCCTAGCCTGCCCAACAACATATATTCAACTCATTTTAAATCTCTTAATATCCAATGACTTTATCTGTTTATCATCCAATATTCAAACATTAAATCTCGGCACCCTCTGCCGCCGGGATCCAGCTTCGAAATGAGCAGGAACGAGCCAAGGCGGTCGAGTCCGGTGCAGTGCGGGGTTAGAGGCTATCCGAATTGAGTTTGGCGGTGTGAAATCAGAAAGAGTGGGTGGCCGGGGAGGAGCGCAGCGACGCCCCGGGGGCAGGCCTGGGCTCATCCCCGGGGCGTCGCTGCGCTCCTCCCCGGCCACCCCGCTGAGCCCTGACAGGACAGAAGACGCTGCACGAGGACGGGGCTCCGCTGCAGCACAGAGTTAGGCGACTCATCCAAATTTCGGCTCAGGATTGATTCTTCCAGCCGTCCCCCGGGGTCACCTTACAACCACCGCGAGACACATGCGATCCTGATCTGGAGGCCCCACCGAATGTTCTCACCGCTCTGAGTACGCAGTAGAGGTCAGCCTGAAATGCGAATCTTGTGCGGAGATTTGTCCAATACTTGTTGGGGTTATTACGATCGTTGGTGTCCCCTTTGAAGTATTTGCAGCAATAGGTTGTGGCAAGTGCCTCAGTCGCCGCCGTTGTCTCTGCGGGGTCATCCTCGCCCTCGGTGATCGCTGCAACATCGAGTACCGACGCCTGCTCGAGTAGGGCGCCGATCTCCTCGAACTCCTGAAAGGTGAGGAGAACGCCCTTACCTTCGACAATCTCCATCATGGACTCCTGGTTGGTGGTTTCCGACGCCTAACATACGAGTTCAGCAGACCCGGCCACGATGACCGCCCGCACTCCAAGTATGCCGCGCGGCCGCGTGAGGTTAAGCAAGGTCGTCCTCGGCAGGCAGACCCGACGACGGGTGTTTAGCGTTCACCGAATCGTCATTCTCGTAGCAGAGCCAGGCCAGGTGACGCGTACCCAGCAGCAGGTACAAAGCGAGCAGCAGATAGCCGAATGCGTGGATGAGCAGGCCCCCGGGATGACCCGACCGGCCGGTTTCCTCAGTGTATCCGAGCTTGATATCGATGTAAGCCGTGACATAGGCGAGCGCCGAGTAGGCGACCCAGATGCCGATGAGACGGGCACCGACGATGAACCAATCACGGCCGCTCATTCGGGTCTACCTCCGTCGCCTAATAACAAGCTCAGCGGCTCCAGCCGCCGAGCAGACCTTGGACAAGCGATTGGATCAGAGCCGGGATACAACGCCTGAAAGGGCGAACATCAACCGACGATCCAACCCATTGCAACAAGCACAGCATTGTAACATATCCTGTCGGCATCGGAAGCATACAACTCGCGAAACAGGTCATAGATCGCGAGGAGCTCCAACTGGACCACGCCCTCGTCACAGAGCCGGCGGGCGAGGTCGAGCATGGCCTCGCCCGGGGTCCAGGATCAGCCGCCCGCGCAGAGCGGGTCCGCAGCATCGCCTCGTGAGACGGGCTTGAGATAGAGATATCGGTCGCGCCAGACCGTCAAATACAAGACCGTGCGCAGGAACCGCCAGCAGTCCACGTTCGAGCCGACCTCCAGGCGGTGATCTTCATCCGATGACATATCGATCTCGACCGAGTTGCTACACACCCAGTCGATCGCAGCCATGAGGCGATGGCTCCCAGGCCCCAGATCGATGCTAACGGATTGACCGCGACGGATGGTGAAGGTGGGGACACCGTCGAGGATGAGTCGATACGAACGGAGCATGTCCACATACTGTCGGGGCCGTGTGATGATCAGCCTTGCCATGGGATGCCTCCTTCGGCTAACACCAAACCTCATCGGATCGGACTGCTCGAACGATCGCCGATTTTACCAATACCCCTTGGATCGGTCCGCGTCCGCTGCGACACGTGATTCGGCGTTGTACTCGACCCCGAGGATGAACACCAGGGCATACCAAGGATGTCCAGCGCGTTCCGCAACTCGGGGCCGCCCCCCGCGGCGTAGGCCGGTCGGATCTCATCCCAGTACCGCTGGTGCAAAGAATCGTCAAACCCGTGGCAATGAGTGCAGCACAACAGGTAGCAGTCAAGCAACGTCGAGACGAAGGCCAAGTGCTCGGCCTCCACGGCAACCGCCGCCAAGTCGCCGGCCGCAACGGGACGCTCGATGTTGTGCACACCCGCCCTGCCGATGCAACAATAGCAGACGTTCGTCGAGCGTGTGGTGGCATCGCCCATCACAGAGATAACACACAAAAGCGAGAGTGATCTCCTTGTTCGGAGGAAGTAAAGAGGCGGTTTGAGTGGCACTGGTGGGCAAGCCTCAGTGCCACCCAACAGACTCATCTACACAGCCTTGCTTCACAATACATTTAGTGGAACATCCGGCAAGTTTTTGTAGGGCAAGCCTTGGCCTGCCGAGGCTCCAGCGAACAGCCCTTGGCGGATGCACCATTTAGTGCTTGAATACCAACAATATTACCAAGGTTTTCCAGAATTTTGCAGGCTATCCACTCGCAAACGGCTCTAGCTAATCCGCTCGTAGACGATGGCAATACGATCCAGATACAACTCATCTGTCACAACGTTGACTGTCCGGATGAGTTGATTTTCCACGAGACGGACGCTGTCCGAGATCTCGGTGTCCCCGTCGTCATAGCGAAGGACCGCGAGGCCATACCGTCCTTCGACGGGAGTCGCCCACGTTGCGATGCTTGTAGGCCGAAGGTAAGACGCCTGATCGTTGTGTACGACGACGCCACTGAATGGTATGACCTCAGATTCCAGAACACCCTCGACATCGAACCAATAGACCTGAGGGTTTCCGGACACAATTTCTGAGAACGTACCGTCTGCCGCAATGGAAAGCGTTAAGCCCGACGTTGGCTTCGAAGCCGCCACGAGTGCGTGATCGAAGCCGTTTAACCAGTCTGACACACCGTTTGGGTCCGGTTCCTCGTCATTAATGAATGCAATCTCAGCGTTGATGGAGCCACTGGCTACTAACCGCCATTCACCGCGAATGTTTTCGGGTACCATGTCTTTGTGCCTAACGACCAAGCTCGACGGCCCCGCACCGCCGAGTCACGGGTGGACAGCAGGAAAACCGCCGCGGCGGTGCGGGGCCGCCACAACGCGAGGTGAGCCCACTTAGGCCTACAGATTCAGCTCGCTCCATGTGAAGCCGCCACGCCATTCCGATCCACCGGACAAGTAAAATCGGAATGCCTGCCGAACCAGATCCAGTGTGACCCTCCCGGTGGCCTGGTACTGCCGGTCGTCCTCGCGAAACTCCAGCACCCAGGGGTCGGAATCGTGAGCGAGCAGAAATGCTCTGCACGCCTCATCAGGTTGCCAATCGTTGCCCGCCTGGAGGTACACATCCTCAGAAACGCTCAGGATAGCGAACTTGCCGAACCCGTCGGACGCCAGGATGTCGTCCATTTCCGCCGCTTCCACATTCGGCACCTCGCCCAGTTCTTCGGTGGTGAGCATCATCCAGAATTCCTCCGCCGCCTAACGACACGGTTCAGCAGCCGGGGGTAACCCTCCGAGGCGATTCGCAAGCGAGTAGCCTCCGCCACCTGACGCCAAAGCTCAGCAGTTTGGGCCCGCGCCGGGCCTCGCCTTACCAAATATGCCGCACGGCCGGGGTCCGCGGCAACGAGAGGGGAGGTGAATTCAGGTCCGGCGCGACCGCCCCAATGTCGATGCCTGCGCTGACGAATCCGGTCCGGTGCGATGCTCCGCAGAGGCCAGAGCCGGCGGGGCCTCAACTCGAAGGTGAAGAAATCGGCCGACGGTCCTGTCCTTTGCCAGGTCATCAGGACAAGTCACGCCGGCGGGCGCGAGGCTCAAGAGGAAGTACGGAGATAGTCGCCTGGTTGCGCTTTCCCAACAACAATCCGACACACGGTCAGAGCCATCCTCAGGCATCATGAATTATGTAGAATGAGCATTGCCCACCCGGTTATGGGCCGAAGAGGGGTGGGCGATGCCGATCCCACGAGATTCCGAACCTAATGACCTCCTTTCTATCGTCGCACGATCATGCATGATTTCGAGAAGCTAGGGCTTTTCTACCTCGGCCGATCCTACGACCTCGCGAAGAAGCAGCCGGGTAACGACCTCGTCCTCTATGACTCGCGCGACCTGGTCACGCATGCCGTTTGCGTCGGCATGACGGGGAGCGGCAAGACGGGCCTGTGCATCAGCCTGCTCGAAGAGGCGATCATCGATCAGATTCCGGCGATTGCCATCGACCCGAAGGGGGATCTTGCCAACCTGCTCCTGACCTTTCCCCAGCTCCGCGGTGAAGACTTCGCCCCTTGGATCGACGAGGGAGAGGCCACGCGAGCGGGTCTCAGCCCGGCCGAGTTCGCCGAACAGCAGGCCGAACTCTGGAAGAAAGGGCTCGCCGATTGGGGAGAAGACGGCGAACGGATTCAGCGCCTCCGCGACAGCGGCGAGTTCCGCGTCTATACCCCCGGAAGCAGAACGGGCCTGCCGATCTCGATCCTCAAATCGCTCGACACCCCACCGCCCGCCGTCCTCGATGACCCCGAGACTCTCAACGAGCAGGTCGTCAACACGACCAGCAGCTTGCTGGGAATGCTCGACAAAGATGGCGACCCCGTGCAGAGCCGAGAACACGTCCTGATCTCAAACATTCTCTCCTATGCCTGGAAATCCGGCACGTCCGTTGATTTCCCCGCACTCATCCACTTGATTCAGAAGCCCCCATTTCATCGCGTCGGCGTGATCGACACGGACAGCTTCTTTCCGCCCAAGGATCGCTTTGGCCTGGCCCAGGAGCTCAACAACCTGCTGGCGGCCCCCGGTTTTGAGGCCTGGATGGTTGGCGAAGCGCTCGACGTCGACGCCCTGCTCCATTCCCCCGAGGGGAAGCCTCGGGTCTCGATCATCTCGATCGCGCACCTCACCGATGCGGAGCGGATGTTCTTCGTCACACTGCTGCTCGACCACGTCTTGTCCTGGGTGCGGAGCCAGCCCGGCACGGGTAGCCTGCGCGCCTTGCTGTACATGGACGAGATCTTCGGCTACTTCCCCCCCGTCGCGAATCCGCCTTCCAAGCGACCGCTTTTGACGCTGCTCAAGCAGGCCCGGGCCTACGGTCTCGGGATCGTGCTGGCGACCCAGAATCCGGCCGACCTCGACTACAAAGGCCTGTCCAACACGGGCACCTGGTTCATCGGCCGGCTTCAGACCGAGCGTGACAAGCTCCGCGTGCTCGACGGGCTGGAGGGTGCGGCCACCTCACAGTCGGCCAAGTTCGATCGCCAGGCGATGGACAAGATCCTCTCGGGCCTCGGGAAACGCATCTTCCTGATGCACAACGTTCACGAAGACCAGCCCGAGATCTTCCAGGTCCGGTGGGCTCTTTCGTATCTGCGAGGACCGCTCACGCGTCAACAGATCAAGCAATTGATGGATCCGCTCCGAGCGGCTACGGTCGCTTCCCCCGCACCGACAGAAGCCGACAGCACCGAGCCAAACACGCCGACAGCATCCACCAAGACCACGCTCGCGGCCGATTCGCAGCGGCCGCTGTTTCCTCCCGAGATCCCGCAGTACTTCAGTCCTCTGCGGGGCAAAGCCCCGAGCGGCAGCTCGCTACTTTACCGCCCGATGTTGCTTGGCTGCGGCGAGGTCTATTTTAGCGATACCAAGTCGGGAATCGCGACCACGCGACCGCTTTCGCTGCTCGCTCCGTTTTCGGATGAGGCGGTTGTTGTCGATTGGAGCCAGGCCAACCGCGTCGACCTCACCACCGACGAGCTTGAAAAGGAACCTGCCGCTGACGCCAGCTTCGAGACGCCTCCACCCGAAACCAGCAAAATCAAAAGCTACACCGCCTGGTCCAAGGCGTTCGTCGCCGAGATCTTCCGCAACGAGACCTTGGAGATCAAGAAGTCGCCCAGCCTCGGTCTCCTCTCGAATCCGGGAGAAACCGAGCGAGACTTCCGCCTCCGCTTACAGCAAGCTGCGAAGGAAGCGCGCGACGCGGAACTCGATCGGCTCCGGGCCAAGTACGCTCCCAAGGTATCCGCACTCAACGAGAAGATCCGACGCGCCGAGCAGGCCGTCGACCGCGAGGCCGAGTTGGTCCGCTCCTCGGGCTTCTCGAGCATCATCAGCATCGGCAGCACGATCCTCAACGCCGTCGTGGGACGCAAGCGGATCACCTCCTCCTCCATCAGTAAAGCCGGTTCCGCCGCGAGAGCTGCGAACCAGGCAATCAAGAAGTCCGACGATCTTGCCCGTGCCAAGAACACCCTCGGGGCGATCTACGAACAGCAAGGCGCGTTGGAAAAGCAATTCAGGGCCGAGTCGCAGGCGATCATCATGAAGACCGACCCGCTCACCGAGTCGCTCGAAACCGTCGCCCTGCGCCCCAAGAAGACCAACATCACCGTCAAGCTCGTCGCGCTCGTCTGGACGCCGTTCTGGGCTTTGCCGGACGGCTCGATGACCTCGGCCAGCGGCTATTGAGCGTCAGAAATCGAAAGCCCTCCTCTCAAACAACATAAGAATGCCGACTTGGTTCCCGTGGAGCAGAGCTTGGCCTGCCAAGGCCATTGCGCAGGCCAAGCTCTGACCACAAAGGTGAGTCGCCAGGCTCTGGCGCTGGCCTTTGCGAAGGCGATGACGTACACTCGGTTTGGAATATTCTCGAGGCTCTCCATCCCGACCGGATCGGTGGAATTCTTTGGATTCGAGGACATAAATCGTCATCCGCCGCGGGATTTGCGACGTCTCCACTTCTCATTCCTTGGACCATTGATCGGGCTCATGCTGTATTCGAGCATGCTCAAAGGGGTTTTCCGCACGCTGTATGGCGAGCCTCCGGACCTGTCGTCCGCCCAAGATGGCCAAGGCCTGGTGCTGGTGGCAGACGGGGTCGGGGGGTTGGATCTCTGTGGGACGGGCCTACGGTATGTGATCGGATCGTTGGGCCTACGCTTCGATGTGCGGGTGGTGCCCTGGGGCCATGGTTTCGGACGTTGGCATGCCGACCTGACCAACGTCGAGAACCGGGACCGCCGGGCGGCTGAGATCGCCGACACGGTGACGGCGTACCGAGCCCAGCGCCCCGGCCTGCCTGTGTTTCTGGTCGGCAAGTCGGGGGGAACCGGCCTGGTGGTCAAGGCGCTGGAACGTTTGCCGGAGGGGGCCGTCGAGAAGGTGGTGCTGCTCGCGCCGGCGCTGTCGCCGAACTACGATCTGTCGCGGGCGCTTCGTGCGGTGCGGCGCGAGGTCGTGGTCTTCTGGTCACCGCTGGATGTGATCGTGCTCGGGCTGGGGACACAGATCTTTGGCACCATCGATCGGATCCGAACGGTGAGTGCGGGTATGCTGGGGTTCCGGATCCCTCAAGGCCTCGACGAGGCGAGCAAGGCCGAGTACGCCAAGCTCCGCCAGGTCCGTTGGCGGCCCGAAATGGCGGCGACCGGGTACCTGGGGGGTCACGTCGGACCGGACAGTCCTGCCTTTCTCAAGAAATACGTTGTGCCACTCCTGCGGGTCGCGGATTCCCCCAATTGTTGAATCGGGGAGAGGGTCAAGCTGGCACCGCTCCGCGCCGATAACCTTATGGCCTGGGGACGGTAAGACCTGCCAAGCCACAACGCAAGAAGCCTTTCCGCCCGCTCCTGGTGTCGTTATCGAGCCGATTGGATCGAGGGTCATTCAAAATTGCGAACGAACATGTACTGGAGCCATGGAGAGAGCGTTGGGGCCGTGACCCTGCGAGGGTCCCAGCCCGTACGCTCTCCTGAGTTTGGTGAGCGTCCTCAAGAACTGGCACCGTGAGTTTTCAACGCGCGGCGGTCTCCGCCTTTCTCCCTTGAAGTCAATTGCCCTCTCTGTCCTTTCACCGCGAAAGGGGAGACCGCCACGCGCATGATATTTACAACCCCGCACATTGGATCGTGAGCACAACATCCAGTCCGGCTGGGATGCCGACAGGAAACGGGAACGAGATGCTCACAGGGAACACTGACGACTTGTCCATCAGTGGCGCACACTTCAGCTCACTTATGGACAAGCCATCAGCATCCTCGGAAGCGAATCCTCATCGCTCGTAACTTTGCGAACCTCCAGCGGCTTGACCTTGGCCCCGGGAAACTGATAGGACAAGGAACGATCTCTCGCCCAGGAGGCGGGGAGAACGAGCATGTGGAACGCCCCCCCGATCGACTGTTGATGAAGATTTTCCCTCTGGATGGAGTAGACAGGCACCGATGAGTACGCACCCCGCCCCCATCGCCGCAGTTCGCGGCCGCGAGATCCTTGACAGCCGAGGCAATCCGACTGTTGAAGTCGACGTTATTCTGGCCGACGGCAAGCTCGGCCGCGCCGCGGTTCCTTCAGGGGCCAGCACCGGAGCCCATGAGGCCGTCGAACTCCGTGACGGTGACAAGAAGCGCTATCTCGGCAAAGGGGTGACCCAGGCCGTTGCCAACGTCAACGACGTGCTTTCCAAGGCCGTGATCGGCCGCGACCCCAGCGACCAGGTCGGCCTCGACCGTGCCTTGATCGCCGCCGACGGGACCGAGAACAAAGGCAAGCTGGGCGCCAACGCGATTCTCGGCGTTTCGCTCGCCACCGCCAAGGCGGCCGCCCTGGCCCACGGCCTGCCGCTCTACCGCTACCTCGGCGGTGCCAACGCCCGCGTCTTGCCCGTGCCGATGATGAACATCCTCAACGGCGGCGCGCATGCCGACAACAACGTCGACGTCCAAGAATTCATGGTCATGCCCTCCGGAGCTCCGAACTTCCGCGAAGCGCTCCGTTGCGGCACCGAGATCTTCCATAGCCTCAAAGCCGTCTTGAAAGGCAAAGGCCTCAACACGGCCGTCGGCGACGAAGGGGGATTTGCCCCTAACCTGAAGAGCAACGAAGAGGCCATCGAGGTCATCCTCCAGGCCATCGAAAAGGCCGGCTACAGCGCGGGCAAGGACGTCTTCCTCGCCCTCGACGTCGCCTCCACCGAGTTCTTCAAGGACGGCGTCTACACCCTCGAGAACGAGAAGCAGCCCAAGAAGACCCCCGAGCAGATGGTCGAGTTCCTAGCCTCTTGGGCCCGCCAGTACCCGATCCGCTCGATCGAAGACGGATGCGCCGAGGACGATTGGCAGGGCTGGAAGCTTCTGACCGATACCATCGGCCAGAACGTGCAGCTCGTCGGTGACGACCTCTTCGTCACCAACAGCAAGCGGCTTCAGAAGGGGATCGACGGCGGCGTCGCCAACAGCATCCTGGTCAAGGTCAACCAGATCGGCTCCTTGACCGAAACCTTCGAGGCCGTCGAGCTGGCACAGCGGAACCGCTACTCGGCCGTCATCAGCCACCGCTCGGGCGAAACCGAAGACGCGACGATCGCCGACATCGCGGTCGCCACCAACGCCGGCCAGATCAAGACCGGCAGCGCCTCGCGCTCCGACCGCATCGCCAAGTACAACCAGCTCCTCCGCATCGAGGAAGAGCTTGGTGCCAACGCCCGCTTCGGCAAGTAAGCCCCGCAGAACCGGGCCCGCCCCTCTACAATGCGTCGCAAGACAGGAAAGGCCGGCGAGGTCACTCGCCGGCCTTTCTCTTGAATAAATTGCCAAGACTAGTTAACCCAAATCACATTCACAATAATACTATTAATAATTCGACCACGTGACAGATATGACGAATTGCAGGGCAGGCCTTGGCCTGCCGAGGCTCTTGCGAACGGCCTCGGCAGGCCAAGGCCTGCCCTACGGGACGAATCTGGACATGTCTTTTTTTCTGATTCGCAATCAACTATAGGCTTTTCGAGTGGTCGGCGGTCTGGTTTCGGAAGTCCGACGGGGTGAGACCGGTCAGTCGCTTGAAGACGGCCGAGAAGTGAGAACTGGTATTGAAACCGAGGGTGATGGCGATTTGGGTAATGGAGCGCCCTGGGTCGTGCAGGAGGAGTTTGGCCCTTTCGATCCGCTGTCGGGTTACGTAGTCGGCCGGGCTGAAGCCGAGTTCCTCGAAGAAGTGCTGCCGGAGGCTGCTGGGGCTCAATCCCGCGGCGGTAGCGACGCGCCGGATGGTGACCGGCTCGGTCAAGTTGTCTTCGATCCAGTGCAGGGCGCGGCGGACGGCCGGAGAAACCGAGTGGAGGGCGGCCTCGGCGTGCGAAGGGGTCAGATCCCTGGCGAGGCAGACGAGCAACTGCTGGAAAACCAGGCGAGCCATCAAGGGAGCGAGGGGCGGACGGGTCCGGTGTTCGATGATCAGACGCTCGAAGCAGGACCTCAGCGCCTCGGAGCAAGCGAAGAGGCGTTGGGGCGCGACGTCGAGCGCCTGCTGAACGTACTGCGTATCGACCGGGGACAGTCCGGGCATCGCGTTGCGGTGACGGAAGTCGATCTGAATCCAGTACCATTCGGCCGGCGAAAGGACGCCATCGACCCCACCGTGTAGCTCACCCGGGCGGGTGAAGATGGCCATGCCGGGTAAGACGGTGTACGTCTCCTCCCCGACCCAAAAACTGAGCGACCCTCGCACGATACAGTGGATCTCGTAAAACCCCGGGTGAGCATGGGCCACGTGCGCGTGTGGTAGGGCGTCGAGCAAGTGCATCCACCCCACGAGCGGTAATTCCGGCACGAGGCGCAGAGCACCTTCATACGACTCGTGTCGCTGTCGGTCCGACAGATGCCACTCGGGTTCGCCGGGGATGTGTTTCACAATGATTGAATCTACAGGTCTGCTTTGCTGAGGTCAACGCCTGCCTCGGGTTGGGAGCGCAACGAATGCGCTCTCGCGCCAAACCCATACCACCGCTCGACATTTCATGATCGAGGCCTCCCCACATCGGCATCGGTCGAACCGGGCAAGACCACGCCGGATACCTCGCCGGTCCTGTCGAAATTCGCCGCTGGCGAAAAATGATTTCGTTGGCTCCGGGGTAACTCTAAGATCACACTAATCCTTCCACTCCTTATTCTATGCTCGAATGCTCATTCCAAGGTCATGACTCGGTCCGCGAGGCTTCCGAGAAACGGGTGGTTCGGAGATTTATCGGTGGAGTTCCGGTAGGGGTCGCTTTTAACACCTCGAGATGCGAACAGACGGAGCGAAGGCCCGGCGTTTCAATCGCACCGGCCTCCTTGGTCCCGTACGCGGGGAGATTGATGGATGCAAAACACCACGACAAGGCAAGTCCACTCAAGGAGCATCGTTCGGCTCCTGGACGCGAGACACGTCTTGCTGGTCTCGCTGCTCAGCGGAGCGCCGATGACGATCGGGTGTGGCTCTGGCACTCAAGAACATCCCTTGGCCAAAGAGGGCATTTCGCCTTACGAGAAGTCCAAAGCTTCGCGAGACGCTTATCGCGAAGAAATGTTGAAACGAGGAATAGCCCGCAAGCCGAAACGATGAATCGGGCCGATCTCGAGACATGATTCGCAAACGTTGTCTGGGACGTGAGACTTTGCCTGCAATCCATCAATCGTCGACGTAGAGGTCGATCATTTTCTTGAGCAGGGGAGGATCCAATGCGACTGCGAACTCGACTTGGGTTCACGTTGATCGAGTTGCTTGTCGTCATCGCGATCATCGCGGTTCTGATTGCACTGTTGTTGCCCGCGGTCCAGGCAGCCCGAGAGGCCGCGCGCCGCAGTCAATGCGTCAACAACCTGAAGCAGATCGGCCTGGCGATCCACAACTACCACAGCTCCAACGACTGTTTCCCGATGGGTGTTTCCGCCAGCAACAACCCGATCGACGGCTCCATCTATTGGACGGGCTGGAGCGCCCACGCCATGATGCTCGGCTATCTCGAGCAAACAGCCCTGTATAACGCCATCAACTTCAATTTTGATCCGACGACGGGTTCAACCTACGTCATCAATACCACGGTCCTCTATGCGAGGGTCAACGGGTTTCTCTGCCCTTCCGACACCGGTTCGGGACCGAACTCCGCAGGCGCTTTCAGCAACAACTACATGGGAAGCATCGGCACGACGACGATCCCTTCGAACCCGCAGTCGACCGGCGCATTCGCCTCGCAGACGCCTTACCGGGTCGCCGACTTCATCGACGGATCGTCGAACACCGTGGCGTTCGGTGAAGGCCTGGTGGGTTCGGCGAATACGTCGGGAGGCTGGACCTATCCGGGTAACGGCACGGTCGGAGTCGCGAGTGGTCTTGCCGTGCTCGATATCGAATCGAACGTTTCGGGGATTACCAGCACGCTCCAGGCGTGTAACCAGATGTGGCAGTCGGGGGCCGCAACCGGCACGAACATCACGGTGAACAGCGGATGGTACTGGTCCGAAGGGGCCGAGGCCATCACGCTCATCAACACGATCGCCCCGCCAAGCTCCAAACAGTACCCCTGGAATTCCTGCCGGTACGGCTGCGCGGGATGTCCAGGCTATTCCTCGGACCACTCGAACATCGCCAAGGCCAGCAGCAACCACTCGGGGGGTTGCAACATTCTCTTCGCCGACGGCTCGGTGAAATTCATCAAGAGTTCGATCGCGCTCAATACCTGGTGGTCTCTGGGCACCCGGGCGAACGGCGAAGTGATCAGTTCCGACAGCTATTGATCCCGAAGCGAAGAGAGGCCGACCCCGGCCTCTCCATCGAGAAAGGATGAGCGTGTGAGCACGCAAGGCGAAACGACGACCTTCCCCGATTCGGGGCGGGAGGGTTCCGGGACCTTCTTCTGGTCGCGGGCCTGGCTGTTCGTCTTGTCGGCGGGCCTGGCGGCCGGCTTGGCGTCCTGGCTCGCGGGCGAGGCGGTGCTCGGGTGGTATGCGGGGCCGGAGATGCTCCAGGCCATGGCTCCCGAGGAACGCCTGGCTGCGGTCGCCGCCAAGCAGGCGGCCGAGACGAAAAACGTGGCGCTGGCGTTGAGCCTATTCGGCGGGACGCTCGGCCTGGGACTTGGAGCCGCCGGCGGCCTGATCCGGCGGTCGGTGGCGACCGCCTGGCGCGTGGGAGGGATCGGCCTGGTGGGGGGAACGGTTGCGGGGGCACTCGTAACAGTCTTACTGATGCCCATCTTCTTTCATGTTTTTAGCCAAAATCCCCTCTCGCAGGATCTAACCATCCCGATCTTGCTGCATGCCGGCCTCTGGCTGCCTCTGGGGACGGTCGCCGGCCTGGCTTTTGGCGTCGGCCTCGGCCCTGGTCCCGGGGGTCGACCGATCGTTGTCCTGACCCTGCTCGGGGGGCTCGTCGGCGCGGTCGTCGGGGCTGCCGTTTACGAGATCGTGGGGGCGCTGGCCTTCCCCTTGGCGCTGACGACTCACCCTCTCTCGCTCACCTGGGGTTCGCGACTCTTCGCCCGGCTCTTGATCGCCCTCTCCATCGCAGCGGGCGCTGTAGCCTTTGGGGCAAGCCATCGCGTCAACGCGCGAGATTCCGTCGCTGTGGGGGCCGTTGCATGAAGGAGTTGAAGGAACTGGACTCGATGAGCACGATCGGTCGACCATCGTTCAGAATCGCCGTCCTGACCGTGATGATCGCCGCGGTCTCGGTGAATGTGCAGGCTGAAGAGAACACCGCGGAACTCAAACAGCCTCGCGTTCCCATCCCAACCGTGGAACGCATGCCGGCCCTGCCGGAACCTTACAAACTCCGCGACTGGGCCGGGGTCACGCGCGACTATCTGGAAATCCTCTTCGACCAAGAGAGACGAGGCGAGCATCTGCCTCTGATCGAGTGGAAGGATCCGAAGCATTCGGTCGTGGGGATTCCCAGCTTCGTGGGCGGCGAGCACAACGCCGAGGCCATCAACCTGATGGCTGCGCTCGTGAGCGGCTCACTTGTCGGCATCGACATGACCCGATTCCATGGTCACGACTGGGTCGCGCAGGCCGCTCAGTTTTACAGTCCGCGAGACGGAGTCTATGTCAACCGGGCGGGAGAAACGGCGGGCGGATCCTTCTGGTATGACACGCTGGCGAACGTCCTCTTCTTCCAGCTTGGCGACCTTTATCCCGACGATCCCGGCCGGCGCGAACAATTGCTCAAGATCGCCGAGCGCTGGCTCCAGGCATGCCAAGCCCTGGGGGCTCGAACCGACCCGCCGGCGCTGCCCGACTTCGATCACACCGCATTCCGGGTACGCGACATGAAGCCGTTTGACAACGGCAATCGGGTCGAGCCTGAGGGGGGCGCGGCAATCGCCTGGATGGAGTACATGGCCTGGATTCGATCGGGCGATCGGCGGTTCTTAACCACGGCAGACCAGGCGATTCGCGCTCTGGAGAGGCGTCCTCAGGACAGGAACCCGCTTTACGAAGTCTTGCTCCCCTACGGCGTCATCGCCGCGGCCCGGATGAATGCCGAAGAGGGGCACAAGCACGAGGTTGCCAAGCTGTTGAACTGGTGCTTCGAGGCTCGAGGGGCACCGCAGGCTCGCCCGTGGTGGGGCCTGATTTCAGGGCGCTGGGGCGACCAGGACGTGCATGGCCTGGTGGGCAGCGTGCGCGACGGCCAAGGGTACGCCTTCGCCATGAACACTTTCCAATATGCCGGCACCCTGGCCCCGCTGGCGCGCTACGATGACCGGTATGCCGAGACCATCGGCAAGTGGCTCCTGCATCTGTCGAGCGCGGCCCGGCTCTTCTACGGGAACGCACTCGATGCCGAACACCAGTCCTGTCCCGACTGGTCAAGGACCAATGATCCCCAGTCGGTCATCGCCTATGAAGGGCTGCGCCACTGGAAGCGAGGAGCGGTAACGGCCCGGTCCGACCTCCGCACCGTTCGAGGTAAGGTCGTCTCCGGCGATTACACCGCGACCCATTTCTGGCGCGAGGCCCCGCCTCGCCTGGAAATGCTCGAGGAAGGTCCCGAGGGGTTGGAGCACCTGTGGGACTTCGACCTCCCCGACGCCGCCGAGCGCAGGCTCGTCATCGCGGCCGCTCGCGTCTCGGGCGGCCGAGCCGGGAACGCATTCCGCTTCTCGTACGCTGAAACGCCCGAAGGGCCGTTCACCCAGGCGGCGCTCATCTCCGGCACCCAAAGGCCCAGCGCAGTCCGGATACCCGACAAGTTGCGGGGCCGGCTTTACCTGAAGGTGGTCAGTACCGACCAGACCCGAGAGGCCTCGCAGGGCGACCGCCTGGAGATCGACGCCTTGTCCATCTCCTACCCCTCCGAGATCGCCCCGTTCGCGCAGGGAGACGCGGTCGTTGGGTTCGTCAGCCTGCTCGCGGATTCGCGGGTCCCTGTGGTCTTGTACCGGCCGCCGTCAGCCATCACGGATCTCAGCGCTTACGGAAGTTCGCACGTCGGCAGCCTGGGTGGCATCGTGCGGGCGTCGAACGTGCCGGGGATCCTCCGGATCGACCTGCTGAGGACCGACTACTTTCACGCGCGAGCCTATCCCACCGCCCTCTACTACAACCCGTACCCGGTCGATAAGACGGTGTCGATCCCGCTTGAGGACCAACCGGTCGACCTTTACGACGCCGTCAGCAATCAGTTCGTGCACAAGGGGGTACAGGGCGTGGTCGACGTGACCTTCCCCCCGAGCACGGCTCGCGTGCTGGTGCTCGCCCCCGCGGGAGGGAAACTCCGGCGAGACGGAGCGCGCACTCTGATCAACGATACGGTCGTGGATTATGGACCCTGAGGACAGGAGCGATCATGTTAGACGCTGTTCGAGAACCGATCACGACCGACATCGCGGTGCGATTTTCCCAGAATCCGCTCCTGACTCCGGTCCAAATTCCCCCGAGCCTGCCGGGGATGAAGGTGGAATGCCTCCTCAACCCCGGCGTCTTTTGGTTCGAGGGGAAAACCTGGCTGCTGCTCCGCGTGGCGGAACGGCCCGAGCAAAGGCCGGGTCGAACATCGTTCCCAGTCCTCACCGAGGGGGGACGGATGCAGATCCTCGAGTTCGACCACGCCGATCCCAAGCTCGACCGGTCCGATCCTCGGATGATCCGCTACAACGGCGCGGACTACCTCACGACCCTGTCGCACCTGCGGCTCGTTGCCAGCGACGATGGGATTCATTTCGCCGAACCGCCTGGCTATTCCCCGATCAACGGTGAGGGGCCTCTCGAGTTTTTCGGGATCGAGGACTGCCGAGTCATCTCCATCGGCCCGGCCTATTACCTCACCTACACTCAGGTCTCGTCCAGCGGGGTGGGAGTCGGCCTGCGGAGTACGACCGATTGGCGACGGTTTACCCACCATGGGATGATCTTCCCGCCGCACAACAAGGACTGCGCGATCTTCGGGGCCCGGATCGGAGGCAAATACTTCGCTTTGCACCGCCCGAGCAGTCCCGCCCTGGGCGGGAACTACGTCTGGATCGCCGAGTCGCCCGACCTGATCCACTGGGGAAATCACCGCTGCCTCATCCGCACCCGAGAAGACTCGTGGGATAGCCAGCGCGTCGGCGCCGGAGCCGCGCCAATCCTGACGGACGAGGGCTGGCTCGAAATCTATCACGGAGCCAATCGCAACTCGCGCTATTGCCTCGGGGCGGTTCTCCTCGATCGCGACAAGCCCTGGAAGGTGCTGGCGCGCTCGCGAGAGCCGATCATGGAGCCGATCGCGGATTACGAACGCAACGGATTCTTCGGCAACGTGGTCTTCACCAACGGCCATCTCGTGGACGGCGACGTGATCACCATGTACTACGGCGCATCGGACACCGTGATCTGTGCGGCACGCTTCTCGATCCAACAGATCCTGGGAACGCTCGCCTGGTCCCTTAGGGCCGACCAGTCAGCGGGGACGTTGCGATGAAAAAACTCGGGCATGAATACCGCCTTTTTCTTTCCTATCCCCGCGACATGCGGATCCTGCTGATCACGAACCTGATCTATGCGCTGGTGCTCCCCGTCATCGACGTCTTCGTGGGGGCCTATGTGATGCGGAACACGCAGAACGTGCGGCTTGTCGTGACGTATCAACTGGCCGTCTACGCGGGGATCCCTTTAACGTTCCTGATCAACGGATTCCTGCTCAACTATGTTCAGATCCGGCGTCTCTATTCGCTGGGGATGCTGCTGAGCGGCGTGGCGATGGCGGTCATGATGTCGCTGGGGAAGTTGAACCCGGCAGGGATCGGCGGAGTCGGACTCTTGATGGGAATGTCGTTCGGCCTCTTCTGGGCGAACCGCGACTTCCTTGCGCTCTGCACCACCAACGACGAGAACCGAAACTATTACTACGGGGTGGAAACCTTCTTTTACACGAACACGTATGTGATCGTCCCCCTGGTCGTTGGCGGGTTCATCGAGGGGGTGGGCCGGCAGGGCTGGTTCGGTGGCGATCGAAACCGTGCGTACCAGATCGTGACCGGCCTGGTTTTCCTGCTGACGATCCTCTCGTCGCTGATCGTCCACCTGGGCCGGTTCGCGAACCCGCCGCGGTCGCGCTTTCTCTACGGCCGGTTTCACGGACTCTGGTATCGGATGCAGTTGCTGGCCGTCCTGAAGGGCTTGGCCCAGGGTTACGTCGTCACGGCTCCCGCGATGCTGGTCATGCGCCTGGTCGGGCAGGAAGGGGCGATCGGGACGGTACAAAGCGTAGGCGGAATCATCTCGGCCTTCCTCCTCTATTGGCTTGGCCGCACGGCGAAACCCACACAGCGTCTCGCGATCTTTGCCCTCGGGCTGTGGCTCTTTGCGCTGGGCGGCCTGGCGAACGCGGTCCTCTTCAATGCGGCCGGGGTCTTGCTGTTCATGCTCTGCTTGCTCCTGGCTCGGCCGCTGCACGACATCGCGTATTTCCCGATCCAAATGCGGGTCATCGACACGGTCTCCGCGATCGAGGGGCGGAATCCGTTCGCTTATATTTTCAACCAGGAGTTCGGCTTCTTCGCCGGCCGGCTCACCGGTTGCGGACTTTTCATCCTCCTGGCGAGCCGGATCAGCGACGTCTTTGCGCTCCGGTTCGCCTTGCTCTTCATCGGGATGGCTCAGCTCCTTTCGATCCCCGTGGCACGGTCCACTCTCAGGGCTTGCGACGCCAAGACGCAGAGGGATCCGACCGTACCGAACACGATCGAGCCAGACCCGGCGCAGACCCCTCTGGCCAACTCTTATGCGGACGCCTGAGATCAGGCAAAGATTTCGCGGACCACGTTGCCCGCCACGTCGGTGAGGCGGAAGTCGCGTCCCGCGTAGCGGTAGGTGAGCCGTTCGTGATCGAGGCCCAAGAGCGCCAGCAGCGTGGCGTGGAGGTCGGTGGTGTGCATCCGGCCTTCGACGGCGTTGAGGCCAACCTCGTCGGTGCTGCCGTACGAGAACCCCGGCTTCACGCCGGCTCCGGTCAGCCACATCGGGTAACCGGTGATGTTGTGGTCTCGGCCGTCGGGCCCTTGAGCGGTGGGCAGGCGCCCAAACTCGCTGCCGAAGAGCACGAGCGTGTCTTCCAGCAGCCCTCGCTGCTCGAGGTCGGCCAGGAGCGCAGCGGTGGGCTGGTCGGTGGCCGCCGTGTTGCGAATCAGGCCCTGGTGTAGGTTGGTGTGCTGGTCCCAGCCAGGTTGACAAACCTCGACAAACCGGACGCCTGCCTCGCTCAGTCGCCGAGCCATGAGGCACTGGCGGGCAAAGCTTCCGGCCGGCCCGGGCTTGACGCCATAGGCGTCGAGCGTCGCCTGCGGCTCCTTGGAGATATCCAGGAGTTCCGGCACTTTGCCTTGCATCTTGAAGGCCAGTTCATAGGACTGGATCACGCCGTCGAGTTGGTCCGGTGCCCCTGGGGTCCGTGCCAGGTCGCGGTTCATCGCCTGGAGCAGCTCGAGCTGTTTGCGCTGCAACGGCTCGGCCGTTTGCGCCTTCAGGTTGGGCACGTAGCCGGTGTCGTTGATCCGGGTCCCCTGGAAGTGGGCCGGCAGGAAGGCACTGCCGTAGTTGACGGCCCCGCCGAAATTGGGCGAGGGGTTGATCGTCACGTAGCCGGGGAGATCCTGGTTCTCCGTCCCCAGGCCGTACATGAGCCAGGCCCCCATCGACGGCCGCGTGAGCGACGCGAGCGCCGTCCCTGTGTGGAGCTGAATCACGGCCTGGGGGTGTGCCGGTGTGTCGGTGTGCAGGCCCCGGATGAAGCAAAGCTTGTCGACATGATTGGCCAAGTGGGGGTAAAGCTCGGAGACCCACGTACCGGTTTCGCCGTATTGGCGGAACTTGAACTTGGAGGCGGTCAAGACACCGCCTCCCGGGCCCACCTTGCCGCCGTTCCTTTGGAGCTCGGGCTTATACTCCCAGGTATCCATCTGGGAAATCGCCCCCTGCATGAACAGGAAGATGATCCGCTTGGCCTTGGCCGGGAAGTGCGGCGGCTTCGCCGCCAGGGGGCCGGGGCCTGGACCTCGACCGTTCTCCGAAGCCCGCACCGAGCGGGCGCTCTGGCCGAGCATGCCGGCCAGGGCCAGGTAACCGAAACCGGCCCCGGCATTCTTCAAGGCCTGCCGGCGCGACAGCCGGCTCTCACCGAGAGCCCACGGGTCGTAGGATGTGTTCGCCATCGTATTGCCGTTCCCTTAAGAATTGTTGTTCGCAGATATCAGCAAATTCACCGTGGGTCGAATCATTTGAGATAACGGAATTCAGCCGTTCCGATCAGGACCTGGCAAAAGCTGGCCCAGGCGGCGGTCTTCGGGTTCGACGCTTGAATTACTTCTTCCGTCACCGGGGCATCCTCGAGCACGTCCTGATCGGGATTAACCGGAGGCGCGGCCTTCGGTTTGGCCGGTGGGGTGTTCGCCGTGGTGTCGTTGCCCGTGCTCGAGGATCTGGAACTCGGGACGCCAGGCGTCTCTGCCTCAGAGGCTTTGACGTCACGGCGAGCGAGAGCGAGCGTCGCATCGGGCGTGGCGGCGAAGAGAGGACGCGAGGTCGATTCGAAGTCGGCAAGGTATCCCTTGACCCGCTCGATCTCCTGCTCGTTCGCCGATCGGCCCAGGATCAGGCGGTAGGCTTGTTGCACTCGGTTGCCGTCGTCATTCTCAATGCTTTGGAGCAGCCGTTCGGCCAGCGCCAGCGATTGCTGCCGCACAAAGGGGTCGTTGAGCAAGTAGAGGGCCTGAGGAGCCACCGTAGTCGTATCGCGGCGGCCGGTCACCATCCCCTGCTCGGCGAAGTCGAAGACTTCGAGCGCGGTCGGCGTCAGCCCGCGAAGCAGCGGCAGGTAGAGGCTACGGTGCCGGCTCGCGCGGGCCTCGTCTCCCAGGCGTCTGGCCAGGGGACCGTTGTTCGGCAGCTCCATGACCTTCAGCTCCTTGGCCAGCGACCCCGCGGGACGACCACGCTCCAGCTTGCCCGCAACGGCCAGGGTGGCGTCGCGGATCTCCTCGGCGTCGAGTCTACGGGGACTGTGCCGCCAAACGAGCCGGTTCGACGGGTCGACGTTCTGGTTCGTGTCCGACGACTCCGATCCCAACTGGTAAGCTCGGCTCAAGGCGAGCTTCCGAACCAGACGCTTGACCGACCAACCCTCCCGGATGAAGCGTGACGCCAGGTAATCGAGCAGCTCGGGGTGTGACGGCACGTCTCCGGTCGCGCCGAAGTTGTCGACGCTACGAACCAGGCCTTGCTGGAACAGGTGCTGCCAGATGCGATTGACCATGACGCGCGAGGTGAGCGGGTTCTTCTCGCTCGTCAGCCAGTGCGCCAGTTCGAGCCGACCGCTCTGGTTCGGGTTGACCTTCGGCTGATCGGGGAACTGAACGACGCTGAGAAAGCCTCGAGGAGCGACCGGCCCGAGCTTCTCGGCTTCGCCCCGGATCCTGATCTCGGTGTCGCTGACGGTCCTGGCGTCACGCACTCCCAGGGCCACCTTGCCGCCGTTGGCCGCCGGATCGGTTAGCGCGAGCACCTCGGCTTGAAGCCGGTTCATTTTTTGACGAGCAATTGCCCGCTTGGGCCGGCCATCGGGCCCGAGTTCGGCCCCTTCCGGCTTGTCGCGAATCGCCAGGAACGCAGCGCGTGCCTCGGAGAAAGCTTTGTTCGCTTTCTCAAGCTTTTCCGCGATCTTGGGATCCTTCGCCCCGCTCGATCCGAGCGTCAGCAGCAACTGTGTGTCGTAATAGTCGAGCCCGCCGCCCCCCATCTTGTTCCGCACCCCGGCGCAGAGGTCGCTGCTGCGGAAGATGCCGGCCAGGGCGTAATAATCGGCCGTCGGGATCGGGTCGAACTTGTGGTCGTGGCAACGTGCGCAGCTTACCGTCAGTCCCAGGACCGACCGGCTCACCGTGTCGATCTGCTCGTCGACGTTGTCCATGATGAACCGCACTTTGAAGCGCTGATTGACGTCTTTCACTCCCAGGGCCAAGAACCCTGTGGCGATCTGGCGCTCCTCCTTCTCTTGAGGAGACCCGCCGGGCAGCAAGTCGCCCGCGATCTGCTCGCGGATGAACTGGTCGTAGGGTTTGTCGTGGGCGAAGGCATCGACGACGTAGTCGCGGTATCTCCAGGCGTGAGGGTACGGCACGTTACGAGACGACCCCGTCGACTCCCCGTAGCGGGCTACGTCGAGCCAGTGGCGGCCCCAGCGTTCGCCGAAAGCCGGCGAGGCCAGCAGCCGGTCCACGACCTTCGCGAACGCGTTGTCATCCGGATCTGCAATGAAGGCGTCGATCTCATCGAGCGAAGGGGGCAAGCCCGTCAGGTCAAACGTCACGCGGCGAATGAGGCTCACCTTGTCGACGTCGCCCACCGGCGCCAGCCCTTGCTCCTCGAGCTTTGCCAGGATGAACCGGTCCAGATCATCGCGGGGCCAAGCCGCGTCGCGCACCTGCGGCGGCTCGACCGTTCGGAGCGGCTGCCATGCCCAATGGTCCTTGCGCAGCGCCTCGTACTTCGCATTCGGCTTGCGGACGGCGGCCACCCCCTCCACCTCCGGCCATGCCGCGCCCTCCTCGATCCACTTCGTCAAAACGGCGATTTGCTCGGCCGACAACCGCTTCTTGGGCGGCATTTCGAGCCCGTCTTCATGGCGCACCGCCTGAATCAAGAGACTCTTTCCGGGATCCCCCGGCACTACGGCCGGCCCGCTAGCTCCCCCTTGAATCAGGCCGTTGCGGTCGTCGACCCGCAACTCTCCCTTGGCGTTCGTGTTGGCCGAGTGGCAGTTGTAACAATTGTCGACCAGGAGCGGCCGAACCCTCTTCTCGAAGAATTCGACGGCCTCGGCCTTGTCGTGTCCGGCGGGTTCCCCACACACCAGCCCCGGGGCCCCGGCGATCAGTGCACTCATCCCGAGAAATACGATGGATCGTCGACGAACAGTCATGGCGATATCATCCTCAAGCAGAACTCTACCGGCAGACCAATCCCTCGTTCGCTACCTCCGAGGATCGTTGCCACACGAACTCCCGGCCGATCGAATCAATCTCGACCAGAGAGGCAGATTCAATATAAACGTAAAATGTTCACATTTTGATAATAAAGACTGTACAACGATCCTGTGGCAGGACAACCGTCTTGCCGATTCCACGAGAGACAAGGTCTAACGTTCCGGGCCGTTGCCCGTTGGCGCGGGAAGAGCGTGAAGCGATACGTCCCACCGCAATGAGGTGTGAGCCAAGTTCGTACCGGTCGCGATGGCTAGGCAACTCAGCCGTCTGAAACGGCGGGAGTTTTCCTCCAAAGCACTGCGGCTTTCACGCTGCAGAGTCATCATCGGACAAACCCCACCGCCGGTCAACGACTATTTTTCCAATCTAGATCGATTTAGTGAGAAATAGTCGAAATGGACGATCTCGGCGCGAAGAAACCGCAGAAGAGAAGGCGCAGCCGGTGGGGTTTTCGCGAATGCCTCCAGGGCACCCCGAAAAATGCGGTCCGTGGCAAAAAATTTTGCCTCGGAGCGTCAAAAATTGCCCAGCGGACGATCACGAAACCGGGAAGTCGAGGAGTAGCGACCGTGCCAATCGCGATCGAATGAAATCAGAAAGGAGAATTCGATGCCGGGAGACATGATTTAAGGAGGAAGCAGACGGTTATGACTTTTCAAACCGCTTGATGAGCGTCACTTCGTTGCCCTTGTCGTTATAGCGGAATTCGTCGACCAAGCCTTTGGCGAGCATGATCCCGAATCCCCCTTCGCGGATGCCGAGCTCGTTGCGGACGTCGAGATGGCCGATCGGATCTTCGTCGGAAGCGGCGTGGGGAATTTGGGTGGGGTTGAATCCCGGTCCTTGATCGCGAATGATCAAGGTGACGGCCTCGAGATCGATGCGGTAGGTGATTTGCAGGACCAGATCGGCGTTTTTCCGGTGGCCCCACTCGATAGCGTTGCCTCCCATTTCCATCACGGCCTGCTTCAAATCCTTGATTTGGCGGGCGGTCAAGGGAGTGTGGGCAAAGAGGTCGGCCAGCATGTCGTTGGCTTGCTGGAGGTAGGTGGCCTCGCTTCGGACGTCGAAATTGATCTCGCCGTGAGTTCCCCGCGTTTCGTGCTCGTGCCTCCAGCCCAACGCCTTTTCCATCGCCTCGAAAAGTTGTTCGGGAGAGAACGGTTTGGCGAGATAGCCGTTCGCTCCGACTCTGACCCCTGCGGCCCGATGCTTGGCATCATGAAGCGCGGTGACCATGATGATCGGAATCAGGTTCGTTTCCCGGTCGCGCTTGAGTTGGTCGCAAACGACGAAACCATCGATATCGGGCAGCATCAGGTCGAGCAGGATCAGGCTGGGCGCATGCTCGCGGACAGCGGCAACGACTTGGGAACCCAAGGTGAGCTGGATCGGCTCGAAGTCGCGGGCCTGCACCAGGTGGGCCAGGATATCGTTGGTGTCGCGCTCATCGTCGACGATCAGCACGGTACGCGGCATGGGCAAAACTCAACGGGATGACGGCGAATTAGTTCGCGCCCAACGGCCCCTTTTGGAGTATTCTCTCGCGCGGGGATGTGACTGGCAAGTCACTGGACTCCTCCAGGTCGCACCACCCTTGCGAGATTGGGCGCACTCACGGAATAATCGGGTACTGTCTACAGCTCCTATCGGAACGCTTGGTTACTCATCGTCGGGTTCTCCACCGAGCCTCTCCGACCCGTTCGCTTGAGAATCGTTTCATGGATATCACCAAGATCATCGACAAATTCGGCTACGCCATTTACGCCGCCTTAGCTTTGCTGGCGGTCTGGGGTGTCTACAACGCAATCCTGCTCTATCGCAGCCTCACCAAAAAGTCGGTCGATCAACCGACTGTCTTCCTTCAGCAGATCCGCGAATTCATCCAAGCTAGCAAAACTGATGCCGCCGTTGCTCTTTGTCAAGGCCCCCCCTACTGGCATTCCGCCCTGGCACAGCTCGTCGCCGTGGCACTCAAGAATCGGGACAAGGGGATCGCCAAGATCAAGCAGCTCCTGGTCATGGAATTCCATACCGAGGTCATTGCAGGGATGGAAAACCGGCTCGCGTCGATGGCGACGATCGTGCGGATGGGTCCGCTCCTGGGGCTTTTGGGTACGGTCGCGAGTATGATCGGCGCCTTCGGGCGGATCGGTGGCTCGGAGAAGGTCAATCCCACGGCTCTGGCGGCCGACATCAGCTTGGCGCTTTGGGCCACCGGCTCGGGCCTGCTGATCGCCACCCCGATGATGATCCTGGCCAACGATATTCACGCCAAGCTGCGACGTCTCCGTGACCGGACCGAACGTCAACTTCAAGACTTCCTCGAAATCCTCGAACAGGTCGAGAATCCCCCGCAACGCCCCGGCTCCAGCTCACGTTCCGGGACGGTCCGCGCGGTCCTGCCGCGCTGAGCGCGGAGGAAGAAGGTTCCAACGCCTCTTTTTTTCGGCGTCAGGCCGGGAAGTCTTTCGCCTTTCCATGAGACCTCATTGACCGGACCCAACCATGCTCCTCCGCCGCCAGGTCAACGAAGAGCGCGACGAGCACATCGACATGACTCCGATGGTGGACGTCGTCTTCCAATTGATGACGTTCATGCTTTTCTCCGTACAGATGACGGGTGGGGAAAAGGTGGACATTCCCCCCGCGCGGCACGGGGTGGGGGTTGAGGAGTCGACGGCCACGTTCTTGACGCTCTTGAAGCCCGAAGGTCCCGATGCTGAGCCTCGGGTGCTGATCGGCAACGGCGAGGGGACTCCCGCCAGCCTGGACCAGATTCGCAGGGCCGTGGCCGAGGGAGTGAAGGCCGGCCGGCGCAAGGTCGTGCTCCAAGCCGACGGCGCCGTGCCCCATGGAGAGGTTCTGAAGTTGGCCTCCGCCGTCACCGAGCTGGAGGGGGTCACACTCCACATCGGCGTGCAAGAACCACAACCCTGAGTCGGCGGCGGGGCTAGCCACGCATCAGGCAATGCTACAAAGGACGATGGAGGCGCGACGACCTTGGCGACTTGGGACGTGTTTCATGCCGATCGGCTGGAGGTCGTGCGGGGCCTCAGCACCGCCTCGGTTCGCGAGGCCTTGGCCCAAGACGAGCTCCGCGACGACGACCTCATTCGACCCGCCGGTACAACCGTCCCCTGGGCCCGGATCGCCGATTTCCCGGATCTGATGGAGCCCGAGAGCCTTCCCGCGTCGTCCCTGGTCCGAACCGAGGAATTCACCTCAGAACCCCGCACGGACTCCAGGGATAGGGATCTCGCCCCCCAGGAAGACGACATCGAAAGCCTGGAAATCATCGACGACACCATGGAGGAGTTCGCCTCCGACTTCGCACTTGGATCGGCGGAATTCGGACACGACGATCTCCAGCTCGACGACGACGAAAGCCTGCTCGCGCTGCCGGTTGCAGACCCCGACTCGCCGGAACAGGTCCCGGAGTTGGAGGAGGAGTTCGACCCGCAGGACGAGGACGAAGAGGCCGCCGAATTCACGTTGTCGCGCGGAGGCCCCGAGCGGGTGGAAGAGCTCGACCTCGCAGCCATGGTCGACGTCGCGTTCCAGCTCGTGCTCTTCTTCCTCGTGACCGCGACGACCGTCTTGTACAAGAGCCTCGAGGTCCCCAAGCCGAATCCGGACAGTCCCGCGGCCGCCGCTGCGCAGGGACGCTCGCGCACGTTGGATGACCTCAAGGACGACTACATTCTCGTCGAAATCGACGCGGCCGGTGCCATGAAAATCGACCGTGAGCCCGTTGCCGGCGAGATGAATGCCGTGGTCGAGCGGCTCCGCTCGGCACGAGAGAGCACCAAGCGTCGGGCGATGCTCCTGACCGCCGACTTCGTCACCCCACATCGCAACGCGGTCCTGGCCTACGACGCGGCTAACGAAATCGGTCTCGGAATCGCGATCGCCCGTCCCTCGGCCCCCGACACTTCCAAAGCTCCCGCCCCTCCCGCCGCCAAAAAGGCGGCAACGCCTCAATGATCTTGGATGTCGTTCTCAAAATCTTGACATCAAGACGTGATACTTAAAGACGATCCGAATCGGATTTGGCCGTGTGACATCAGAAAAGAAGGGTGCCCAGGGAGGAGCGCAGCGACGCCCCCGGGCAAGCCTTGGCTTATCCCCGGGGCCTCGAAGACTCGTCCTCGGTCACCAAAATTATGCACACTCTCATCAGTATTCTCTCTCTGGACAGCCTCTTAGTGGTTCATCCGGCAAGTCTTTTGTAGGGCAGGTCTTGGCCTGCCAAGGCTCTCGCGAACAGCCTCGGCAGGCCAAGGCCTGCCCTACGACAAGACATCGTTGATGGGAGGTGCCCACTCTACGGAAGGGGACTTGCCGGATACACCACTTAGCCCGGATTATTCACGACAATTGTCGCAGTCGACAGAACACCTTACAATGCTTTGGGTTCGGTCGAGCGTAAACTGGGTCGCTGTTTGGGTAAGATCGCTTACAAACGACCCAAGGTAGCGAAC
>Ga0153954_1000414_pt1 | contig 34721 bp, 42 predicted proteins | sample TSFL038MetaG_FD_102277 | JGI IMG/M metagenome (GOLD analysis project Ga0153954, IMG submission 102277) | Attine ant fungus gardens microbial communities from Florida, USA - TSFL038 MetaG | ecosystem: Host-associated > Fungi > Mycelium > Unclassified | place: USA: Florida, Wekiwa Springs State...
CGCAAAAATAAGGGGGCCATATTAGAAAATATGGCCCCCTTATTTTCAGAGCCGAGAGTGCGAGCTTCTAGAGAGAAAATAATTTCGAATCCGACCGCCTTCATAGGTAGCAAGTTGGGTTTAAAGGATCGGAAAGCCGATATGTCTAATCAGGAAAAGTATATCGGAGTCATTCTAAAACAATTTTATACAAGAGAGACTATAATAGTCGATTATCTCAATAAAATTAAAGATCAAGAGACTCTTATTCAGCAATATAAAAAAGAGATTTTGCAGTATCAGGAAAAGGAAAAAGTTCTTTTGGAAGAACATAAGAAAAATCTTAGCATTCAAAAGAATCTTATAGAAACACTTAAGCAATATGAAGCCATTCTATCACCTCATAGCAATTCTTCTGACATAATAATAGAGTAACTTCGGAATTCCAATTCATGCAAGCGAAGTTCTTATTTCGGCTTTAGCACCGGAGCTGAATAAATAACTACATCTACGCTTTGTTCATAACTAATTAAGCAAAAGTATTTTAAGAAAAAATCAGACTCTAAACACTAATGATTAAAGGATAAAATTATGCTATCAGAATTGAGATCTACTTCTTCGCAGCCTCTGTATTTTGAGCAGTCACAAGCGGATTCGTTTGGAAATGGCATTGACATGAACCCTTCAGAAGCTCCAACTGATGCAAGAGAACGTATCGATCGAACTCTAGGGATAAAAAGGGCAGTCAAAAATGTGTTGAGAGGTCAAGATAGAGATCCAGAATATCAACCTATCAAAAAGAAGAGATTTCATAAGCAAGAGATGACCGAGCAAAAACAAACCAGGACCAAGGATACAGCGAAAGAAAGACAGAAAGCCAATCGAGAAAGAAAAAAGCAAAGGGTGGAAGAGCTAGAAAAGGATTACGAATGGTTAGAAGGGAAGAATGCAAAACTATCAGGCCAAATTCGTGATTTAAAAGTAAGTGAGTCCTTTTATAAAAGCCAGTCTTCCGAATTACAAGTACAAAATAATATTTTACAAGAGAAAATTCGCCATTTGCAAGAAGAAAATTCAAACTTGCGAGGTGCACTCGAGAAGAAATTGAATCAAGAGACTTTGTTAGCAATTGTCGATCGATTGTAAGTCAATTTCACTTCTTAGGATTTTTTATGATCGCATTAGAGTCTACACACCATTGACCAAAGGATAAAATATGACACCATGCAACCGAACGGGACTTGGTCCCAGCCCAAACGTCTTAAATTTATTATGTTCGAATTCCTTACCGCCTGTTGAAAATGAAACGCAGCGAATGCGTGAAGAAAATGAAGTAATTGATTTGAGTATAGAAAGTCCGCAAGGGCCCTCAAGTGCGCTTCTACTTCAAGATGTTGGTTCTAATGATGAAGAGCATGATAGTGAACTTATAAATGTCGTGATTAACAGATCTACTCAGAGAGCATTAATTCTAAGTGAGCAGGAAGCTAAAGATGAAAAAAAGATAAAACGGGCAGAAGCGAGTCGAAAATATCTGAAAATAGGAAGTCAGAGTTTATAGCGCTAAAAGATAAAATTAAATCTCTCGAAGAAGAACTTGGTTATTTGAGAGGGAAACTATCTCCTATAAACAAATATATTAATCAATTAAACAAAGAAAAAGCTCTCTTAAGTGAGTGAATAAAGTATGTAGAAACTGAAAATCAATGTTTAAAAACTTCGAATGACGATTTAAGAAAGCAAATCGTCGATTTAATAAAAAATTTGGATCTAACTAACCAGTGACGATGACAAGTTCTTCTCTTGGTCCGGCGTGCGCAACGGCTGAATGATTAGTCGCAACTGCAATAGATTCATAACTAATTAAAAAAGAGTATCTCAAGCCTCTTGATTGATTTTTTATGATAAATTAAATTACGCTCTACAAGCAATTGATAAAGGATAAAATATGACACTATACAACATGAGATTGGATTCTAACTCAAGCTTCTTAGATTTATTGTATTCGAATTGGCCGCCTGTTGAAAATGAAACACGGGAGGTGCGCAAAGAAAATGAAATAATTGACTTGAGCATAGAAGAGGAGCAACAACAGTCAAGCGCGCATGTATCTCGAGATGATGGTTCTGATGATGAAGAGAAAATCTACGAGAAGCTTATAAATAATATAATTGACAGATCTACTCAGGGAACATTACCTCTAGATAAGCAAGACGTCGAAACCTTTAAGGGTGAGGCAAAAAGGATAAAACGGGTAAGAGCTTGTCGGACATATCGTGAAGATAAGAAGTCAGAGCTTATAAGGCTAAAGGCTGTAAATAAATCTTTTAAAGAAGAACTTGATTATTTGAGAGAGAAGTTATCTCAATTAAGTGAATATATTAATCAATTAAGCAGTGGAAATGCTTTTTTAAATACGGAAAATACCCTTTTAAAAGAACGAATAAAGTGTGTAGAATCTGAAAATCAATGTTTAAAAACTTCGAAGAATGAATTAGTAAAAGAAATTGATCGTTTACGAAAAGAAGTGGATCTAGACAAAATCATAGTGAGCATGCTAGATCAAGGTTCAACATCCAATTCCGATTTTTGATTAAATCAGTATCTCAAGCTTCTTGATTGGATTTTTCATGATAAAATTAAATTACGCACACAAGCAATTGATAAAGGATAAAATATGACATACCACGTGGGATTTGGTTCCTCTTCATACCCTCCAAATTTATTGTACTTGAATTTCTTGCCGCCCATTGAAAACAAAACACTCGTAGAAGAAAAAGAAAATGAAACAGAGGAGCAAGGGATTAGACATAGGATCGATCGCGATCTAGGCATAGCAAGACAACAAGGACAGTCAAGTGCATTTGCAATGCAAGATATTGGCTATAACAATGAAGAGCGGATTGACAATGATAATCTTATAATGAACGTGATTAAGGGTCCTATTCAGAAAGCATCTTTTCCGTTAAATGAACAAGTAGACAAAGCTCGTAAAAAGCAAGAAAGACAAGCAAAACAGAATGGATATTGTCGAGTATATCGTGAAAAAAAGAAAGCAAAGGCAGAAATGCTAATGGTTAAAAGTGAATCTTTACAAAAAGAAAATGAATCTTTGAGAGAGAAATTATCTTCTATAGAAGAAGAGAGAGCAGAGTTAGTAAATAAAAATGAATCTTTACAAAATGAAATTAATTATTTGAGAGATATGCTGTCTCCTATAAATGAACGTTTTAAAAAATTAAAAGAACAAGACGATCTTTTAAAAAATATAAGTTATGAAAATAGTTTTTTAAAAGAACGACTAAATTGTGTGGAACCTGAAAATCAATATTTAAAAACTTTGAATAAAACTTTGATGGAAAAAATTGCTGATTTACAAAAAGAGTCGGATCTATCCAATCTCGCACTGAGTATCCAAGGTGAAAATTCGATATATAATTCGCTACGTGCTGATTGATTAGATCAACGTTCGTTCATGTCTTCTTGATCATTTGGCTCTTCGATGCCTAAGGCTTTGCGGGCTGCGGCCATGATGAAAAAGGTACCTGCGACGACGACGAGTTCTTTTCTGGCTCTGGCTTGCACCAGGGCTGAATGAATGGCTGTCTCTACACTAGATTCACAACTAATGATGTCGGGGGTCACATCCAGCTTCTCCAAATATTCTTGGAGAAGCTTTTGCGATGCGGCCCGCCCATTGTTTGCTTCAACAAGGTGAAAGTGGGTACTCTGATTTTTGATGATCTCTAAACATCCCAAGATATTTTTATTTTTGGATAGTCCGAGCACAAAACGTAGGGGATGGTGCGGATAACGCCGTCGAATGGCTTGAAGCAGATGATGAAATCCATCGGGATTATGGGCAACATCTAGGAAAAGTGCCTCTGGCAGAGGAGAAGGTAAATTTAAGGATGTGAGCTGCCAAGGAAAAAACATTTCTAGTCGGCAATGTGGAAGAGCGTTAAGTCCCTTCAAGATAACTTTTGGAGGAACATGTAAGACTTCTAAAGCTTTTTTTGCGACAGCTTCGTTTTCTGCATGAAAATCAAGGAATTTGCCATCAACAGCAAAACAGGGGCTGGATTGACTTGAAGAGATTTCATTGATGATATCTCTTGGGACTCTGGGGCCGATGACGACTGGAATGCCGGGCTTGATAATCCCGGCTTTCTCGAGAGCGATTTTTTCCAATGTATCGCCCAAGATATCTGTGTGGTCGAGACTGATCGATGTGATGACACTCAATTTAGGAGTAATAATATTCGTTGCGTCAAGCCTTCCCCCCAAACCTGTTTCCACAACAGCGATGTCGATATTTTCTTCGGCGAAGTGAGCAAACGCTAATAGAGTTGAGAGCTCAAAAAAAGTTGCGGGGATTTGTAAGGAGTCTTTGAGAAAAAAAATGTGGTTTAGGTGTTTGCATACCTCTTTTTCAGAGATCATGACTCCATTGATCTTGATCCGTTCGCGAAATGTGGAAATATGAGGTGAAGTGTATAGACCGACACGTAGTCCGGCCATTTGCAAGGCTGTGCCGATTTTTGTCACAACGGAACCTTTGCCATTTGTTCCAGCAATGTGAACAGAAGCGAAGGTTTTGATGGGATTTCCTAAGGCTTCATTAAGCCTCAGGCAATTTTCAAGGCCTAATTTAACGCCGCCCTCCATGTTTACTTTGAGCAGTCTGTCTAAAATACGGGTATAAGGACGCATTGATATTAGAGGGAGTTGCAAAACTCAGGTTCTGACTATTTTATGTGCTGTTGTATTGCCTGGAAAGCTTTTTCATCAATCCATGAGGAGCCGAGAGAAAGGCCTGGCTTGATTGCTCCGTGAAAATCGGAACCACCGGTCACAAGCCAATTGTGTTTTTTGGCAATTTTTAGCCAGCGTTCATAATCTCGAGACGAAAAATTGCCATAATAGCATTCGATGCCATCAAAATTCATTGTCAATAATGCTTGGAGGATAGAAGGATGGTTGATGAGATGAGGGTGGGCAATGACGGCAAGTCCTTTTGCTTGGTGGATGATATCGATGGTCTCTTCTACAGTGAAGGAGTATCCCGAAGTATAGCAGGGTTTATCTTCGCCAATAAATTTTTTAAAGGCATCTTGGATGGTTTCTACATAACCTTTTTTAACCATGGCTAAAGCAATGTGCGGACGACCGATCGTTGAACGAACATTTTCTGTCGATGGCAAAGTTTTTAAATCTTCTTCAGAAATCGACATTCCATGCTTTTGAAGAAGATTTAGAATCGCAAGGTTGCGTTCCTGACGTCTTTTCACATGCCTTTCGCAAAAACTGCGGATGATAGGGTCATCAGGTTGGAAGCCATACCCCAAGATATGGACACTAATGCCATTCATAGCTGCTGATAATTCGATGCCAGGAAGCAGAGTCAATCCGAGTTCTTTGCTCAAAGGGATTGCGCTTACATAAGCTTCAACGGTATCATGGTCGGTGATAGAAATGGCGGATAGGCCTATTTCTTTGGCGAGATGGATAATCTCTTTAGGAGATAAAGAGCCGTCTGAGCAGGTCGAATGGCAATGCAAGTCTGCGCGAAATTCAGTCATCTTTCCTCAAATGATAGGGAATATAGCGCAGTTCGCTTTGCAATACGATGCCAGTAGAATCTTCGACCTGCTTTCTGACAAATGCGATCAAATTCAGCATATCTGCAGAGCTTGCTTCTCCACGATTAATGAGAAAATTTGCATGCTTTTCCGATACTTTTGCTCCACCAATTTCATGGCCTTTAAGTCGGCATTGTTCAATCAACGCACCGGCATGGCCACACTCTGGATTTAGGAATACACAGCCTGCTGACTTAGCATTTAAGGGCTGGGTTTTTTTTCTCGCATTGATGATTTCAATTTGCCTTTTGCGTGCATCGGCTCCAGGCTTTAATGCAAATGTAGCGCCTACAATGGCGCCGCGTTTTTCTTGAAAAGGGGAATAACGGTATCTGAAGGATAATGCCTCTGCAGGATAAGTTTCGAGAGATCCTTCTTCGGTGATAAAGTCGACGCTTTGCAAGAACTGGCTGGTTTCACCGCCATTGGCACCGGCATTCATAAAAACAGCCCCTCCCACGCTCGCGGGAATTCCAGAGGCAAACTCTAGTCCAGACCATCCCTGGCGGGCTGTTTGAACACCCAATAGAGCAAAGCTATATCCTGCGCCCACATGAAAGATTCCTGGTGAAGGCTGTTTAAAGAAGTCGATTTTATTCAGTAAAATGGCGCCGTCGAATCCTTGATCATCAAAAAGGCAATTTGAGCCTTTTCCTAAAACCATATAGTTGATGCATTTGCCTTCACAGAAGCCTATCGCTTTTTGCATTTCCTCGATCGTGCTGACCGAGAGAAAAAGATGGGCAGGACCGCCAATGCCAAACGTGCAGTAGTCTTTCAGATCGACATTTTCTTGAAAGGACAAATTCATAGTATAGGCTATTAATGGTTTTTCTCTGGCTCTTGGGGCTGTTGTGAAGCCTCTTTAGCGATCTGTTCGCTTTTATCCAATTCCTCAAAGGAATGTTTTAACTGTTTTTCATCGATATTTTCACCCAAGCTTGACTTATATAAAGCATCAAGGATGGCATTAACAAAGATTGCGGATTCTTTTGTCCCGAACTTTCGCGCTAAACGCATTGCTTCCGAGATGGCCACTTTTGGTGGAATCGTCTCATCGAAGAAAAGCTCGAAGATACCCAGTCGTAAAACATTGCGTTCAACGCTCTGGATCCTTTCAAAGGCATACGCATGCGATGTTTTGGTGATCATCTCGTCTATTTGATCGAGTTTTTGTCGAATTTGATGCACGCGTTCTTGAGCATCCCTCACAGTTTTTCGCGTGACCGACAGTTCTTTGGTGAGAAGATCCAGCATGTTTTCATCAGTGGCGTGAGAGATGTCATAGCTGTAAAGCATTTGGAAAACAACTTCTCTGAATTTTTGCAAAGGAACTGCCATAAAATTGGTTTTTTTGTGTGTTTTTTAGTAATTAGTTAGTAGCCAGTAGCCATGTCATCAGCTTAAACATGTTTCAAACCGCAGAGCGGTTTTACATAGGTAGCCAGGGGTTTTAACTTCTGGTGAGTCAGGTTTAAGTCATGTACCCCATGAGGGGTACCACATCACGAATCAAAACCTATATAATGTCACATGCTCCTCTTCGAAGGGAGAGATGGCAAGAGTCATTTTTATCGCTCCATCCCAGAATAGCATGCCTTTGTTTGTACTCATGATGGGGTGCCCCTTTAGGGCACATCGATTTGATTTTGATTCACCAGGGGTTAAAACCCCTGGCTACCTACGTAGAACCGCTCTGCGGTTCGAAATATGTTTAAGCTAATGATATTGCGCTAGTTTTACCTTCAATCTGAATTCTGACTTCCCTAATAATGATAAGCATCGTTCTCTTTAAAAGCTACGGGTCAAGATCAAAATCCATGAATTTCTATGCTTTCATAAAAAATACGGCGGATGAATTTTTTGGAAAATTTTCTTGAGACTTTCGCTTAAAGGGGTTATCTCTTAGAGGATGTTTACAAAATAAGGATTCGTAAACATCCTCTTGGGGAGGGGTAGAATTTATGTTATTCGATTTATCGCTTATCCAAAAAGTTTATGCTGCTTTACCTGCTAAGCTAAAAGACATTCGCCAGAAAATTCATCGTCCACTCACATTGAGCGAGAAAATCCTTCTGACGCATGTGACATTTCCTTTAAAAGAGGTCCCTGTACGCGCTAAAACTTATCTTGATTTTTCTCCTGATCGTGTGGCCATGCAAGACGCAACAGCCCAGATGGCTCTTTTGCAATTCGCTTCCTCGCAGAGAAAAAAAACGGCTGTACCGGCAACGGTCCATTGTGATCACCTCATTTTAGCTGAAGCGGGGGCCAAGGAAGATTTGGAACGTTCGACCCATGACAGTGAAGAGGTCTTTGATTTCTTGCAAACGGTTTCCAATAAATATGGCATTGGTTTCTGGAAGCCTGGAGCCGGCATTATCCACCAAGTGCTTCTTGAAAATTATGCGTTCCCCGGAAGCCTGATGATTGGCACCGATTCCCATACTCCGAATGCGGGGGGACTGGGAATGCTGGCTATTGGCGTCGGTGGTGCCGATGCTGTGGATGTCATGGCCGGAATGCCTTGGGAACTTAAATTTCCAAAAATTATCGGGGTTCGATTGATAGGAAAGCTTTCTGGTTGGACTTCGGCAAAAGATGTCATCTTGAAGCTTGCAGGCATTTTAACCGTTAAAGGGGGAACAGGAGCGATCATTGAATATTTTGGCGAGGGGGTTCATTCCATCTCTTGTACAGGCAAAGGGACCATTAGCAATATGGGAGCGGAAATCGGAGCGACAACGTCTATTTTCCCTTATGATTCGCGTATGGCTGACTATTTACGTGCCACAGGAAGAGAAAAGGTCGCAGTCCTTGCCGATCAGATTAAAGAGTGTTTACAGCAGGATGAGGAAATATTAAAAACACCCCATGCGTATTATGACCAGGTGATTGATATTGATTTATCGCGATTGGAACCCTATATCAATGGTCCCTATTCTCCAGATCGCGCTTGGAAGCTTTCTGATTTTTCCGAAGCTGTGGCTAAAAATGGTTATCCTGAGAAACTTTCCGTCGCTTTGATCGGATCTTGCACGAATTCAAGTTATGAAGATATGGATCGAGCGACAAGCATTGCAAAACAGGCTCTTAGGCATGGTCTTAAAGCTAAATGTCCACTGACAATTACTCCAGGATCGGAGCAAATTCGCGCAACAATTGAAAGAGATGGGCAGCTGGCTATTTTAGAAGGGATTGGGGGAATGGTTTTAGCGAATGCTTGCGGACCTTGCATCGGGCAGTGGAAGCGCCATGACATTTCTTTTGGTGAAGAAAATTCGATTTTAACTTCATATAATCGAAATTTTTCCGGACGGAATGATGCGAATCCTGGCACACATTCTTTTGTAGCCAGCCCTGAAATCGTTATCGCTTTTTCCTTGGCTGGACATCTTTCATTCAATCCAATGACAGATATCCTAGTCAATCCTCATGGGCAGATTGTGAAGCTTGAGCCACCGCGTGGACATGAATTTCCTGAAAAAGGCTTTTCGCAAGGCGATTTTGGTTATATTTCGCCAGCAGAGGATGGTTCTAAGATTCAGGTTGCTATCAATCCCTCTAGTTCTAGGCTTCAGCTTTTGGAGCCATTTAAACCTTGGGAAGGCACAGATTTAGATGATTTACGAGTGCTGATGAAAATTTATGGCAAATGCACGACGGATCATATCTCACCAGCTGGAAAATGGTTAAATTTTCGAGGACATCTCAACAATATCTCAGATAATATGCTCACAGGTGCCCTCAATGGGTTTCTTGATGAAATTGGTAAGTGTAAAAATTTTTTAAATCACCAAGTGCAATCCTGTCCTGAAGTTGCTAGAGAATATAAAAATGCTGGCATAGGATGGGTTGTCGTTGGAGATGAGAATTACGGAGAAGGGTCATCAAGGGAACATGCTGCCATGGAACCGCGTTATTTAGGGGGACGGGCAGTCATTGTCAAAAGCTTTGCGAGAATTCATGAGACGAATCTCAAAAAGCAGGGAATGCTGGCCTTGACCTTCGCGAATCCTGTCGATTATGATAAGATCCGTGAGGATGACTTGTTGTCCATTGTCGGATTAAAAGCATTTGCGCCAGGAGTTCCTCTAACTCTCATCATTAAGCATTCTGATGGGTCGACAGACACTGTTAAGCTGAATCATTCCTATAATGAAGGGCAGATTGAATGGTTTAAGGCGGGAAGTGCCTTGAACTATCTTAAAACCCATTTGACAACATCTCTTTGAGCTAAAAAGAAGAAGAGATGTTGAGTGACTCTTCCTGTTGGTCGAGAGGAATTTCAATTCCTTGTTCGCGAGCGAGGTCCTTATGCTGGATATAGATACGGCGGAGGCGGGCATGTTCGTCGAAATAGAGGCTAAATTCAAGCCAGCCTTCATGAAAATAGTAGGAGAAAAGTGAGCTTCGGCAAAATCGCTCCTTTCGTTGGGCACTTTGAAAGGCCGCTTCGGCTTCTTCGCGAGGCATGAATCGCAACAGTCGGCGAGGACGGCAGGAGTGGCTTGTCAATTGGCATACGAATTCATCAAACGTAAGGAAATTCGAGACGCTAATCCCGAGATCGGTGGCAATTTCTTCGGGGAGGGAAACGGGATAACGCAATCGAACAAGGCAATGAAAAAACCAATCAAAGGCCTTCATATCTTACCAGTTTTTTTTACTCTTTCCAGATAAGCATAACAATTGGTTTTTTTAAAACACAAGGAAATAAATGCAACGATCAAGGGACATAAGCGACTCAAGCGACTATTGGGACGGAAGCGACAATTTTATCCTTGTCTCTTGAGTCCCTTGAGTCGCCTATGTCTCTTGATCGTTTTTTATGTGAACTAGATGCTCTTTTGAAGAAGCAAAAGGCTTGGTGATTGATGTCGATTAGTCCATCGATGGTGGCAGCAATTCCATTGCTTAGGATTTAGGGAGGCAGAGAATTCTAAAACAACATTTTCTTCAAGTTTGCCTTCGGGATGACCCGGATAACAGGTAACGCTGATGCAGCCGCCGGGTTTTATAAGACGTGTGGCAGCTGTTAAGCTTAGAAACGTTGTTTCTTTTGTCGTCGTTAATTCTTTATTTCCTGCGCCTGGCAGATATCCCAAGTTGTAAACGATTAGAGCAACGCTATCGGGAGCGATATCTTCGGGAAAGGTCGAATGGCATTGATGATGAAAGCGGACTCGACTGAGAATGTGCGCGGAAAGGGATGAATTCAAACGTTCATAGGCCGCATCGATAGCCATTTTTTGTTTATCAAGGGCAATGAGCTGACCCCTATTTTCAGAAAGGACTAATTGAGCTAAAAAAAGGCTATCATATCCGTTGCCGCATGTCGCATCAATCACACAATCGCCGGGCTCAATTAGTTTTCTCCAATATTCATGGGCAAGGTCGAGATGGGAGCAAAAAAGTGAGAAGGATGTTCGATTAACCATACTTATAAAATCTTATTATTAGACAAATAAAAGACCGAATGCTTTGTTATTGAATAACACACCTTCAGGCTTTTTTACTCGCATCGGCTAGTGTGGAATTTAGGTTATTTAAATAATTGATTACATCTGTAGAGTTAGTTGTTTTTGCTATGTCTACAGGCAATCTCCCATCGGCAAGTTGTAGAGAGTGGTCAATCTTGTAATCCTCAACAAGCATGCGTACAAGAGCAAGGTTTCCTACTTGTGCAGATTTGTGAATCGCTTTCCAGCCGAAATTATCAGGAGCAGATAAAACGGCCTTTAACATATTTTTTTCTCTACTTCTTTCGAGAATATTTTTTGCAATCGTTTCGCGGTTGAATTGGCAAGACCACATGAGCGGCGTATATCCTTGATTGTCACGACTATCTAAAGCACAATTTCCTTCATCACTCATCAGATAGGTGACTAGCGATTCTTGTCCTTTCATTACTGCATAATGCAAAGGAGTACGCCCTATGCCATCTGGCAGATCGATATTTCCCTTGATACACATTTTTTTGAGAAGGTCTACTTTGCCAAGATGGGCACAATAGTGTGCAGCAGAGCGTCCATATTCATCGCGTTCACCGCTTACAAAGCTCTTTAGAATGGCTTCGTCAGATTCTTTATGCGCAAGCAGCGACAGAGGAGTCTGTGTAATGGAATTTAGCGGAACGTCTTCCAGACCTTGTTTAGACAACAACAAGTTTTTCATTTCTTCTTTTCGATAATTAGCGGCAAGTGCGGCTGGAGTAGTCCCTAAAGGGTCATTAACGAGATTCGGATCGGCACCTGCAGTTAGTAATAGATGAGCAATGGAAATATTTCCATTTTTTGCTGCATAGGCTAAAGGGCTACCAAAGCAGTTAACGATATTGACTTCAGCTCCTTTGGTTAGAAGCTCTTTTACATCTGTTTCAGATCCTCTGTCGATGGCACGATGCAGCGGCACCGAGCCGTCCTTGTTTGGAATGTTCGGTTTTGCGCCATGGAAGAGAAGAAATTTCAGGAGTTCAGAACGCATTCCCGTGGAGGCTCTGTAGAGAGGTGTCCAATTGTCGTTATCCCCAATATTCGGATCTGCCTTGCATTTTTCGATCAAAAAAAACATCACATCCATTCGATTTGTTGACAGAGTATGCGCCTCTATGGCCACAGCTAAGGGTGTCATTCCTTTTTCATTTCGCGAGTTCGCCCAGCGTGTCAATTCTTGAGAATTTAAATGTTCCAAAGACTTTTGAATAGAGCTCAGGGTTTCGGTGGCTATAGAATCAATAGAAGGAAGAGAATGAGTCGTTATCTGACTGCTATTTTTTCCGAGTTGAATTGGACTAATCATAAGACTTCCTTGAATCTAAAATTTTTTCATATGTTAATTTATAGAAAAATAATTAATAAATGCAAGCCGAAATAAACTCAAAAATCATAAAACATTCTAATTTGATTGAGTTTTTTTTATTATTATGTGTAAAATGAAATTCTTAAAAAGAGATTTATTATGCATTTTAAGAAATTCATTATTTTTTTATTCGTGGTATCTGCAAGTTTAACAAGCCATTTGTTGCATGCTAGCACTGAAGGAGATCAACAATCAGTGTTTTATGTTTCCTATCATTCCATTTTTCCTGCACAAATTCGCTATTCCAGTCAAAATGTTGAGGAAAAGATTTCTAAGGCGATTTCACAAGAAACTGCCATTCATTCAAAAGAGGGAGATTGGACTTTCAAGTACCATGAGGGAACGAGCATCTTATCTGAAAAACAAGCGCTGCCTATCGTTTTAGCTCCGTTTGGATATGTTTTGACTGATGGCCATCATGATGTCCTATCAAGCATTCATTTCGGTGCGGAGATGATACCGATTAAGATTATAGCGGATTTGAGTGCGCTTGATTATGAAGCTTTTTGGAAAGAAGCGGAAAATCGCGGCTGGGCTTATTTATATGCCATTGGTGGCAATAGATCTTTGCCTCCTGTGGATTTTTCGGAATTGGTGGACGATTCCAATCGTTACTTTGCGGCGATTACTGCTAGAAAATTTCCCGATGGCCTTGGCTCTTCGGAGTCTTTTGGAGCGGAATATCCTCTATGGATTAAAATTGGCAAAGATATTCCTTTCATCGAGTTTAAGATAGCCGACGCTTTATGGGCGAAAGGCTTTATTTATGATGCAGAAGCCATGGGCGATCCTCCGCGTGTCGAGGATGTCGAGTTTGCAAGAAAAATATTACAGGAATCTCCTGTTGAAGGCTTGCGTTTCGTTCCAGAACGGATGCATTATTCAGAGGTGTGTTTGAGTACTAGCTTGGAGAGATAAGCTTAGGCTGGTTCTTGAAAGGATATTGTGAGGTGAAATTCTTGATTATATTCGAGAATACTGCCAAAGATGTTTTCTAGGTCTTGTTTAATCCGCTCTAAAAGAGGACCCTGTTCAGAATGGGGTACGTGGGGCAAATCCGCTGAAATATAGATTTGATTTTTTTTGAGAAAAGCACGGTTGGGGATATCTTGATTGGGAAAAAGCTGTTTCCAATATTGATTGAGATATTGTTGGATAACAGCTTCGTCAACGGCAATGTCCTTTTCCGATGATTTTACATAATAGTAGCGACGTCGTGCGCTTAAAAGGATATTCATGAAGAGTGCAAGTCCAACGACAATAAAAGCCAAGCCAAAGAAAGAGAGCACTAAAGAATCTTTTAAAATAAATTGAATCAGGCTTTCTCTAATCTCTGGAGACCATGGGAGGGCGACAACGACAATTCCCGTGCAAATAAAGAATAGGGCAATGATGAGATTGACGAAGGAATAAAATAAATGACTCATTATCAAAACTCATCGCTATATTCTTCTTCGATATTTGTGCTAAGCATGACTGGAGCTCCAGAAGATGTATCTTCGCTTCCTAGGAGTCCCTTTTTTAACTGTTCAGCTAACACAACATTTTTGAAGATGATATGGACATAAGAGACGTGAAGTCCGGTTAGCTTAGTGATTTCTTCAGCGCAAAGCGTTTGAATCTCCTCAGCTTTTGCCGGGATGGAATAGCCATAGCAAATATTGACTTCGATTTTTATGCCTACAGAAGGGGATTTGTTATCTTGTTCAACATGGATTCCCTTGACCCCCTCCAAGTTTCTTCTGCCGAGGATGTTGTCGATGAAGTTTCCCTCAATTAAGGCAATACCGTCAATTTTAGAAAGACATTGCAAAACAATTCCCTGAAAAACACGGTTTTCTATATCCCTGACAAATAGGGTTTCTGGTAATTCAAATTCTTTTGGATCGACTTTTTTTGTATCAACTTTCATTTTTGGATCGATCATAAGATACCTCTTTTGCTTGGGGCTAAAGAGCTTTTCCAAATTCAAATTGTTGAATTTGAGATTTGGAATGCTTTTTTAGTCGATGTTGACAGTTCTATATGCATTATAATACCATTATATCATCATACTGGCTAGCCAGGTTTAGCGGCAATATTGAAAATCATTTATTTTACTTCGATTTCTATGTCAGTCATCATCAGTATTTTTCTTTGGCTTCTTATGGGAGCTGCAGCTTCCTATATGGCAACTCAGCGAGGGCGGGATCCATTGATCTGGTTTGCCATCGGGATGTTGCTTGGTATACTTGGATTATTGATTCTGGTCTTATTGCCCTCTCTGAATAGTGAAGGACGATCGGATGTTAAGCCAGAGCTCTCGACGGATGAGCCAAAAGTGCAATTGCTTTCACCTTCAAGTTCCGAGCCCATTATTGAGAAGGATTTCATGATTAAAGAATGGTTTTGCCTAGATAAAGCTCGCCAGCAACAAGGGCCTATGCGCTTTGATGCTTTAAAATCCCTTTGGGGTGAGGGTAAAATCGACAACTTTTCTTTTGTCTGGTGCGAGGGGATGGAGAATTGGAAGCGAATTCAAGAGCTTCCTGATCTCGATGAAGCTCTGTCGATAGATTGAAACGCAAAGGTGCAAAGAATAAGCACAAGCCTTAGTGAACCTCATCGTCTAGAAAATGGGGTCCACTCTATCTTTAACTCAACTTAAAAATTATTTTCTTTGCGTCTTTGCACCTTTGCGTTTCATTTGTCATTGTTAGGTTGTCACTGAATTTTAGCTTAAACTCTTAAACCATTTTAATAAATGATATGGAATGCTTGTACGAATATCAAATTTAGCCACAATTTTTTCTTTTTGCTTCTCTGAAAGGCTATTGAAAAGATATTTTTTCGTTTCTAGTGATGAATAGAAATCCGTATGGAATAAGCTTTTTATTTGATTATCCGATAAATATGAAAAGTCGATCTGCTGTAGTTTTTCTATATCGAGGAGATGTAAAATTTTATTTATTGCAAGCAAACTAAAAGCTTTATTTTTTTTCATTACTAAAAGTTGATAGCACAGAGTTTAGTTCTTCTGGCAAAAAACTATTGGCCACTTGACGACAATCATTTTTATCACGAGAGTAAATAGAAAACAATGTATTCAGGTCTTGGGTTTTTAAACTTTTGAGATCGATCTTTATAGGATATGAATCCAGGTAAGGTAAGATTGCATTTGTGCAAGAGTTTTTCCATCGGAAATCATTGTTAGGTTTATAGAATTCATATTTACCAAAAAAAATTAAAAACAAAATTTATCAAAAATTGGAAATAATATCTAGAAATAATAACAAAAAGAATTTTTTTTAATTAACACTAGTGTATTGGAAAAGATGTGCGATTTTATAAGAAATAAAGTGAGTGAAGTATTCAAAAAAAATTCAAACCTGGGCCGACAAATTGCTAGCCACAGGTTGTATTGTGAAGAGGTCAACGAGAGAGAATTACCAGCTCGCCTTGGTGATGCCAGGAATTAAGCCCATGGAAGCCATTTCGCGGAAGGTGAGTCGCGAGAGACCGAACTTTCTCAAGAAGCCTCGTGGACGGCCAGTGAGTTGGCAGCGGTTGCGGAGGCGAATCGGAGAGGAGTTGCGGGGCATTTTGTTGAGTGAGGTACGAGCCTCTTGGCGTTCTTCTTCGCTCAAGTCCATGTCGTAGATCTTCTTTTTAAGTTCTTGACGCTTATTCCACTTGAGGTTAACCATGCGTTCACGACGCTTTTGCTTTTCTACTGATGACTTTTTCGCCATAATGTTTACTCTATTTTTTGCGCGCCGGCCCTTTTTGCCTTTGCTTGCGGTTAGGGTCTTTTTTGTTGATTACATAAAGGCGGCCTCGACGTCGAACGAGGATATCTCCCTTCGAAGGATCGGCCTTGATAGATGCTTTTACTTTCATGTCATTTCCTATCTTGACTTAGCAATAATTAAGCGATTGTTATAAATCATTCCCGATTTTCATTTCAACCATTTTTCTGCAGTTGCAATTTTTCGATGCTTGGTGTATGCTTTCGACTTCACGAAATAAATGGAAGGATAAGAGAAAGTGAAACGTACATATCAACCAAGCAAGCGCTGCCGCAAGGCTGTTCATGGATTCCGCAAGAGAATGCAAACATCCAAGGGACGTAAAATTATCAATCGTCGCCGCCGTCAAGGACGCAAAGAGCTGACTAGAGCGTGAATTATCGCTTTCCTAAATCGGTGCGGGTGCGCTCGCGCCGACAGTATCAGCGCATCGCTAAACAAGCGACGCGTTATGTCGGCGAGTGGATTATTGTCGACTCGAGTTTCAATAGAAGTCCTTTGACGAGGCTCGGAATTACGGCCTCTAAGTATTATGGAGAGGCAGTTCAACGAAACCGGTTTAAGCGAATCGTGCGAGAGGCTTTCCGCCTTTGCCGCCATCGGCTACGATCTGGACTGGACCTCAATGTAAAGCCTAAAAGTACTTCTCACAGTGCTAAGACAGCCGATATTACCGAAGAACTTATTCGATTTTTTGGTCTGTAAACATACTCTAATATGCTATGGATCTGTTTGCAGGGTTAAATCCGCAGCAAAAAAAAGCCGTTGAAACTGTTAAAGGACGCATTTTAGTCTTGGCAGGAGCCGGTAGCGGAAAAACGCGAGTGTTAACTCTGCGGATGGCCCATCTTATCCATAACCTGCAAATCTCTCCTCGTTCTATCTTAGGTCTGACATTTACGAATAAAGCTGCTGCAGAGATGCGGCATCGCCTTGCGTCTATGCTGGATTTCCAGGCGGCAAAGCAGGTGACGCTTTGTACGTTTCATAGTTTTTGCATGCAAATTTTGCGTAGTGAGATCCAGCGTTTGGGATATACGCCTCAATTTACCTTATATGACGAAAAGGATATCCAGCGTTTAGTAGGCGCTATTGCCAGGGATTTGTTGGAACATGAAGGACAGCTGCCTTCGTTGGCGCCGACAACGCAGACGATTGTCATGGCCAAGAATAAGGGATTAAAAGCTGAGGATATCGAAGGGACGGGATCGGCCTGGCATGATGAATTTGCTCGAAATCTTTATTGTCGCCTTCAGGCGAGTATGAGAGCCTATAATGCTGTGGATTTTGATAGCCTCCTTAGTCTGACCGTGGAACTTTTTGAAAAGCATTCAGATGTTTTAGAGAGCTATCAAGAGCGTTATCGCTACATCATGATCGATGAATATCAGGATACAAATCCCATTCAATATCGCTTGGCGACTCTATTAGCGGCAAAATACAACAACTTATGTGTTGTCGGCGACGATGATCAATCGATCTATGGATGGCGCGGAGCAGATGTGGAGCATATTTTAAATTTTCCCAGTGCCGAGGTGATTAAGCTTCAACAGAATTACCGCTCGACGAATGTGATTTTAAAGGCGGCAAATGCTGTGATAGCAAATAATCAAAAAAGGCATGGTAAGGCCTTATGGAGCGATAATGGAGAAGGAAATTTAATAGAGGTTTTTCATGCGCCGAGTGAAGCAGAGGAGGCGCAAGCCGTTGTTTGCCGCATGGATAAGATGCGTGAACAGCATGGTTTGAAATGGAAAGAGATGGCCATTCTTTATCGCTCCAATGCTTTGTCACGCTCATTTGAATTCGCTTTGATGAAGCATTCGTGGAAGGAGGGAAGCGTTTGGCATCGAGGAATTCCCTATCAGATTTATGGAGGAACGGAATTTTACGAAAGGAGAGAAGTGAAAGACCTCGTGGCATATCTTCGCGTCCTCGTCAATCCTCTTGATCAAGAAGCCTTATTGAGGATCATCAATTTTCCTCGTCGAGGGATTGGCGAAAACTCCCTAGACGCTTTAACCGCCTATAATCGCCTGAAAAATCAACCCCTATGGGATGTGTTGAACAATATGGCTCGAGAAAACCCTATTTGCGAGGAGCTGAAAGAAAAAATCAATGCAAAAGCTCGACAAGGGATACAGACGTTCCTCGATGTGATGGCTACAGCTAAACTTAAATTTGCTCAGCAGTCTTTGCGGGAAGCTCTTGTATGGCTGATCGAAGCTATCGATTTTCAAAAGGCGATTTCTGAGGAGGTGAAAAGTCCTCAAATGCGTGCATTTAAATGGGAGAATGTGCAGGAATTTGTGTCATCTTTAAGCGACTATGAGCAAAATTTCAATGCTGATGTTGGAACAAAGGAACCCTGTTTGCATGATTTTGTTTTAAGTATGCCATTGGAAAAGAATTGGGAGAAGGCATCAGCAAAAGGGAGTGAAAATAAAGTGACTTTGATGACTTTTCATAGCGCTAAAGGACTTGAATTTCCGGTCTGTTTTTTAGTAGGCATGGAGGATCATATTATTCCACATGAAAAAAGCTTAAAGCAGACTGGTATTGAAGAGGAGAGGCGCCTGATGTATGTGGCGCTTACTCGGGCAATGAAATATTTAGTTGTGAGCATGGCTCGGCAGCGAAAGCGCATGGGCGTTGAAGCGGCGAGCCGTCCCTCCCGTTTTTTGCTTGAAATACCAAAAGAGCTTCTTAATATCACTCATTGGCATCAAGTTTAATTTTTTGTGGTAGCTAGTGAATGGATTTGTGAACGGATGTTTTGAATTGCCCTCGCAATTTCAGGCTGAACAGTGGAGGGGGCGCATTCATAAGAGGCTTGAGCGTATTTTAGGGCATTCAACATTTGATTGCTATCTAGATAAACTTGAGAAACGATCATCTGCAGGCGCCATAACTTGTCTTTATCTTGGCCTCCAAATTTTTCCATATAGGTAATTAACGGGGCAATGGCTAATTCTGGAACATAATTTTCTTTCTCTATGTCAGCGAAAGATGTTTCAAAGTCTATGACAGCCAGCTGATAGGGGATTCCTTGTTCATTTTCCGGATCAGCGGAAAGCAATCGATGCTTTAACCCCTCAGCTTCGTTGCTATGAACATGACCTTCATCGGCTAAAAGCCTGTAATGCTCCATTTGAAAATAAAGGGGGGAATCAGAATTGATTCCCACCTTGACAATTTCAAGAGCATCATTATTTAAGCGCAGTTCTTTGGCCTTTGCATAGAGTTGCTTAAGGTCGCTTGCAGAGAATGACGTTTGGTCGAGAGCGCCCATCTTTTGTTTGTACGAGGAATAGTCATTTGTCATCTTTAATAAATAATCTGCAAATGACTTGCCCCCACCTGGACGGTAGCCTGTCGAGCCAATTTGTTGATTATTTTTGGCGTCAAATAAAAGAATTGTTGGGAAGCTGCGTACACCGAATCTTTGTTGGAGTTGCTTAATCTGGGCTTTAAGATTGGGATCTTGAGCAGTATAGAGGGGGGCATCGAGTTTGACGAAGATAAATTTGTTTCCGATTGCGGCTGAAAACTCTGGGGTATTCAGCACCTCATCTTCTAATCTTTTACACCAGCTACACCAGTCTGAGCCGGTAAAAAACAGGACAAGGGGCTTGGATGAGGCTTTGGATTGGTTGACAGCATCATCGAAATTCGTTAACCAATTAATTCTACTTCTATCTTGGCTTTCAGTATAGGCACAACAGGTTTGCATGAAAAAGGTGCTACAACAAATGGCAAAGATGGCGAATTGATAGAACATTTTTTTTCCCTTGTTAAGTTCAAGAAAAGAACGAAAATTGAGAAGCTTCAAATTAGCATAGCTGTTAAACTAACGTTCTAAATTGAATAGTAATGTATTAGTTTTAATGATGCAATCTTTTCCACCTACATGTATTTTACGCCATCGTCGGGAGAATCTTAAAAAATGCAGTTTAAGAGGACTGGAATCGCATCCAGGTTTTCAATTTTTTCGCTATCCTACGAGCATTCCGTTACCTAATTTGTCAAATTATATCCTCTTGGCGATGGATGGTCCTCCTCTTCAACAAACGGATTCTTCTAAGGGACTTTTTATTTTGGATGCAACTTGGCGGCATGCAGAAAGCATGCGTAAATTTATTGATGGTCATACTGAAATGGAAAAGCGCAGCATACCGTCAGGATTTCGCACAGCTTATCCGCGCCGTCAGGAGGATTGCCCTTGTCCTGAAGCTGGACTGGCTTCGATCGAAGCGATTTATATCGCTTACAAGCTATTAGGCCGCAGTACAGAAGGACTTTTAGATGCCTATTATTGGAAGGAAGTCTTTTTATCCCAAAACTTCCAAGAAAAATAAATCATTTATTTTTCTTGTTGCTTTCTCTCTCATTTTTTTCCTATAACACTCATTAAATCTTAAATGAGAATATTCAGTCGTGAGTTTAACATTATATAATCTTGCGTCCACGGTTCCTTGTTGGATATGGCCAGCGCTTCCAATGTGTGAGCCTCCAATAATACTAAACACACCAAATTGTCTTGATCCCGATTGCCCCGATCTTGTGGAAAGTCAACTTCATCCTAAAAGCGCTTAAGGAGTTTTCTTCTTTTAATACCTCTCTTTTTGAACGCTATTTCAGCGAGATCAAAAAAGATCAGGAGTATTTGCGATTGAGAGACAATGATCCAAGAGAGAAAAGCCTATTTTTATCGATGGAATATGAGCTGGATGGATGGCTTGATCCTAAATATGCATCCAAAGTTATAAATGTTATAAATAAAAAATTTGATGTAAAATACACAGTCATCAAAACTTACAATGATATCTGTCATGAAATCAGTGAAGCAGCAAAGATTGGAAAGCTCGCTCATGTAATTATTGATGGTCATGGAAACTCAGATGGTATGTGTATATCCGGAGGCTCAAGTTGTGACAATTGGATCCACGAAGGTAGAGATTTTTTAAATTGTTTTAGTGGCCTTGATGTTTCAGGTAAAATTGTACTTCTAAGTCCTAAAGCAGGGGAACCGCAAGAAGATGATCTTAAAAATAACATTGCACAGAAAATTGCAACAGCAGCTAAAAGAACTGTAATAGCAGCAACTGAAAAGATGATTCAAATTTTAAATAAACCAAAGATACTAAACTTAGATGATTTTGAAATCTATCTTTCTACTAATCTTCTTTTTGAAGGAAAAAATGTCTTCAAAATATTTCATCCAATTTACGAAAACTGCATAAACATTTTCAAAAATAAGATACATGCTCGAGAACAATTGCTCCTTGAAACAATTAAAGATGAAACACTGGCAAAGTCATATCTCAATCCATCAACTGAATTTGAAGATTTGCAAGATCTTTTAAGATTATGCGATGAAGATCCAAGACAGAAATTTCTCTATTTGTCTATGGAAGCTGATCATAATGGAGCTTTAAATCCATCATCAAATCCTCAACTATTTGAAGTTCTTTCTAAGAATTATGATTTTAAATATAAGGTGATTAAATCATATGATGAACTTTGCAGTGAAATTAGAGAAGCGGCAAGATCTGGAGAGCTCATTAATATAGTGATTAATGGGCATGGAAATCCTGGTGGTATACACATCTCTGGTGAAAATAATTGGGATAATTATATAAGCATTTATAAGAAAGACCTCGCAAGATGTTTTAAGGATGCCGACTTATCCAAAATTACATTATTTAGCTGCAATGTTTCTGCCCCATTGAATGGGGATGTTAAAAACAATTTTTCAAATAAATTAGCAGAAATTAAAAATGAAGTAAAAGCTTCTCCTGAATATTTTTATCTTAATAAAGTCAAATTGACTTCCATAAATCCTTTTGAATTTACTCATCCTTCACAATGTGATGATAAAGGTAGATGTAAGTCAGATATAAATGCTTTCCAAATCATTGATAAAAAGAAGAAATAATGCAAGTCAACACGACGTTCCCTCCATTTCTAGATCCAGTTCAATCAATTCAACCTACTGCAAATCATCGAGAACAGAAAAAAGTTGAACAGGTTGAACGAAGTTCCATTGAATTACAAAAATCTAAAATAGAAAAGTCTTCGTTCTGGCAACAACATAAAGTTAAAATATTGGTTGCGGCCTCCGTATTGACTATCTATTCCATTGCAAAGTGGTATGATAAAACTTATTGGATATATGGGTATGATGGAGGAAAATGTCCAGCACCGGATCCAAGTGATAAATTTAATCATTATTACTGTGAGAATAGTGAGTGGCGTGGGATAGGAGCTATTCCTCTTCCTGGCTTTTGTGATAGAGCAAAGGCCTGTTCATTAGGGGAAAAAATAACTGGTTGTGTTGACGGTAAATATTTTCATCATCTGTCTAAAGAATGTTCTAACAATCCTAAAGGCTTTGTCTGCGAAAAAACAATTTCTTATGGATTTCCAAGTGAAGATTGCCAGGAAGATAAATGATTTATTTATAGACGCTGACAAATAGTCTAGAAAAAGCTATTACCTCGGATGCTCAAACCAAAATTTGCAAACTAGCACCAATTGCGAGAAATGATATTCAAAAAATGGTTTTGCTAATTTTTTTTGTATTTCGAATAGTTGGCAAAACCTTCTGATTGCCTTGACTTTAATAAACAATATTATTTACACTTGTTATTCAATTAATTTCTTTTTCATATTTTATCAAGGATCAAAATGATCGATCAACTGTCAGATTTTATTCTAGCCATTGAAAATGGCTTATGGGCATATTTCGGTGTGCCGGCAGTTCTTTTACTGGGTTTGATCCTGACAGTTCAATCTCGGGCAGCGCAAATCCGCCAGCTGCCAACGGCGATTAAAACCTTTGCCTCTTTTCTTAGGAAAAGCGACCGGAAAGACAAAGGCGTCCCTCCTTTGAAAGCTTTCTTCGCCTGCATTGGAGGAAGTGTTGGTGTAGGCAATGTTGTGGGAGTATGTACAGCAGTGCAAATTGGAGGGCCTGGCGCCTTATTTTGGATTTGGGTCACTGCGCTGGCTGGAGCCATCGTCAAATATTCCGAAGTTTACTTAGGCATGCGCTATAGAGTTTCTGATGGGCAAGGCGGATATAATGGCGGGCCGATGTTTTTTTTACGGCAAGCGTTCGATAGGCCATGGGTTTCCGGTCTTATCTGTGTGCTGCTTTGTTTGTATGGCGTGGAGATCTTCCAATTTAGCGTCGTGACAAAGAGCATTGCTACCAATTTCGACCTTAATCTCTATGCGGTTGTTGGCATCTTCCTGCTATTGGTGATTTTTGCTGGCAGTGGGGGAGTCCGTCGAGTGGGAAACATTTCCAGTGCACTCATTCCCATTTTCGTCGTCTGCTATGTAGGGATGGGATTGTGGGTGCTTATCAGCAATATCGAGCACTTGCCTGCTGTCTTTGGCGAAGTGCTTTCGTCGGCTTTTACGGGACATGCCGCTGTAGGAGCTTTTGCTGGCAGCACGATTTTGGCGACTGCATCGCAGGGCATTAGGCGAGGATGCTATACGGGAGATATTGGAATTGGATATGCTTCAGTCATCCATTCAGAAACGAGTGTGACTATTCCTGAAAAGCAAGCATCGCTGGTGATTTTTGAAATTTTTATGGATACTTTCTTGATTTGCACGACAAGTGTGATCCTTGTTCTGCTGACTGGAGTATGGCAAGAGCCTATTGACGGAACGATGCTTGTACAGTCCTCGCTTGGACGGTATTTTCCTTATATGCACTTCTTTATGCCTTTCTTTCTATTTCTCGTCGGCTATGCAACAATCAATGCGTATTTTTGTGTCGGACTTAAATGCGCTGAATATTTGATGCCTCGAATTGGTCGCTTGCTTTATTACACTTATGCCGTCGTTGTGCTTATTGTATTTTCTTTCTTTGAAACAGTGGTTGCGCAGTCTGTAATGGCGATCGCTGGCGGGCTATTATTGATGATCAATAGTTTGGGTATTTTCTTGCTGCGCAAGAAGATTTCTTTCGATTTCGATTTTGCTAAAGAACCTGTTTCCTCTCAGGAAGAGACTCTGGAAATCGCTACAACATGACATTTCGTGCCTTTGCCCGTGTGCGTGCCTGTGCCCGAAAATTCATTTTCATCTATAAATTAAATTTTTCGGGCACAGGTTACAACTGCTTCTTGATGGACTGCCACATTTCGGGCATCATCTCTGTGCCAACCATCTGAACGACAAAGGAAGCCACTAAATTTCCATAGCGAGCGCATTCTTTCAACTCTTTTTGCTGTAGGTAGCCGTGTAAAAATCCGCTGGCAAAAAGATCTCCTGCTCCTGTCGTATCCACAGCATTGACAGTAAAGCCTGGCTGAAAAACTTTTTCTTGGTCTTGAGCGGCAAGGCATCCTTTGTCGCCAAGTTTGACGACAGCTATTTCGCAGATATCCTTGAGGATATCGCATCCTGCTTCTCCTCCAAGGCCTGTTAATGCTTGAGTTTCTTCGTTGTTGGCAAAGACGATATCGACATAATTAGAAAGCAAGTCGATCATCTGTTTCTTATATTTTTCAACGATTTCAAAATTCGCTAAATCAAAGGAAATTTTGGCTCCAGCTGCTTTTGCTAGTTCCATCGAATGTTGAACAAGAGGATCTCGATCGAGCAGATAGGCTTCGATATGCAACAACTTCACATTTTTAAAAATTTCCGAATCGAGATCTTGCGCTTTCATTTCAAGTCCTGCTCCCAAGAAAGACCGCATCGTGCGTTCATGATCAGGGGAGATTAAGCATGCGACTTGTGCTGTTGGCTTATTGACGATTTGCAATTTGGAAATGATTCCCAATTCTTCCATCGTTCTTTGAAAATAGAGTCCAGCTTCATCATTTCCAAGTTTTCCAAATAGTGCACAATTATGCCCTAGTTGGGCAAGACCCTTGATGGTGTTGGCAGCACATCCTCCAGTCGCAGAAACAGGGGAGTGACCCGAGTTTTTGAGGAGTTTGCATAATGTTTCGTAGTCGACCGATTCAGAACCCCCACGCGGCCCATGAATTTTCTGCAAAAATTCATCAGTTGTCATAATCAATTGATCAACAATAGGAGTACCGATAGCCAAAATATCGTAAGTGTTGATCGATGCCATCTACTTAACCATTTGGTGAACGTTGCAGTAAAAGCAGCTTTCCAATGTATTGTCTATTTGCATAAATGTAATCGATGCCTGAAAAAATTGTATAAAGGGCGGCGATGGAAACAATGACACTGCTTATTAGATGCAAGGTTGACGTGGAAAGATATCCCAGCGAATGGGGAATCATCATTAATATAATGATGAAAGCCGCTATGGCTTGGATAACTGCCTTAATTTTGCCACTGATGCGTGCAGCAAGCGCAAGTCCTTTTAATGCGCAGATTGTGCGCAAAGTGCTGACCACTGAGTCTCTATAGAGAAAGATGAAAATCAGGGGAACTGGCAATTTAACAGGCTCGACAGTAAACGTTAAGAATACTGAAATGCGGGCAATGCTATCGGCCATGGGATCTAAGACTTTACCAAGGTCTGTCACTTGGTTGTATCGTCGAGCTAAATATCCATCAAATGCATCTGAGAGTTCTGAAATTCCCAAGAGAATTAATAGGACATAAGGTAAAAGGACGCTGCTAATATCCAGCCTTTCATGTTCGAGATAAACAAACATAAAAATTGGACTAATGATAAGGCGTATAAAAGTAAAATAATTGGCAATACTCAATTTAAAACTCAGTGTGCGTTGATAATCTTTTTATAAATTTCTAAATATTCATCAGAAGGGTGGTTCCAACTAAAATCGATTTTCATCCCATGGATCAAGAGTTGACGCCATTTTTCAGGATTTTGAAACCAACAATCAATGGCTCGCGACAATGCCGATTCAATGCCTTGCTTGTTCGGAGCGTCAAAGGTATATCCATTCGTCTGTTCAAAGGGTTTTCCCGAATGATCGACATCGAAAATCGTATCTGCTAGCCCGCCTGTACGCCTCACAACAGGAATGGCCCCATATTTAAGGGCAATCATCTGTGTTAAACCGCAAGGTTCAAAAATGGAGGGCACAATAAAGATGTCCGCTGCCGCAAAAATCATGTGGGCAAGTTCTTCCTGATGATACAAACTCAAGTGAACGTCAGGGCTGTCGGCATAAAAACTTTTAAGTTCATGGAATTCCGCATTGATGGAGGGAATTGGGCTGCTGCCCAATAAAACAAACTGACCTCCTCGCGCTAATGTATAGTTTAACGCATTGATGATCAAGTCTGGTCCCTTTTGAGGGACCAAGCGCGCGATGCAGCCAATGATAGGTTTGTGCTCTTCATTGAATAGGAGCCGTTCGCGCAAGACCTTTTTAATATAAGCCTTTTTATCAAGGGTATTGCGGTCTTTTTTATTGGCTGGCATTTCCCGAGAGGAAAAATGGGCGGGCAGATAGCGGTCGATTTCAGGGTTCCAATAGGAGTAGTCAATGCCATTCAGCACGCCTTTGAACTTCTGTTGATATTGAATTAAAGTTTTTTCCAAACCTCGGCCACCTTCAGGTGTTTTGACTTCTTTAGCGTAATTGGGGGAAACTGTAGTGATAAAATCCGCGTAAACCATCGCTCCTTTCAAAAGATTGATGAGCGATGGGTCTAAATTATCCTGAAGAGCTGCAGGGGTTTTCAAAGCCGCTCCATTGAGGCCTATCTTCTCGATATCCTCTGGATGGCATTTTCCTTGATATTCAATATTATGGATTGTAAAGACGACTTTCGGATGCCGAAATCCTAAGGGTTTATATAATTCTTCATAAAGAGGGGCAATGGCGGCTGTCTGCCAATCATGGAGATGAAGGATATCGGGATGGAGTTGCTTTTTAAAAAGAAATTCAATCGCTGTGCGTGAAAAATAAAGAAAGCGATCGATGTCATCTTCACAGCCATAAAAGCAGCCGCGGTTAAAAAAGTGTTTAGGGAGATGGGGTTCTATGAAATAAACCTTAATGTTTTCAACCCATCCTACCCACACGCTATTATGAAACCAGGTGCCCTTATAGAAAGACATTAAATCAATGTAGTCGACGCTTAGATCGCGGACCTCATTGCTATCCATGCAGTCATATTTAGGAATGATGATATCGACATCATGGCCTTTCCAAGATTGCTCTCTAGATAATCCAAGGAGGACATCCGCCAGGCCACCGACTTTTGCAACAGGGGCAAGTTCAGAAGCAATGTGCACGATATGCATGCTGAAACCTCGACATTTTTACTAGTTTTTAACATACACAAATTGCGAATTCCTAATCGAGAAAAGAGTGAAATTGCTCAGGTGATTGGATTTTTAATGATAGCTCCGGAATAATAGAGCCAGCGTTCATGCAATTTTTTAAAAACACTCTTCTCTACAAAAGATATTTCTTGAACATCTTGGTAAAGATGTGCATGAAAAGTGACAGAGGCATTGGAAGAGCCATCAATGAATTCTAAAATATCTAGACCTTTGAATTGCGTTGTTCTGCAAAAAAGCGAAATCTCATAAGTCCATTTAAAATGATCGTTTTGAAATTCGGGATGAGCTGGATGCGTGGTTTGAATAATATAATCGGGCTTGTTTAAGGCATAGGCCGCATAGCGTGAACGCATGAGCTCTAACGCATTCGCAGGGAGTGCTCCTTCATGTAATTTTTGGCAGCATTGAGAATAGAGGGTTTGGCTGTGACAAGGGCATAAGTGCACTTTAAGGCACCCCTTGAGACGTTTGAAAGAGGCTAATAAGCTCTTTGCGTTCATCTTTTTCCAGGCGATCAACAATTAAAATGCCATTCAAATGATCGTATTCATGCAAAAAATTAGCGGCTTCAAACCCTTTAAAGGTTTCTTGGAATGGATTTCCTTCCATATCGACAGCTTGAATGGTGATTTTCTTTGGTCGAATGATATTGAGGTAAAGATTGGGAATAGACAGGCAACCTTCGGAAGTGACCTGTGTTTCTTGGGAGGTTTCAAGTATTTGTGGGTTAATAAATACACGGTCCGAGCCTTGAGACCATTTTCCCCCACGCTGCGTAGGAACACAGGTAATAAAAAGAGCAAGGGAATGATGGACTTGCGGAGCTGCTATGCCCACACCATCATAAACGTGTAGCGTCTCGATCATATCAGCGACAAGCTGACGCAGCTCATCGTCGATGCCATTCACTTTTGCTGTCTTTCTTCGCAGGACGGGATCTCTATAATAGGCTAAAGGTAATTCCATTATAAGGTCGCAATTAGGAGTTAAGTAATGAGATAGGATGTGTTTTTTTTGATTAAAAGTCAAAATTATCAGTGTTTTGCAGCAATTTGAAATACAAAATAAATTTTACAGGATAAGCGGGATCGGCTTCGTCGACAAGATAAACGAAAGCAAACAATTTTTTCATTCTGTTGGCAAAGCCGATCCAGCCTACGAAAGAAAAATGCGGATGTGAAATTTTATTGATTGCAATAAAAATGTCAAATCGACTAGGATTTTGTCTCTGCATACCTATAAAGGGTAGAGCTGATGGGGTGTCGCCAAGCGGTAAGGCAGCGGTTTTTGGTACCGCCATGCGGAGGTTCGAATCCTTCCACCCCAATTACAATCCAATTTACTACCTATAAAGGCAGTCAGCTGTTCATTAGGGTGGTAAGATGGGTTTAAACGCCAAGCAATAACTAATGCTAAGCATTCGCGATAATAACGACATTATCTTTTCCGGAACATCCCACCCGGCGCTTGCTAAAGAAATTGCTGGACATTTGGGAATGCAGCTTGGCAAGGTCGCGATTACACATTTTCCAGATGGAGAAATTTCTCTCCAGATTCAAGAAAATGTGCGTGGCCGAGATGTATTTGTCATACAGACAGTCGCTCTTGATCCAAACAACTATTTGATGGAGCTGCTGATCTTAATCGATGCCTTAAAGAGGGCGTCTGCGAATTCCATTGTGGCCGTGATCCCTTATTTCGGATACTGCCGGCAAGATCGCAAAGATAAGCCTAGGGTGCCGATTACAGCCAAGCTGGTGGCAAATTTATTAGTTAATGCCGGAGCCACGCGGATTCTGACAATGGATCTGCATGCTGGGCAGTTACAAGGTTTTTTTGATGTCCCTGTTGATAATTTGTTCGGCAGGCCTATATTAGCAGAATCTCTAAAAGAGATATGTGACAGCAAATTATTTGTTGTCGCGCCGGATGTTGGCAGCATTAAGCTAGCCCGAGCCTATGCCCGGCACTTGCAAACTGAAATGGCGATTATCGATAAGGTGCGTGTAAGCGCTACTGAAATCGATGCCGTGACTATTATTGGGGACGTAAAAGGAAAAGACATTCTTCTCGCTGACGACATGTGCACCACAGCTGGAACATTAGCGTCAGCAGCGAAAGCTTGCCATGAGAAGGGTGCTAAGAGAATCTTTGCTGCTGTAACCCACGGCCTTATGGTCGGGGATGCACTAGAGAAAATTGAGCAAAGCCCTATCGAAGCACTATTGATTAGCAATACCATTCCTGTTGCGGAGCGAGTGCGCCAATGCACCAAAATCCGTACTGTGTCTATTGCCACTCTCTTTGCGCAAGCTATTCACTGCATCATTTCGAAAGAATCAATCTCTTCCTTCTACGAAGATACGACCTAGAGTAAGCTTCGTTAATTTAATAAGATTCGCCAAGCACACTATCATCCGCCTTTTTGAGGATATAGCCAAAGAGTGCTTGCAACCATGGAGATTTGGAGGATTCATGAAATTAGAAGTTAGCAAAAGAAAAAGCCTAAAAAAAGGCGAAACCAAAAGAATGCGCCGCGAGGGCGATATTCCGGCTGTGCTTTATGTTAAAGGCAAAGCAACCGATGCGATTATGGTCAAAGGGGCTGAATTTGGCGGTTTGCTGCGCGCTATTCAACCTGGACGTCTTTCAACGACAGTATTTTCCCTCGCCGACGAGCATGGAAAAGAGCGCCGCGCTATTCTTAAAGAGATTCAATATGAACCTACGACTTATCGCGTTCAGCACCTGGACTTTGAAGAGCTATTCGATGACGCTCAAGTCAATGTCAAAGTGCCTGTCGAATGTATTGGAGCTGTAGATTGTGCTGGCGTGAAATTGGGCGGAATTTTAAGGCAAGTCATCAGACATATCCGCGTTAGATGCTTACCCAAGGACATTCCAAGCCTATTTCAAATCGATGTGAGAAATTTGGCGATTAATGAATCAAAGCGGTTGAAAGATCTTGAGATCCCTTCTACCGTACGGCCATTGGCAGACCTCAATGAAGTCGCTGTCATTGTAGCAAAGCGTTAAACAGGCACGGATAAGTGACTGCTGAGGCCTCTATCAAGCTTGTTTTTGCTGGACTAGGAAACCCTGGCAAAAGGTATGCCAAAACACGGCATAATTTAGGGTTCATGGTCATCGAGCAATTAGCAAGCGATTTAAGCTGGCCTTTAATAGAAGATAAACGCTTTAGGGCGAAAATAAGCAAGGCGCGCTTGAATGACGCGGAAGTGCATTTGCTGATGCCGCAAACCTATATGAATGAGAGCGGACAGTCAATCCGCCACTATCTCGATTACTACAAATTAGGAGCAGAGCACCTTGTGGTAGTCCTCGATGAGATAGCATTGGAATTTGGGCAGCTTCGCCTTCGATGCAGAGGATCAGCAGGCGGACATAATGGCCTCAAAAGCATTATTGCTCATTTAGGCACTCAAGAATTTGCGCGATTGCGCATGGGAATTGGCGGTCAACCTGAAGACAAAGGACAAAGCCAAGCTGATTATGTTTTGAGCGATTTCAACGTGCAGGAAGCTGGTCTGCTTGATGCGTTTGTCAAGCATGGAGCCTCTGTGCTGAAGTTGCTTACAATGGAGCCCATTGCGCTAGTAATGAACAAAGTCAATACTAAATTAACGTTGTAGACCTGCGATGTAGGTCAGGAGAATAAGTATGAGTCAACACAAACAAAACCTTTACGAAGGGATGTACGTCATCAGCGCGACATTGAGCGATGATGCCCGTAATAAAGCCTTGGACAAAATTCAAGGGGGGATTACACAGCGGGGCGGTGCGATCCTTAAGATTCACGATCAAGGTCGCCGTCGCTTGGCGTATGAGATTGAAGGACATAGGGAAGGACACTACTATGTACTCTATTTTAACTTGCCCAGCTCCGTCGTTGCTGAACTTTGGCAAGATTATCATCTGAATGAAGATCTCATCCGATTCATCACTTTGCGTACAGATAAAGTGATGGAAAAAATTGAATTCAAAGCTCTTGAGCAGCAACAGTAAGGAGATTAAGCGATGCAACCTAGAAGACCAAGACCTTCATCACCTGAAATGGGTGATTTCCGTAGTCGCAAACGTAAACGATGCCCTTTTACAGCCGCAGGGATTAAAGCGATCGACTATAAAGACACTAACACACTGACGCAGTTTATCACTGATAGGGGTAAAATTCTTCCACGCCGCATCACAGGCGTTTCTGCCCACCATCAGAAACTGCTCGTATCAGCTATTAAGCGCGCACGCCATATGGCTTTGCTGCCATTTGTCGCTGAAGCATAAGATTTATTGAGGAGAGAAAAATATTATGGCAACCAAATTGCTGTTAATCGAAGATGTTGAAGATCTTGGCCGCAGCGGCGATGTCGTGAGCGTTAAGCCAGGATATGCGCGTAACTTTTTGCTACCGCGGGGACATGCTGTTGTCGCTGACAAAAATGCCTTGCGCTTGCAAGTCCGTCTTCAAGAGGAAAGAAAGAAGAAAGCGATTGAAGATAAGAAAGATGCTGAAAAAATGGCTGAGAGCTTGGAAAGCTTCACTCTAACGACAATTGTTAAAGTCGACCACGAAGGCCATATGTATGGATCTGTTTCTTCGCATGATATCATCGACTTGTTAAAGGATCAGGCAAACCTAATTTTGGAAAAACGAGCGATTGCCCTCAAGCACCCAATTAAAGAAACAGGCGTTCATGAAGTTGCTGTTAAGCTCAAAGAAGGGGTGACATCCAAAGTCATTTTAAAGGTCCTTCCTGAAGGGGCCGAGCTATCGACAGAGACAGAGGCTTCTGTAGGGTAAGCATTTCTAGTCCCAGGGCGACTGCTATGGCATCGACCTGGGCTATTGTTGCATACATAAACACTTTAAGCATATTTAGAATCGTTTTTATAGTCCGAAGGACTAAAAGTGCAACAGCCCAGGGCATCGTCCTGGGTAGTCTATAGATTAAATATTGCAGCCTGAAAGGTCGCGTTTATGTATGTTTTAGCAGCCTTACAGGCTGCAATATTTCTCTCAATCATCATCCCAGAGCGATGCCCTGGGCTGTTGCACTTTTAGTCCTTCGGACTATAAAAGAGGTTCCTCATAAGTAGCTAGTAGAAAAGCCCAACATTCGTTCTTGAGAATTTAGAGATGCTTTCACTATCATCACCAGCTAAAATTAACTTGTTTTTGCGCATTCTAGGGCGACGTAACGATGGCTATCATGAGCTTGCTTCGTTATTCCAAACAATTGATCTTTGCGATACATTGCATTTTTGCCTAGCCGATGAAGATCATATCGTATGTACTGATCCTTCTCTTCCAGTAGATGGAACAAATTTAGTTTCTAAAGCTGCTAATCTATTTCGTAAAAAAACCGGCATCCAATCTGGCCTTCGAGTTGATTTGGAAAAGCGGATTCCTCAACAAGCAGGACTTGGTGGAGGCAGTAGCAATGCGGCAACGACATTGTACGCTTTTAACCGTCTCTGTGGCGAACCTATTAAGGAAGCCTTACTTGCCGAATGGAGCGCAGAAATTGGATCGGATATCCCTTTCTTTTTTTCGGGTGGAACAGCGTATTGTACAGGAAGGGGAGAACGCCTTCAATTTATAAAATCCTTGCAACCGACATCAGTATGCATTGTTAAACCTTCCCATGGCTTATCCACGCCACAAGTCTATGGAAAATTGAACCTGGGGGATTTACCTCCACGAGATCCAAAAGCTATCTTGGATCAATTTTTGCAAGGACACCCTCTCTATTTTAATGATTTGGAAGCTCCAGCTTTTTCTATTCTTCCTGAATTAAAGGAATTGAAATTTGAATTGTTGAAAAATGGATTTTCCACAGTTCTTATGAGCGGTTCTGGATCCAGTTTCTTCTGTTTAGGAGATGGACAGCTTCCTAATAGGGCTGGATTAGAATATCATTCCGCAGCCTTCATTAATCGAAATCCAGGTGAGTGGTTTTCCCAAGTGAATTGAGTGGGAAATCCCAATTCCTAGAATTTAGGTGTTGATGAATATTCATAACTCTCCCTAATTTTTTAGGGAGAGTTATATATTATAAGTGTAAATTTGGATAATGACAAGGTCTAATAGGCTGAGGTTTCACCGAAATAAGACTTTAGTTATTTCATTATTTCTCTATTAGTTTCTTCATCCTGAGAAAAAAATCTTTCCCAGAACGAAGGGGGTGGGGCGTCAGGCATCATTTGGATATTGAATGCAATTTTATTTGAATTGCGACCGTTTGTAATCACATAGACTGTTCCTTGCCTAACTAGCCTACCTGCTTGCATTGCTAAATCTTTTGCTCGTGTTAAAAAATCTGTCTGTGGTGCGGGTTTTCCAGGATGCACATGGGATGTGACAGCAATCTTTGTATTTGGAAGCTTGTTGGCCTCTTGATGGCTTCTGAGAGCTTTTATCAACCGTATGGGCAAATCCTTTGGAATATCTGCCTCGATCCGCTCACGCTCCTTTATTAAATTGAGGCGATTCTTCCCAGGATTTGATGGATAATCAACGATATTGTCATAAATGTCATTCTTTAATTGGATTGGGCAAACGATATCCGTGCCATGCTCAAGCAAGACAGCAGCTTTCCAAGCAGGGTCCAAAGAGTTTTTTATGCAAAACGTTACGTTGCCAGTAGTCTTGCAAAATCTTTCGACAGAAGTCTGACAGACGTTTTGCAAGGATATTTTCAATTGATTCAGCTCAGTATGAGTAAGATCGCTGAAATTTTGAGGCATTTTTGGTCCTTCATATGTTTTATACATTGTATGGACTCCCCATGAAGCTGCTAAGATTCCTGTAAGGATAATTCCAACCTTCAATAGGGTATTCTGGTGAGGAGAACCTGCAGATTCTTCTTGGTTTTCGTGTTTAGAAATGAATGCTTCTTTATTCAAAGGGGGCATATAAGGAGGGGTCTGGATAGAGGACATTGTTATATCAAATCCTTTATTTAATTGTTAGTAAAATTAATTTAAAAGTGATATATCAAAATGATATACTTTTTGTAAAGGATCCAATATGGAAAGACAGGTGACCGGACATTAAAAGCAATTTTTGATTAAGTGATCTCTGTAGGTGAACGACGTAGCAGCTCTCATCTGCTTAGCCGGTTTCCCACACTTGAGCGTTGTATCCTTTGCTAATATTGC
>Ga0153954_1000415_pt1 | contig 34688 bp, 34 predicted proteins | sample TSFL038MetaG_FD_102277 | JGI IMG/M metagenome (GOLD analysis project Ga0153954, IMG submission 102277) | Attine ant fungus gardens microbial communities from Florida, USA - TSFL038 MetaG | ecosystem: Host-associated > Fungi > Mycelium > Unclassified | place: USA: Florida, Wekiwa Springs State...
CCGACGAAATCGTGCCCGGTGGCGACCAGGAAATTGCCGAGCTGCTCGGAGCCGCTGATGATGAACTCGCCATCGGACGTCCGCGGCCGCACGCCGGCCCAGCTCCGCAACACCGAGAGCTTGGCAAGCGCCGGAACGAGATCAACGCAGCGGCGTGCGATGTCGCGTGCGTTCTCCTCGCGCGCGGTGGTGTCGAAACCGGAATATTCGCTGGTGCCGCCGCAGATGATCTGCCCATGCGGCGTCGGGCGGATATTGGTGCCGCCGGTCTGTTGCGGCCCCGGCTTGTGCAGCGACGCGATGCCGTGACGCACGAAGCCGGGCGGCGCGCTGAGCAGCATGACCTGCCCCTTGCGCGGCACCACGGGCACGTCGACGCCTGCGAAATTTCCGATCTCGGCGCACCACGCACCGGCGGCATTCACCACCCATTGCGCCCGGTATTGCTTGCCGCCCGCGCGCAACCCCACGGCGCGGCCTCCGGCCACATCGATGCCAGTGACGGGCGTATGGGTGAAGATCGAGGCGCCAAGCCGCTTCGCCGAGCGCGCCAGGGCATAGGTCAGCTTGATCGGCATGGCATTGCCGCCGATCGGACTCCAGGCCGCACCGATCACGCGCGGCGAGAGATTGGGCTCGACGTCGCGGATCTCGGCCTGATCCAGGAGGCGGATTTCGATGCCACGCTTCTGCAGCCGCTCGACGAATTCGTGCATGTAGCCGAGATCGTCCTCCGAATTGGCGACGACGATGCGGCCAGAGGTGTCGAGCTCGATGTCTTCTCCGGTCTCCTGCGCAAAGTCGATGAAGCGCTGGTCGTTCTTCAAGCCGCTTTCGAGCGGCAGCAGATGCGACCACACCCAGATCGAACGCAGCCCGAGCGAGGCGCCGGACGCTCCCGACGCGAGAGGCCCCTTCTCGAACAGGCCGACGGACAAGCCGGCCTTGGCGGCGTGATAGGCGACGGATGTGCCGATCACACCACCGCCGATCACGGCGACATCGAATCCGGAAACTTCGGTCATTCGGCGGCCTCCGCGTCCAGTAAGGCGGCAAGCGGAATAGGCTTGACCGGCGGCCGTTGGCTGAACGGCTTGATGGTGTCGGGCGCCTGGCCGGTGAGCCCGCCCAACACCTCGACCAGGGTCGGCCCGCAAATGCGCGACTGGCACATGCCCATGCCGGCGCGCAGGCGCGGCTTCAATTCCATCAGGGAGATAGCGCCTTCCTTCACTGCCTGACGGCAGTCGCCGAGCGACACTTCTTCGCAGCGGCAGATCAACGTATCATCCGTCATGCGTTCGAACAGCCCGGGCCTTGGCGTGGAGAGTCCATCGAGGACTGCGCGGAACCTGCCGAGGTGGCGCAGGCGTTGCAGGGATTGGGCCGCTCGTTCATTGAACGTCGCTTCGCTGATCTTTCCAAGCCGCATCGCGGCGCGCAGGCCGGCGACGTTGCCCTCTTCCATCGCAACCAGCGAACCGCCGATGCCGGAACCATCGCCGGCGACAAAGACGTTGGGAATGCTGCTTTCCCGATAGGGGTCATGCTCGGGAATCCAGCCGCCGAGCCGCGCATCGTAGCGGTGCGCGCAGCCGATCAGCCGCGACAGCTCGGTCGAAGGGACGATGCCGTAACCAAGGCAGATGGTATCGACCGCAAGCTCGCGCTCGGTGCCCTTGATCAGGCGCCAGTCGCGGTCGACCTTGCCGATCACCGCCGAAGTGACCTGATCGGCGCCGCGCGCCTCGATCAGCGTCCAGCCGCGCATCAAGGGAATCCCGCGGCGCATCAGTTTTGTCACATAGCCGATGCCGTCGGACAGCAGCGACCATGGCCCGAGCAACATGGGCATCAATTCCGTCAGCCGCGGATTGGCGAGCTCCAGCACCGCAACCACGGTGGCACCCGCTTCCGCAAGTTGATTGGCGAGCACGAGATTGAGCGGGCCGGTGCCGGTCAGAAGCACGCGGCGGCCGGCCAGCACGCGCTGGCTCTTCAGCAAGGTCTGAACACCGCCCGAGGTGAAGACGCCGGGCAGCGTCCATCCCGGCAAGGGAACGGGCCTGTCATAGGCGCCGGTCGCAATCACGGTGGCGCCGCTTTCGACTTCCCATGACTGATCGCCGCTGCAGCAGGCGAGATGTCCGGCGCCGACGTTCCACACCACAGTGTTGTTTTCGATTTTGATCTCCGCGGCAGCCACCGCGTCGAGCAGCTTGCGCCCGCGCTCGAAATCCCGTCCGAGCTTCGCACGGTCCTCGATGCGGAAAGGCCTTGGCGGCTGCCGGAAAATCTGGCCGCCCGGCTGGTCGTTCTCGTCGATGACCAGCACGTCCAGGCCGGCGGCCTTGGCTGCGAGCGCGGCGGAGAGTCCGGCCGGACCCGCGCCGACAATAGCGAGATCAACCCGTTCACGTCTCATGGCGCCGGATCTCCGAGGCCATGCTGGGTCTTCACCACCATGCCCGCGCGAACCTGGGTCATGCAGGCGCGCGTGTTGATAATGCCGTCGATGATCATCCGGCATTCCTGGCACACGCCGATGCCGCAATAGAGCGAGCGCGGCTCGCTGCGCTTGGCCGAATAACGGAAAGTGCGCCGTCCCGCCCCGATCATCGCGGCGGCAACCGACTCGCCTTCGAACGCAACCATACGCTCGCCATCGACGGTGATGCTGATCTGGGCGCCACGGCGGATGCCGGCATCGACGCGCGCCGATGTCGCCGTCACGACCGGTCCACCATGACACGGCCGCGCGCAATGATCTGGCGCAGCCTGTCCTTGGTCTGCAGGATCGAGATATCGGAAAGCGGATCACCATCGACCAGCAGCACGTCCGCCGACAGACCCGGCGCGATGCGGCCGGTCTCATGGTCGAGGCCGATCGCGGCCGCCGCATCGCTGGTCGCGGCCACCAGCATCTGCTCCGGCGTGTAACCAAGCCCGACCAGCAGCGCGAGCTCGGTGGCGTTCTCGCCATGCGGCGCCTGGCGGCCCGCGGAATCGGTGCCATAAGCCGTGCGGGCGCCGGCCTTGATCGCCATGCGCACGGTTTCCTTGGCCGCCTCATAGGCGGGTCCGCACTTCTCCTGCCAGTGCGCCGGCAGGTTGAGCGCCTTGCCGCGCGTCACCACGCCATGGAAGAACGACAGCGTCGGAATCAAGATCGCCCTGCTCTTCAGCAGCATCTGCAACGCGTCATGGTCCATGAAGGTGCCATGCTCGAGCGTGTCAATGTCGGCGCCGAGCGCGCGCTTGATGCCGGCAGTGCCCTGCGCGTGGCAGGCAACGTGGCGCTTGAGATTATGCGCCTCGTCGCAGATCGCGGCGATCTCGGTCTCGGTGTAGGTGACCCAGTCGGAATCGTCGCCCTCGGAGACGATGCCGCCGGTCGTTGCGATCTTGATGAAGTCGACGCCGGACCGCACATGACGCCGCACCGCCTGACGGACCGCAGCCTCACCATCGGCCGTGTCCTCCGGCACGCGCGGGAACACCAGCGGCCGCAGCATGTCGAAATGACCGCCGGTCATGTCGACGTATCCGCCGGTCAGGATGCGCGGCCCGTCGATCAGCCCGCGCTCGATCGCATGCCGCAGCGCGACCGACGCATACGAGCCCATGTTGCGGATCGTGGTGAAGCCCGCTTCCAGCGTGAGCCTGGCATTGTGGGCCGCATAGAACGCCATCAGCGTTTCCGGCGTGCGCACGACATAACCGGTGCGGTCAGGCACGGCTGGGCTTTCGAGATGCACATGCGTATCGATGAGGCCAGGCATCACGAAGTGATCGCCGGCCTTGATGCGACGCGCATTCGCCGCAGCGGAGCCTGATCCGACCCAGCCTATCTTTCCGCCTTCGAGATAAATGTCGACCCGGCCGGGAAGCAGTTTGGTGCCGTCGAAACAGCGGGCGCCTTCGATCAGGATCGGCGTATTCGGTTGAGTCACTTGTATTCCCCAAGTTTGCTAACGGCAGCTTCGATGTATTTGGTGTCGACCACCTTGTGGATGTCGACGGGCTCTTTCATGCGGCCCTCTGCCACGAACCACTTCATGTCCTCGCTCATTCCATCGATATTGAGCGTTCCGTTCGGATTGAGGCCGGGCAGCGCCATCTTGTCGTACAGCTCGGCGTTCTTCACCGTCGTGTTCTTGGTCAGGATGCCGATCAGTTCGCTGCGCGAGGCCTTGCCCGAGAGCGCGTCGTTGTAGAAGCGGACGCCCTTGAGATAGGCCACCATGAAGCGCGTCGCGACGTCCGGACGCTTTGTGATCCCCGGCCCGTAGATCAGCGCGGCATATTGCTGGGACGGGTAGATCTCGTCGGCGCGCTTCCACACCACGGCAAAGCCCTTGTCGACCGCAACGGTCACAAGCGGCTCGATCAGGGTCGCAACATCGATGGCGCCGCTGCCGAGACCTGCCACGATGTCAGGGAACGACATCGCGACGATCTTGACCTCGCTCTCCTTGACGCCCGCGGGCGCCAGCAGGTGATGGATCGTGACTTCATTGCTGGCGCCGGCGAAATAGCCGGTGGCGGCGAGCGTGTGGCCGCGCACGTCCGCCGGCGTCTTGATCTGGTCGGCGAGCGCTTTGCGCACCATGAACGCGAAATAGCCGTGGCCGGGGAGCGTGCTCCCTTTGTCGGCAACGATCTGGATCGGCACGCCCTGCCGCACCGCGTTGTAGATGCTCGCCGCCGGCGAACCGCCCGATACGTCGATATCACCGCTCGCCAGCGCCGTGGTCACGGTCGACGACGAGTCGATGTTCTGGACCACGACCTTGAGGCCCTGCTCGGCAAAATAACCCTTGTCCACCGCGATATAGATCCCGGCATCCGAGATCGACTGGAACACGCCGACCTTGACGGTGTCGTCGGCCCTGGTGGCGGCGATCGGACCAAAGGCCATGGCGACCGACGCCAGTGAAACAAGGAAGCGAAGACTTCTAGACTGCATTGTCACCCCTCCGGCGGCTCGTGCTTGTCTCCGACGGCTCGCAACTTGACAGTTGGATGATGGAGGCAGAAGTGTTGTCTTGTCAACGCTTCTGTGATTTAGGGATTTGCGCCCTTCGTCGCAGTTCCGAGCGCGACCGAGGCACCCCCGCTTGTATGCCAGTCCGGCGCGGCGGGAGATTTTGCGGGCAGACGATGTACGAAGCAATCTGCAACGGGAGATTTGCAATTTGAGCTTCACGTCGGACAAGTGGGTCAACCTGAAGCCGATGGGCACGAACCTCGAAGTCGAGGATTTTTTAAGCATGCGCTTTGCCAATATCAGCGCATTGCTTCATCGCAACGTCACCAAACACTATCTGGCGAGGCACGATATCGGCCTTCCTGAATGGCGCGTGATCACGATGCTCGTGCGCTACGGGTCGGTGACGACGCGCGAGCTGCGCAACGCCTCGGGCATGGACAAGGGCCAGATGAGTCGCGCGGTGAGCGAGCTGGAACAGCGCGGGCTGCTGGTGCGGGACGCGGACGCGACCCACGAGCTGCGGCAGGTGTTGCGCATTTCGGAAGCAGGGACCGCGCTATACCGGCGCATCATGCCTGATGCGCGGCGACGTCAGGCCTCCCTGCTCGCCGAACTGACGCTCGGGGAACGCAGGGCGCTCGACTCCGCGCTCAGAAAATTGAAGGCCGTGGCTGAAGCAGAGCCAGGCGAAAGTGTGGAGCGTGCGCGCCGTCCACGAAAAACCGGGAGCAAAAGCAAATGACCGATCTGAACGACATAATCCAGCGCCTGGACGTCGGCCCGCGCATGAGCATGGGCGTCCGTCACAAGGACACCGTCTATTTCGCCGTCACGCCGCTCGCCCCCTACGACGGCAATCTCAGCGCCGCCGAACAATGCAAGCAGCTGTTGCAGAAGGCGCAGGCGCGCCTCGAAGCGCTCGGAAGCAACCGTTCGAAATTGCTGTTCACGGCCATCATCCTCGCCGACATGCGCGACTTCGACGAGGTCAACACCGTCTGGGACGGCTGGATCGATCCTGCCGCTCCGCCCGCGCGCGCCTGCTTCCAAGCCGGCCTGACCCAGCCTTCCCTCAAACTCGAAATGATCATGATCGCGGCAACCAACTAGCCTTGCAGCCTCATAAGCGGCTCTATCCCCTCATCCTGAGGAGCGGCCGTTTGGCCGCGTCTCGAAGGATGCGGCCCCAATACGGGCCTCATGGTTCGAGACGGCGCTGACGCGCCTCCTCACCATGAGGGGCTAATGATGCAGCAAGCCGAACGAACGTCCTGCCACTCAATGTGCGTGATGCGCGTGCGCGTCTTCCACGATTTGCAGCGCGTCGTCACCGATCGACAGCGCCCGGCCCAGCGATCTCACAAGGATCCGCGGCTCGATGTCGTAGAGAATGAGGACGATCCGCGACGAGCGATCCTCATCGGGCCACGCTTCCAGTTCGACCGCGGGATGGAACACGCGCTGAACCCCATGGACAACGACGGGCTTTGGCCGGTCCTTGACGTTGAGGATCGCCTTGATCCTCAACAAGTCGTTCCCGTAAGCTTCGATCGCTTCGTCCAGCCACTGGCTGAAGACCGGCAGCGAAACCGGCTCGGTCAGGCGAAGCGCAACCGTCGATACGCGGTCATGATGTGAACGGCCATGGTGGTGGTGATGTCCACCCTGCGCATGCGGCTGCTTGTGCCAGCCGATCAAATCGCTGACCGTTGCATTCGATTGGTCCGGAAACAGCATGCCGGCATCGACCTGGCCGTTTCGCACGGAAGCCAGCGTCGCGCGCGGATTGATCGCTGCGAGCCGATCGAGCAACTCGGTGACGCTCTCCGGCCCGGCAAGATCGGTCTTGCTGACGAGGATAGAGCTCGCCAAGGCCGCCTGGCGGATCGCCACCTCGTGCTTGTCCAGCGTGTCGGAGCCGCTGACGGCATCGATCAGCGTAACCACGCGATCCAGATGGACGCCGAGCCGAATGGCGCGCAGGTCGAACAGCTCATGGATGACAGGCCCCGGATCGGCCAATCCGGTGGTCTCGACCAGGATGCGCCGGAACGAGGGCACCGTTCCCTTTCGCCGCTGCCGAAGCAGGTTCTCGATGGTCTCGACCAGGCTGCCGTCGAGCGAGCAGCAGATACAGCCGCTCTCGAGCAGAACGACTTCCTGCCCCGCGGCTTCCATCAGCTGATGGTCGAGGCCGACCTCGCCAAATTCATTGACGATGACCGCGGCATCCTTCATCGCCGGAGACCGCAGGAGATGCCGCATCAAGGTGGTCTTGCCGCTGCCGAGGAAGCCGGTGATCAGGGATACGTCTATCGGCTCGGAAGACGGCGGGTTCGTCATATCGCGGTCAGGTTTCCAACAGGCTTGGGTGAAACAGCTCAGCCATCGCGAGCGGCCGATTGCTCAGGCCCTGGTCGAAGGCGTAGCGCGTCAAGCTCGCCAGCGCGGCTGCGTTCCTGCTCACTCCATAGGGCCAGAAGTCTGTTCCCGCAAGCGCGATAGTGCGCGCGACATCGTCGTTGAGCCAGGGCAGCGAGACCTTGGGCGAGCTTTGCGACATCAAATCGCGCATGGCGAGGTCCTTCGCCTTGGCAAAGGCGTCGTACACTTTCCTTGCCAGCGAGGGATCTTCTTCAACCAGCGGACGCCTGATGCCGATCAGATGCATGATCGGAAAGATTCCGGTCTTCTGAAAATAGGCGCGTTCCGCCGCGGCCGGATCGGGGAACAAGCGCCTGAACGGAGAAGCCGCCGTGTGATCGAAACCGCGCGGTGGATTGTAGTGAACGAGCGCGTCGATGCCGCCGGACAGCAGTTCGCCCGTCAGCGTCTTTCCGGAGGGCAGCGCCTTGAGGTCCGCAGGCTTCTCCAGCTTCGGCACCGGGATCGTCGTCCGCTCGGGATCATCGACGTCGCCGATGCACCAGCTGATCTCCTCCGAAGCCACACCATACTCATCCGCGAGCAGGCCCCGCACCACCAGCGCAGCCGTATTGAGATAGCTCCGTACGCCGACGACCTTGCCGCGCAGATCCTGCGGCTTGTCGATCCCGCCGTTCGCGCGCACATAGATTGCGGCATGGCGGAATGCGCGCGACGGAAAGATCGGAAGCCCGACATAGGGACAGGTTCCGCGCCCGGCATGCAGCAGGAAGGTGCTCGTCGATAATTCGCTGATGTCGAACTCCGCGCCTTCGAAGGCGCGCCGGAACATTTCCTCCGGCGGCATCATCAGGAATTTCGGCTTGTATCCCTCGATGCCGACCGTTCCATCGAGCAGGCGGCGCGTGCGGTCGAAATCGCCGCATGCGAGCGTTATTGCCTTCGTCATCACGTCAACCGATCCGCTTTTCCCGCTAGTGAATCATCGGGCATTCGCCCTGCTCGATCGGACGGAAGGCTTCTTCCGCGGGAATCGTCCGCACCAGCTTGTAGTAGTCATAGCGGCCCTTCGACTCCTCGGGCTTCTTCACCTCGAACACGAACATGGTGTGGATCGCGCGCCCATCCTTCCTGACCTTGACCGGGCCGAACAAGGGATCATTGATCTCGCCCGACTCCATCTGCGCGACCACCTTGTTGCCTTCGATGGTCTGCGCCGCCTGCACCGCGCGCAAATAGGCGAGCGTCGCCGAATAGGTCGCGGCGTGGTTGATGGTCGGCATGCGGCCGTCCATCCGCTCCGCGAACCGCTTGCTCCAGGCGCGTGTGCTGTCATTCAGATCCCAGTAGAACGCCTCGCTCAAGAGCAGCCCCTGCGCGGCCTTGAGCCCGAGGGAGTCGATGTCGACGATCTGCATGAACAGCGCCGCCAGCTTCTTGTCACCACCGAGAATGTTGAACTCGGCAATCTGCTTGATGGCGTTGATGGCGTCCGCGCCGGTGTCGCCGAGCGCAATCACGTCGGCGCCGGAAGCCTGCGCCTGCAGCAGATAGGAGCTGAAGTCGCTCGTGCCCAGGGGATGCGTGACCGAGCCCAGGACCTTGCCGCCCTGCTTCTGGACCGCCTCGGTGGTGTCACGCTGCAGCGCCTTGCCGAGTGCATAATCGAAGCTGACGAAGAACCATGACTTGCCGCCGCGTTCCGTGATCGCGCGGCCCATGGCATTGCCCAGCGCCCAGGTGTCGAGCGCCCACTGCACCGTGGTCGGCTCGCAGAATTTTCCGGTGAGGTCGGAGGTCGCCGAACCCGACGCCAGCATGGTCCGGTTCTTCTCCTTCATCACCGTGTTGACCGCGAGCGCCACGCCGGAATTCGGCAGATCGACGATCGCGGCGACATTCTCCTGATCGACCCAGCGCCGCGCGATCGCGGAGCCGACATCGGGCTTGTTCTGATGATCGGCAAAAATGATCTCGGCCTTGAGCCCCTTCGATTCCTTGGCGAAATCTTCGGCGGCCATCTGCGCCGCGATGAACGAACCCTTGCCGGCCTGATCGGAGAACGGCCCCGAGAAATCGCTGAGCACGCCGATCTTGACGCTGTTGCCGGGAACCTGCGCCCGAGCAGCACCGGTTGTGAGAGCCATGGCCACGACAGACGCCGCCATTATAAGGTGTCGCATTGCATTCCCTTTCTTGTCCGCCCGGCCGCGCAAATTTCTAAATCTTGCGATTTTTATGTTGCTCGCGACATTGTATGATCCGGTCATTCGTGTCAAACGTTTGGAAACAGGCGGTTGCTTGCATTCGCAGCCTGCCGATCACGTGACCATCGAGAGGCGTCGGCGACCGATGTTCTGCCTGTGCTGCCGACCGCCCGGCGGCTTCTTCGCCGAAGGCGTCGCCGAACCGGTTCTCGACTTTGCCAGGGCTGTGAGGCGCCGCGCGGCCTATGAGCGCCGGATGCAATATTCACGCGCGCCGGCCGCTCATCCCAGCCAATCCGAATTCATCGTCCGCAAGACAAACGCGATCACCATGGATCCGCAGATCGGCAGCCTGGCTGGCGCCGACATCCATGTCCGTGACGGCGTCATCGTCAACGTCGGACGCGATCTTGCGACATCCGCGATCGAGATCGACGGCACCGACATGACCGCCCTGCCCGGTCTGGTCGCCGACCATCGCCATCCCATCGGCGAGATGATGCAATCTGCCGATCGGCATGGTGCGCGCTTTCATGCCGCGGCGCCCGAGGATATCTACCGCGCGCTGCGACTGGCGCTGCTTGACCTGGTCTCCGCCGGCTTCACCTGCGCGCATGTCTGCGGCGCGGATATCGGAGCCGATCACGCCGAGACCGCGACCCTGGCGCAAATCGATTCCGGTGTGCGCGGCCGCTTCAGCTATCCCCTGGATGCGCAAGCGGCGCGGGACTCGAAGCGAGCCGTCCGCGAACACTACGAAACCTGGTTTGCCGAGCCTGTCGAACATCTGCTCGATCTCGGCATCACCGGAGACGACAGCGACTTGGAGCAATTGCTGGCGCCGCATCGGCTGCCGCTGGCGTCGACGCACGATTCCGATCCCGATATGGACGGCGATATCGCCGACCGCACCCTCGGCTCGGCGCGCCGGCTCGCGTTCGATCAATGGATCGGATCACTGACGCCCGGCAAGCGCGCCGACCTGATTCTCATTCGCGGCGCCGCGCTGTCACCCGGCGAGAGCGTCCATATTGCCGCCGACGACGTCGAGATGGTCTGCATCGACGGCCGCATCAAGAAGCGCAACGGCGTGCTCATTGAGCCGAATGAAGGCCTGATCCGCCGCGAAGGCCGCGAGGCGATCGCGCGACTTGACGTCCAGTAATTTTGGCGCCCTGTAATTTGGCGTCCTGCAATAACGGAGTTGATGTTCGAATGGTCAGTGTCGGCGAAGCCACCATCCTGCAAATCGAAGAGAGCGTGCAGCCGAGCTTCATTCCCAAGCAATTGCTGCCGGATTGCAATGAGGACGCGCTCGCGAAACACATGCACTGGATGAGTCCGGTTCACTATGATCCGGACGCCGGCAAATTTTGCACCTCGGTGCGCTCCTATCTGCTCAAGACCGGCCGGCACACGATCCTGATCGATTGCTGCGGCGGCAACCACAAGAACCGTCCCTATTTTCCCCGCTTCCATCAGCGTGAGCACGACTGGCTCGATCGCCTCGCCGCGGCGGGCGTCAGGCCCGAGCAGGTCGACTACGTCATGTGCACGCATCTGCACGCCGACCATGTCGGCTGGAACACGGTGCTTCGCGACGGCCGATGGCAGCCCACCTTTCCGAACGCGAAATACATCGCCCATCGCGCCGAGTTCGACCGCTGGAATCCGAAGCACGCGTCCTACCGCTTCTCGCCGCACAATGAATTCACCTGGGAGGATTCCATCCTGCCGGTGATCGAGGCCGGCCAGTCCGTCGCGGTGGATGATGGGTACGAGCTGGACGAGATGCTGACGGTCGAGCCCGCGCCCGGCCATACGCTGGCGCATGTCGCGATCCGGCTGCGGTCAAGGGACAGGCAGGCGCTCTTTTCCGGCGACGTCATGCATGTCCCGCTGCAGGTGCATTATCCGCATTGGGGCACGAGCCTCGACGACGATCCCGCGCTCGGCGTCCGCTCGCGGCTGGCGCTGCTCGAAGCCGCCGCCGAGAGCCGCACGCTGCTGCTGCCGACGCATTTCATCCCCGGCAATGGCTGTTTCATCCGACACACCCGCGAAGGCTTTGCATTCGAATGGAATCCGGATCAGACATAGCAGGCCGCGCCGAAGGCTCTATCCGCACGCGGCGCCTGCTGCAGCGGGCCAACTCGTCGGCAATCTCTTTCGATGCGACCTTGCGCTACGCGGATGGACTGATCCGCGATGTCAGCCTCGATTCCAATGAACGCTCGCCCTTTCCGGATACGCTGATCGTCCCGGCGCTGGCCAATGCCCACGACCACGGCCGCGGACTGAAGGCCTCGGCCTATGGCGCCTTCGACACCGCGGTCGAAGCCTGGGTGCCCGCCACCTACACGCTGCCGCGCCTCGATCCCTATGTCGTTGCCGCACTTGCGTTCGCGCGAATGGCGCGCGCCGGCATCACCTCGATCGTGCATTGCCATCTGTCGGCGGATCAGCCGAGCCTGATTGCCGCAGCAGAGCAGGTCTCGCGCGCCGCGCGCGACATCGGCGTGCGCGTCGCCTTTGTCGTTCCCTTGCGCGATCGCCACCGGCTCGGCTATGGCGCCGACGAGGCGATCCTCGCCCATATGGAGACGCGCGACATCGATGCGATCACCTCGCGCTGGCTGAAGCCGATTCCTTCGATATCGACCCAGCTCGATACGGTGGAAACGATCGCGAGCCGTTGCGAAGCCCCCGGCTTCACCGTGCAATACGGGCCGGTCGGCATGGAGTGGTGCAGTGATGCGTTGCTGACCGAAGTCGCAAGCGCCGCGAAAGCCTCCGACCGGCGCGTACACATGCATCTGCTGGAAAGCCGCACCCAGCGCAGCTGGACCGATCGAGAATACAGTGAAGGCCCGGTCGCGCGCCTGGCAAAACTCGGACTGCTCTCGCCTCAACTCACCGTCGCGCATGGCGCCTGGCTGCGCGCGGAAGAAAGCAGGATGCTCGCCGGCCACGGCGTCACGGTGTCCGTCAACACCAGCTCGAACCTGCGACTCAAGTCCGGCATCGCGCAGCTGCAGGCGATGAAGGAAGCGGGACTCTCCTTTGCGATCGGACTGGACTCGCTGGCGCTCGACGATGACGACGACATTCTTCGTGAGCTTCGCCTGGCGTATCTGCTGCACGGCGGCTTTGGCTTCGACACGCATCTCACGCGCGAAGACATCTTTCATGCCGGCAGCGCGACCGGCGCTTGTGCGGTTTGCGGCGATCGGCGCTTCGGGCAACTCGCCGCGGGCACTCCGGCCGATTTCATCGTGCTGAACTACAGGACGCTTGCGTCCGACATTCTGCAAGAGCTCGATGACCCCTTCCGGACCTTCTTCACGCGGGCACGAACCGAACATATCGCGGCGGTTTTTGCCGCGGGCCGAGAGATCGTCCGCGCCGGCAAGGTGCTCGGCATCGACGAGGATCTGCTCCTGCGCGAGCTTTCCCGGCAGTTGGAGAAGGCCGCTCCCGAGATCGTGGCGCTTCAACCCCTGCTCGCGCGCTTCCAGCAGGGACTTGCGCGATTCTACGCGGCAAGCGACCATTCGACACAGAATTGATCCGACGGCCTGAGCGATGATCGAAATGCGCGGCAGATTCTGCCCCCGAAAGATGCAACAATAAATTTGTCTAATTTGACAGTCTGAATTTGGTCTATATAAAACCCCGCAATATTTATGACGAAGTCTTTGGTCGCGCGGGAAGCTGCAAAAAGGGCGCTATGGGGGTGCAAGCCGCCGATACCATCCTGACCGGGAATGTGCTGGTGCTCGACCGCGCCGGCAACGTCGCCGAGGCCGTCGCCATCCGTGGCGGCCGTATCCTGTTGGCCGGCGCCCGCGACAAGGTCATGGAGTTGCGCGGGCCGGGCACCGCGCTGCATGACTTCGGCGCGAGCACCCTGATCCCCGGCTTCAACGACACCCACGCTCATTCCGACAGCCTCGGGCTGAAAACGATCCGCCCCGCGCTCGAGGGCGCGAAGTCGATCGCCGATATCCTCGCCCGCATCCGCAAGCTGGTCGCCGGGACGAAGCCCGGCGAATGGATCGTCACCATGCCGATCGGCGAGCCGCCCTTTTATTGGGAAGCGGACAAGTCGCTCGCCGAGGGACGCCTGCCCAACCGCCACGATCTCGACAGCGTTGCCCCGGACAACCCCGTCTATATTTCCAGCCCGAGCGGCTTCTGGGGCGAACCGCCCTGCTTCATGATCCTCAACAGCCTCGCGCTGAAGCTCAACGGCATCGATCGCGCGACCAGGCCGCGCGTCGACGGCGTCGAGATCGTCCATGACGATGCGGGCGAGCCGACCGGGCTGATCATCGAACGCAACTACACGCGGATGGCCGAGCCCGATCTGTTGCCTGCTGTGCCGCGCTTCACGATGGACGACCGCATCGAAGGCCTGCGGCGTTCGCTGTCGATGTATCACGACAAGGGCACGACCAGCGTCTATGAAGGCCATGGCTGTGCGACTGACGTCGTCTCGGGCTTCCGTCAGCTCTGGCAAAGCGGCGAGCTGACGCTGCGCAGTTCGCTGGTGATGAGCCCGGCCTGGCTCGGCACATCGGAAGCCGAATATGCCATGCGGCACTGGCTGTCATTCGCGCGCGGCCACGGCTTCGGCGACGATATGCTGAAGATCTCCGGCGTCTTCGTCGGCTATGGCGGCAATCTGCAGTTCAACGACCTCCTGCGCAAGGATATGGGCGACCTCGGCTGGGGCGGCGGGCTGCCGAGCGTCAACTCGCCGTCGGATTTCGAAGAGCTGTGCATGCTGGCCGGCAAGTACAATCTTCGCCTTCACACGCTCGCCTCCGACAAACTGCACGAAGTGGTACCGATCCTGGAGCGCGTCGCCAGGCATTATCCGATCGGCGAACGGCGCTGGGTGGTCGAACATATCAGCAAGGCGAGCGAGCGCGATCTCAAGGCGATCAAGGCGATGGGCGTCGCCGTCACGCTGATCCCCGCGCATTATCTCTGGAAGGTTGGCCACAGCTTTGCCGGCCTCGACGACGGGCAACTCGACCTCCTGTCGCCCGCGCGCAGGCTGATGGAGCTTGGCGTGCCGGTTTCGGCCGCGACCGATGCCGTGCCCAATGATCCCCTGTTCTGCATGTGGGTGATGCTGGCCCGCAAGGACCGCCGCTCCGGAAAGGTGATGGGCGCCAACGGTGTGCTCTCGAACGAGGCGGCGCTGCGCCTGCTCACCGTGAACGGCGCCTGGCTCACCTTCGAGGAAGATCGCAAGGGGCCGCTGCTGCCGGGCTATTTCGCCGACATTGCGGTGCTGTCTGGCAATCCGCTGACGGCGAGCGCCGAGGGCCTGCTCGACATCAGATGTCAGGCCACCATGGTCGGTGGCCGCTGGGTGCACGGAATGACGTCTTAATTCACTCTAGGCTGTTCGAATTCGGAGGATGGGATGACAGGATTGAAGACCGCTGCTTGGGCCATCGCCGCACTGGGATTGCTGGGCACCGTTTCCAACGCCAGCGCCGAGGACAAGATCCTGAAGATCGGCGCGCCGTTGCCGCTGACCGGAGCGCTCTCTCCGGAAGGCCTGCGCATGAAGTCCGGCTACGATCTCTGGGCCAAGACCCAGAATGCGGCCGGCGGCGTCAAGGCGGGCGCCGATACCTACAAGGTCGAAATCAGTTATTCCGACTATCAATCGAACACGCCGCGCGCCGTGCAATCGGCCGAGCTGATGATCACCGAAGGCAAGGTCGACGCGATCTTCGCCCCGTTCGGTTCCGGCGCGACCAAGGCGGTCAGCGCCATCACCGAGAAATACGGCGTGCCGATGATCGCCGCGCAGGCGGCATCCGCCCAGGTCTATGACCAAGGCTTCAAATACCTGTTCGGCATGTATACGCCGAACGACACGGTGACGCGCCCGCTGATCGATCTCCTGATCGCCAAGAACCCGAGCGTGAAGCGGGTCGCGGTGCTTTCGCGGAACGACCTGTTTCCGCTCGCAATCGCCGAAGAACTCATCAAATACGCCAAGGAAAAAGGGTTCGAGATCGTCTCCGACCAGAAATTCCCGATCGGCACCGTCGATTTCTCCTCGGCGCTGACGCAGATCCGCTCCAGCAATCCCGATCTGATCTATGTCACCGGCTACACCAACGACAACATCCTGATCCGCAAGCAGATGGAAGAACAGGGCGTCACCGCGCAACTGGTTGCCATGTTGATCGGCCCCACCACGCCCGAGTTCATCGCAGGCACCGGCAAGCTCGCCGAGAATGTGGTGACGGCATCCTGGTGGGACGTCGCCGCCAAGTTCAAGGGCGAAGACGTGTTCGGATCGGCGGAGAATTTCGAGCAGCTGTTCCGCAAGACCTACAACAACACCTATCCCGACTATTCGGTAGCCTCCGCCGCGGCCTGCGGCGCGGTGCTCGCGCTCGCGATCAACAGGGCCGGCACCGTCGACAAAGCCAAGGTTCGCGACCAGCTCGCGACGATGGACGTCCCGACCTTCTTCGGCCGCGTCAAGTTCGGCCCGACCGGGCAGATCAACTCCCTGAAGCCGCCGACCATGCAAATCCAGGACGGCAAGCCGACGGTGGTCGATCCGTCGGAGATCGCCCAGGCCCCGATCCGCTTCAACAAGAAGTAGCAGACGGACCAGCCTTGTTTTCAATCGTGCGAGATCGGCCGTTGTGGCAAGCTCGCCCAACGGAACGACACGGACATAACCGCCGATGATCTTCTTCCAATACCTCGCCAACGGGCTGATCCTCGGCGGCCTCTATGCCTGCATTGCCGCCGGCTTCTCGCTGGTGTGGGGCGTGCTCAGCATCATCAATCTGCTGCACGGCGCCTTCATCGTGTTCGGCTTCTACATCGCCTATTTCTCCTACACGATGCTCGGCATCCATCCGTTCCTGTCGGTGATCACCTCTGCCGTCGTGCTGGGCGGGCTCGGCTATTTCATCCAGCTCGGTCTCGTCAATCGCGTGGTGACCCGCTCCGTGCTGGTCACGCTGATCCTGACTTTCGGGCTCGAGCTGATGATGAACAACGCCATGCTGCTGTCGTTCTCGGCCGACTACAAGAAGGTCCTGCTCGAGCACCCGTTCGGCATCGCGCATTTCGGCAATGTGTTCATTCCGCTGGACCGCGCCGCCTCGACCGTGATCGCCTTCCTGCTGATCCTGCTGCTTTGGCTGGTGCTGCGCCTGACCTCGGTCGGCCGCGCCATCGTCGCGGTTCGCTTTGACCGCGAAGCGGCGCTGTTGATGGGCATCGATGTGAACAAGACCTATGCGATGACCTTCGCGCTTGGCGCGGCGATGGCCGGCGCCGCCGGCAGCCTGCTCAGCGTCTCCTTTCCGGTCGCGCCGCTTTCGGGCCCGCTGTTCCTCAGCAAGGCCTTTGTGATCTGCGTCCTCGGCGGTGTCGGCAGCGTCCCCGGCGCCGCGGTCGGCGGGCTGTTCTTCGGACTGCTGGAGAGTTTCGGCGCGGTGCTGTTCGGCTCCGAATATGCGCTGACGCTCGCCTTCGTGGTGCTGATCGTCCTGCTATTGGTACGGCCGCATGGCCTGATGGGCGTCAAGGGCTTCTGATGACCAGGCAGCAACTCCTCCTGACGGTGATCATCGCAGCCGCGCTGCTGGCGCTGCCGTTGATCGGCAATAATTATATGCTGCGGCTCGCCACGACCACGCTGATGTACGCGGTCTTGGCGATGGCGTGGAACGTGGTCGGCGGTTTCGCCGGCTATCCCCTGTTCGGCATCGCTGCCTTCTTCGGCCTCGGCGCCTATTCGGGCGCGGTGGTGCAGTCGAGCGGCTATCCGATCGCTCTCGCCTGGCTCTTCGCCGTCGTGATCGGCACGATCTTCGCCATCGTGCTGGGCTTTATCCTGCTTCGTCTGCGCGGCCACGCCTTCGCGATCGCGACACTCGTGATCGCCGAGGTGTTGCGCGAGCTAACCAATGGCTGGACCGACGTGACCGGCGGCGGCATGGGCCTCAACCTGCCCTTCTTCGGCTGGTCGCCGACGGCGCTCGCTGTCTTTTTCTTCTATGTGATGCTGGCGCTGGCGGCGATAACCCTCGTCACGACCTGGATCGTCGCCAACAACCGGCTCGGCTTCGCGCTGAACTGCATTCGTCAGAACGAGGATGCCGCCAACATCGTCGGCATCGACACCACCCGCTACAAGATCATCGCCTTCACGCTGTCGGGCGCTTTCGCGGCCGCGGCCGGCGCCATCTATGCATCCTGGACCGGCTATATCGAGCCGTCGGACGTCTACGACGTGCTGTTCTCGATCAAGCCGATCATCATGGCGCTGCTGGGCGGCATGGGCACGGTGCTCGGGCCCGTGATCGGCGCGGTCGCTTTCCTCGCGCTCGACGAGATCGTGTGGCGCAATTTCCTGCAGCTCCACACCGGCGTGCTCGGCTTCCTCATTGTGGTCTTGATCCTGTTCCTGCCGTCCGGCCTCTCGTCGATCGGCCTCCATCGCTTCTGGCGCAAGGCAGCCTCTGCATGACCGCTTTGCTGCAACTGAAGAATGTCAGCCGTTCCTTCGGCGGCGTGCGCGCCATCCACAATGTGTCGCTGACGCTTGAGCCCGGCCAGATCGTCGGCCTGATCGGCCCCAACGGCGCCGGCAAGAGCACGCTGGTCAACATCATTACCGGTGTGCATCCGGCGAGTTCCGGCGAGATCCTGCACAAGGGCGAGCCGATCCAGCGCCTGAAACCGTTCCAGATTTCGGCACGCGGCATCGCCCGCACCTTCCAGGTGGTGCAGCCCTTTCCGGCGATGACCGTCGTGGAGAACGTGATGGCGGGTGCGATGTTCGCGGCCGGCATCGCGTCGATGGACGAAGCGCGGCGCGCGGCGATGGAGCATCTCGCCTTCACCGGCCTCGCCGATCACGCCGACCGGCCGGCCGAGCAATTGACGCTGGCCTATCGCAAGCGGCTCGAGCTCGCCAAGGGCCTTGCCATGAACCCGCACATCCTTTTGCTCGACGAGGTCAATGCCGGCCTCAATACCGCGGAAGTCGAGCAGGCGCTCGCATTGATCCGCGCCATTGCAGCGCGCGGCATCTCGATCGTGATTATCGAGCATCTCCTCAAGGTCGTGACCGGCCTGTGCAGCCGCATCATCGTGCTGCACCATGGCGAACTGATCGCCGACGACCCGGCCGCCGACGTGATCAGAGACCCCCGAGTCATCGAGGCCTATCTCGGCTCGCGCTTCGCCGAACGCCAGATGGTGCGCCAATGACGACGCCGCTCCTCAGCGTGAAGAATCTCACATCCGGCTATGGCGACGTCCAGGTGCTGTGGGGCATCGACCTTCACATCGACGAAGGCGAAGCCGTGTGCCTGGTCGGCTCCAACGGCGCCGGCAAGAGCACGCTGTTGCGCACCCTCTCCGGCCTGCTGCGTGCCCGCTCCGGCGCAATCGAATTTCATGGCCAGAACATCACCAACCGCACGCCGCAGCAGATTCTCGGCCGCGGCATCGTCCATGTGCCGGAGGGCCGCCGCCTGTTCGGGCCGATGAACGTGATCGATAATCTCCTCACCGGCGCCTATCTGCGCAGCGACAAGGCGGCGATCCGCCGCGACCTCGATCGCATGCTGACGCTGTTCCCGATCCTTGCCGAGCGGCGCCACCAGGCTGCGGGGACGCTGTCGGGCGGCGAACAGCAGATGTGCGCGATCGCGCGCGGCATCATGAGCGGCCCGAAGCTCCTGATGATCGATGAATTGTCGCTGGGGCTTGCGCCGAAGATGGTCGACCACCTCGGCGCGGCGCTGCGCCAGATCATGCAGGAGGGCCTGTCGCTGCTCTTGGTCGAACAGGATGTCGCAACCGCGTTCGAATTGACCGGCCGCGGCGTCGTGGTGGATTCGGGGCGCGTGAAGCTGAGCGGACCGACCGCGGAGCTTTCGGTCAATCCGATGGTGCAGCAGACCTATATGGGCATCGCCTGACGTAGCCGCGGGCTCGGTCTACTCCCTCGCCCCGCTCTCGCGGGGAGAGGGTTGGGGTGAGGGGCTGTCTCGGCAAATACGATGAGAGATGGACTCGCGGAGAGCCCCCTCACCCGATCGCTTCGCGATCGACCTCTCCCCGCAAGCGGGGCGAGGTGAAGTCAGCCCGGACCCGAATCAAGAATCATCCGTGCTCAATCGAACATCGCGATGCAGTCGATTTCGACATTGACGCCCTTGCGGTGCGGCATGCCGCCGACGCAGGTGCGGGTGACACGGTCGTTCTCGAAATAGGTCCGGAACACCTCGTTGAAGCGCGGAAAGTCGGCGACGTCGCGCAGGATCACCCGCATGTTGACGACATTGGCGAGCGTGGCGCCGCCGGCGTCCAGCACGCTGAGCAGATTGTCGAGCGTGCGGCGCGTCTGCACCTCGATATCGCCCTCGACCACCGTCTTGGTCGCGGGATCGAGCGGCCCCTGCCCCGAGACGAACAGCATGTTGCCGAAGCGGATCGCCTGCGCGATCGGCGGCGGCTTCTGCAGATCGGTGAAACCGGTCGTCGGCGCATTGGCCGAGGTGACGAATTGTTTGGGCACGTCAAAATTCCTCTTCGCTTCAGGATTTCTTCGCCGCCTGCGCCAGCGCGTTCGGCATCACCGTGCCGCACTTCTTGCAGGTGCGGGCGTCTTCGTTCTCGAAGAAGCGCTTGTAGGCCTGCGACACCGGATCGGCCCGGTAGTCGCTGACGACGAACGTCTCCTCATGCAGGAAATTGTCGCACTTCTGGCAGTACCAGTGGAACTTGTCGATTTCGCCGGCATGACGCTGCCGCTCGACGATCAGCGCGAACGCATCGGGCGGGAAACGCGGCGAATGGGGCACGCCGGGCGGCATCCAGTTGGTCGAGCCCTCCGGAATGACAGCGATCTCTTCCTTGCCCTCCGGCGTGCGGTAGTGAAGGTTCATCGTCCCCTTGATCATATAGGTGACTTCGTCACTGCCGTTGATGTGGAATTCGCTGCGGTATTCGCGGCCACGGGCGACGAAGGCGAGCGAACCCGGCTCCTGCCAGAGCACCTTGACCCGCTGACCGCTGTCGGCGAGTTCCTTCGCGATCTCCTGAAGTTTCACGACGGGAAGCTGGTTCATGGCTCTCTCCTTGCGAGACCGTATGCATTGACGGCATTCAACATCTTATCGGCGATCAGCGCCATCCCCTTCATTTCTTCCGAAACGCCGCGGCAAGCGCATCGGCATTTTTGGCCAGCAGACCGATGTCGGTGCCGACGGCGACGAAGCGATAGCCCCAGTCGATATAGCGCCGCGCATCGGCTTCGACCGAGGTCAGGATGCCCGACACCTTGCCGGCGTCGTTGATCCTTTTTGCGGCGAGCTCGATCGCACGCTGCACCTCCGGATGCTGGGGATTGCCGATGTGCCCCATCGACGCGCTGAGATCGGACGGCCCGACAAAGATGCCGTCGACGCCGTCGACCGCGGCGATCTCGGAAATCCGGTCGATCGCGGCGGGAGTTTCAGCCTGAACCAGGAGGCACACCTGCTGGTCGGCCTCCTTCAGATAGGCGCCCGCGCGGCCATATCGGCTGGCGCGGCCGCCGGTGGTGATGCCGCGGATGCCGGCCGGCGGATAGCGGCACGCCGCCACCGCGCGGCGCGCTTCTTCCGCATTCTGCACGAAGGGCACGAGCAGGGTCTGCGCGCCGATGTCGAGCAGGCGCTTGATCAGCACCGCGTCGTTCCATGCCGGCCGCACCACCACCTGCGCCGTACCGGCCGCGAAAGCCTGCAGCTGGGCCAGCACGTCCGGCGGCTCGTTCGGGGCATGCTCGGTATCGAGCAGCACCCAATCGAAGCCGCTGTCGCCGACGATCTCGGCGGCGATATTGCTGCCGAGGCTGCACCACAGGCCGATCTGCAACTCGCCTGCGAGCAGCCGTCGCTTGAATGCGTTTTGCGGAGTCTGCATTGCCACGCTCATTTTAAGTGAATTGCACCGCGACCGCGCCGAGCGGCCCGAAATCGGCATGCAAGGTATCGCCCTTGTCGGCCCAGACAGGCCGCGTGAACGAACCCGACAGCATGATATGGCCGGGCTCGAGCACCGTGCCGAAACGTCCGACCTTGTTGGCGAGCCAGGCGATGCCCATCGCGGGGTGACCGAGCACGCCGGCGGCAAGGCCGGTCTCCTCGATCTCGGAATTGCGATAGAAGACGGCACCGACCCAGCGCAGATCAACTTCGGTCGGCTTCACCGGACGGCCGCCGAGGATGATGCCGGCCGCCGCGCCATTGTCGGCAACGGTGTCCATGATCTTGCGCGGGTTCTGCACGCGCGCGTCGATGATCTCGATCGCCGGCACGACATATTCGGTGGCGCGCAGCACGTCGAGCAGGCCAATGCCCGGCCCCTTGAGCGGGCTGCCCAGCACGAAGGCGAGCTCGGGCTCCACGCGCGGCACGCAGTAGTTTGCGTGCGGCACCTTGGCGCCGTCGGCCAGCATCATGTCGTCGAGCAGATGGCCGTAGTCCGGCTCGTCGATCTGGGAAGACTGCTGCATCGCCTTCGAGGTCAGGCCGACCTTGTGGCCGATCAGCTTGCGTCCCTTTGCGATCTTGCGCCGCGTCACCTCGCTCTGGATCGCATAGGAATCCTCGACCTCGATGTTCGGAAAGGTCTTGGAGAGCTGCAGCGCCGGTTTGCGCGTCCGCTCCGCCTCCATCAGAATGTCGGCAGCCTGCAAGCGTTCTTTGTCGGTCAGCATTTTCTCAGGTGTCCTCTCTCGAAAAGATTGATCAGAGCTTGACGCAGACGTTGCGCAGCTCGGTGTAGAATTCCATGGAGTGAACGCCGCCCTCGCGTCCGATGCCGGACTGTTTCGAGCCGCCGAACGGCGTGCGGAGATCGCGCAGGAACCAGGAATTCACCCAGGTGATGCCGACCTCGATCTGCGCGGCGACGCGATGCGCGCGGGTCAGATTCTCGGTCCAGATCGAGGTCGCCAAGCCATAGGGACTGTCATTGGCCAGCGCCACCGCTTCATCTTCCTTGTCGAAAGGCGCGATGTGGCAGCACGGCCCGAAAATCTCGTCGCGGATCACCGACGACGTCTCCGGCAGCCCGGTCCAGATCGTGGGCTCGACGAACGAACCGCTGCTGAACGGCGCATCGAGACTTGGCGCGCCGCCGCCGAGCACGATCTTCGCGCCCTCTGCTTTCGCCTTGTCGTAGAACGAAAGCACCTTCCTGCGATGCTCCTGGCTGATCAGCGGTCCCATCGTCGTGGTCTTGTCGAAGGGATCGCCGAGCTTGAGCTTGCTGGCGGTCGTCTTCAGCCGCTCGACAAAGGCATCGAAGATCGGCCGCTCGACATAGACGCGCTCGGTGCCGAGGCAGACCTGGCCGCAATTGGCGAAGACCGAACGCATCGTGCCTTCGATCGCCTTGTCGAGATTGCAATCGGCGAATACGACCGCCGCATTCTTGCCGCCAAGCTCGAACGAGACGGGGCGGACATGCTCGGCCGCCGCCTTCATGATGGCGGAGCCGGTCGCGGTCTCGCCGGTGAAGGTGATGCCGTCGACGCCGGGATGTTTGGTGAGAAATTCGCCGGCGCTGCCGGGGCCGAAGCCATGGACGACATTATAGACGCCCTGCGGAATGCCAGCCTCGTTCATGACTTCGCCGAGCAGCGTCGCGGTGGTCGGCGTTTCCTCCGACGGCTTGACCACGACGGTGTTGCCGCAGGCAAGCGCCGGCGCGACCTTCCAGGTCATCAGGAGCAGCGGCAGGTTCCACGGGCAGACCACGGCGATCACGCCGCGCGGCACGCGGATGGCATAGTTGAGCGCACCCGCACCATCCGGCGTCGCCATACGGAATGTCTCCGTCGATAGCGTCAGGATCTGGTCGGCGAACACATTGAAATTGGCCGCGCCGCGCGGAATGTCGATGTGAGACGCGAGGCTCGCGGGCTTGCCGGTGTCGCGCACTTCAGCCGCGAGAAATTCGTCGAAGCGCCGCATGATGCCGTCGGCGACCTTGCGCAGCAGGGCGGCGCGCTCGTGCTCGCTCATCTTTCCCCATGGTCCCCTGAGCGCGCGACGCGCCGCCTTCACCGCCTCATCGACGGCGGAAGCATCCGCCTCACGCACAAGGTTCACCAGCTCGCCATTGACCGGATTGCGGTTCTCGAAGGTGCGTCCGGTTCCGACGAAGCGCCCGTCGATGAAATTGGAGAGCAGCGGATGGGCTGTGCCCACGGTGGTGATGGCTTGGTTCATTGGTGTCCCGGCGCTAGATTGCAGCCGAGCTTCTATAGCCAAATCCTGTCATAAAATCTATTGATTTCATAAATCCTACCCGTTTAATAAAGCATGGTAATACTGCCTTGGCCGCATTCGTGGCTGCGGCCCCGCTCTTTCGCCGGCCATCTGCGCATGAATCATCCAGACAAGATCCTTCACAACGGCCGCTTCTATACTGTCGATGCCGGCGACTCCGTCGCGGAGGCAGTCGCGATCCTCGGCGACAAGATCCTCGCCGTCGGCTCGTCCCGAGACATGCTCGCGCTGGCCGGGCCTGGAACGCGCAAGATCGACCTCGAAGGCCGCGCCGCGGTGCCGGGTTTTGTCGACGGCCATCCCCACATGGACGGCACCGGGCTTCGCTACCTCAAACCCTCGTTCGACGGCGCGAAATCGATCGACGACGTTCTGGCGGTGCTCAAGGCCGAGGTCAGCCAGCGAAAACCGGGCGAATGGATCGTCTGCAATCCCGTCGCCAACGAGCCGGAATCCTTTGCCTTTCCGCAAGTGCTTCGCGAAAAGCGCTGGCCCAACCGGCATGACCTCGACAAGGTCGCGCCCGACAATCCCGTCTATATCGAGCCGCCCGCGCTGATCGCGCCGGGTTTTGCGATCGCCAACAGCGCCGCGATCCGGTTGGCCGGTATCACCGCCAAGACCGAGGTCCCGGCCGGCGTCGAGATCGACCTCGACGCCAATGGCGAGCCGACCGGCATTTTCCGTGACTTCAACTTTCCCAAGGTGATGCCCGACACCTACGGGACGATCCGCGGCAAGCCCGCTTTGTTCCCGATGATCCCCGCGATGGATCAGGCCACCATGAACCGCGCGGTCGAAGAGGGCATGCTCGCCTACAACCGCGCTGGCGTCACCGCGATCTATGAAGGCCACGGCATCCCCAAGCCGCAGCAGATCGCCTATGTCGACCTCTGGCAGCGCCGCAAATTGTCGGTGCGCACCTATTTCGTGATCGGCTGGCCGCAGCCCTTCTTTCTCGACACCGAGAAGGGGCAAAGGCTGATCGACGAGACCGCGCTCTATGCCTCAGGCGAAGGCTTTGGCGACGACCTCCTGCGCTTCGGCGGGCTCGGCTATTCCTTCGACAGCGCGACTGCGATCGGCGCCTGCCTGATGCGCGAGCCCTATGTCGGCGCGCGCGGCTACGCCTGGACCGGCGTGCAGCACACGGCGGATGACGCATTTCTCGACGGCCTGTTCCGCGCGGCGCGCGCCAATCTCCGCGTGCAGGTGCAGGCGGCCGGCGGCGGCGCCATCGACAAGGTGCTGTCGATGTTCGAGACCATCGACCGCGAGATCCCGATCCTCGGTAAACGCTGGGTGATCGAGCATTGCCAGTTCCCGACAGCGGAAAACATGGCGACCTGCAAGCGACTCGGTGTGGTCGCGACCACGACCACCAATTTCCTCTGGAACTACGACAGCGTCTATCTCCGCTGCTTTGGCGAACAGATGTCGGCCAACGCGATACCGCTGCGCGACTGGCTCGACGCCGGCGTGATGATCTCGCAATCGACCGACGGCCGCCCCTACGATCCCATCTTCACACTGTGGCAGTCTCTCGCGCGCAAGGGCGGCGTTACCGGCCACGTCTTCGGCCTGCCGCACCAGAAGATCACGCGCAACGAGGCGCTGCGCATGGCCACCTATAACGCCGCCTATGCCGCGTTCTGGGAGCATCGCATCGGCTCGATCGAGCCCGGCAAGCTTGCCGATATCGCCATCCTCTCCCAGGACATCATGACGATCGACGAGGATCGCATCCCCGAAACCAGGGTGCTGACCACCCTGCTCGGAGGCAGTCCGGTTCACGATAGCGGGCTCTTCACCGCCTGAGCGCCGGCGCAGCCGAAGGGATAAGCGAGACATGATCGACTGGAGCATCTGGACGTTTCAGTACGCGGAGGGACGCCTGCCGCTCGACTTCGTCCGCGGCACGCCGGTCGCCAGCAACCAGGGCACGACGCCGGTGCCCATGATCTTCTCGCTGCTGCAATCATCCGAAGGCGAGCGGATCGTCGTCGATACCGGCTTTGCCTCCGGCGCCTCGATGACCGGCCCGGGCTTCAAGGATTTCGTGCGCAGCGACGAAATCCTTGGCCGTCACGGCGTCGCCGCCGATGCCGTCGACACGCTGGTGCTGACGCATCTGCATTTCGACCATGCGGGCAATCTCGATGCCTTCCCGAACGCGCGCATCTTCGTGCAGCGCTACGAATATGAAAGCTGGAAGAGAATTCTCGGCCGCTATGGCGCCGATGGCGTCACCAAGGACCGCTGGGTTTTCTCTTCGCTCGACGAGAGCAATTTCCGCTCCCTCGATGCCGCGATCGCGCAGGGGCGCGTCACCTTCCTCGATGGCGATCATAGGCTTCGCGACGGCATCATGTGCCACCTCGCGCGCGATACCCACAGTTTCGGCATCCAGTGGCTGGAGGTCGCGACGTCGAGCGGCCCCTTCGCGCTCGCCGGCGACGTCTGCTACTCCTATTTCTGCGCCGAGCGGATGTGGCCTCCCGGCTATCTGCAAGGCAATCCCTGGAACATGCTCGACGAGATCGAGCGCATCCGCAAAGTCGCGGGCGACAGCCTCGCACGGCTGCTGCCGGGCCATGATATCGAAATCTTCAGGCGCCACCGATCCGGCGTGTCGCACGGCGTCAAGGTCGCCGAGCTTCATCTCGCGCCCGGCCACAACAGCCTGGTCTCATGACGGGAAAAAACGCCATGCCTGAGCTCGATCGGATCGTCTACGACTACATCCTGCCGCCGAAGACCGGATGCATCGCCTTTGTCGCCCCCGGTGAGACCTTGCGGATCACCGACCTCGCGGGATTGCAGGTGGTCGACATGGCGGTGTTCAAGCGGTCTAATCCGCGCGACAAGCTGTCGACTTCTTATTCACGCACCCGCTACAAGCCGGCGCCCGGTGAGAGGTTCGTGCCGCGCGACAAGCTCGTGCCGGGCGACATTCTGCTCTCCACCATCTGCACGCCGCTGATGAAGATCACGGCCGACAGCGCCGAGCGCGTCGGCGTGCACGACGTTCATCACCGCATGTGCAATCGCGAGCTCTATGAATATTACGGCCATCCCGGCCGGCGCGGCTGCCACGAAGTGATCGCGGATCTGATGCAGCCGTTCGGCCTGCTTCCTGAAGACATCCCCGACACCATGGATCTCTTCATGAATTATCACCATGATTGCGGCAAAGGGCACTGGATCATCGAGCCTGGTGTAACCAGGGCCGGCGACTTCATCGAATTCGAAGCGATCTCCGATTGCGTCGTTGCGCTGTCGAATTGCCCGATGGACGTGATTGCGCCGGTCAACGGCTCGAGCCTGAGCCCCGTCCATGTCCAGGTGTGGGAAGGCTGATGATGAAACGCATCGCGCTCGATCATGCGGCATCATTCGGCGGCGCACCGGTGCTGGCGCGGCCGGAACGCGCGACCAACCGCCTGCTGGTCCGGGTGTGGAAGCCGGGCAGCGAGGCCGGCGGCGCGGCCTTCATTGACGCCTATGTGTCGGAGGGGTGGAACGTGCTCGATATCGGCTGCCCGGCATCGGACAATGACGAAACGGCTGCCGGCATCATCGACGCCGCGGCAAAGTCCGGCGCCGGCGCCGAAAAAGCAGCCACCGTCTTCATCGCCGACCGCGGCACGGCGTCGGCGGTAGGCCAGGCGATTGTGCTCGGCCATCGCGATCGTCTGATCGCAGGCGCCTGCGGCCTCGTCACCATCGATGCTTTCGCGGAGAACGGATTTCCGCCGATCGGCGAGAAGCTCGCGAAGCTGGAAAGTCTGGCGACGATCTGGGCGGTCCAGCGCGAGAAGCGCGAATTGCGGCAGCAGACCATGGCGCATCATGTCATGCTGCAGGCGCAACGGCGCGAGACGCGCTTCCTCGCCATTCAGGACGCTTCGCGATCACTCGCGCAGCAACTCGCCGACTCCCGCGATCCCCTCGGCCGGGAAACGCGCTGGCTGCTCGATCCCGTGCACAGCCGGTCGTCCTGAGCACGACGGCACCTATCTAAGGCACATGAAAGCAGACTGAAGCGGCCTCGTAGCCTGGGTGAGCGAAGCGATACCCGGGACACAAGTCCCGCATATCGCTGCGCTCATGCGGGCTACGATGTCGCAGTCGACTTATTTCTTCACCGACTCCCACTTGCCGCCCTTCGCGACCAGCACGGTCGGCGGCAACTGCGCGTCGCCGTCGGCATTGAACGTCATCGGCCCCGCAATGCCCGGGACGTCCTTCACCTGCGAGAGACAATCCTTGATGCGCTCGCGGTCGGCAGCGAGATCTTCCGGCTTGTTGGTGACGCCCGACTTCTCGATGCAGGTCTTGGTCAGCATGATGGTGTCGTACATCAGCACGGCCGTGTTGCCCGCCACCGCCTTGGCGCGCTTTTCGTATTCGACCGCCCACGCATGCACCTTCGGATCGGGATCGTCCGGCCAGAACGGATTGACGACGGTGGTGCCGTCGCCGGCGGGACCGGCGATATCGAGGAACTTGGTTTCCGACATGCCGAGCGCGCCGACGATCGGCTGGGTCATGCCCTGCTTGCGGATCTCGCGGACGACGTTGCCGCCTTCGTTATAGAGTCCGGCGATCAGGATGCCTTCCGGGTTCAACCCCTTGGCCTTGGTCACCTGCGCCGAATAGTCGATGTCGCCGGTCTGATAGGAGATGTTGTCGAGCACCTGCACATTCCTGCGCTTCAGCTCGGCCGGAAACACGACGGTGCCATCGACCTTGGTGAAGGCGTCCTTCACGTCGGTGAGGATCACCACCGATTTCACCGGAATGCGCTTCAGCCAGACGTCGAGCAGATAGCCGTTCATCTGGTCGGAGGATAGCGCGTTGCGGAAAGCCCAGGGCCGGTTCTTGGCGGCGATGCCGGGTTTCGCCGACGACGCCGTGATGATCGGCGTCTTGTTCTGCGCCGCGATCGGAAACGCGACTTCGCATTCGGCGCTGAAGAACGGGCCGATGATCGCCAGCACCTTGTCGTTGGAGATCAGCTTGCGGGTGAGATTGATGGCTTCCGAATTCTCGCCGCGGGTGTCGTAGACGACGGCATTGACCTTCTCGCCCTTGATGCCGGTCTTCTGCAGTTCCTCCAGCGCCATCTGCACCGCTGTCTCCTGGTGCTGTCCGTAGGACGCGCCCTTGCCGGACAGCGGCATCAAGATGCCGATCTTGACGTCGGCCCATGCCGGAGCGGCCGCGCCGGCAACGGCCACCGCGGCCAGCAAAGCCACGCCCGGCCATCGGGCGCGCGTGAACCACGCTGCGGACGTCAAACGCATCGAAATCCTCCCTATCAAATCTTCAAAAGTATATTATGGGTGGAACAATTTATTACAATACGATTTTTTGATTAGATTTTGCGCGGTGGCCATGGCGCGCAAAGACGCAACCGGCGCCTGCCGGCGCCGTGCGATTGTGGAAGAGATTTCGCTAAAGAGGTTTTATCAGGCGACGCGGGCGCGCGTCCGCTTGGCCGCCGGCTTGTCCTTCTTGACCGGCGGCTCCGCAGGTTCGTCGCCTTCGGCCTTCTCCATCATGCCGCCGATCACGCGCGAAGCGTGATCGAAATGCTGCTTCAACACCTTGCAGGCTTCGAGATCGCGCGCCAGCGCCAGCTCCTTGATGAGCCTGTGCTCCTCGGCGATCGTCGGTTCGATATTGGTATAGACCACGAAGCGGCGGCGATAGCGTTCGAGCTGATCATAGAGGATGTCGCAGAAATGCAGCAGCCACGGCGAGCCGCAGCCGGATTCCAGCGCCTGGTGGAATTCGCGGTTGCGCCGCTCCCATTCATCGTGGAAGGTCTGGGAATCGCGATGCGCCTGGTTTTCCAGTTTGTTCAGCTGGTAATAGGTGGTGACGACGGCATTTTCCCACTCGTCGCCGCCGTTGCGGATCGATCGCTCCAGCGACAGCACCGAGAAATTGATGCGGAGGTCGGAGATGTCGAGCAGTTCCTCGCGCGTCGCAGGTGAGACGAAGAAGCCGCGCTGGCCCTCGGCGACCGCAAGTCCTTCGAGCGCGACGCGCGACAGCGCCTCGCGCACCGGGCTCAAGCCGATATTGTAGCGCTCGCGCAGCGCGTCCGGCTGCAGCTTGTCGTTCGGCGCGAACTCGCCGCGAATGATGTCGTCGTGGATGCGCTGATAGGCCTCGTCGGCCAGCGTCTTCGGCGCATCGATCTGACGGCGGGGGGCCGGACCCCAGAGAAGGTTCGTCTTGATCATGGTCTCATCTGTTCCAGGTGCTGGGGGCCAGACTAGCACAAAGCGGGAATGCGGGAGGATATAGCAGCGGCCGATTCTTGTCGCTGTCAATTTCGGCAAAAGCTTCAAAATACACCACTTTTTCCGCTTTCCCGCGCATTCAATTCATGACGCCGCTTCCCTTGCGTTGACCGCCCAGGCGCTCCTGATGGCGGCCCGATCGAGCACGTCGCCGAACAGGAACCGGACGTTGTTCAACGTCGCTTCGTGCAGCGGCTGCGTGTGCGAGGCCACGCAGTCGCTGGCGAGCACGGCGTAGAAACCGCGGCACACGGCGTCGCGCAGGCTGCTGTCGACGCAGACATTGGTCTGCACGCCGGCAAAAACCAGCGTGCGAATGCCACGCCCGCGAAGCTGCTTTTCGACGTCGGTGCCGACGAAGGCGCTGTAGCAGCTCTTGTCGATGACGGGCTCTCCGGCGGCGGCCGTCACGCCATAGAAATCGTGGCCCCAGCTTCCGGTGCCGCAGCAAATCTCCGTGCTCTTCTCGCGCTGCTTGACCAGCATGCCCTCGGGCAGCCGGTCCGGGTCGTAATTCGCCCTGATCCAGAACACCGGCACGCGGCGATCGCGCGCCGCCGCGACGAGGTCCATGATCGCCGGCGCCACCGCGCGGCAGGCGGACGTATCCTTGCCCACCACCCGCTCGACATATCCCTTCTCGGCGCAGAAATCGTTCTGCATGTCGATCACCATGACCGCCGTATGCGCGGGATCGAGCCGCTTCTCGACGCTATCCAGCAGGTTTCCAGTCATCATCGCCTCCACAATGCTCATCGCTCCGAATTCACTTTCGCGGCAATCGCCGCGGCCACCAGCTTCGCATGCGATGCCATGATCTCTTCGCCGAAGCCGCGATCGGACGCTGCGGGGTCACCGAGAAATCCCTGCGGTGTCTTGCGCAGCGCATGCTCGCCGCCCTTGCGCCATTCCGCGATGTCCTCGAGGACGAAATCGGTGGATTTGAGCGTCGGCAACAGCTCGTCCTTCACGAGATGCGGATAGACCGCCCACATCGACGAGGTCTCGTACTTGCCGGCATGGACGTCGAAATATTTCCCGGGACGCTCGACCTCGCCGTCCGTCGACAGGATGTGAGCGTCGCCGGCCTCGATGCCGATCCGCTTGAAGAAGGACGGCGCGCCAACGAACCACGCCTTCACGCCGGATTCGTCCGCGCCGCGTTTGATGGCGGCATGGATGGTGCGGTTATGCAGGGCGTCGCCATGGCCCGAGACGCAAAACAGCCTGGCAAAACTGTCCTTCTTCAGGCTCTTGATCAGATCGACCATCAGCTCGATCATGGTTTCCGGCCGCACCACGAAGCTGCCGGGAAACAGGCCCGAGACCTGGTTCACACCCCAGTAGAACGGCGGCATGATCACGCTCTGTACGCCTAGCGACGCCAACTGCTTGCGCACGCGGCGCAGGAGTTCCGAGGGCATATAGACATCGGTGCCGAGCGGCAGATGCGGACCATGCTGCTCGATCACGCCGAGCCCCCAGAGCACGACCGCGCGCTCCGATGCGGCACGCGCCAGCTCCGGAAACGTCATGTCGGCCATGGTCTCCTTGAAGATCGAATAGCCGCCGCCGGGAAGTTCACCTGTGCTCATGCTTCACACTCCGAGATAGGCTTCCTGGACACGGGGATCGCGGGCGAGCTCGCGGCCCTCCAGCGCGACGATACCGTTTTCCAGCACATAGGCGCGGTCGGCGAGCTGCAGCGCCTGATTGGCGTTCTGCTCGACCAGCAGCACGGTCATCTTGTCCTGGGATTTCAGCGCATGGACCAGTTCGAAGATCTTCGCGGTGACAAGCGGCGCCAGCCCGAGCGAAGGCTCGTCCAGCATCAACAGCCGGGGCCGCGACATCAGCGCGCGCGCGATGACGAGCATCTGCTGCTCGCCGCCCGACAGCGTGCCCGCGCGCTGCCGCAAGCGGTCGCGCAGCACCGGAAAGCGCGTCAGCATCTGCTCCAGGTCATCGGCGATCGCGCGGTGGTCGTGGCGCGCATAGGCGCCGAGCACGAGGTTTTCGCGCACCGTCATGTGCTTCAGCGTCGAGCGGCCCTCGAGCACCAGCGCCAGCCCCTGGCGCATCACCTCGGTCGCCGGACGGTTGGTGATGTCGGTGCCATCGAAGACGATGCGCCCGCGGCCGGCCGGAAGCAGGCCCGCGATCGCCTTCAGCAGCGTGCTCTTGCCCGCGCCGTTCGGGCCGATCAGCGCGACGACCTCGCCATGGCCGATCTCGATCGAGACGCCCTTCACAGCGGCGATCTTGCCGTAGCTGACATGGATATCGGTTGCCGCCAGCATCATGCGGCTGCCTCCGTGCCGAGATAGGCGGTCAGGACTTCCGGATCGCGCTTGACCTGATCGGGCGAACCTTCCGCGATCTTGCGGCCGTAATTCATCACGGTGATGCGGTCGGAGATCGCCATCACCAGGCTCATGTGATGCTCGGTGATCAGGATGGTCGTGCCTTCGCGGCAAAGCGCCTGGAACAGCGCACCGGCCTCATGAACCTCGACCGGATTCATGCCGGCGACCGGCTCGTCCAAGAGCAGCAGCTTCGGATCGGCCGCGAGGGCGCGCGCGATCTCGAGCCGCCGCTGATCGGCGAGCGCGAGTTCGCCGGCCAGCATGTCGCGTTGTTTCGACAGCCCGACGCGCTCGAGCAATTCCTCCGCGCGCTTGCGGGTCGCCGCCTCCGTTCCGGTCGCAACGCCGGGAATGCGCGCCAGCGCCGCGAGGAAGCCGCCGCGCGTCCGGCAAAAGCGGCCGACCTCGACATTCTCCAGCGCTGTCATGGTCGGAAACAGCCGCACGCCCTGGAAGGTGCGGACCACGCCGCGGCGCGCGATGCGATCGGGACGTGAGCCGGATACATCGACGCCGTCGATCAGGATCTGCCCCTCGCTCGGCGGCAGCACTCCCGTGATCAGATTGAACATGGTGGTCTTGCCGGCGCCGTTCGGGCCGATCAGTGCGTGGATGGTGCCGCGCTCGATCCTTAGATTCATCGCGGAGACGGCCGCATAGCCGCCGAACCGCCGGGTGAGATTGCGCGCCTCCAGAAGCGGCGTTGCGTCCGTGCTCATCGCCGCACCCCGAGCAGGCCCCAGGGCCTGACAATCATGATCGCCACCAGCAGCGCGCCGAACACGGTCATGCGCCACTCCTGCACATTACCTAGCCGCAGCAGCTCGGGAAGAATCGTGACGACGATGGCGCCGAGCGCGGCGCCGGCAAAATTGCCCATGCCGCCCAGCACCACCATGATGAAGATTTCGGCCGAGCGCTGGAATCCGAATTGCGCGGGATCGATGAAGGTGGCGTAATGCGCATAGAGGCCGCCGCCGATGCCGGCAATCGCCGCGCCAAGGCCGAACACGGCGACCTTCACATAGGTCAGATTGATGCCGATCACCTCGGCGGCGAGCTCGTCCTCGCGCACCGCCTCGATCGCGCGCCCGATGCGCGAGCCGCGGATCTGAAAGCACACCAGCAATGTCAGCACCACCGCGATCGCCACCACCGGCAAGGTGGTGTTGGTGGGAATGCCGCCGAGGCCGGAGGCCGCGCCGGTCGGCTCGAAATTCAGGAAGAAGACGCGGACGATCTCGCCAAAGCCGAGGGTCATGATGACGAGATAGACGCCCTTGATCCGGAGCGACGGCAGGCCGACCACGAGCCCGACGAGGCCGGCCATCGCCCCGCCGCACAACAGCGCGACCACGAATGGCCATTGCAGCTCCGTCGTCAGATAGGCGGCGGTATAGGCGCCGATCGCCATGAAGCCGCCCTGCCCCAGCGACAGCAATCCGGCCGATACCGGCAGGTACAGACCGAGCGCCAGAACGATATTGATCCCGGTGAAGATCAGTACCGACTCGGTATAGGGGTCGAGCATTTCAGGCCTCGACGTGATCGGTTGAACCGAAGATGCCGCGCGGCCGCAGCAGCAACACCGCGATGATGACGAAGAAGGCGAAGGCGTCGCGATAGGACGAGGCGAGATAGGCGACGCTGATCACTTCGACGACGCCGATCACGAGCCCGCCCAGCATCGCGCCATAGACATTGCCGAGGCCGCCGAGCAGCATCGCGGCCAGCCCCTTGATGCCCATGTCGACGCCCATATAGGGCGAGATGGAATTGAAGGACATGCCGACCAGCACACCGGCGACACCGGCCAGCGCCGAGGCAATCGCAAACGTCAGGATGATGATCCGCTCGCTGCGGATGCCGAGCGTGTGCGAGATCACCATGCTTTCCGCGGTCGCGCGCATCGCCATGCCGACGCGCGTCATCGTGACGAACAGATGCAGCGCCAGCATCAGCCCGAGCGAGACCGCGAGGATGACGAGCTGAACCGAGGTCAGCGTAAGGCCGCCGAGATGCCAGATGGTGCTGTCCATCTGGACGGGAAAGCCGACCTGCTC
>Ga0153954_1000417_pt1 | contig 34679 bp, 27 predicted proteins | sample TSFL038MetaG_FD_102277 | JGI IMG/M metagenome (GOLD analysis project Ga0153954, IMG submission 102277) | Attine ant fungus gardens microbial communities from Florida, USA - TSFL038 MetaG | ecosystem: Host-associated > Fungi > Mycelium > Unclassified | place: USA: Florida, Wekiwa Springs State...
AACGACGTGCAAGGCGGCATCAATGCCGCGAGCGGCCAGTTGCCGAAGAATCTCCCCTCGCCGCCGACCTACCGCAAGGTCAATCCGGCGGACGCCCCGATCATGCTGTTGTCGGCGACGTCGGACGCGCTGCCGATCACCACGGTGAGCGACGCCGTCGACGCCCAGCTTGCACAGCAGATCAGCCAGATTTCGGGGGTGGCGCAGGTCATTATCGGCGGCCAGCAAAAGCCGTCGATCCGGATCCAGGTCGACCCCGCAAAGCTCGTCGCCAAGGGCCTGTCGCTGGAGGACATCCGCAGCCAGATCGCGCTTAACACCGTCGACAGTCCCAAGGGCAATATCGACGGCGACAAGCGGGCGTACACAATCTACGCCAACGACCAGCTGCTCAACGCCGACAAGTGGAACGACGTCATCATCGCCTACCGCAACGGGGCGCCGCTGCGGGTCCGCGACATCGGCCAGGCGGTGATGGGCCCCGAAGACGCCAAGCAGGCCGCCTGGGCCAACGGCAAACGCGGCGTGTTCCTGGTGGTCTTCAAGCAGCCGGGCGCCAACGTCATCGAGACCGTCGACAAGATCAAATCACTGCTGCCGCGGCTGGTGGCCGCGATCCCGCCAGCGATCAAGATCGAGGTCATCAGCGACCGAACCACCACCATCCGCGCTGCGGTCGAGGACGTTCAGTTCACGCTGCTGTTGACCATTGCCCTGGTGGTCATGGTCATCTTCATCTTCCTGCGCAGTTTCTGGGCGACCGTCATCCCGACCATCACGGTTCCGCTCGCCCTGCTCGGGGCCTGCGCGCTGATGTGGGTATTCGGCTACACACTCGACAACCTGTCGCTGATGGCGCTCACGATCGCCGTCGGCTTCGTGGTCGACGACGCCATCGTGATGCTGGAGAACATCTCCCGCTACATCGAGGAGGGCGAAAAGCCGCTTGCCGCCGCTTACAAGGGCGCGAGCGAAATCGGCTTCACCATCGTCTCGATCAGTATTTCGCTGGTCGCGGTGCTGATCCCGCTGCTCCTGATGGGTGGCATCATCGGCCGCCTGTTCCGTGAATTCGCGGTCACGCTGGCGATGACCATCTTCGTGTCGATGGTGGTGTCTCTGACGCTGACGCCGATGATGGCCTCGCGCTTCCTGCGCGGCCATCACGAAACCCGGCACGGCAAGCTCTATCAGATGAGCGAGCGCGGCTTCGACGCCATGCTGCGCGGCTACGAACATGTGCTCGACCTGGCGCTGAGCTGGAAGCGCGTCACGCTCCTGATCTTCTTCGCTACCCTCGGCCTGTCGGTCTATCTGTTCGTGATCATCCCGAAGGGCTTCTTTCCGCAGCAGGACGTCGGCCTGATTACTGCGACCTCTGAAGCGTCGCAGGATATTTCCTTTGCGGAGATGAAAAAGAAGCAGGAAGAGCTCGTCAAGATCGTGATGCAGGATCCTGGCGTTGCCACCGTCGCGATGAATATCGGCGGTAGCGGCCGAGCCGGCAATAACGGCAATATGTTCATCACGCTGAAGCCGCTCAAGAACCGCGACGCCTCGGCCCAGCAGATCATTGCACGGCTGCGTCCGAAGCTCGCCAAGGTCGAGGGCGCGAACCTCTACATGCAGGCGGCCCAGGACGTGCGTCTCGGCGGCCGCCCGACCCGCACGCAGTTCGAGTTCACGCTGCAGGACGCCAACCTCGCCGAGCTCAACGAATGGGCGCCGAAGATCCTCGCGAAGATGCAGACGCTGCCGGAGGTGCGCGACGTCGCGACCGACCAGCAGACCCAGGGCACGACGCTCGAGCTCAACATCAATCGCGATACCGCCTCGCGCTACGGCATCACACCGCAGCTCATCGACGACACGCTCTATGACGCGTTCGGCCAGCGCCAGGTCACGCAATATTTCACCCAGCTCAACAGCTATCACGTGATCCTGGAGATCCTGCCGGAGTTGCAGGGCAAGATCGACACGCTCGACAAGATCTACGTGAAGTCGCCGACCACCGGCGATCAGGTGCCGCTGTCGACGTTTGCGAGCTGGAGCAGCACGCCGGTCCGACCGCTTTCGATCAGCCACCAGGGTCAGTTCCCGGCGATCACCATCTCATTCAACCTCGCCCAGGGCGTTGCGCTCGGACAGGCGACCGACGCCGTGCAGAAGGCCATGACCGATCTCGGCGCACCGGCCACGCTGAACTCGAGCTTCCAGGGCACGGCGCAGGCATTCCAGCAATCGCTCGGTACGGTGCCGTTGCTGATCCTCGCCGCACTCGTCGTGGTCTATCTGATCCTCGGCATCCTCTACGAGAGCTACATCCACCCGATCACAATTCTCTCGACGCTGCCGTCGGCGGGTGTCGGCGCGCTCGCGATCCTGATGGCGTTCGGCTACGACTTCAGCCTGATTGCCTTGATCGGCATCATCCTCCTGATCGGCATCGTGAAGAAGAACGGCATCATGATGGTCGACTTCGCGATCGCCGCCGAACGCGACCAGCATCTGTCGTCCGAGCAGTCGATCCGGCAGGCCGCGCTGCTCCGCTTCCGCCCGATCATGATGACGACGATGGCGGCGATGCTCGGCGGCGTGCCGCTGATGCTCGGCACCGGCACCGGCTCGGAGATCCGCCAGCCGCTCGGCTATGCCATGGTCGGCGGCCTGATCGTCAGCCAGGCGCTGACGCTGTTCACCACGCCGGTGATCTATCTCTATCTCGACAAGCTCTCCAACGCCTTCGCCGGCTGGGGTCGCTCCAGGGCCGACGACGAGCACGCGGAAGCGCACGGCCCGGTCAAGGAAGCCGCCGAATAGCTTGACTTTGAACGGCGGCCGGCCCATCGGAGGGCATTGTTCCGGAGCCGGCCGTGAAGATTATCAAGCTTTCCCTTGCCATCGTCGTCATACTTGCAACCATAGCCGGCGTTTCCGCGCAGTCGCCCAAGACGAAGGGCGCGCCGCCCGCCCCCGCGCAGGCAGCGCCTACGACCGCCCCGTCACAGGGGGACACTAATGCCCCGACGGGGCCCGGCTGGATCGCGCGCTGCGCCTCCGGAGGCCGCACGGCGCCGCTGGAATGCGCGATCGAAGAGACCGCGGTGCTCAGCAAGACCGGCCAGCTGGTCGTGCTGGTCAATGTCCGTATCGCCAGCGACACGCACGCACCGACGGCACTCGTGCAATTGCCGCTCGGCCTCGATCTGCCGGCCGGCGCCAAGCTGCAGGTCGATAATGGAAAGATCATCGATCTGCAGATCCAGACCTGCGAGAACCGCGGCTGCTACGCCAACCTTCCGGTTGCGTCGGACCTGCTGGCCGCGCTGCGCTCGGGCAAGCAGCTCAAAGTGTCGTTCCAGAACCTCGCCAAGGAATCCCTCAGCGTACCGCTGCCGCTGACCGATTTCGCCGCGGCGTATGACAAGATCAAATAGGCACCGCATCCGTCATTGCCGCGCCATTTGCGCGTTACCGACGCCCTCGCCGTCGAGCTTCTGGTCGCCATGCATCGTCACGGTGACGCGGAGCAGTCTGCCCGTGAACTCGAACGGCGCCTCGTAGTGCGACACCGGGCTGCCGCGATCGCGGCCGATATCGAGGCCCGACCACGAGATGAAATTGTGGAAGGCGAGCTGGGTCTGCATCGACCCGACGGGCTCACCGTCGATCAACAGCGTATATGCGCTGAAGCCGGTGCGCGCGCCCTTGGCGGGCGGCTCGGTGCGCACCAGCCGCTCCACATGCAGGCCCAGCCGGCGCGTCCCCGGCGCGATCTTCCGGTCTGAACGCAGGACCTCGTGGCCGCCGCCGATATTGAGATCGTGCAGCAACAGCCCGTCCTTGACATAGAGGCTGTAGCCCGAAGTGGCGTCGCCATGTGCGATCAACACGCCCTCGGCGCCGCCCTCGCCGATCTCCACATGCGCCTCGATGGTGTAGCTGCGGCTGCGCACGTCGGGTGCGACATCGGTCGGCACATGGCCCATGCCGGCGTGGAAGGTGAACTGCTTCCGCGCGCCGTGGAAGCGCGCGGCGTTCTCGGCAAAGCGCGGGCCGAAACGATCGTCGAGCGGCAACACCTGGTGCTTCTCGGCCTCGCTCCACCACAGCTTGATCATCGCGGCGAGGCGTTCCGGCTCGTTCTCCGCGAGATCGTCGACCTCGGAGAAGTCACGGTCGAGATGGAACAGCTCCCATTTGTCGTTCTCGAACGGCGTCCCCGAAGCATGGAAGGCGACCGCTTTCCATCCCTGGTGCCAGATGCCGCGATGGCCGAACATCTCGAAATATTGCGGCTGAGATTTTGACGGCGCCGATGCTTCGGTGATCGAGCGCACAAAGCTCTCGCCCTCGAGCGGCATCTGCGGATACCCGGCAATCGCCGATGGCGCGCCGATGCCGGTGAGGTCGAGCAGCGTCGGCACCAGATCGCAGGCATGGACGAATTGATGGCGCACCTCGCCCTTGGCCGCGATGCGGTTCGGCCAGCTCATCACAAAGGGATCGCGGATACCGCCGCCATGGGTGTTCTGCTTGTAGCGGCGCAGCGGTGTGTTGGAGGCCATCGCCCAGCCATGCGGGAAGTTGGAGTGCGTGTCGGGACCGCCGATATCGTCGATGCGGCGGACCTTCTCTGCGATCGGCTCGGGTCGGAGATTGTACGGCCCCATCGCATTGATGAAACCGAGCGGCCCGCCCTCCTGGCTCGCGCCATTGTCCGACATCACGATGATCAGCGTGTCGTCGCGGATACCGGCGGTCTCGAGGAAACCGATCAGGCGCGCCAGGTGGCGGTCGGCATGGTCGAGCATGCCGGCAAACGCCGATTGCAGACGGGTGAAGACGCGCTTCTCGTCGTCACTGTGGTCCGCCCATGCCTTCACGCCGTCATTGCGCGGCGGCAGCCTTGTGTCCGCCGGCACCAGGCCCATCGCCTTCTGCCGCTGCAGGCGCTGCTCGCGTTCGACGTCCCAGCCATGCGCGAAGGTGGAATCATAGCCCTTGATGATGTCGGCGGGCGCCTGGTGTGGCGCGTGGCAGGCGCCAAGGGCGAGCCAGGTCAGCCACGGCAGATCGGGGCGATCCGCAATGTGATCGCCGATGAAGCGGATCGCCTGATCGACGAGATCGGACGTCAGGTGATAGCCGTCGGCATGGCTTCCCGGAGGATCAATATGCGCGTTGTCGGAGACGAGCTCGGGCGCATATTGATCGGTCTCGGCGTCGAGGAAGCCGTAAAAGCGGTCAAAGCCGCGGCCGAGCGGCCAGCCGTCGAACGGCCCGGTGGCGCCGCTTTCGGTCAGCGGCGTCACATGCCATTTGCCGACCATGTAATTGCGATAGGCATGCGCGCGCAGCATTTCGGCAAGCGTCCCCGCCTCGCGCGCGATCTTGCCGCGATAGCCGGGATAACCGGAATCGAAATTGGCGAGGCAGCCGACCCCGACGGAATGATGATTGCGCCCGGTGAGCAGCGCCGCGCGCGTGGTCGAACACATCGCGGTGGTGTGGAAGCCGGAATAGCGCAGGCCCTCGGCCGCGAGCCTGTCGATGGTCGGCGTCCTTATTTGCGAACCGTAGCAGCCGAAATCCGAGAAACCGACGTCGTCGAACAGCACCACGAGGATGTTGGGCGCGCCGGCCGGCGGTCTGGTCGCCTGCGGCCACCAGGGCTTCGAGCCGGCAATGGTCTTGCCGATCGTGCCGCCGAATGGCGGCTTCTCGCCTGCGCTCATGGCATCCTCCCAATGTCTCCTGCGCGTTGCCCCCACTAGCACCATTTCATGGGGACGGGTTAGCGATGCGCACCCCGCCAGCCACCTGATCGCGCGGAACGAATGGTGGGTTACACTCCCCCAATGCCCCCCATGCTCTAAGCGCTACACATCAGGCGCTTCCCAGATACGCCTTCTGCACCTGCGGGTCCTGCGCCAATGACGACGCTGTGCCCGACAGCACGCTCTTGCCGACCTGGAGTACGGTGGCAAAATCGGAAACCTCGAGCGCAAGCTCGATCGATTGCTCGGCAAGCAGGATGGTCAACCCCTCCCGATGCAAGCGGCTGAACGTCTCGTACATCGATTCCACCACCGCGGGCGCAAGCCCCAGCGACGGCTCGTCCAGCATCAACAGCTTCGGATCGCTCATCAGGGCGCGACCAACCGCCAGCATCTGGCGTTCGCCGCCAGACATGGTGCCGGCGCGCTGCGACCGCCGCTCCTTCAGCCGCGGGAAGATCTCGTAGACGCGCTCGAGCAACGCCGTCGTACGCGATTTGTCGGCGAGCGGCGTCGCGCCGAGCAGAAGATTGTTCTCGACGCTCTGCTGCACGAACAGCCGCCAGCCCTCCGGCGCCAGCGCCAGCCCCTTACGCACGATGGCGAAGGCCTGCCGCCCGCCGATCTCCTCATCGCGAAAACGGATCGACCCGGAGTGCACCGGGATCAGCCCGGCAATGGCATTCAGCGTCGTGGTCTTGCCTCCGCCATTGGAGCCGAGCAGCGCCACCACGCTGCCTTCGGGGACTTCCAGCGAAACATCCGACACCCCGATCAGATCGCCGTAGCGGACCTCGAGGTGCTCGATCCGGAGCAACGGCCCACTCATGACACCGGTCCGCCCATCAATTCGATCGGCGTGTGGCCGGCGGCCGCTTTCGCCGCGCGGGTGCCGAGATAGGCCGCGATCACGTCCGGATTGCTGGTGACCTCGCGCGGACTGCCGCGGGCGATCTCCTTGCCCTGATGAAACACCATCACGCGGCTCGAGAGTGTCATGATGACTTCGATGATGTGCTCGACGATGACGAGCGTGACGCCGGAACGATGGATGTCGCGCACCAGATCGATTGCAAGCTGCACCTCGCGCTGGGTGAGGCCCGCCATGGCCTCGTCAAGCAGCAGCACCTTGGGTTCAGTGGCGAGCGCGCGGGCGATTTCCAGCCGCTTGCGACCGGGCGTGCCGAGCGAACGCGCCGGCGCCTCCGCGAGCCTCGCCATGCCGACCCGCTCCAGCACCGCACGCGCCTTGCTCTCGGCTTCCGCGCGATGCGAGGAACGAAGGAACGCGCCGATCATCACGTTCTCCAGCACGCTCATGCCTTCAAAGGTCTGCGGCACCTGGAAGGTGCGGGCGAGACCAAGCTCGGCGCGTGCCTCCGGCGTGAACGCCGTGATGTCCTGGCCCTGGAACAGCACCTGGCCGGAACTGGTCTGGAGATCGCCGGTCAGGCAATTGAAGAAGGTCGATTTGCCGGCGCCGTTCGGCCCGATGAGGCCTAGAATATCGCCCTGCTCCAGCGTCACGGACGCGGAGTCGACAGCCTTGAAGCTGCCGAAGGTCTTGGTCACGCCGCGTGCTTCAAGAAGCATGGCCGGCCTCCGCAGCCGCGGCCGGCTCAGTCGCCTTGCCACGCCGCTCCCACAGCCGCTGCGCCAGCGCGAGCAGGCCGCCGGGCTGGAAGCGCGAGATCAGCACGATGATCGCGCCATAGACCACGAAGGTCAGGCCCGCGCCCTTACCGCCAAGCAGGCTGTTGGACAACTCCTCCAGCGGCACCAGGATCGCGGCGCCCACCAGCGGCCCGAACAGCAGGCCGGCGCCGCCGAGCGCGGCCATGATCAGGATCTTCACGGAGATCAAGAGGCCAAGGCCGGATTCCGGATCGACGAAGCCGAACATCATCGCATAAAGCGCTCCGGCGACCGACGTCAGTCCGGCGCTGAGCATATAGGCATAGAGCTTGATGCGGGCGGCGGGGGCGCCGAGCGAGCGTGCTGCACGCTCGGAATCCTTGATGGCGCGCAGGTAAAAGCCCATGCGGCTGCGGGCCATCCACCAGGTGATCGCAAGCGTGATCGCGAGCACGACCAGGAACAGGTAGTAGTAAGGCAGCGCCGAGACGAAAGAGAGATCGAACACGTTGCGCGGCACGGCCGGACCGCTGAGGCCGGGCGACGCGCCCAGATATTCGGTGTTGGTGACGATCAGCCGCGCAAGCTCGGCGATCGCGATCGTCGCCATGCTGAAATAGTGTCCCGACAGCCGCAAGGTCGGCCCGCCGATCACGGCCGCGATACCGACGGAGACAACAATGCCGGCGGGAATGCCGACCAGAGGCGACAGCGCGAAATGCGTATACCCCGCCATCGACGCATAGGCGCCGCAGCCGAAGAACACGGCATGTCCGACCGAAACCTGACCAGCATAGCCGCCGATGATATTCCAGGCCGACGCCGCGATCGCATAAAGCAGCACAAGCGCGCCAAGGCGCTGCTGGAACGGCGTGGAGAACAGCAAGGGATAGGCGATCACAATCGCCAGCACGACCGATGGCCAGACGAGGCGCCGCATCATGCTTTGCCCATCAGGCCTTGTGGCCGGAACCAGAGAAAGAAGATGAAGAGCGCATAGACCACAATGTCCTTGTAGACGGCGCCGATCAGATAGCCCGAAACCGATTCAATGACGCCGATCAGGAGGCCCGCGACGAGCGCGCCGGGCACGCTGCCGAAGCCGCCGAGCGACACCGTGACAAAGGCGACGATGCCCAGGGTCTCACCGACGGTCGGCACGATGTAGAAGAAGGTTGCGATGAGCGCGCCGGCAAGGCCCGTGGCGCCGGCTGCGATCGCCCAGGCGATCGCCTGCATGCTGTCGGGCCGGATGCCCATCAGCTGCGCGGCGGTCGAGTCTTCCGCCACCGCCAGCATCTTCGAGCCCAGCGATGTCCGCGTCAGCAACAGATGCAGGCCAAGCGTGACGACCAGCGCCACGACGCCAGCCAACAGCCTTGAAGCCTCGATGCGCAGCCCGAAAATATCGAAGATGCCGCCCACGAGATTGTTCGGCAGCGAGACGATGTTCGCACCGAACCACCAGAACACCGAATAGCGGAGCAGCAGTGCAAGCCCGAACGTGCCGAGGATCTGGGCCAGCATCGGACCTTTCATGATGTGGCGGATCAGGGCGAAATAGACGATGACGCCGACGGTGGCGAGCAACAGCGTCGCCAGCGGCGCGCCGGCCGCGGGTCCCACGCCGAACAGGCTGAACACCACGAACGCCACATACATGCCGAGCATGACGAAGTCGCCATGCGCGAAATTGACGATGTTCATCATTCCCCAGACCAAAGTCAGGCCCGAGGAGAACAGCGCGTAGACGGCCCCAAGCAAGAGGCCGCCGACGATGACCTGCACCAGGAAGAAAGACATTGAGCCGCGCGTCGTTGCGAGGAAGAGGTTACGTCGGTAGCATATTAGCGAAAGGCATTAGCCCCGTCCTTGCGAGCCAACGGGTCCGCGCGAATGCGCGGCCCGAAGGCCGGACCCGTTGGCTCCTCGCAATGACGTCGAGACCAAGATTACCAGCCCTTGTAGGGAAGAACCGGCGCCTTCTCGGCGCTGGCCTTGGGCCAGACCGAGACATAATTCTCACCGTCCTGCAGCTGGATGATGCCGCCGGACGCCAGGATATTCTGCCCCTTGTCGTCGAACTTGACGCCCTTGTAGGCGATCATCAGCTGATCGGGCTTGAGCTCGGTTGCCTTCAGCGCCGCCTGGATCTTGGCGGGCTCGGTCGAGCCGGCGCGGTCGATGGCACCGATCAGCACAAAGAGCCCCTGCATCTGCCGCGCGACCGTGTCGTCCATCTCGACGCCGCTCTTCTTCTTGTACATGTCGGCGATGATCGCGCTCGGCGAGCCGGCCGGCCCGAGAACCCAGGACGAGCGGTTGAAGACACCTTGAGAGATCTTGCCGACCGCCTTGATGAAGTCGGGATCGGAATAGCCGGCGTCATCGGCGAGCAGAATGCCCGGCTTGTAGTCCTGGGCCTGCATGGTCTTGGCAAACAGGATCGCATCCGACGTGTAGGAGATCATGATTACGACGTCGGGCTTCTTCTCCTTGAGCTGCAGCACCTGGCTCTGCACGTCGGTCGCGTTGGAGGGATAGGCGACGTCGAGCGCGACGTTGAGCCCCTTTTCCTTGAAGGCGGAGGTGATCGTATTGGCGACGGAGGTACCGTATTCGGTGTTGTCATGCACCAGGGCGATGCTGTCGGTCTTGCCGCCCTGCGCCTTCATGTCGATCAGGAATTCGGAGAAGACCTTGGCGAAATCCGAGGCGATCGGGGTGGTGCGGAAAAACCATTTGAAGCCGCGGTCGGTGAGGTTGGCTGCCACTGACTCAGCGTTCAGATAGGGAATGCCGTATTTCTCGGCGATCGCGCTCGATGTCAGCGTGATGCCGGACTGGTAGGCGCCGGTGATCGCGACCACATTCTCTTCGGTGATCAGGCGCAGGGTCTGGTTCTGTCCGGTTGCGGGGCTGCCCTGATTATCGGCGAACACGACGTCGACCTTGGCGCCGCCGAGGCCGGCAAGACCGGCGTTTTTGGCGAGCGGAAAATTGCCGAGTTCCGGATGGGCGTTGTTGACGATGTCCGTGACCACGTCGAAAGCGGCCTTGGCGTGGACACCGATGCTGGCGGCGCCGCCGCTCATCGGGAATACCGCTCCGATCTTGACGACCTTGTCCTCGGCAAAAGCACCGGTCGCGAGCCCGAGCGAGATCGTGGCGGCGCCAACCAGCCCGAGAAAACTCCTGAATTTCATATGATGGCCTCCCAACCCCTTCGCGATTGTTTTTTTGAGGGCAAAGCGCGTGATGCCTCGCCCCTGCCCTGTTATTGCGGCGCATCAGCATTGCATGCCGCCCTGGAAGGGGCAAGCGAGGTGGCCTGTCCGCGCCGATGCGCTTCGCTCGGCAATTTGTCGAAGTGCTCAATCACAACCTGCCTGCAAGATGAGCAGTCGAGAGGCGGCGCCGTTGAGCGATCGCGCGCAACGAGATGCGTCGGAGGCCACCCGACGGTGCGCCGCGCGCGGTCAGAAAACGGGCCTTTGCAGGAGCAGGATCAGCCCAGAAATCGGCGGCCGCTTCCTCGTCCCCCGCACTCAAGAGCGGAAGATGGCAGGTACAAAGGGCGGAGCGTTTGGACACCAGTTTTGCTGGCGGCGCTTTTGGTGCCGCCGCAAAACAATCCACCAAGCCATTGAGTGAGCAGGGACTAGACCGCGAACCCCGACGCAGCTATATCGGCCCTGCAAATCGGACGAAGGTTACCAAGCCTTCTGGGCCAGATTGCAAAACTTCCGAAAAAAGCGATGTTAAATCAATCGCTTAATTGGGGAATGGTGTAACGGTAGCACAACAGACTCTGACTCTGTTTGTCTTGGTTCGAATCCAGGTTCCCCAGCCACTTCCAAGCCCTTGAAAAATAAGGCGATTCCAAACGACCGGCTGGCCCAAAGGGCGGCAGACCCATGTCGCGGCGCACAGCGCCAGTTGACGCGGCCCTTCGGGTCCGGATCATGCGCTAGCGGCGAACGGCGCGAAAATGTCGGCCGGAATAACCCGGCAAGCGCGCTAATCCCAGGTTCGCACAGACAAGAAGGCGGCCGTGCTCAAGGACCCGAACACCGTTGCGGCACTTATCGACCTGCTGAGGCGTGAGCACGGCGACAACACCGCCCGCTACATGCTGACCGAAGGCATGACGCTGGCCGCGCTCATCGATACGGCGCTGCGCGCACCGATGAAGAACCACGAGGCCGTGAAGCTGATCACGAGAGCCCTCCGCTCCGGCGACTTCATCATCACGCCCGAGATCGTGGCGCCGTCGCATCTCACCTACATCTACGATCGCCCGAAATCGCTTCACGTGGTGGATATCGCCATCGAGACCATGGAGCGCACCGTTGCCAGCACGGATATCCGCCTGCGGCTTCCCGGTTGACTCCGGCAATCCGATCCGGATGCCGTCAGCCCAGCCGTTGGCCGGTTTCAGAATCGAAGAAGTGGAGCGAGCCCGGCTGAATGCGAAGACCGGCCGACTGACCGACTTGCAGGCCAATGCGCTCGTGAAAAGCGGCGACCATCTCAAGCGGGCCATCCTTGAATACGACCTGCACCTCGGATCCGGTCGGCTCGACCACGGCGACGGTCATCGCGGAACCGGCCTCATCAAGTCTGATGTGCTCGGGCCGCACGCCAAGGACGACGGACCGGTCGACAAAGGCCGAAGCATCGTCTGTCAGTCTTAGAGCGAAGCCGGATTCGGTCTCGAATAGATGACCGTCCTGAGAACTCACCCGCCCCTTCAAGAGGTTCATCGATGGTGAGCCGAGGAATCCGGCAACGAAAAGATTGCTTGGCCGATCGTAAAGCTCCAGCGGGCTGCCGATTTGCTCGACGTTCCCTTCGTTCATCACGACGATCACATCGGCCATGGTCATGGCTTCGATCTGATCGTGCGTGACGTAGATGATCGTCGTCTTCAGACGCTGGTGAAGCTCGCGAATCTCGGCTCGCATCTGCACCCGCAATTTTGCGTCGAGGTTGGATAGAGGTTCGTCGAAGAGAAAGACTTTCGGGTCGCGTACGATGGCTCTTCCCATGGCAACGCGCTGACGCTGGCCCCCTGAGAGCTCGCGCGGGTAGCGATTGAGAAGGCCCTCGAGATTGAGAATCTTTGCCGCCTGGTGCACCTTCTCCTGCTTCTGCGCATCGGGAACCTTTCGCATGCGCAGGGAAAAGCCCATGTTCTCCGCAACCGTCATATGCGGGTAGAGCGCGTAACTTTGAAAGACCATCGCGATATCGCGATCCTTCGGGTGTTCGTCGTTCACGCTCCGGCCGTCGATCAAAATCTCGCCGGACGTCACATCCTCAAGCCCCGCCACCATCCGAAGCAGCGTGGACTTTCCGCAGCCCGAGGGCCCAACGAGAATAACGAATGCTCCGTCCTCGATATCGAAGGTTACTCCGTGAACCACTTCAAGCGGGCCATATGACTTGCGGATGTCGCGCAGTTGCAACGGTGCCATTCTGTGCTTCTCAGGGTTCAGTCAGGTAAGGCGTTGCGCCTGGCGACGTCGGCGTACCAGCGATATGATTTCTTCGGGGTCCTCGCCTGGCTCCTGTAGTCGACGTGAACCAGGCCGAAGCGGGGCCGATAGCCCCACGCCCATTCGAAATTGTCGATGATCGACCAGATCATGTAGCCCTTGACATTGGCGCCCTCGGCAATCGCCTGGCGCATCGCTCCAAGATAGCCTTGCAGAAACGCAATGCGTTCGTCATCGGCGAGTTCGCCGCCTGCTGTTTCCGGTTCCTCCAATGCCGCGCCATTCTCGGTGATGTAGACTTCAGGGTTGCCGTACTCGTCGCGCAATCTCAGAAGCATCTGCCTCAGCCCATCCGGGTAGATCTCCCAATCGAGACAGGTGCGCGGTCGATCGGCCGGAGCGCTGGCTCGCGCCACCTTCAGCGGATGCTTTTCGTCCCAGCGACAGAAGGAGCGGCAATAATAGTTGAGCCCGAGAAAATCGATCTGTTGACGGATGCAAGCGAGATCGTTTTCCTTCACCAGGCCGCGGAGGTCCGCCTCCGACTCCTCAGGGTAATGCCCACGAAACAGCGGATCGAGGAAGTTGCGATTCCACATGAGATCATAAAGGCGGGATGCTTCGCGATCGGCCGCGCTTTCACTTTCCGGCGTGGGCACACTCAGGTTGAAGACCGTTCCGAGCCGCCATTGAGGATTTATCGCCCTCAGGCGTGCGAGCGCCCTGCCCTGTGCCAGATTTTGATGATGGGTAGCCGCGAAGAACTTGGCACGGTCGGCGAATCCCGGCGCGTACATGGCGTATGCAAAACCGCGATGTGCCGTCACCTGTGGTTCGTTCAGCATCACCCAGTTCTTTGCGCGGTCACCGATCCGGGCCGCGACGATTTCGGCATAGTCGGCAAACCAGTCGGCAATGTCCCTGTTCTCCCATCCGCCGCGCGCCTGCAACGCCTGAGGCAGATCCCAATGGTAGAGGCAAGGCCAGGGCGCGATGCCTTTCTCGAGAAGGGCGTCGACCAGCCGATCGTAGAACTCGAGCCCGCGGGCATTCGGCGCTCCCGTGCCTTCAGGCAGGATCCGTGGCCAGGCGATGGAGAAGCGGTAGGCGTTCAGATTGGCCCGCGCCATCAGCTCAATATCGTCGTGAAAGCGATGGTAGTGGTCGCAGGCAATATCACCGGTGTCGCCATTGGCGACCTTTCCCGGCGTGTGGCAGAATACGTCCCAGATGCTCGGCCCGCGCCCGTCCTCGTTCACAGCACCTTCGATCTGGTAGCTCGCGGTCGATGCTCCCCAGATGAATCCGTCCGGAAATTCCGTCACAGTCTTTACCTCCGGTTCTAGGCCCGCAATCCGAAGCGAAACACGCTCCACGATGCAGGCGGGACAGTCAGGCGCCAGACGCCATCGCGGGCCGTTGCGGCTGGGCCGTCTTCTGGCTGCACGCGCTCCGGATCGTCGGCGGTGTTCGTCGCGTTCAAATCATCCGACTTCATGACGCGGCTTTCGAGGAAATCGCTGAACGCGAAACCGCGCAGATTGATCTCCACATCGATCGCCTGGTCGAAATTTCGGTTGACGCAGAAAAGGGCAAGGCTCTTTCCGTCCTCGGCCAGTACCGCCGTGCTGACGAGATCGGGGAACCGTTCGCCGTTGCTTGCCGCGAAGGTCCCGCAGGTCAGGCGCATGTCGAGGACCGTTCCCCTCGCCCACTGGGCCGCATGCTGGAACGGATAGAAGATCGGCTGCCGCCACGCCCGCCCTCCCGTCTCGGTCATGATGAGCCCGATGACGTTGACCAGTTGAGCCACGCACGCGGCTTTTACCCGATTGCATCTATTGATCAGCGTCAGGAGGGCGGTGCCGAAGACCAGCGCATCCTCCATCGTGAAAAGCTCCTCGAGAATGGCCGGAGCTTCGGGCCAACCGGGTTTCGTGCGCGTGGCGCGGTCACGGGTGCGATACCAGACATTCCATTCGTCGAACGAAAGCATGATCCGCTTTGGCGAGCGCCGGCGGGCGGCCACCCCGTCAGCGACAGCGACAATCTCGTCGATGTAGCGTCCGACGAGATCGGCTTCCGCCATGAAGTCGCGCGATCTATCGCCGTGCTTGGAAAAATAGCCGTGGAGCGAGATGTACTCCACCACGTCGAATGTCTCTTCCAGGACCTGTCTTTCCCATTCGGCGAAGGTCGACATGCTGCGGCTGGAGGAACCGCATGCAACCAGTTCTATGTTGGGATCGAGCCAACGCATGAGCTTGGCGGATTCACGTGCCAGCGTGCCGTATTCCCCGGCGGTTTTGGCACCGATCTGCCATGGGGCATCCATTTCATTGCCCAGGCACCAGAGCTTGACGTTGTGAGGAGCCGGATGCCCGTGTTCATGTCGCAAGTCGCTGAGCGCCGTGCCGCCTGCGACGTTGCAATATTCCAGCAGCGCCCGGGCTTCGTCTGCGCCTCTCGTGCCGAGATTCACGGCCATCATCGGCTCCAGACCGGCCTTCGCGCACCAACGCATGAATTCATTGGTGCCGAACGCATTCGTCTCGGTGCTGAACCAGGCCAATTCCCGGCGTCGGGGCCGCTTGTCGAGCGGACCGACACCATCTTCCCAGTTGTAGCCGGACACGAAATTTCCGCCGGGATAGCGAATGATGGTCACCCCAAGCTCGCGCACCAGCTCCAGTACATCCTGTCGGAAACCGTGATCGTCGGCTGTCGGGTGCCCGGGCTCGAAGATCCCGCCATAGACACATCGTCCGAGATGCTCGACGAAACTGCCGAAGAGACGGGGATCCGTCTTTCCCACCACGAAGGCGGGGTCGAGAACGATGCTAGCTTCGGCCATGGATTGTCCTGCTGGAATTGAAATGATGAATGGGTTCAGCCCTTGACCGCGCCGATGGTGAGCCCACGCACGAGATGGCGCTGAACGAAAAGCATGATCACCACGATGGGCAGCATGATGCCGATGGCGCCCGCCGCCGAAATCGACCAATCGCTCACGTCCTCGCCTCCAAAGGAGGCAATCGCGACCGGCAGGGTTTTCGTCTGAATGCCCGTCAGCACGAGGGCAAAGAGAAACTCGTTGTATGAAAGCAGCAGGCTGAACAGAGCCGCGACCGTGAGGCCGGGCCGAGCCAGCGGCAGGATCACGATCCGGAATGTCTGCCAAAGATTGCAACCGTCGATGGCCGCCGCTTCGTCGAGGTCGCGAGGAATGTCCAGGAAGAAACTATACATCAGCCAGATCGTGAACGGCTGGTTGATCGCCACAAGCGCCAGGATGAGCAGCGGATAGGTATCAATCATGTTGAGGAAGCTGCCCATGACGAAGAACGGAATGGCCAGCAGCATGTGAGGAAACATGCGGATCGTGAACAGCCCGAACAGGATGGGCGAAGCACGGCGCTGCGGCATGCGCGACAGCCCGTAGGCGGCAAGGCTGCCGACCGGGACCGAGATGAGCACCGTGCCCGCCGAGACGATCAGGCTGTTGATCAGGTAGTGAACGAAGCCGCGATCCAACCAGACTTCGCGATGATATTGGAACGTCGGCTGAAAAAAGATGGTTGGCGGGACTGTGAACGCGTCCGCGGGATTCTTGACGGACGTCAAGGCGGCCCAGATCAGCGGGACGAGATTTATGAAGGTGAAGACCGCGAGCCCGATGAAAAGCAGCGTCTGGTTGCGCACACGCGCCATTCGGCGTGTCTTCATCAGCTTCTCCCGTAACCGCGCTGCAAAACTCTGCTGAACGTCGCGATGATCGCGGCGACGATGATGAGCGTGATGATTCCGAGAGCAGATGCCTTTCCGACCTGCAGCAGCTGAAAGCCAAGCTGGTAGGTGTACATGGTGATCGTCTCGGTCGCGGTCCCCGGACCGCCGCCGGTCAGGACGTAGATGGTGTCGAAGAACCGGAAAACATCCATCAGCCGGACTGATACGGTGAAAACGATGACCGGTACCAGGGACGGAAGAATGATGTGGCGAACAATGCGCCAGCCATCGGCCCCGTCGATGCTCGCCGCCTCGATTTGTGCCTGGTCCAGCGTCTGCAGGGCAGCATAGAGCACCAGCATGACAAAGGGCGTAAAGATCCAGGCGTCGGCGAGGATGACGCAAATCTTCGCCCAGATGGGATCACCGAGCCAATCCGGCGGATTGAGGTTGAAAGTCAGAAATGTGGCGTCGAGCAGCCCCCAGTTCGATGTCAGAATCCATTTCAGAAAGAGCGTCGCCACCACAGGCGTGATGATGTGCGGCAGGAAAAGGAAGATCATGAATACGCGTGCGCTGAACGTGAGCCTGTAAAGCGCGAGCGCGAGAACAAAACCCAACGCGAATTCGGCGGCGACGGATCCCAGCGCGATGACGATCGTGGTCCATAGCGAATGCCAGAGACGGGCTTCGCCCAGCAGCTCTGCGTAGTTCGCAAGCCCGACAAAGTGCATCTCGCGCGAGCCGAGATAATAATCGAAGGTGCTCAGGTAGGCGGCATATCCCAGGGGCCACAGAAGGACGAGCGTCATCAGACCAAAGCTGGGAACCAGGAACAGCCATAGGCCGCGCTGCCAACGCATGACGACAGATCTCTTCAGGCAAGCTCAGTTTGGGCGGGGCGGCGGGCGAGCCCGCCGAACTGCAACGAGCGACCTATTTGTAGTAGCCGCGGGATTGCAGCAGCTGGGTGGTTTCCTGGGCGGCCTGATCCAGCGCGACCTTGACTTCCTTTTCGTTGGTCACGGCCTGCAGGATGTGTCGTGTGACGATGGCCCCGACATCGAGAAAATCGGGCATTGCGGGAAACGGTTTTCCAGCCTCGAGGGATGCGCGGGCCGCCGGATACCAGCGATATTTCTTGGCAAGCTCCGGATCATCGAGCACGGACAGACGTGGCGGCATGGCCAACTCCGCGCCCTTCTGCATGCTCTTTTGGCTGGCTGCCGTTGCGATCATTCTGAAGATCGCCTCCTTGTCTTTCGACGAGTACTTTGAGATCGCATATCCATCATTGGAGATGCGCTGACCGCCGCCGGGAGGCGCGATCCAGTTGATCTTGCCGACGACACGCGACTTCTTCTCGTCATCCATGGAAGCTGCACGCGTGAACCATTGCAGCCCCATTGCGGCAAGTCCCTGTTGCAGGTTTATGGTCGACTCATCGTTGGCCGCCGAAGTGAAGCCGCGTGGCGCGAATGCCGTCATCTGCTTCATCAGGGTGATGGCGTTGACGCCAGCCGGCTGATTGAAGATGGGCTTCCAGTTCTTGTCGAACCAGCCCTCTCCCATCGCATTGAGGTACCAGTGCGCCTCGTTCAGGCAGCCATCGACAGGCTTCAATGTCATGATCGTTCCGGAGACACGCCCCTGATGAAGCTTCTTCGCAGCGTCGAAATACTCCTGCATCGTCTTTGGAAGATTGAGGCTGTTCTCTTTAAAGAGATCTTCGCGATAGAAAAACAGCTCGGTGTTGGTCAGGATCGGCATCGAGTAGATGTGACCGTTGTAGCTGATCTCTTCCATCACCGACTTCGGAAAGTCGTCGAGCTTGAATTCATCCTTGTGCTTGGCCCAGAGATCGTCCAGCGGTTCCAGCCAACCGCTGGCCGCAAATTTCTGCATCGTGGTGTCGTTCAGATAGGCGACATCAATGGCGTCGGAGCCGGACGACATCGTGATCGACGCCAATTCGACCTCCTTGTCGATCGGCATCAGTTCGACCGAGACCTGGCCCTCAGGAAGGGCTTTCTTCATCTGGTCCGTATAGTATTCCAGAGCCGGCTGACGATGACTGATGACACGGATTGGTCCTGCCGCGTACGCGCGCGTCACATAGGGAGCAAAGACTGTTGCCGCGGCCGCTCCTATGAAGGATCTCCGGGTCAGTGGATTCCGGCTCATATGACATCCTCCCTGTCGAGCTAGCACTGGACTGCGCATGCGCTTGATGCTTTTGTCAGACAAATAAAATACACGCGGCAAGGTGTCAATGAGCCTCGGAGGAAATCCGATCTGGGCAGTCAAGTGATGTCCAAGACCATTCGCGAAAGCGAAGCTGTTTCACGTGCTCAGAAGATTGCGCGAACGACGCCGCTTGATCGACTGCACAGGGATATTGCCCGCGAAATCGGGGCGGCAATCGTTGGAGGAACTTACCCTCCAGGCTCCGTCCTTCCGGGTGAACTCGCCGAAAGTGAAAGGCTCAACGTATCTCGCGCCGCCTATCGCGAGGCGGTCAGGACCCTTGCGAGCAAAGGTCTGGTCGAGAGCCGGCCGAAGATCGGCACGCGTGTCACGTCGCGGCGGTCCTGGAATCTGCTGGATCCGGAGGTCGTCGGGTGGTTCTTCGCCCGGGCGAACCCCGACCAATCTTTTCTCAGGGGTCTATTCGAACTGCGATCAATCGTGGAACCGGCTGCGGCCGCGCTGGCCGCCGAACGCCGCGACGACGCCGACATCGAACGTATGCACGCAGCACTGGAAGGAATGAAAGCGCATTCGTTGGCGAGCGAGTTGGGCCAGCAAGCCGATCGAAACTTTCACGAGGCCATTCTCAGGGCGACGCGAAATGAGGTTCTGGAGTCCTTGTCTGCGGGTGTTACGGCAGCAGTCTTGTGGACCACGCTGTTCAAGTATCGCGTCCGGGACCTGCCTCGCGATCCGGTGGCCGACCATCTTCTTGTGTTCAATGCGATAAACGCCGGGGACGCAGTCGAAGCCGAACATGCAATGAGAAAACTGGTTCGCCTCGCCTTGCGCGATACGCAGGAGTCGATGCCTGGAGTCGATCCCGAAGACGCCAGATGAAATGGTGAGGATGGCCCCAAGCTTCGCCGCCGCGCGGCGCGCTTGGGGCTTCTCCTATCTGCTCGCAAGAGTTATTTCGCCTCCGCCTTGTTTGCGTACTCATCCGTCCAGGATGCCTTCACGATCGCGGCCGGAATCGGTGTTTCGAACTCATTCGTGAACGACACGATCTGCTGGATCATCTTGTCGGTGATGACGGAATTCTTCGGATAAGCCGCGACATGTTCGGCCCAGGTCGCATCAAACAGAGCCTTGTCGATCTTCGGATGATACGCCTGATGGATCACATCGCGCGCCTTGTTGGTCTGGGCGGGATCGCGGATCGTGTCGAGCGCCTTCTGCATGGCGCGCGTGTACCGCACAGCAAGGTCGGCGTGGTTCTTCAGCCAGGATTCCTTCGCAACGCTCGCCATGTACAGGAAGCCGTTGAGTGCGGGAACCTCGCCCTCCACGGTGTTCACAAACATCATGGCGCCGTGGTTCTGGATCGCGTTTTCGCCGACCGGCGATCCCTGCAGGAAGCCCTGAATAACGCCTCGTGAAAGCGCCGCGGTCATGACATCGCCAGTCCCGACCGCCGAGATCGTCATGTCGCGATCCGGATCGAGCTTTGCTTCCTTGGCCAGATACCGCACGACTTGATCGGTGCCGCTGCCCGCCGTGTTGACGCCGATCACGGCACCCTTCAGCGCCCGCAATTTCTCCGGATATGGCGTTTTCTCGGTGACATTGTGCTTCGCCGCCCAATCCTTGGACATCACGAAGTTGCTGCCGATCTGGGAGAACACGGCGCCAAAGGAGACAACATCGGCACCGCGCCCACGCGCCTGAAACACCGATGAGGGCACAGCCAGAATGATCTGGACGTCACCGCCCATGAGGGCTGCCATCGCCTTGCCGCCCCCCTCCACGCGAGTGACGTTCATATCGATGCCCTCCTCGTGGAAGTAACCGAGCTCCTTCGCCACCAGTATCGGGAAGATCTGGAAGCCGTAGCTCGATATCAGCGCATCGACGTGATCGTCCGCGCGCGCCGTTGGGACCGAAGCCAGAAGCGCAGCAACCAGCAGCGCGCATTGCCCGATGAGGGCGAGAGGCCGCATGTTCATCTTCATTGTTTCCTCCGGCTTGTTCTATATTGTCATTTCGCGGTCGGATTCCGCGGTCTTCCACGGCATCGCCTTGATCTCGGCGTATCTGACGGCGGTATTGAGCAGCAGAGCCAGCAGCATGATCGCGAACAGTGCTGCGAAAACGCCTCCCGTATCGAACTGCCCCTGGCTGCGCGTCAGCAAGAATCCCAGCCCGCGATTGGAGGCCATCATTTCTCCGACGATGGCGCCGATCAGCGCGTACGGCGCCGAAATCCGCAAGCCGGCGAAAACCCAGGTGATGGCCGACGGCAGCACGACCTTGAACAGGACGTGCCGCTCGCGCGCCCCCATCAGGCGGAGGATCGCTTCGAGCTCGCGGCTGACATTGCGCACGCCGGTATAGGTGTTCAGAAACACCAGGAAAAAAACGATCGCGGCAGTGAGCACGACCTTCATGCCGAACCCGATTCCGAGCCAAAGAATGAAAACCGGCGCGAGCGCCACTTTCGGCAGGCTATAGAACGCCGTCACGAAGGGATCGAGAAGCTCCGCGAGGAACCGCGACCGCCCGAGCAATGTGCCGACGAACATCCCACAAGCGCTGCCGATGACATAGCCGAGGAAGGCTTCGCTGGCCGTGATGCCCGCGTGGAAGAAAAGATCGCCGTTCAACGTCCATTCCACCAGCGTCGTAAAAATGCGACTGGGGCGGCTGATGAAAAATTCAGGGATCAGGCGGCCGGAAGCCAATTCCCAGGCCGACAGCAAGCACACGATGAACAGGACGCGCATCAAATTGAGCTTGACCGCGCGCGATTGGCGAAGCGCTTTTCTGCTCTTCAGTTCGGCGGCGTGCGTGATCGTCATGGCGCGTTCCTCGGTCTAGGCCGCCTCGCCCCGGGTCGATGCCAATCCCGGGGTCAGCATGTCCCAAAGCTCCGCCGTCAACTGCACATAGTCCTGATCATGTCGGAGGCGCAGCAAGTCCCTGTCGCGCGGAAGCGGAGACGCTATGATCTTGATGATGGTGCCGGGGCGCGAGCCAAAGATCGCGATCCGGTCGGACAGGGCCGCGGCCTCATCCAGATCGTGCGTCACGAAGATGATCGTCTTGTTCAGGCGGCGGCAGATGCTCAATAGCTCGATCTGCATCTTGAGCCGCAATTGGGCATCGAGCGCCGCAAACGGCTCGTCGAGAAGAAGCGTGTCTGGATTATAGGCGAGCAGGCGCGCCAGCGCCGCCCGCTTGCGCATGCCGCCGGACAATTGCGACGGATAGGATTTTTCGAAGCCCTTGAGTCCGACCAGATTGATGAGATCGTCGACACGCTCGCGGATTTGAGCCCGCGGCAGTCCCTGTATCTCGAGCGGCACTGATAGATTTCCGACCACTGTGCGCCAGGGCAGCAGATGGTCGTTTTGCGTCATGTAACCGGTCTTGAGATTGAATCCGGTCACCTTGTGCCCATCATAGAGCACGTCGCCGACGGTCGGATGGAACAAGCCCGCGGTCATGTTGAGGAGCGTCGACTTCCCGCATCCGGACGGTCCGATCAGCGAGATGAATTCGCCGCCGCGGGCGACCAGATCAATCCGGCGGACCGCCTCGACTTCCTTCTCATCGGTCCAGAACGTCTTGCCGACGCCGCGAAATTCGATGAGCGGCGCCTTGGTCGCAGCCCCCGCCAGTGTGGAGTCTTCTGCTTTTTGCATGTTATTTCCGCCCTTGAACGTGATTAGACATACAGGCTGCCTGTCTGGCAATAGGCCATTGGGCGGCCCTTCTGCGGCGCATGTGCTCCATCACGATAAGCCTCTGAGTGGCCGAAATCTCGGCCCGAATACAGAATGCGCCCGAAGGAAAACGCCAATCTTGTCAGTCGGGCATTTCACATGTTTAGATGGGCATATGGCGAAAGGTCTCCATTTGCGTGTATCGCTGCGCGTGACGACGACCCGTCCCATCCCAACGAGCTGAAGCTTGAGATCATGACCGACCAATCCATGGAGATTCATTCCGTTGCCGCTCCGGTTCGGCAGAAGGTGTTCGAGACCCTTCGCTCGGCCATCACGTCGGGCCGGTTTCAGCCGGGTCAGCGCCTGATCGAAAAGGAGTTGTGCGAGCTCATGCGTGTCAGCCGTCCCTCGGTCAGGGAGGCATTGAGACACCTTGAAACCGAAGGGCTGATCGAGAACCTGCCGAACCGCGGACCGGTGGTGACGAAGATCACGCTGCAGGATGCGACCAGTATTTACCAGGTCCGAGCCGAGCTCGAAGCCCTCGCGGCCAAGCTGTTTGCGACCAACGCGACCGATCAGCAGATCGAGGATATCGAGGAAGCGTGCCGTGAAGTCGGCCTCGGCATCAAGGCGAATGATTTGAGCGCAATCGTCGCTGCCAAGGATCGCTTTTATCAGATCCTGTTCGGCGGCAGCGGAAATGTGGAGATTCCCAAAATTCTGAGGACGATGAACGCGCGTGTCACGTTTCTGCGGCTCATCTCGTTGTCTTCGCCGCGCCGCGGCCCGGAAACGCTGAAGGAGATCAAGACGGCCGTCGCAGCCATGGCCCGACGCGACGCGAAAGCTGCGCACGAAGCCATGCACCAGCATGTCACGCGCGCGGCAGAAGTCGCGCTTCAGAATCTTAGAGAGCGCGCCGAGCGTGGCGGCCACGCCGGTCGCTAGTCCAGCAGCGACGCCGACATTGTTCCTGCCCTGCACAGTCGGCGCCATCATGATCAGACCGGATCCCAGCTGAAGACGTCAGCCGTCCGATCCAGCGGCAGGAACGAAGGCCTCAGGGCGGGCAGCGCGTGCTCGGCGATCAGCTGTGGGGTCCAGCCCTCGGTGCGATGCACGCCGCGGAGCGGCCGATGAGCCCCCAACAGGAAGATTTCATTGTGCCTGGTCACAAAGACCTGGCCGGTCACATCGCGTGCTGCGTCGGAGGCCAGGAATACGGCCATCGGCGCGTTCTTGTCGGGAGTCATCTGGCGCAAACGATCGATCCGTTGCCGCTCCTGTTCGTTGCTCGCACGAAGCGAGCTGGTCATGCGGCTCCAGGCGTTGGGCCCGATGCAGTTCGAGCGCACATTGTAGCGTTTCATGTCGAGGGCGATGGATTTCGACAATGCCACGATCCCGAGCTTGGCAGCGGAATAGTTGGCTTGCCCGAAATTGCCGATCAGGCCGGACGTGCTGGACATGTGAACGAAAGCGCCGCTCTCCTGCTGGCGAAAATGGTCGGCCGCGGCGCGACTGACAAAGAAGCTGCCGTTCAGGTGGACGTCGATGACCGAGGTCCAGTCTTCCGGCGTCATCTTGTGGAAAATCGCGTCGCGCAAGATTCCCGCGTTGTTGACGACGATGTCGATGCGGCCGAAGTGATCCAGCGCGGACTGGACGATCTTCTGCGCCGAACTCCAGCTCGCAACGGAATCGGAACTCACTTCGGCGGTGCCGCCGCGATCCTGGATCAGCGCCTTGGTCTCCTGCCCGGGCGTAGCGGATTGGCCCTGGCCGTAGAGCGAAGTGCCGATGTCATTGACGATGACCTTGGCGCCTTCGGCAGCAAGCGCGATCGCAATCTCGCGCCCGATGCCGCCCCCGGCACCGGTCACGATTGCTACTTTGCCAAGGAGGCTGGCTTCAGTCGACATATTGCAAATTCCCTTGCTGATCAGGCCATTTTCACGATTAAGGCATCGGCCACGGTCAGGCCCTGCCCTGCCCCGTGAACGATCACCGGATTGATATCGATTTCGGCGACCTCGTCGGCGAAATCGGCCGCGAAGCGTGAGACGGTCGCGATCAACGCGCAGAGAGCGGCCATATCCGCCGGTGGTTCGCCGCGCACGCCTTCGAGCAGTTTGTATGCGCGGAGCTGCTTGACCAACCGCGCCGCATCGTCCTCCGTCAGCGGCACCGGAGCGAAGGCGACATCACGTAGGATCTCCACGTGAATGCCGCCAAGTCCAACCATGAGCGTCGGCCCGAAAAGTTCGTCCCGCGTTACGCCGATCACGATCTCGATGCCCTTCTTGGCCATCGGCTGCACGATCACGCCCTGCGGCTTCAACTCCGGCTTCTTCTCACGGACACGCTGCATCATATCGGTGAAGCTCTGTTTGACCGCATCGGCATTCGGGATATTGAGCGCGATGCCACCAATCTCGGTCTTGTGGGCGAGACCTTCGGCGTGGAGCTTGAGCACGACTGGAAAGCCCAGCCGGTCAGCGGCGGCAGCGGCGTCCTCGGCCGAGGTGGCGATCAGTTCCTCGGCGCTCGGCACGCCCGCGAGCTTGAGGATCGCCCTCGCGTCATGCTCGCCGATGATTTTTGAATGAGAACGCAAGCTCTTCAGGACCGCCGCGCGCTCCACCTCAGGCCGGCCGGGCCGGCTGGCCGCGATCTTCGCGTTCTGCCAGCGCCTCTGGAAATCTGCGTACTCCGCCAGTGATCGCACGGCGACCGCGCAGTCGGGCATGCTGGTGTAGATCGGCAAGCCAGCCTTGCCGCCGATCTCGAAGGCTTCGGGCGAAGCGAGCGTGAAGGTGCAGAACATCATGGGCTTCTCGCCCTCGCGGACGATGCGGGCGAATTCGGGAGCATCCCGCTTGAGAACGGTGTTGTGAGCGAGCGAGCCGACCACCACGATCGCGTCGATTGCCGGAGATTGCTGCAGGATCTCCGCAACGTGCGCATATCCGACTGCGCCAACCGCCTGCGCCGTAAGGTCGATCGGGTTGGCCGAAGATCCGTAGGACGGGATGATGCCGTCGATCGCGGCGCGCGTCTTGGCGTCGAGGACAGGCACCTCGAGTCCGTGCGCTGCAAGCGTGTCAGCCATCCACACGCCGGATCCGCCAGATCCCGCCAACACCGCCACGCGCTTTCCCTTCGGCAGCTTGCAGAAGGCAAAGGCCATCGCAATCGCGTTCTGCTGATCGATGTCATAGGCGCGCGTAATCCCGTGATGACGGAAGATCGCATCGTAGACCGCATCCGCTCCCGCCATCGAGGCGGTATGCGACGCAGCCGCCCTGGCGCCCACCTCAGTCCGTCCCATCTTGGTGACGACGATGGGGATGCCACGGTCGGCGGCCTTTGCCGCGACACGTCGCATCGTATCCGCGTCGCGCACGGCCTCGAGATAGAGCATCACGACGCCGGCGCCGCCCTTTTCGATGAACCAATCGACGAAGTCGAAGCTCGTCAGCGTCGTCTCGTTGCCGGTGCTCACGATGTGGTTGAAGCGGAGCTGCCGTGGCCGTCCACGATGAAAATAGGAGAAGCCGATTCCACCGCTCTGCGAGGCGACGGAGATGGCTTTGCCGAGATCGGTTTCGGGGGCGAGCGGCTGCGTTACATTGGCGAAAGCCGGGCTGAAGTTCGCCACGACATTATCGGGACGGTTGAACAGGCCTTCGCCATTCGGTCCGCAAATCGCCATGTCGTACCGTTCGGCGATCTGGCGCAGCTGGGCTTCAAGCGCGGCGCCTTTGCCGGCGCCTTCCTCGGCGAAGCCCGAGCTGATGATGTATGCGGCGCGCGTGCCCGCCTTGCCGCAATCCTCGAGCGCGGCCGGAACGTCGACAGCGGGCACGGCAATCACGGCGAGATCGACCGCAGCCGGCAAGGCGCTCATCGAAGGAAACGCTTCGACGCCCTGCACTTCCTTGTGCCGACGACTGATCGGGTAAAGCTTCCCGGAATACTGCCGCAGTTGCAGCATCTGCTGCACCCTGCCGCGAATGATCGAAACGTCGGGCGACGCTCCCACGATTGCAATCGAGCGTGGTGCTAGCAGCGCCGAAAGATCTGGCATCTCGGTTCCTTCCCCCGTCCGTTTTTTCTTTTGATCGCTGCCGGGCCGGTTCGGCCCTACTGGCAGCATGCGGTCCTGTCATCTTGTCATATTGACATATCGTCAGGCAAGTTGTGTCATGTTCCAAACCATTTTGAAAAACGGAGGAACGCGTGCCGGTATTGTTTGAGAAACGGGGCCATGTGGGTATTTTGACCTTGAGCCGTCCGGAGGCGCGCAATTGCTGGGGGATGGATTTCACGGAGGGCCTCGCGACCTATCTCGGGCAGGCGACCGAGGATGACGACGTCCATTGCGTCGTCCTGACCGGCGATGAAGCCGGCGGCGCGTTCTCCTCCGGTGCCAACCTGAAGGACGACAAGACCCACAATACGAAATCGGCCAAGGCGTTCTTCGACCGCATCGCTCAGCCGCGTAAATTCCCGTCCAATCTTCTCAGTGATTTTCCGAAGCCCATCATCGGCGCCATCAATGGCTATGCCATCGGCGTCGGCTGCATCGTGACGTTCTGCTGCGATCTCATCGTCGCCTCGGAGAAATCCGAATGGCGTCTGCCGCAAGTTCCGCTTGGTATCCTGCCGAACTATGGCGGCGTCATTCGTCTGGCGCGTTTCGTCGGAAAGGGCCAGGCCATGCGCGTCGGCCTCGGCTTCCCGCTGACCGGCGAAGAAGCTTACAGAATCGGACTGGCGCAGTGGCTGGTGCCGCACAAGGAGATCCTGCCGCGCGCAATCGAAATTGCCGATCAGATCGCTGCGCTGCCGCCGCTGGCCGCCCGCATGGTGAAGGAATCCATGAACCGGGGCCTCGACATTCCCAACATGGCCGATGCCTCTCTGGTCGATTCCTACCGCTTCATGGTGCTGGAGATGACCGAGGACAAGGACGAGGCCCATGTGGCATGGCGTGAAAAGCGCAAGCCGAAATTCAAAGGCAAGTAGCAAGCTGCCTTGTTCTCTTGCCGCGACCGCAGGCGGCGATGAAATGGCAGGCGTCATCGCAGGCGCCTTGCTTTCCATTCATCCGTCGCCGCCAGCGACAACAGGGTTTCCACCGCGACATGCGCCACGGCCGTCGTCGCGCGCGAGGATTGCCGGTTGAGCGGTGTCGCGAGATGGACGGTACGCTTGATGCAGGGATCCACCACGCGAAAGGCATCAAACCTGACGTTCCCTACCGAATTGTCGTTTGAATCGAGCTTGCTTGCGGCCCGAAAGCAAATCGTGGAGCCGTGGCCGCGCCGGATGATCTTGAAGATCTGCGGAGTTGCGTCGATTTCCATCACCACATTCAGCGGCACCTCATGACGGCGCGCCACAGTCTCCACTAGAAGGCGAAGGCCGTGCTCGGGGCCGGGCATCACGAGGCGCAGATGCTGAATATCCCTCAGCCTGATCTCGTTCGCGTCGGTGACGTACGGTGCCAGCGAGTCAGGATCGTAGGTGCCGACATAAAGATCTTCTTCGACGATCGGCTGCAGATAGGCGCTGAGATCCGTCGTCTCCCAGTTGCCGAATACCAACGCGGCATCGAGCGTCCCCTCACGCAACCAGTTCGCGAGATAGCCCGACATCCCCTCCACCACCCGCAGGCGGACCTGCGGCAGGCGCTCGAGGCAGGACTCGATCAACGGCACCGTGAGCAATTCGATCAGTGACCCCGGCACGCCGAACCGGACCGTGCCGGCCGGTGACTTGTCGGCGCTCATCATGCTCGCCTTGGCGCTCTCCGACTGCTTCAGGATGGCGTAGGCATGCGAGAGAAACTCACGCCCCTGCTCGGTCAGAGCCACACCGCGCGCCGAGCGCTCGAACAACACCGTTCCGAATTCGTCTTCGAGATCCTTGATCCGTGCGCTGAGCGAGGGCGAGCTACTGTTGAGAACTTTCGCGGCGGCCGCGAGCGATCCGGTTTCGGCGATCGCAACGAAGATTCGGAGATCACGAAGCTCCATGGCGCCATCAGGCCCGACGGGCGATCTTGGCCTGTTGCAGCAGGCGAGCGCGCGCGAGGATGGCGCGGGCGCGATCTGCTACCGGCAAATCCAGCATGGCACCGCGAAACGATACTGCGCCCAGCCCTTTGGTAACGGCTTCGTCAAATGCGGCGAGCGCTTCACGCGCCCATTCCACCTCCGAGGCCGACGGCGCGAACACCTCATTGAGGATCGGCACCTGGCTTGGATGGATGCAGAAGCCGCCGGAGAATCCCATTTCGCGCGCTTGCGTGATGGTTCGCCGAAACCTGGCTTCATCCGCATAATCGGCAACCGTGCCGACGAAGCCGATCGGATGGATACCGGCGGCGCGGGCGGCGACAACGGCCTGGGCATTGTGGACGTACAGAGTATCGTAGGTCGGAGACGCGCCGAGAGAGAGGGCAAGATCCTCGGCACCAAGGGTCAAGCCGAGGACGCGGGGATGGCTCGCGGCGATCGCGGGCATGTTGAGGAGGCCCTCGGCCGTTTCGACCATGACGACAAGCCGCGTATGGCCCGGCCGCATTCCCCGCTCGCTTTCGAGCTCGTCGAGAATCTCGGCGATCGCGCGGACATGGGCGGCGTTGGGCACCTTCGGCAATGTCAGGCAGCAGACGTCCGGCCCTACTGCCGCCTCGATGTCGGCCAGCGCCTGTCGCCAGGGTCGATTGATGCGCACCACCACATCGAGGCCCTGTTCGGCGAGCCGCGCCGCAGCCGCTGGAACGGCGCGGCGCGCTTCCAACTTCTGGCCTGGTGGGATGGCATCCTCGAGATCGAGTTGGATCGCATCGGCGCCGCGCTCGGCTGCACGCGCAAGGAAACGCTCGTTCAGCACGGGAATGAACAGCATGGAGCGCCACGCCGGCGTGGCGTCGCTCATTTTGATACCTCGGCTGCCTGGTCCCGCACGGGAAAGCCGAGTTCGCGCCGGATCTCCTCGGTATGCTCCCCAGCCATCGGCGCGGGGCGGCGGAAAACGCCGGGCGTGGCGGAGAAACGTGGGATGATGTTGGGCATCGGGATCGAGCCAAGCTCGCGGTCGGCGACTTCGACAATAGCCTGGCGATCCAGCACATAAGGATGGTCCATCAGGTCCGCGACCGAACAGACCGGGCCGACGGTAACGCCCGCGGCCTCGAACAAGGCCAGATTTTCCGCCTGGCTGCGCGTTGAGATGAAGGCGGCGATGATGGTGTCCAGCTCATCGCGATGAGCGACGCGCGCCGCGTTGTCGATGAAGCGAGGATCGGTTTTCAGTTCGGACCGGCCGATCGTATCGAGGATGCGCTCGGCCATGGATTGCATCGAGCCCGACATCGCCACATAGGCTCCGTCCGCACAGGCATAGACGTTGCGCGGAGCCGTATGGGACGACTGGTTGCCGGAACGCTGCGTCGGCTCTCCCGTCAGCCGGATTTTCGCGGCCTCCGCACCGATCATGGCGTGGATCGGCTCGAACAGCGACAGGTCGATCACCTGCCCCGGCGCATCGCCACGTTCGGCGGCGCGCAGAGCCGCAAGGATCGCGGTGGCGCCGTAAAGGCCGGAGATCATGTCCGCCAGCGCGAGCGGCGGCAGAGTTGGCGGCTTGTCGGCGTGCCCGTTCATGAAGGCCCATCCGGACATTGCCTCGACCAGCGTGCCAAAGCCTGGACGCTGGCTCCATATCGAGTCCTGTCCCCATCCGGAGATCCGCAGCACCACGAGCTTCGGGTTGCGGGCGAACAGCACCTCGGTGCCGAGGCCCATGCGTTCCAGCGTCCCCGGAAGGAAGTTTTCGACGAGGACATGCGCGGTCTCGATCAGGCGCAACAGGACGGCACAGTCTTCGTCATTCCGGATGTCGAGGACCAGGCTCCGCTTGTTGCGGGCATAGACCTTCCAGAACACCTCGATGCCTTCGACCCGCCAGCTTCTGAGATCGTCGCCCTTGCCGGGTCGCTCGACCTTGATGACGTCGGCGCCGTAATCGGCCAGCACATGGGTCGTCATGTTACCGGCGACCAGGCGCGACATGTCGATCACGCGCACCCCATCAAGCATCCCCTGTGCGTGCGGCGTGAACTGCAGCGTTTCCGTCGTCGCGGATCCTCCCAGGTCGCCACGCTTCGCCTGATCCTGGATCACGGGGTCTCTCTCCGCATTCTTGTTGCTTGATTGAAGAGGATGCTTTCCCCTGAGAGGCCTTTTGACAATATCGAAAAAATCAAACGAGCATTCGAAAAACCTGAAGACCTGCAGACTCCAGGTTGCGACAACCGTCTTGGTCGCTTCGCGCGAATGAAATGTGATCGATTTTGTCATGCTGCATCGCAGCACGCGGCCGTGAGACCACTCAATTCCTCCGCAGAGGTTGTGACATTAAAAATAACTGTCGTAATGATAGTAGATACTCTGCGTTGCGCCTTGAGAGTGAGTACCCTTCAATAGACAAGCGACGCCGCGGGAGCGCTCGTGATGCTTGAGCACATGAAACCGCCTTCCGACTGCAATCCCTTCCTGATTCTGGGCGGCGAGAAATGGAAGCCGCCTCAGCGAGTCTATGCGGTGCTCGACCAGGCAGAGCCTACCGAGCGCGGCTCCGTCGTGCTGCTATTTGGTGCGATGGATGCCTCGGCGCTCGATGCAAGAGGCGACGAAATCCCGCGCCTGTCCGATGCCCGCAATTTCATCGAGATATACCGGCGACTGCCACTGTTTCTGCTCGAGGCCGAGTTCTCGCGCGATGCGGTGCTCAGGCTTAGCGACGGGACTCCGAGGTCTCTTCTGGAGGACGATCAGGCCGGATCCAGCGACGTGCCCGATGCCGCCCTGGCCGAGGCCCTCGCGCGGCTCGAAGGCATGTGGCTCACCTTTCGTCTTGAAGAGGCCGCAAATTGCGCCCGCGGCAGTCTCTACGGCAACCTCTTCGTTGATCCCGAGCCGATCCCGATTGCCGAGGTGTCGCCGCCGACGGGGCCTGCGCTGCAACTGCTCGCGCACACTGATCCGCTCGCCGGCGAGCCGGACGCGACATCCGACGATATCGAAAACGTGCTTTCGGCCCAGGGCACGCCTGAGGCCATCGCCGTCTACGATGTCGGACAGGGCAACAGCAACGGGCTGCTTCATGACGGACGGGTCGTCATCTATTTCGATTTTGGCGGCGGCGCCGGCCGCAACACCAAGACCTTTCCCAGCGTGCTCAAGAAATTCTGCTTTTGCGCGACCTCCTCGCCTCCGATCGTTCTATCGCACTGGGATCACGACCACTGGTCGTCCGAAGGCCGGGACACGACATCGCACTACGCGACCTGGATCGCGCCGCGCCAGACGATTCACGGCGGCAAGCGGGCTCCGCATCACAACGCCCTGATCACCTCGATCAAAAAGTACGGAAAATTGCTGATCTGGCCCAATACGGTCTCGACGCTGAGCGTCGGGAAGCTGCGCATCCACAAATGCACCGGCACGGTCAAAAACGATTCAGGCCTCGCCATGGAAATCTTTCCGCCGGATACCGCGAGCGGGGATTCCGTGCTGCTTCCGGCGGATGCGGGATATGACGATCTTCCGACGGGCGCTTCCATCACATTCGACGCGATCGTTTGTCCGCATCACGGCGGCAAATCCAATTCCCCCACGGTCCCGAGCCGGCCCGCGCTGACTTATGCGCGCCTTGCCTATTCCTATGGGCCCAAGAACTCCTATGGCCATCCGCTGAAGCCGACCTTCACCGCCCACGACACGGCCAACTGGGCCGACGCCCGCGTTCGCGGCAGTAGTGTCCCCATCTACGTCCTCAACACCGAAGATCGCGCCACCTGCGGCCTTGGTCATATCGGCTTTGACTGGGGCGCGGTGGCATTCCCGGTGCCGCCATGCAAGGGGACATGCGAGCTCGAGATTCAGCAGCACTGACTCCTCAAGGGCAACCTCACCCCTCGAGCACGACATCGACAAATCCCGGCGATCCCAGCATCCGCTCGAGATCGGTGCGCCAGGGTTGGGGCTCCGCAAACGACTCCTTCTCAAACTCGCCGAACTTCGGCACGATCGAGGTTTTCTTGCCGGCGGCCTTGAAGGCGTCGGCATAGTTCTTGGTGTTGGACACGCGCGTGCCGATCTCCGCCAGAAGATCGGTGCGTGGGATGGTTTCATAATTGCCACGGTGGGTCGAAACGATCGCCTTTGCGCCGGCTTTCGAGGCGGCCGGCAGGATCGCGTCGAGGATGGCGAGCGGCTCGCCCTTTTTGGCCGCCTCCGACAGGCCCCAGGGAGTTGCATTGACGCTGCCGTGATGGCCGATCTTGAGGAAGGAAAGCGGCTCCTTGAGCTTTTCCTTCCTGAGATTCCACATCACATTCCAGGACGAGTTCGCCTTCGTGCCTTCCTTGTAGGCGCCATCCCATTCCGCATCGCCGACGAACAATAGCCGTTTGTCCTTCCATTCGATCAGGAGCACGACGCTGGTGTTGTTGCAGACCTTGCCGTCGAGATCGGCGAAGGCGAGCGCCGTGGACAGCATGCGTGAGCGCAACTGGCGAAAGTCGGAAGGATCGATATTGGCCGGGACAGGGATATCGTTCGCGGCCGGCACCGCCGCCGCTATGTCCGGCAGGCCGGCATCGATGAAGCCGAGGTGGCGCAGCGATGGATCGCCTACCCTGCCCAGATAATAGAAGTCGATGTCGTTCTCGGGACCCAGCACGCGGATGGTCGCTCCCTTGAGCGGCAAAGCGAGATCGCGGTTGGTTGACTTGGAATGAACATAGGTGGCCTTGATCCCGCTCGCGGCGGGCAGCGTCTCGCGCAGCGTCGTCATCGCCACCTTGTTCAAGGCCATCGCCGCTGCAAGCTCCGTCAATTGCGGACCAAGGGCCAGGTTGAGCGCAAGCGCCTGCTCCATGGCGCCCGCGGCAAAGCTGTGAAGCTTCTTGGCGCGCTGGGACTCGGGATGATTGAGGTCCATCGCCGCGCTCATCCAGATCGCACCGAAGGAAAACTCGTCCCAGAGATCCATGCCGAACCCGGTCATGTGATCCTTGTGTTCGTGAGTCACGACCAGGAGGTCCACATGACATTTTCCGTTGATCTTCGGCAGCAGCGGCTTGAGGTTGTCGATTGCCGTCGAAAGATAGTCGGTGCTGCTCAGCGTCCCGCAGTCGATCATGATGTGGAAATCACGGCCGTCGTCATGCGCCTTGGGAATGCGGCAATAGATGCAGTCGCCGAGACCAACATCGAACATGCGGATCAGTAGCTTATCTGCCATTGCCGGTCCCCCATGCCGTCGTCGACGGCGCCCTCTCTGGCCGAGAAATGCGGTGCAAGGCCGAAGCGGATCGTTCCATCGACACGCTGCGCAGTGAATGGCGGCGATGCCCGCTCCAACAGGCCGAGCTCCCCGCCGATGGTTTCACCGACCAGGCCTGCGGTTATGCGGGCCTCGAGCGTATCGAGCAATTCGTCGCGCCGCCGTTCGCCCTCGGCCTGTTCGTCGAGGGCCCCCTCGCTTCCGCCGACATCGGTGCTGCCGGGCTTCCGCGCCCAGTGGATCAGGTTTCCATTCTGATCGAGCACGATCGTCGCGCCGCAAAGCATCTGCGTTCGCTCTCCGGCAAAGCGACCGAATCTCTCACCCTTCAGCAGCAGTTCCTCGCGCCAGACATATTGGATGATGATCTGCTCGGGCAGCAATCTTCCGTCACGCGCATATTTGCTGGCGCGAACGATGTCGGACACGACAAGATCAGCATTCCGGGGAATGAACAGCTTGGCACGGTTGTCGTCGAGAAAGCGATAGGCGCCGCCGCGGGAGGCTGCGATGGCTTCCACCGGGTGGAAGACATCGAGCGGCAGACGCGTGAAAACGGGGCCGACCTGGAGCAGTTCGTCCCGCTCCTTGTCCGTAAGGATGCCGCGATCGACAAAACAGTCCAGCATCAGCTTGCGGTAGCCTGCCGGGTCGGTCGGATCGGCGATCTGCTGGGCGCGCAGCACTGCAAGCGCGTAGTCGCGGAATGTCACCGAGCATGGCGGCAACAGATCGAGCGGCTG
>Ga0153954_1000418_pt1 | contig 34497 bp, 28 predicted proteins | sample TSFL038MetaG_FD_102277 | JGI IMG/M metagenome (GOLD analysis project Ga0153954, IMG submission 102277) | Attine ant fungus gardens microbial communities from Florida, USA - TSFL038 MetaG | ecosystem: Host-associated > Fungi > Mycelium > Unclassified | place: USA: Florida, Wekiwa Springs State...
AGCCGCTCGAAGCCGCGGTCGAGATGGTAGACGCGATTGACGATCGTCTCCCCCTCCGCCGCCAACCCGGCGATGACGAGCGACACCGACGCTCGCAGGTCCGTCGCCATCACCGGCGCGCCGCGCAGGCGCTTGACGCCGCTCACAACAGCGGTGTCGCCTTCGAGCTTGATGTGCGCTCCGAGCCGGGCGAGTTCCTGCACGTGCATGAAACGGTTCTCGAAAATGGTTTCCTTGATGCGGGAGACGCCCTTCGCTTGCGTCATCAGCGCCATGAACTGGGCTTGCAGATCGGTCGGGAACCCCGGGAAGGGCGCGGTCGCTATGTCGACCGCGCTGACGCCAGCGCCATTCCGGCGCACCCGCACCCCTCGATTGTCGCTACTGACCGTCGCGCCCGCTTGAGTGAGCGCGTCCAGAGCCTCCTCCAGCAGGTCTTCGCTGGCGCCCTCCAAAACAAGGTCGCCGCCAGTCATCGCCACGGCTGTCGCATATGTTCCGGCTTCGATTCGGTCGGGCAGAACGCGGTGATGCGCGCCGTTGAGGCGGGGGACGCCGTCAATTTCGATGGTGGGCGTGCCAGCGCCGCGGATGCGTGCGCCCATCTTGTTGAGGCAAGCCGCAAGATCCGCCACTTCCGGCTCGCAGGCCGCGTTGCGGATCAGAGTGGCCCCATGCGCAGTCGAGGCCGCCATGATCGCCACATGCGTTCCCCCGACCGTGACCTTCGGAAACTCGATCTCCGATCCAACAAGACCCTTGGGCGCCCTCGCGACAGCATAACCGGCGTCGATCTCGATCTGCGCGCCGAGCTTCTCGAGCGCCATCAACAGCAAGTCGACCGGCCGCGTGCCAATCGCGCAGCCTCCCGGCAACGAAACGCGCGCGGCCCCCATGCGCGCGAGGAGCGGCGCGATCACCCAGAAGCTGGCGCGCATCTTCGTCACCATTTCATAGGGAGCCGTCGTATCGACGATGGTGCGGGCGCGCAAATGCCCAGTCTGACCAGCGCCGGCTTCCTCGCCGACGCGCTTGCCGTCCACCGAATAATCGACGCCGTGATTGCCGAGGATATAGGCGAGCTGGGCGACATCGGCGAGCCGCGGCAAGTTTTCAAGGGTCAGCGTCTGATCGGTCAAAAGGGACGCGATCATGAGCGGCAGCGCCGCGTTCTTTGCGCCTGAAATCGGAATCGCGCCCGTCAGCGTCGCTCCGCCGCGAATCTGTATTCGGTCCATCCCCGTCCTCTCGCCCAAACCGCCCTTCGAAGGACGGTCGCCGCCCAGCGACCCGGCGCCTCAGCGGCTACGCTTCTCGTCAGCCGTTGGCGCCGTCGGCTCGTGTGAAGCCTCGATCTCCGTCTGGCGCGCCCGATTTTGCGCCTTGCGCCGCTTCAAATTCTCCCGCAGCGACGCGGCTTGACGGATTCGTCGAAGATCCTCGCGCCTAGCTTGGGGTCCCTGCGGATTCAAGCCCGATCCTCAGTCGGTTGACGTCGCGACTCGCGCCGCGTCGCACGCGGCTTGATAGAGCCAACCCGGACAGCGAGGCAAGCGTCCCCATCCTGATCGTCCTGACGTCGTTCAGCGTTCTCGATCAAGCTGTCAGCGGCTGCGCGAGCCTCCCGCGTGATTTCGGCGCCGGCGAGCATGCGGGCGATCTCCTCTCTCCGGTCGACGTCGCCAAGGCGAGAGACGCGAGTCGCAACCCGCTCACCCTGTCCGTAAGGGCTTTTGACGATCCGGTAGTGGTTATCCGCGCGCGCGGCCACTTGGGGCGCATGGGTCACAGCTAACACCTGAGCTCGCGCTGAAAGCCGCGCAAGCCGCTGACCCATCGCATCGGCGACGGCGCCGCCGACGCCAGTATCGATTTCGTCGAAGACGAGGGTCGGGGCCGTGCCGCGCTCGGCGAGGCGCACCTTGATCGCCAGAAGGAATCTCGCCAGCTCCCCGCCCGACGCGACTTTCATCAACGGACCCGGCCGCGACCCGGGATTGGTGCGAACGAAGAACTCCACCCGGTCGTAGCCGCTCGGCGAGACAAGCGTTTCGTCGCGCGTCAAGTCGACGCTGAACTCGGCGCGCTCGAGTTTGAGCGGGCCTAATTCCGTTGCGATCGCCTTCTCGAGCCTCCGCGCGCTCTGCTCTCGCGATGCGCTCAGCGCGCTCGCCGCCGCGCGATAGGCTTCAATTGCGTTTTTGACGCTCGCCTCGAGCCGCCCGACCTCGCTCTTGCCGGCAGCGAGAGCCGCGAGGTCGTCACCGAATTTTTGCGCGAGCGCGGGCAGGTCCTCGATCGGCGCGTTGTGCTTTCGGCCGGCCGCTCTCAGCGCAAAGAGGCGTTCTTCGCAACGCTCGAGTTCCTGTGGATCGAAGGCGCTCGCCTCGAGCGCCGCCTCCACTTCGCGGCTGACGCGCTCGACCGCGTCGATCGCCTCATCCAACGCCTTGACGGTCGGCTCAAGCAGGCCCGGCGCCTGCGGCAAGCGGCGCTGCAACCGGCGGGAGAGCGAAAGCAAGAGCGGCAGGACGGCCGCCTCGCCCGTGAGGTGATCGCGGGCGTCGCGGATGTCGGCGGCCACCTTCTCGCCCTGCATCATCGCTTGCCGTCGCGCGGCAAGCGTCTCTTCCTCGTTCGGCTGGATAGCGAGACGAGTCAGCTCCTCATGCGCATGGGCGGCGAACTCGGCTTCGGCCTCCGCAGCCTTGACCCTGGCTCGCTCGGCCTCAAGCGCCCGCCCGACCTCCTGCCAAGCCCTGTAGGCCTGCTCAGTGGCCGCCGCGAGCGGCTCAAGTCCCCCATACGCGTCGACCAAGGCGCGATGGCGCGACGAATCGGTCAGCGCCCGCTCGTCGTGCTGGCCATGGATCTCCACCAACGCCGAAGCGAGCGCGCGCAGCGCCTGGGCGCTCACGCTCCGGTCATTGACATAGGCTCTGGTGCGTCCGTCGGAGAGCTGCACGCGCCTCAGAATCAGTTCATCGCCGATTTCGATGTCCTGCCCTTCGAGGAGGGCATGCGCGGCGTGTCCTTTCGGCAGGTCGAAGGTCGCCGTCACCTGGCCTTGCGGCTGGCCGTGGCGCACCAAGCCCCCATCCCCGCGCGCGCCCAACGCCAGCGCCAATGCGTCCAGTAGAATGGATTTGCCCGCGCCGGTCTCCCCGGTGATGATCGTCAGACCCGGCGAGAATTCAAGATCCAGCTGATCAATCAGCACCACGTCACGAATGGAGAGGCGCGAAAGCATCAAAGAGGTCAGATCACGACGGGACGACGGTGTGCCACATCTTCGAAATCCACGAGCCGCCATGTTCCTGAGGCGATAATCCCTTGCCTTTCAGAAGGTCGTAAGCGTCATGATACCACTGGCTGTCGGGAAAGTTGTGCCCGAGCACCGCAGCCGCAGTCTGTGCTTCGTCGGTGATTCCAAGCCCGAGATACGCCTCGACAAGACGGTAGAGCGCCTCGGGGACGTGCCGCGTCGTTTGGTAATATTGGAGAACATTCCGAAATCGATTGATGGCGGCGGTGTAGTTGCGGCGATTGAGATAGAATCGCCCGACCGACATTTCCTTGCCGGCGAGTTGATCCTCGGTGACCTGGATCTTGTATTTCGCGTCGTCGGCGTATTCGGACTTGGGATATTTCTGAACCACGGACTGGAAAGCTTCCAGCGCCTTGGCCGTCTTCTCCTGATCGCGCGATATATCCGGCACCTGCATGTAATAGGCATTTGCCTGCAGATAAAGGACATAGTCCGCTTCCGGCGAGTTCGGATAGTCTTTGAGATAGCGCTCGGCTGATGTTTCGGCGCTCGTGTAGTCGCCCGCCTGATAGTTCGCATAGGTCGTCATCAACAAGCCTTTGCGCGCCCAATCGGAGCTCGGGTATTGCTTGCCCAGGTCGGTGAATTTCTTTGCCGCCTCGGCAGGCGCGCCATTGGCGAGTTTCGCCAGACCTTGATCGTAGGTCTTGCTCGCCGGGACATCGGGAGTGACCTCCATTTTGTATTTGTCGCCGCCGAACGGATTAAACTGATCGATCATCGAGCAGCCCGACCCTAGAAGCGCAATGAGTCCAAGCGCGCCTGCCACGCGACAACGCCGCGCTCGCCGCTCCGAACTCGGTGACGCGTGTGAGCCAGGTTCGAGATCGGCCATGCTTTAAGGACTCGGATCAGTTATAGGCAGAAATGCGCCGGTTACGCCGTCAGGCGCTGCAGCGGCCCATTTAGCGCACTCGACGCGCATGCGCCAGATTTGACGCCGACCCTGGATCGCGAGAATCAGCAGCTCGCCAGCCCAAGAACACGAGAGGGAAGCGCGGCCAAAAGCAAGGCGTTTCGGGCGGTCAATCGGCGGCTGCGAAAGCCGCTGCTCCTGCGGGCGCGTAAGCGCCTCCGGCCCCAACCCGCACGCGAATTGCTGTTTGAGCGGCGGGCGTTTCCAGGATCTCATAGGCCGAGCGATGCGCGAACAGCGCCTCGAGCGCAAGCGCGTTGAGCTTGTGTCCCGGGCGATAGGTTCGGTAAAGACCGATGATCGGCGCACCCGCAAGCGACAGGTCTCCGACCGCATCAAGCGCCTTGTGGCGCACGAATTCGTCACTGTAGCGCAATCCCTCCGGATTGAGGATAGCGTCCCCGTCGATCGCCACCGAATTCTGCAGCGACGAGCCCAACGCATAGCCCGCCTCCCAGAGCGCCTTGACGTCGCTTAAAAAACCGAACGTGCGGGCGCGCGCAATGTCCCGCCGGAACGTCGACGGGTCGACGTCGAACACCCGGCGTTGGCGGCCGATCGCCGGCGATTTGAAGTCAATCTCGACGTCGAGGCGAAATCCGCTCTCCGCTGGCAAGAACTCGGCGAAGCCGCCCTCGTGATCGACGCGAACAGGCTTGACGACTTTCAGATGGCGGCGCGAACGAGCTTGCTGCGCAACTCCGACAGAATCGATCGCCCGGACAAAATCCACGGCGGAGCCGTCCATGATCGGCATTTCCGGCCCATCGATCTCGACCAGGACATTGTCGATCCGCAGACCCGAGAGCGCGGCCAGGAGGTGCTCGACAGTCGAGATGCTCGCGCCCGAGGCGTCGCCAAGCGTGGTGCACAACGATGTATGGGTGACATTGCCGCGCTTGGCCTTGAGCAGGCGCTCACGCCCCCCCGAGAGTCCAGTCCGCAAAAACGTGACGCCGGTGTCGACGTGGGCAGGGTGAAGGATGACCTGAGCGGGAGCCGCGGAATGAACGCCGACGCCCTGAATGGCCGCACGGTCGCGCAATGTCGTCTGAAACCCAAGCCGCATCTTTAACTGCACCCGGACTTGCGCCCGGCCCTGATTCGCGTCGTCGGCAGCCATGCGAAGCTTGCGCCCGCACCGCATCGCTCTCTAAGCTGCCGATCGCCGTCCGCCTCTACCGCCGTCAAAAAGCCCAACGACGGCTCCCGAAAAGCCAGACTAGGGGCGGGGCGCACCCGGGACAAATCACCTTTGGTGAACAAAAGTTACAATGTCCCCTCTACGATTCACGCATGCTTTTCAATGATTTAGTAATTAACCATGTATTTACTGTTTCGAAACTCCGCCCTCGCCTGCCGGCCCCGGCCATAGCGCCGAGGCCCCGCAATTCGCCGAATCAATTTTGCTGGCGGCGCAGAAAAGCCGGGATGTCGAGGTGGTCGTCTTCCGAAACCGGAGGACGGGAAACGCCTCTCCCGTGCCCTTCAACGGCGCCTGGGAGGCGCGCCGGCTGGGGGCGTGTTGGAAGGCGGCCCGCGTCAACCGAGGAAATATGGGGCCGGGGAAGCGGAGTGACCGACGCTGACTGCGGGGGCGCGAGGGGCGCCGAGGCAGGCTCCTCCTCCTGGCGAGTGATGCCGAATGCAGCCAGTTTCTCGAGGAGAGACCGGCGGCGCGTTTCGGGCGCGGAGACGGCTGCCTGCGCCTCGCCGCGCATCATCCGCAGTTGATTCTGCGTCACTTGCGGCAGGTCCTCGATTTGAGGCATGCGGGGGCTACGGGGCATGGGCTGCTCGGGTGCGGGTGGAACGAAATCCGCCATTTCCGCTTCGTCCGTCTCCGCATGGGCCTCGATCGGATCCGGAAAGCCGGCGTCCGCCTGACCGACGAAGGTCTGGGCTGCAGCCGCGGCCGGATCGGCCTCGGCCGCCACGCGACCAGTGCGCATGGAGGCGAAGGCGCGCGGGCGCGCGAACGCTTCGACCCTCTGCTGGACGCTGGCTGGCTCGATCTGTGCGATCGACTCCTGATCAATGCCGGTGGCCACGACCGAGACGCGGACGACGCCGTCGAGCGCCGAATCGAAGGTCGCGCCGAGGATGATGTTGGCCTCCTCGTCGACCTCCTGGCGAATGCGGCTCGCCGCCTCATCGACTTCATAGAGCGTCAGATCGTTGCCGCCGGTGATCGAGATCAAAAGACCGCGCGCTCCCCGCATCGAGGTCTCGTCGAGGAGCGGATTGGCGATCGCGGCTTCGGCGGCCTGCACTGCCCGCTTGTCGCCCGCGGCTTCGCCCGTGCCCATCATCGCCTTGCCCATTTCGCTCATGATCGAGCGCACGTCGGCGAAATCAAGGTTAATAAGTCCTTCCTTCACCATCAGGTCCGTGATGCAGGCGACGCCGGAGTAAAGGACCTGATCAGCCATGGCGAAAGCGTCGGCGAAGGTGGTCTTCTCGTTTGCGACACGGAACAGATTCTGGTTCGGAATGATGATCAACGTGTCGACCGCCTTCTGCAGATCGGAGATCCCGGTCTCGGCAATCTTCATGCGCCGGCCGCCCTCGAAGTGGAACGGCTTCGTGACCACACCCACGGTCAGAATGCCGAGCTCCCGCGCCGCCCTCGCGATGACGGGCGCGGCGCCGGTGCCGGTGCCCCCGCCCATGCCGGCGGTGACGAACACCATATGCGCTCCCGCCAGGTGGTCGCGGATCTCCTCGAGCGCCTCCTCGGCCGCCGCCTTGCCGACTTCAGGCTTGGATCCTGCGCCGAGCCCCTCGGTGACCTGCAGGCCCATCTGGATGATGCGCTCGGCGCGCGAGGAGGTCAGAGCCTGCGCATCCGTGTTGGCGACGATGAAATCGACGCCCGACAGGCCAGACACGATCATGTTGTTGACGGCGTTTCCGCCGGCGCCGCCAACGCCGCAGACCATGATGCGTGGCTTCAGTTCCCTCAGTTCGGGCGCCTTCAGATTGATCGACATTGCTTGCCTCATCGGTTGGACGCCCGCCGGCGCCGATTGGAATGCGTTTTCGCCTTCGTCCCGCGCTCGCCTCTGAGCGAGCGCCTCTACCCGTCCTTAAAAGCTATCCTTCAGCCACCGTCCCACACGCGCCGCGTACCCGCCCTGGCGCTGACGCGGGACGGAACGCGAGATTTCAAAATATTCGAGCCCCGCCACCTGCGGATAAACCATGAGGCCGACCGCAGCGGCGAAGGACGGGCTCTTGCCGGATTCCGGCAATCCCTCGATGCCGAGCGGACGCCCGACGCGGGCCTGGTTGGAAAGGACCTTGCGCGCGAGCTCGGGCAGTCCGGTCAGCTGGCACGCGCCTCCGGTCATCACGAGCCTGCGGCCAGCCTGAGCCGCATAACCGGACGCCTTCAGCCGATCGCGCACGAGCTCCAGAATCTCCTCGACCCGAGGGCGGATGATCCGCACAAGGTCTGACTTCGGCAGGCAGCTCGGATGATCCGGGTCGTCGCCCAGCCGCTGGACGGTGATCGTCTCCCGGTCGTCCGACGGCGAGGCGATGCAGGCGCCGTACAAAGTCTTCAAGCGCTCGGCGTCGCTGACCGAAGCGTTGAGCCCACGCGCCACATCCCTCGTGACGTGCACCCCCCCGAGCGCGACGGCGTCGACATGGATGAGCCGTCCGCCAGAGAAGACGCCGACCGTCGTCGAGCCGCCGCCAAAATCGACCACGGCGGCGCCAAGCTCCGCTTCGTCGTCGACCAACGTCGAGAGGCCGGCGGCGTAGGGCGTCGCGACCATCGCCTCGACCCGCAAATGGCAGCGTTCGACGACGAGCATCAGGTTGCGCGCCGCCGCCGAATCGCAGGTGGAGAGGTGAAGATTGACTCCAAGCTCGTGCCCGATCATGCCCTTGGGATCGCGGATGTCCTTCGTCGCATCGAGCCGATACGCGGTTGGCAGCGCGTGCAGGATCGTGCGTCCCGGCTCGGCGCTCACCGCGGCCGAAAGCACATGGTGGATGTCGTGTTCCGCGACAGTCTTGCCTCGCAACGCTGTCTCGGCGTCATGGCGGCGCGAGGCAAGCCGACCGCCGGACATGTTGACGATGACGCCGCCCACCTCAACCCCGGCCATGCGTTCGGCGGCGTCGATCGCCAATCGGGCCGCATGCTCCGCGGCGTGAAGATCGACAACGGAGCCGCCCTTGACGCCGCTCGAGCACTGATGGCCGATGCCCAGCACCTTGCATCGATGGGTGCGCCCGCGCAGCGCCTCCGACGGCTCCATCGGCGTGAGCCGAGCAATCAGGCACACGATCTTGGAAGCGCCGACATCGAGCACCGACAGAATCGCGCTCTTTCGCGCCGGAATTTGCCGCATCCTCGGCGTGAGCGATCGTAAGCTCATGGCTGGGCGCCCTTCTTGGCAGGGTGCGCCTGCGCCCAGGCGGCGGCGGCGTCTTCGGTCAACCGAATGAAAACACGTCCCGGAACCCTGAAATCGAACGCCAGCGCGTCCTTGTCCAGGATTCGGGACTGGCGTTGCAGGATGAGAAGCTCGCCAATGGCCGCTTGAGGATTATCCTCCGGCAACTTGACGTCGACGCCCGACTTCAGCCTGAGATTCCAGCGTCGTTGACCAACCAGGACGCCCGCCTCAACACGGGGCTTCAATTCGTCCAGCGCGTCGAGCAATTGAACATATTCGCTCACGTGTTCATTCGCGCCTTCGCCAACAACGAACGGCAGGTCCGCGTAGCGACCGTCGACGACCTCGTCGATCGACGCCCCATCGGCCGCGATGGCGCTCACGTCGCCGGCCTTTTGCCAGATGGCGTAGGGAGTGCGCTCAACGATGTCGATGACGACCTGGTTCGGGTAAAGCTTGCGCACGCTCGCCTGCTTGACCAGCGGATTCGCCTCGAGGCGCGCCTTCGCCTGGGCCACGTCGAAGAACGGCAGAGACCGGCTCGCGTCGATGCCCGCGATCGCCAGAATCCTGGCCTCGCTCATATGCGTCGCCCCCGAGACCGTGACGACAGCCATCCCAAGGCCCAGCGAACGCGCGACCCAATCGCCCGCGCGGATCGCTTCCTGAGTGACGCCGTCGAGCCGGCCCCCGCATTGGGCGCCAAGCAGCGCCGCGCCGGCGAGAACGAAAAGGGTGAGCGCGATGTCGAGTTTGTGCGGGGCGGGACGGTCGAAGCGAAGACGCCAGCCGAGCGACCCGCGCGTCGCTCGCTCAGAGCGCAGCAGCACCTTATGGGGCGGCGCCTCGGGCAAAACCAAGGCTCGCGACGGCTGCGCCGCCCATACCCATCTGAGCATTTCGCTCAACGTTCGCACGACCCCTCCTCACGATCCGGCAGCCGGCCTACTCAACGAAACACAGACGCAGGCCACCTATTTCCGACAAGCCCGACGTCGGCGGTCGGGTCCAATCGGATGTCGGCGCGACTCCAGCCGCGACAACTCAAAGCCGATAGGCTGTGACGTGAAGGTGTGGGCCTTATGGTAAATATTCGGTTTAAGAATCCTCGACGGCATGGCGTACGAGTCGCGCTTTGAGTCTTTTACGTCATTTCCCGACAACGCTCGGGAAGCGCCAAGATGCGTCCGCTCGCCAAGCCGCATGGCGCGAGACCCGGAGAGGCGGTGATTCGCGCTCAAGCAGGCCCCGTGGTGAGGCTGCAACTCCGTCCTCGAGACCGCCGGTGGCTTCATCGCTGATTCCCGAAATGGGCAAAAACGCGGGGTTAAGGCACGATTAACTTCAAGGATTTAACGGTGTGTTAACCGACGAATCGACGTCGCCGAAAAAGTTCGGGCCCCGTCCTGGTTGTCCACCAGTCCTAAGTTCTTTTGTTGGAAGGTCGTTCGGGCCAAGACAACGACGATCGACGGGAAACCTCATGAGCCAGCAAGCCGACTTTGCGCTCGGGCAAGGCGCCGGACGCGGCGACAGCGCCTTCCTGCTCAATCAGAGCCGTCACCGGCTGGCGTTCGACGCCTTCCCCGGCAGGCATATCGCGCTCGCGTTTCCAGGATCGGCCGTCGGCCCCGCCGCCGAGGCGGAGTTTGCGGCGCTCGATGCGCAGGCGCGAACCTTCGATGCAGGGAGAGCCGTCGTCTTCGTGGCGCTTGCCGCATCCAATACCGATCTCTCGCTGGAAGATCGATTTCCCTCGATCGTGTTTCTCCGAGACGGGGACGAGATGGCTCGGGCGTTCGGCGCCGACAGGCGCCTGATCATCCTCGATCCGATGCAGCGCGTCATCGACGTCGCGCCTCTCGATCAGAGCAAACCCGCGCTGGGGCGTCTGCAGGCGCTGATCGCCCCAACTCGCGCTTCAGGACCTTGTTCGCCAGCGCCTGTCCTTGCACTGGCCCACGTTTTCGAACCGGAGCTTTGCGCCCATCTCATTGACCGTTTCGAGAGTGGCGGCGCAACCGAGAGCGGGTTCATGCAGGATGAACGGGGCCGATCGATCGAGAATTTCGACGCAAGCTGGAAGCGAAGGCGCGACTTCCATCTGACGGACCCGAGACTCATCGCCAATCTGCGCGCCCGCGTCGGCCGGCGGATCTGCCCGGAGATCAAGAAGGCCTACCAGATGCAGCCGACGCGGGTCGAGCGCGACCTTGTTGCGTGCTACGACGCCGAGTCAGGAGGGCACTTCGGGCCTCATCGAGACGACACCGGCCTGCCGGTGGCGCACAGGCAGTTCGCAGTTTCGATCAATCTCAATGCGGCCTTCGAGGGCGGCGAGATCTCGTTTCCGGAATATTCCGCCCAGACCTTCAAGCCCGCGCCAGGTGCGGCGATCGTCTTCTCGGCCTCGATTTTGCACCAGGTTTCGAAAGTGACGCGCGGGCGACGCTACGTGTTCCTCACCTTTCTCTTCAACGAGGAGGGGGAGCGGGCCAGGCAGGCGAATTTGCGGGCCATGGAGGGACGGCTTCAGCACCGATCGGCGGCGCCCGCGTAACTAGATATGTATTCCCGGACGTCGGAGAGAGCGCCGGTAAAGTTACGCTAGAAGAGCGACCCCTGCCCTTCCGCGTCTCGGTCGAGCCTCGTTCGCCTGCGGGGCAAGAGGGGCGGAGGCGTCAACGCCGGACCGACTCGCCCTCCCGCGATCGCGGCGATTTTGCCGTCGGCGAATTCGACTTCGAGGCGCTGGGCCTGCTTCACCTCGGAGGCGGCGCGGACCGGGCGCTCCTGCTCGTCTCGAACGAGGGCGAAGCCGCGCGAAAGCACTCCTCGATAGCTCATGGCGCCCAGAAGCTGCCAGAGCGCGAAAAGCTGGGCCCGCCTGTTCTGAAGCCGCTCGTCGTAGGAGCGAATCATGCGCACCGAGAGCCGCTCGACTGTCGCCGCCAGTTCGCCCCGCCGCCTCGCCAAGAGACCGGCCTCGCGGGCGAACGCCCGGCCCAGAGCGTCCGCGGCGCTCCGCTGTCGGTCGATGAGCAGCGGCCTGACCCTCGTCAAACGCCCTGTGATCCCCCTCAAGCGCTCGCGCTGGCCAGCGAGATGGGCGCGGGGCGAATGACGCGCGAGAAGCCGGGCGAGCCCCGCGATACGAAGCTCACGCTGATCGATCGCTGAGCGCACCCGCCTCGCCAACGTCTCCGCGGCGCGGTCGAGACGCTGGCGCGGCCCGGCAATGATCGCTTCGCCCTCCGGCAGCAAGCGGGAAATGGCGCGCAGATCGGATCGGAGACGATGCGAGAAGCGTAAAATCGCGCCGCGGCGGCGCGCCTCGAAATCCGCAACCGCGGCGAGGAGTTCACGTCGAACCGGAACGGCGAATTCGGCCGCTGCGGTCGGCGTCGGCGCCCGCACGTCGGCGGCATGATCGATCAGAGTCCAGTCGGTCTCGTGGCCGACCGCGGCGATGAGAGGAATCGCGCTGCGAGCGACCGCGCGCACCACCGCCTCGTCGTTGAAGCTCATGAGATCTTCGAGCGAGCCGCCACCGCGGGCCACGATCATGACATCCGGCCGCGGCGCCTTCCCAGCGGCAGGCAGCGCGTTGAAGCCCTCGATCGCCGCCACGATCTCCGCCGCCGACGTCTCGCCCTGAACGCGCACCGGCCAGACCACGACACGGACCGGAAAGCGGTCGGAGAGGCGGTGCAAAATGTCGCGAATGACGGCGCCGGTCGGCGAGGTCACGACGCCGACGACGCTCGGCAGAAATGGCGCCTTGCGCTTGCGCGCGGCGTCGAACAGCCCTTCTTCGGCGAGCTTCCTGCGCCGCGCCTCGAGGAGCGCCATGAGCGCCCCGATTCCGGCGAGTTCGAGCGCCTCAATGACGATCTGATAGCTCGACTTGCCCGGAAAAGTGGTCAGCCGGCCGGTCGCGACAATTTCGAGCCCTTCCTCGGGTTTGATCCGCATCCGCTGGAGGGTGGTGCGCCAGATGACGGCGTCCAGCCGGGCGTTGGCGTCCTTGAGGGCGAAGTAGGCGTGGCCCGACGAGTGAGGCCCGCGGTAGCCGGAAATCTCGCCGCGGACGCGCACGTAGCCGAAGCGATCCTCGATCGCGCGCTTGAGCGCGTTCGCCAGTTCGCTGACGGTGATTTCGGGCGCATTGGCGCCACGCGCATCCGTCTCGGCCATGGCCTCCATATGCCCGATCCGCCCCACGGAAGCCACACGGGGCAGCGCGGGTCGAGCCCGAGCCTATGGCGTGTCCCAGGAAAAGCCCGTATTAAGCCGGCCTGGCGCGTTTGGGAGCGCCGCCTTGATCGCGCCGCGATGTCGGTCTCTAACGGCAGCGGCTATTGGCTCCCGGCAAGCGATCAGGCCTTGGCGCGCCCGAAGGCTTTGAAGAGAAGAAGGCGTCGAAAATAGGCATGCGAAGCGCGCTGACTTTGAAGAATATTCTCGCGTCGGCCGCGCTCGCGGCCTCGATCGCTGGTTTCGGCGCGGACGTTGCGGCAGCGCAAAGCGCCGACTGCGCAAGGCTGCAGCAGGCCATTGCGGCGCGGCGCGGCTCGAGCGGCGCGCAGGCGGCGGTTGAGCGTCAGCGCGCCGAGCTCGCCCGAACAAACGCGTATGCGCGTTCCCTTGGTTGCGAGAACCGCAGGTTCCTGATGTTCGGATCAGACCCGCCCCCGCAATGCGGCGAGGTCAACGCGCAAATCTCCCGCATGCAGGCCAATCTCGCCGACTTGCAGGCGCGGGCGGGCGGCGGCGTAGGCGACCTCGTCGCCCGCTACAACGCCGAATGCCTCCACGCGCAGCCGTCGGGGCCCGGTAATGTTTTCGAGGCTCTGTTCGGGGGCCTCGCGAGGCTCGGCGCGCCATCCGACGAGCAACAGAATGCCGCCCGGTTCGAGGATCACGGCGACCAGCCGCGTAACGAGCCGGCCGGACCGGGAGGCGACAACGGGGGCGTTCACGCGCACGCGGGCTCCTATGCGGTCTGCGTTCGCACCTGCGACGGGAGCTTCTTCCCCGTCTCATACACCGGCGCCGGAAGCCGCGCGGACAGCCTCGAGGACGTTTGCCGAGCCCTGTGCCCCAACGCAGACATGGCGCTCTATTCGTTTCCGTTCGGCGGCACCATCGAAGAGGCGGCGTCTCCGGTCGGCGAGCCTTATGCAAACTTGCCCAACGCCGGCAAATTCGAGAAGACTTTCGATCCGAGCTGCTCTTGCCGTCGCAAGGGTCAAAGCTGGGCCGAGGCTCTCGCAGACGCCGAGGCGCGCTACGGCCACGAAAAGCACGACATCCTCGTAACCCCTGAAAAATCGGCCGAAATGTCGAGGCCGATCATTGATGCGAAGGCCAAGCCGGCGCTGGACGCGAAGGGTAAGCCGATCACGCCCGTCCCATCCGTGGTGGCAGGACCAGGCGCTGCGCCTCCTCCGCCCGGCGCGACCGGCCCGGCGCCATCGTCCGACACTGCGACGACTCCGGTTCTCGATGCTAACGGCGCGGACACCAAGCTCAGCGCCGAGGCCGCGACCGTGAGCCGCGAGACGTCCGGCATCGCCGGCGACGACGTCCAGAGCGCCAAGAATTATAACGTCGGCCAGGGGCGAACGGTGGAATCGAAAGGCCCCGACGGCGTCAAGCGCCAGGTGCGGATAGTCGGGCCAGCGCTCTAGCGCGGCCGAGTAGCGGCAGAAGAAGGGCGAGCTCGGGACCGGTCTCCCGGCCGGTCAGCGCCAGGCGCAAAGGGTGAAAGAGCGCGCGGCCCTTCCGACCTGTCGCCTCCTTGACGCGCGCTGTCCAGGCGCCCCAGGTCGACTGGTCCCAGGGGTCTTCTGGCGCGCAAGAGGCGGCGATCTCCAGGTAGTCGGGGTCTTCCACGATCGGCGCAATGTCGCCTTCCGTCACCTGCCGCCAGATCGCCACATCATCGAGACGCGAAAGGTTGCCGCGAACGGCGAGCCATAGGGCCTCCGCATGGGGTCCGGCGACGCCGAACGCAGAAAGCCGGTCGGCGACCGCGGAGTACGGCAACCGATGCAGGGTTCGCGCCGAAAGCGCTTCCAGTTCCGCTTCGTCAAAGCGGGCGGCGCCGTGGGAGAGCTGCGACAAATCGAACTCGGCCAGTTCGTCGAGGGAGGCAACCGGACGCACCGCTTCGGCCGAGCCCACGAGCACCGCAAGGGCGGCGACGGCGAGCGGCTCTATGCCCTTGTCTCGCAACGCGGCGATCGAGAGCGCCCCCGAACGCTTCGACAGCCCGCCACCTCCCGAGTCGGTAAGGAGATTGTGATGGCCGAAGCGGGGAGACGCGCCAGCGAGCGCCTCGAATATCTGGATCTGCACGGCGGTGTTGGTGATGTGATCTCCGCCGCGAATGACATGCGTCACGCCGAAGTCGATGTCGTCGACCACCGAAGGCAGCGTATAGAGATAGCTTCCGTCCTCGCGGCGCAGCACGGGATCCGACAGCGATGCGCAATCGACGTGGCTCTCGCCGTGCACCATGTCATCCCAGCGCACGACCGTCGGTTCCAGGCGAAAGCGCCAATGTGGTTTGCGGCCTGACGCCTCGACCGCCGCTCGGTCGTCCGCGGACAAGCGCAACGCGGCGCGGTCATAGATCGGCGGAAGGCCTCGCGCCTGCTGGAGCTTGCGCCTGCGGTCGAGTTCCTCCGCCGTCTCATAGGCGGGATAGAGCCGGCCTAGATCTTTGAGCTTCGCGGCGGCCGATTCATAATCCGCAAACCGCTCCGATTGTCGCCGGACAAGGTCCGGCTCGATTCCGAGCCAGGCCAGATCCGCCTCGATCGCATCGGCGTATTCCCGCTTCGAGCGCTCGAGATCCGTGTCGTCGAAACGCAGGATGAAAGTTCCAGCGCGACGACGGGCGAAGAGCCAGTTGAGAAGAGCCGTGCGGGCGTTGCCGATATGAATGCGCCCGGTTGGCGAAGGCGCAAACCGGACGACCGGATGAGAGACCATTCACCTTCATAGAAGCGTCGTGGCGGACCGGCAATATGGTGTGACAAGGCCTTGTGATTCGGGTATTCTGCCCTCATGACCATTAGCGCCCTGGCAGCGGGGATTTGCGCTACCAGCGCAGGGCTTCATGGCCTGAGTATCGCGCTCGCAATGCGCCGGTGCAGGCGGCGGCCTGGGCCTGCAATGCCTCCCACAACAGACGCGCCGAGCGTCACAATCGTACAGCCTCTCTGCGGGGTCGAGACGTTTTCGCGCGAAACTCTGCGGTCGATCTTCGCTCTCGACTACCCAAGCTATGAGATCATCTTCTGCCTCGCCAGCGGCGATGATCCAATCGAGCCGTTGGTGCGTGGGGCGATCGACGCCAACCCAAGCCGTCCGGCGCGGCTGCTTATTGGCGACGACCGGGTCAGCGCCAACCCCAAGCTCAACAATGTCGTCAAAGGGTGGAAGGCGGCGCGCCACGATTGGATTATCATCGCCGATTCCAACGTGTTGATGCCAAAGGACTACATTCAGCGCCTGCTTGCGCGCTGGCGTTCCGACACCGGCATCGTCTGCGCTCCTCCCATTGGCTCTCGACCCGAATCGTTCACCGCCGAGATCGAGTGCGCCTTCCTCAACACCTATCAGGCCCGCTGGCAATATGCGGGCGAATCAACGGGTTACGGCTTCGCCCAGGGCAAAACCATGCTGTGGCGAAGGGAGACGCTGGAAGCGGGCGGCGGCATTGAAGCGCTCGGCGCGGAGATCGCTGAGGACGCGGCGGCGACCAAGCTCATCAACGCGCAGGGATTGAGCGCCCACCTCGTCGATCAGCCTTTCCAGCAGCCGCTCGGCAAGCGCCGTTTTAAGGAAGTCTGGTCGCGACAATTGCGCTGGGCGCGGCTCAGGCGGGCGACGTTTCCGCTCTTCTTCGGTCCCGAGATTTTCACGACGAGCCTCTTCACCTTGGCCGCAGCCGGCCTCGGGGCGTCAGCTCTTGGGATGAGCGTCTTTCTCGCTGTCGCCTTGACGGCGGCCTTCTGGTACGGCGCCGAGGCCATCCTGGCTCTGGCCTCCGGATGGCCGCTCTCGTGGAGAATGCCGATCGCCTGTGTCATTCGCGACGTCTTGCTGCCGGCTTTGTATGCGAGGGCCTGGACCGGGCACAATGTCGTCTGGCGCGGCAACGCGATGAATGTCGAGGAGACGATGTTCACCGAGGCCGACTCCGAACCGCGCCCGCAGATCTGAGTCCACACATTTGGACCTTCGCCGATAGCGAACCGCCCAATTTCCGCTCAAGTGACGCGCTAACCAGCCTATTGGCTGGAACACATACAGCCGGGCGGCGTTTTGGTCGCCGCGCCGTGCGACGACAAAACGAAAAGCTCAGTTGCGGGGGAGGAGAAGTTGATGGATTCCCCGGGTAATGATGTTCGCGTGCGGGTTCTCAATGCATTGCATTGGGACCTCGCAGTTCCGCGCGACCGGCTTCGCATCGATGTGGAGAACGGGTGGGTGACGGTCTCCGGGAGGGTCGACCTGCCCTATCAACGGACCTGCGCCGAGTCCGATGCGCGAAACGTCGCAGGGGTGATCGGCGTCACCAACCTGATCAGCGTGGCCAACGGCCTGGACGCCTCGGCCCCGCCGCAGGAAATGGCGCAAAGCCGACATTGACGTTTCGTCAGGAGCAGGCGGGCGGCGTTCCTGACAGGGCGCGCCCGATTGATTGCGCGTGCGCCAATCGACCGCCGAGCCGTATCGTAAAACTTGTCCCGCTCACACCGACTTCAACATTCCACCGTCGACGTAATAGGTAGAGCCGACGGAATAGCTCGCGCGATCCGAACACAGGAAGACGAAGAAATTCGCCAACTCCTGTGGGCTCGCGAACCGCTTGATCGGGGCATGTTCGCGGGCGACGCCGTCGAGATAGGCCTCATAGTCGCCGCCCTTCTCCGCGGTGAGTTGCTTGGCGGTCTTGATCCAGTCCGGCGTCAGAATCAGGCCAGGATTGACGCAGTTCACCCGGATCTTATCTGCGATCAGTTCTGTGGAAAGCGTCTTCGAGAACATCATCAGCGCCGCCTTGGTCACGTTATAGATCGGCTCGTACCAGAGCGGCTGAGCGGCGCAGATCGAGGCGTTGTGGAGAATGACGCCGCCGCCGCGCGCCTTCATGAACGGCGCGAGACCGCGCGCGAGCCTGACGGCAGCCATCACGTGCAGATCCCAATAGGCTTGCCATTTCTCGTCCGGCGCCTCCATCACCGTCTCGTTACTGCCGGTGCCGGCGTTGTTGATGAGGATATCGGCGCCGCCGAAGAGTCGCTTGACGTCGGCGATGAGGTCGTCCGTCCCCTCGCGCGTCGCGACGTCGCACGCGACGCCCTCGGCCTTGACGCCGAAAGTCTTGGCGATCCTGGCCGCCTCGGCGCGAACGCGCTGCACGTTGCGGGCGGCGATGACGATGTCGACGCCTTCCGCCGCGAGGCCCTCAGCAATCGCAAGGCCGATGCCGACGCTGCCGCCCGTAATGACGGCGACCTTTCCCTTGAGCCCCAGATCCATCCCCGCGCCTCCCTGCCCGATCAACAGGGCGTAGGCTCTACCAGCACGTATAGCCGCCGTCAGCCAGCACGATCGACCCAGTCATCAGGCTCGCGGCGTCGGAGGCGAGAAAGAGGACGACGGCGGCGATCTCGTCGGGCTCGCCCATGCGCGCCATCGGCGTGCCGTCGATCCACGCGTCGAACATCGGTTGATTGGTTTTGCCCAACGCCGTCATCGGCGTATTGATGTAGGTCGGCGCGACCGCGTTGACCCGGACGCCGCGCGCGCCCCATTCCGCCGCAAGCGATTTCGTGAGGTGATGCACGGCCGCTTTCGAAGCGTTGTAGTAAGCTTGGGGCTGCGGCTTATTCACGATGATCCCCGACATCGAGCCGATGGTGACGATCGAGCCGCGTCCCGCCTCCAGCATGGGCCTGCCGAACGCCCGACAACACCAGAAGAGACCGTTGAGATTGACGTCAATGACGTTGAGCCAGTGCTCGTCGGTGACGTCCTCGGCCGGGGTTTCCGATCGCGCGATCCCAGCGTTACAGACAAGGATGTCGACACGGCCCCTTTCGGCGATGACCCGCGACGCGGCGGCGTCGACCTTTTTCGAGTCGGTGACCTCCATCTCGATGACGTCGGCGCCGTAGCCTTTGGCTTTCATCGCCGCCTGCGCTTGCGTAGCGACCTTCACATTGCGGTCGGCGATATAGACATGCGCGCCCGCTTCCGACAGCGCTTCCACGCAGGCGAGGCCAATTCCCTGCGCGCCGCCAGTGACGACCGCGACACGGCCTTTGAGGTTGAAGCGATCGAGATACATGGGCCTTGAAGCCTCCCAACGATAGGGTCAGCTCATCCAATTGCCGCCGATGGCGACCCGCGCCCCGTCGGCGACATAGCGGTCGGCGATCGCAGCGCCGATGCCGCGCGCGCCGCCGGTGACGAGCGCGATCTTGTCCTTAAGCTTCACCGGCGCAGTGTCCTCGGCGTCATCGGATTGGTTAGCTTCGCGGCTTCGCCGCTTAGGGTTCGCCCGACAAGTAATCGGTCAAAGTCGCGCGAACGCCACGCCCCCAGAGCGAAGAGAGCGCGGCGGAAAACGCCGCGACATAAAGCGGTTCTTCCGCAAGCTTGCCGAAGATGTCGCGCATCGCAAGAAAGGCCCGCGGATCGGCGCGCGCCTGCTTCGCGGCCGCCTGAATGCGCTGCCAGCTCGGATCGTTGGGCGGAATCGGTTTCCCGCTCTCGGTCTCGCCATAACAGTAGCGGCACCACAAAGCCGACACGAGCGCGAGCCCCCGAAACGATCCGCCCGCCTTGAGCCGGTCGGCGACGGAGGGAAGAATGAACTTCGGCTGGCGGTTCGAACCGTCAAAGCAGAGGCGCGCGATCGTGTCGCCGATCTTCGGATTGGCGAAGCGCCGCGCGATCAATTCCCGATACTCGTCAAGCCTGGTGTTCGGCGGCGGCGGAACGACCGGCTGGATTTCGGTCTTCGTCAGCTTTTCCAGGAAGGGGCCGATCTGTTCGTCGGCCATCGCCTCGTGGACGAAATGGATGTCGAGGAGCCCCGCCGGATAGGCGATCGCCGCATGGCCGCCATTGAGGACGCGGATCTTCATCAGTTCGTAAGGCGAGACGTCGGAGGTGAACGTCACCCCGACCGTCTCCAGCGCGGGACGCCCGGCGGGGAACTTGTCCTCCACCACCCATTGCCGGAACTCCTCGCAGAAGACCGGCCAATTGTCCTCAAGGCCGGTCTTGTCCCGCAGGATGGCGCGCTCGCGGTCGGTCGTCGCGGGCGTGATGCGGTCGACCATCGAATTGGGAAAAGCCACGGTCGAGCGAATCCAGCGCGCGAGTTCGGGCTCGGCGAGTTCGGCAAGTCCAGCGACGGCGCTCTCGCAAACGTGGCCGTTGCCGGGAATGTTGTCGCACGACATCACCGTGAAGGGCGCGGTCCCAGCCGCGCGGCGGCGCTTGAGCCCCGCAGCGATGAGGCCGAAGGCGGTCTTGGGGGCGTCCATGTGCTGGGAATCGTAAACGATGTCCGGATGAGCAGGATCGAAATGCTGCGTCGCCGGCGAGATGTAATAACCGCCTTCGGTCACGGTCAGCGAGACGATGCGAATGCTGGGCTGCGAGATCGCTTCGAGCAAAGCCGGAACGTCATAGGGCCGGACGAAGTCGATCATCGAACCGGTGACGCGGATGTTGGTCGTATCGGCTTCCTGCTCGACCACCGTCGTCAGCCAGTCCTGCTCCTTGAGCTTCTCGCGGACCACGACATCGGGATCGCGTACGCCCGCCCCGATGATCGCCCAGTCATGATCGCGGCCGGCGTTGAACAGGTCGTCGAGATAGACCGCCTGATGCGCTCGATGAAAATTGCCAAGGCCGATATGAACGATGCCGGCGCGAAGGTCCGTGCGCCGATATTTGGGAGCCGCGACGCCTGCCGGCAAGCGCGAGAGCGCCGCCGCCGAGAGTTTGACGCTCATGATTCGAGTCCACTTTTCAAGGCAAATCCAGCTGACGTTGATCGCTCTGCGGTCAGTTGATCCGCCTGCCATCCTTGTCGAACCGATGCAGGTGCGTTTCGCGCGGCGTAATGTAGATCGTTTGGCCTGGGGTCAGCGGCGCCTCGCCTTCCAGGCGCAAGGTCATTTGTCCCATGCCATCCGCCTCAGCGTGCACGAACGTATCGGAGCCGAGGTGCTCGGCAAGGCGCACCTTCGCCTGCCATTCGCCTGCGGTGGTCGAGATGTCCGCGTGCTCTGGCCGGATGCCGATCGTCTCTGCGCCGCGCTTGGCGGCGGGCGCGCCTTTGATCAGGTTCATGGTCGGTGAGCCGATAAAACCTGCGACGAACAGACCGTTGGGCTTGTTGTAGAGCTCGAGCGGGGAGCCGACTTGCGCGACCGAACCGCGGTCGAGCACCACGATCTTATCAGCCATCGTCATCGCCTCGACCTGATCATGGGTGACATAGATCATCGTCGTCTTCAAAGCCTCGTGAAGCTCGCCGATCTCAACCCGCATCTGCACGCGCAGCGCAGCATCAAGATTGGAAAGCGGCTCGTCGAACAAGAACGCTTTCGGCTCGCGCACGATCGCGCGACCGATGGCGACGCGCTGACGCTGACCACCGGACAGCTGGCGGGGCTTGCGATCGAGGTAGTCCGAGAGGTTGAGCGTCGCTGCGGCCTTGCGCACCTTCTGATCGATGACGTCGGCGCTCTGCCCCGCCATCTTGAGCGCGAAGGCGATGTTGTTGCGCACGCTCATATGTGGATAGAGCGCGTAGGACTGGAACACCATGGCGAGTCCCCGCTTTGAGGGACCGACATTGGTCATGTCCTTCGCATCGATCAGCACCTCGCCCGACGTGACATCCTCGAGCCCGGCGATGAGCCGCAGCAGTGTAGATTTGCCGCAGCCGGACGGCCCGACGAACACGGCGAATTCGCCGTTCTCGATGTTGAGGTTGACCCCGTTGATGACGCTCACCGCGCCGAAGGCCTTGCGCACGTCCTTCAGTTGAATGCTGCCCATGGCTGATGTCCTTCAGTCCCGGAATTATTTCACTGCGCCAAAGGTGAGGCCTCGCACCAGTTGCTTCTGCGAGAACCAGCCAAGGATAAGGATCGGCGCGATCGCCAGCGTCGAGGCGGCTGAAAGCTTCGCCCAGAAGAAACCCTCCGGCGCCGAGTAGGACGCGATGAAGGCCGTGAGCGGCGCCGCGTTCGACGTCGTCAGATTGAGCGTCCAGAACGCCTCGTTCCACGACAAGATGATCGCGAGCAGCATGGTCGATGCGATACCGGGCACCGCCATCGGCGTCAGCACATAGACAATCTCGTTGAACAGCGACGCTCCATCCATGCGCGCGGCTTCGAGAATGTCGTTCGGGATTTCCTTGAAGTAGGTGTAGAGCATCCAGATCAGAAGGGGCAGATTGAGCAGCATCAACACGAGCCCAATTCCGATCAGGCTGTCGAGCAGGTGGAGGTTCTTGAACAGGAGATAGATCGGCACCAGCACGCCGACCGCCGGCATCATCTTGGTCGACAGCATCCACATCAAGAGGTCCTTGGTGCGCTTGCCCGGCGCAAACGCCATCGACCAAGCGGCCGGAACGGCGATCAAGAGACCGATCAAGTTCGCGCCGATCGACAGGACGACGGAATTGAAAGCAAACTTCAGATAGTTCGAGCGTTGCTGGACCTCGGCGTAGTTCTCCAATGTCCAGTTAAAGAACAAGAACTTCGGCGGCATCGCGATCGCGTCGAGTTCGCTCTTGAAGCTTGTCAGGAACGTCCACAGAATCGGGAAGAAGATCAGGAAGCCGACGAGCCAGGCGAGGATGGTGATCCCAACGCGCTCCCCGGCGGATTTCTTCATGGCCATGGCCTCAGCCCTCCAGGTTCCTGCCGATGATGCGCATGAGGAAGACGGCGACGATGTTGGCGAGAACGACCGCGACGATGCCGCCCGCGGAGGCGCTGCCGACGTCGAAATTGAGCAGCGCCTGCTTGTAGACGAGGAACGGAATATTCGTCGTCGCCACGCCAGGTCCGCCCGAGGTGGTCACATAGATTTCCGCGAACACGCTTAAGAGGAAAATGGTCTCGATCAGGATGACGACGGTGATCGCGCGCGCGATATGCGGCAAGACGATATAGCCGAAATAGGAAAGGGGTCCCGCCCCGTCGAGCGAAGCCGCCTCCTTCTGCTCTTCATCGAGCGACTGGAGCGCGGTGAGAAGAATGAGACTGGCGAACGGCAGCCATTCCCAAGAGACGACGATGATCACCGACAACAGCGGCCAATTGGTGAACCAGACGATCGGCTGGAACCCCAGCGACCGCGCGATCCAGGCGAACAGGCCCGAATCGGGATTCATCAGAAGGTTCTTCCACACGAGCGCGCTCACCGTCGGCATGACGAAGAACGGCGCGATCACCATGAGGCGCAGCACGTTCTGGCCGAATATCGGCTGGTCCATCAGCAGCGCCACGAGAATGCCGCCGCCGACGCTGATGGCGAGCACGGAGACGACGATGATCAATGTGTTGAGAAGGGAAGTGAGGAAATCCGGGTCCGACAGGAACGCGGTATAGTTCTGCAGACCGACGAAGGCGTTGCTGTCGGGATCGAGCAGGCTATAGCGCAGCGTGGAAAAATATAGCGTCATCACCAGGGGCACGATCATCCAGATGAAAAGCAGGATGACCGATGGGGAAACGAGCGCGCGGCCCGCGGTCGCTGTTTGCTGCGTCGCCATCGTTGCGGCCCTCTCCTCCCGACGCGGCGCGCCGGGCGCCCGTTCGGGTCTCCGTTGCGCGTTCTTGCCTGCCGTCCTTCGGCCCTCGGCTGCCCCTTCTCTCGCGCGAGGAGGGGAAGGGAGGAGGACCGCGCCTCCGCCCGCCGCTTCGCGCGAGGTTATTGACGCAAAGCGGTGGGTCGTCGTTTCAGATCACTTGATGTAGCCGGCCTTCTTCATTGCGGCTTCGGTGCTGGCCTGGGCCTTCGCAAGCGCCTGATCGACGGTCATCGTTCCCGCCAGCGCTGCGGAGAAGTCTTGGCCCGTGTCGGTCGCGATCCCCTGGAACTGGGGAATCGCGACGAACTGCACACCGGTGTAGGGAACCGGCTTCACCGTCGGATGGTTCGGGTCCGCGGAGTCGATCGACTCGAGCGTGAGATCCGCCCACGGCGCCGCCTTGGTGTAGTCTTGGTTCTTGTAGAGCGAGGTGCGGGTGCCCGGGGGAACACGCGCCCAGCCGTCCTTCGAGGCGACGAGCTCGGTATAATGCTTGCTGGTCGCCCAGGAGATGAACTTTTCGGCGGCCTCGGACTTGCTCGTTCCAGCCGGGACGGCGAGCGACCACGCCCAGAGCCAATTGGCGTTCTTGCCGAGCCCGTCATTGGGCGCGAGCGCGAAACCGACTTTGTCAGCGACCTTTGACTGCTTGGGGTCGGTCACGAAGCCGGCCGCGACCGTGGCGTCGATCCACATGCCGCACTTGCCGTCGTTGAACAGGGCAAGGTTCTCGTTGAAGCCGTTCGAGGATGCGCCTGGAGGACCGTCTGCCTTCATCAGCGCGACGTAGAAATCGAGCGTCTTCTTCCATTCAGGCGAATTGAACTGCGGGTTCCATTTCTCGTCGAACCAACGCGCGCCGAAGGAGTTGGACATGGCGGTCAGGAACGCCATGTTCTCGCCCCACCCTGGCTTCCCGCGCAGGCAGATTCCGTAGACGCCGTTGGCCTTGTCATTCATCTTGTCCGCGGCCTGCCTGATGAAATCCCAGGTGGGCTTGTCGGGCATCTTGAGGCCCGCCTTCTCCATGAGGTCCGTGCGGTACATGATGAACGAGCTTTCGCCATAGAAAGGCGCGGCGTAGAGCTTGTCGTCGGACGACAGACCTGCGCGAATCGGCGGCAAGAGGTCGTTCACGTCATAGTCGGCGCCAAGCTTGTCGAGGGACACGAGCCATTTCTTCTTGGCCCAGATCGGAACCTCGTAAGTGCCGATCGTCAGAACGTCGAATTGGCCGCCGTGCGTGGCGATGTCGGTCGTCACCTTCTGGCGCAGCACGTTCTCTTCGAGAGTAACCCAGTTGAGCTTGATGTCGGGATTGGCCTTGGTGAAGTCCTCGGTCAGACCCTGCATGCGGACCATGTCGCCGTTGTTGACGGTTGCGATCGTTAGCGTCGTGTCGGCGTAAGCGGGAAGCGAGAAGCCTGTGAGCGCAACGGCAGCGAGCAGCCCCTTCACGAGAACCTTCATAGCGTTTCCTCCGGTGCGGCAACGCCTTTGATGGGCATTTGCCAAGCTAGCGGGCGAATATTCGCCACAACTTTAAGCAGGAGTCAATGCAAATTATCACAGGGCTGCTCGAAGGGACAGCATCGGAGTCCTAAGCACTTGATAAGTGATGGAATATAGCGCGCCGCGCCTACCGCTGAAGCAGGTGCTCCGCAGTCGCCTCATCGGTGACCAAGCCGGAAATCAGCCGGCCGGCAAGCGCTCCACGGAGCGGCGCGCGCCTCGACGGCCCCATTGCGACGCCGATCACAAGCCGATTCTCGGCCCGCCGCAGCGGGGCCGAAGCGACGCGCTCGTTCGTCCCCTCTGCGAGCACCTTGCCGGCGGAATCGAACGCCCACCCGGTGATCTCGCCGACAGCGCCAAGCTGACGCAAGGCTTCCGCTTCCTGACGCGTGATGATGCCGTCCTGAACGAGGGCGGCCGAGTCGCCAACCGCTCCGACGCCAACGAAACTGACGTCAGTTCGCTCAGCGAGATCGTAAAGACTCTTCACCGAAGCGAGGCTCGTTAAGAGCTGACGCTCCTCGACCGAGCGCGCGATGACCGGAAGCGGCATAGGATAGTGCGGCGCGCGTACGCTGTCGGACACGCGAATGATCACATCATAAAAAGAAGACGAACCATCGGTTTTGGTGGTGCCGACCAGCGCGACCAGCTTGTGCTGCGGGCACTCCATCGCGGGCAATTGATCGGCGACAGCGCGCATCGTGCGGCCGGTGCCGATGCCGATGATGGCGGGCTCCGATCGGCGCAGCCACCGTTCGAACTCAGCCGCGGCGGCCTGGGCAATGCCGAGCGTCGATGACGTTGAGGTCGGATCGGTCGGCGCGACCTCGCAGAACCGAAGGTCATAGCGAAGCCTCAGCGCCGCAGCGAGCTCCATGCAGCGCGCGATCGGATGATCGAGCCTCACCTTGATCAGCCGCTCGCTGATCGCCAGGGAAACAAGCCGTTGCGCCGCTTGGCGCGAAATGCCGAGCTTGCGCGCGATCTCGTCCTGCGTGTTGCCGGCGACGTAATAGAGCCATCCGGCGCGAGCGGCTTCGTCGAGCCGCAAACCGTCCTGATCCGACTTCCGCGCCATGACCTCAGTCCGTCTCCGCGTGCGTCGCTCGCGAAGCGATGAGATCGGGCAACCGCGCCATATCGTGGAAGAGGAGTTCGGCGCCGGCCGCGGTTAGATGCGCTCCGTCATCGACAGCGGAGAGGTGGCTCGCGCCGACGAACCCGAACACCGGCATCCCCGCAGCGCGCGCGGCGGTGACCCCTGCGACACTGTCCTCGATCACGAGGCAGTTCTTGGGCTCGACGCTCATCGCGCGGGCGGCGTGCAGAAAAAGATCCGGACTTGGCTTTCCCTCCGCGACCTCAGCGGCGGAAAAAATGTTGGGGGCGAACATCGTCTCGTAACCGACCACTCGAAGCGCGAGGCGCAATCTCTCGTACCCACTCGAGGAGGCGACGCATACACGCGCGCGCAAGCCTGCGATAGCCTGCCGCACGCCTTCAATGCCTTTCAGCTCCCGAGAGAAGACAGCGAGAACCTCCCGCGAGAAATCTTCACGAAAAGTCTTGGGCAACAGCGTCCCGATCTCGGCTTCGATAGCTCCCAACGCCGAGTCGAGCCGACGCCCAAGGAAACGTTCACGCGTCTCCTTGTCGGTCAAGGTCAGGCCGGCTTCGCTGAGTCTTCGACGCATGACGTCAAGCGCGATGACCTCGCTGTCAACCAGCACGCCGTCGCAATCGAAGATCACCACTTCAGGCCAACGGGACTTCCGAGCGAGTTCGCGAATACCTCGTTCGGTCTGGCGCAGCATCTCGAAGGCCTGCCGTCTTCGTGCATGGCATACCGCAATCGCGCCGCCTTCGGGCGCCATGGCGCGAGGGGAGATCGTCGACATCGACGACATTGCGGAGGCCATAGTCTCTTTCCCCGCGGCGACGGCTCCAATCATGGCGGAACCGAGAAGCACGGGCTCCGGAGTCTCCGGCGATTCAACCGTCTTTCCGCATACGTCGGCGATTGTCTGACGGACCAACGGGCTGCGCGCAGCGCCGCCGCTGACGACAATCGAATCGAATCTGTAACCCGACGCTTCAAGCTTACCCACGATATCGGCGAGCCCATAGGCAAGGCCGCAAAGACCGGCGACGTAAAGCTCCTGCAAACTTGCAGTGTCTTCCCGGAGATCCATCCCCACTATGGCCCCGCGCATGTCCGCATCCGCCGACGGCGATCGATTGCCGATGAAGTCGGGCAGGACGTGTAGCTCCTCCGCGATCAACACCGCCTGCGACAAACCACCAGCCCGAGCAACGATGCCCTTCTCGAGAACGTGAAGCGCCTGCGGACCAAGACGCGCGGACAATTCAGCAAAGGCTGGGTGCAGTCGCAGGAGGTGATCGATCGCGCCGCCGAATGCTGACTGACCGCCGTCGACGAGCCACTGACTGGGCGTGAGCGCGCCGAAATGCGGTCCCCAGACACCGTCAACAAAACGCGGCTCGTCTGAGAGGGCCATGCAGCTCGAGGACGTGCCGAGAACCAATGCAAGACGCCGGCGAGGATCGACCTCATCGCCGTTCGCCGCCCGTGCGCCCAGCGTGCCTGCGGCGCCGGCGTGCGCATCGACGAGTCCAGCGCCGACCGGCGTACCGGGCCGGAGGCCCATTGCGGCGGCGGCTTCGGCCGTCAGTCCCCGCCCCAGCGGCGCGCCCGGCCAAGCCAGTTCATGGCCGACGTGGATGTATTGATTCTCCGTGAGAACCTTGAGCCCGACGCCCTCGAAGAACTCGTCTGGCCAGCGGCGCTCATGCGCCAGATAACCGAACTTGCACGTCGCCGGACAGGTTGAACGCGTCAGCGACCCCGTCGCGCGAAACGAGAGAAAGTCGGTGAGGTCGAAGAAATGGCCGGCCTTGGCGACCGTTTCAGGCTTGCGGCGGGCCAGCCAAACCACTTTGGGCGCATGCATCTCGGGCGAGATCTTGCCGCCCACATAGCGCAGCATCGGGTGTTTTCCAGAGTTGATGCGCTCGGCCTCAGCGATTGCGCGATGATCCATCCACACGATCACGTTGCGCTCGGCGGCGCCAGACGGACTCACCGAGAGGGGACACGCATCGCGGTCGAGCACGACCAGCGAGCAGGTCGCATCGAAGCCCATTCCGCGCACAGCTTGGGGCGGCAGCCCCGATTCCTCGAACGCCTCGCGCACCGCCGACGTCGCAGCGCGCCAGATGTCATTGGATGACTGCTCGACGAGTTCCCCCGCCGCGCGCCAGATCGCGATCGGCCGCCGGGCGCTCCCGACGAGGCGCCCGGCGGCATCGAAGACACCCGCCCTGGCGCTCGCGGTGCCGACGTCGACTCCGATATAGGCCTCGCTCATTCTCCTGCCCGGTTCGAAACGCTGGGGAGGATTCCCCAGTCGAGATTGTTTTGGCAAGAACGCAAAGCGATGGCGACCTGCGGCGCCCGGAGACGCTCCCGTTCTTGCGTAATAACGATCACATCAGGCTTGCCTCGCGGGTTGCAATTCCTATTGCGCTGCACAATTATCAACGAGGTGGACGCCGGTATGATCGGCGCTGTTGGGTATGGACGGATCAAATTCATTCCTCGTGGAAATCCGACGGTTGTGGCCGTCGGACAGGGAAGCCTTCCGCGATCATCTGTTGAGCCTCGACCCGCGCAGCCGCCACCTGCGCTTCGGCGGCGGCGTGTCTGATGATTTCCTTGTCCGCTACGCTCAGAATTGCTTCGGCAAGGGCGATCTTCTCTATGGGGCGTTTGTCGATGGCAGGATGGTCGGCGCGGCGGAACTGCGCTCGGACCAGGCGATCTGGAGCGAGCAGGCGCGATTCGGGCGCAATATCCATGCCGAGGCTGCGTTCTCGGTCGCTGACGGCTATCGCCGCCGTGGGCTCGGCGAGAAACTGTTCAAGCGGATCCTCCAGGCCGCCGCCAACCATGGCGTCGAGACGATCGAGATCGTCTGCCTGCCCGAGAACGTCGGCATGCAGACCCTGGCTAAGAAATTCAACGCCCATTTCGCTTTCGAGCAGAACGCGCTGACCGGACGCCTGACGGCGCGCCGGCCGACCGCGTTTTCGCTCATCCGCGAAGCCTCGAGCGACGCGCTCGACTACGGCGCGGCGCTTTTCGACGCCCATTGGCGGGCGATGAACGAGGGTCGCAAAGAAACAGCGCGCGACGCCTGAAAGCCCGTCGTGGCGTTCAGGCTTTGGCGCTGGCCCGTTTCGGGCCTGGAAGTCATATATTCGATCGGATATAACGGCAGCGGCCGCCGAGCCCGGGATGGTGCAGGCGGAACGTCCGGGAGGAACGGATGGGGCGTAGCGAGGGCCCCGCCCACGCGGATCATGTCCTCAAAGTGATTGCCGGCAACGACGCCGCAAGCTCGGCGCTCGCCGCCTCCTGGCGCCGGTCGGGCGCGTTGCACGCGCTCGATCCGTCGAGCCTCGCGCTCTCGCAGCGGCTGCCTGAGGAGGAGATTTCGAGATCGCGCGAGCGGATGGGCTCCTTGCTCGTCGCGGCGCAAGCCAGCATCGATCGGCTTTTTCTCGCCGTGGGCGGCGTCGGCTGCTCGGTCGTGCTGGCGGACCCGCGCGGGATCATTGTCGCCCGGCGCGGCGCGCCCTGCGATGACACGCTGTTTGACAATTCGAACCTCTGGACGGGCGCCGTCTGGAGCGAGAAATACGAGGGCACGAACGGCATCGGCACCTGCATCGTCGAGCAGCGCGCGGTCACGATCGATCGCGAGCAGCATTTCTTCACCCGCAATTCGGACCTTTTCTGCACCACCGCCCCCATCTTCGATGAGCACGGAGACATGGCTGCGGCGCTCGACGTGTCGTCCTGCCGGGCCGACCTGACCGAGGGCTTCGCGCGCCTGATCGCGAGCGCGGTCGCCGACGCGGCTCGGGTCATCGAAGCGGAGAACTTTCGGCTCGCCTTTCCAAGAGCGCGAATTCTCCTCGCGCCGACCGGCGAACGATACGGGTCGTCTCTGCTCGCGGTTGATCGCGACGACCTCGTGATCGGCGCCACGCGGGCGGCGCGAATCGGGCTCGGGGTCGATGCGGCGACGCTCAAGCGTCCGACGCCGGCTGCGGACCTCATCGGACGGGCGGGGTCCGAAAGCGACGACATGGGCGCCGCCGAGCGCGCCGTCCTGCAGCGCGCGCTCGCCCGCTCGAGCGGCAACGTGTCCAGGGCGGCCAAGGACCTGAACATGTCCCGAGCCACGTTCCATCGAAAAATGAACGACCTCGGCCTTCGCGGGTGACGAATCCGCCCGGCAGGTGTCGCAAATCTGAGACACTTCCGTGGGCGTCACTGCGGGAAGGGCTATTCAGCACGGAACGTCAGAGCGAAACCTCCCGGCCAACGCCGTTTCTTCGAGCGGCGCAATGCAAGGGAAGAAGCGCATGACCAAAGTCGATCTCAACATCGCCTTGAAACCCCCGTTCGCCAAGCGTTACGAGAACTATATCGGCGGCGAGTGGAAGGCACCCAAAGCAGGCAAATATTTCGACAACATCTCGCCGATCACCGGCCAGCCGGTTTGCGAAATTGCGCGCTCCGACGCCTCCGACATCGAGGCTGCGCTCGACGCCGCGCATGCCGCCAAGGAAGCCTGGGGGCGCACGGCCGTCGCCGAACGGTCGCAGATCCTGAACAGGATCGCCGACCGGATCGAGGCCAATCTCCAGAAGATCGCCACCGCCGAAACATGGGACAACGGCAAGCCGATCCGCGAGACGATGGCCGCCGACATTCCGCTCGCCATCGACCATTTCCGCTATTTCGCCGGCGCGATCCGCGCGCAGGAAGGTTCGATCAGCGAGGTCGATCACGACACGGTCGCCTATCATTTCCACGAGCCGCTCGGCGTCGTGGGCCAGATCATTCCGTGGAACTTCCCGATCCTGATGGCCGTCTGGAAGATGGCGCCGGCTTTGGCCGCCGGAAACTGCATCGTTCTCAAGCCCGCCGAACAGACGCCGGCTTCGATCATGGTTCTGCTCGAAATCATCGGCGATCTCATTCCGAAGGGCGTGCTCAACGTCGTCAACGGCTTCGGCCTCGAGGCCGGCAAGCCGCTCGCCTCGTCGAACCGCATCGCCAAGATCGCCTTCACCGGCGAGACGACGACGGGCAGGCTCATCATGCAATATGCGTCGCAGAATCTTATCCCCGTGACGCTCGAGCTTGGCGGCAAGTCGCCCAACATCTTCTTCGACGACGTCGCCTCGAAAGACGACGACTTCTTCGACAAGGCGATCGAGGGCTTCGTCATGTTCGCGCTCAATCAAGGCGAGGTCTGCACCTGCCCGAGCCGCGCGCTCATTCAGGAGTCGATCTACGACAAGTTCATGGAGCGGGCGCTGAAGCGCGTCGACGCCATCTCGCAGGGGAGCCCGCTCGATCCGAACACGATGATCGGCGCGCAGGCCTCGTCTGAGCAGATGGAGAAGATCCTCTCCTATTTCGACATCGGCAAAAAGGAGGGCGCCGAGGTCCTGATCGGCGGCGAGCGCAACATGCTCGAAGGCGAATATGCGGGCGGCTATTACATCAAGCCGACCGTGTTCAAGGGCCACAACAAGATGCGCGTCTTCCAGGAGGAGATTTTTGGGCCGGTCGTTTCGGTGACGACGTTCAAGACCGACGAAGAAGCGCTCTCGATCGCCAACGACACGCTCTACGGCTTGGGCGCGGGCGTGTGGAGCCGCGACGCCAATCGCTGCTACCGCTTCGGCCGCGCGATCCAGGCCGGACGCGTGTGGACCAATTGCTACCACGCCTATCCCGCCCACGCGGCGTTTGGCGGCTACAAGCAATCGGGCGTCGGGCGCGAGAACCACAAGATGATGCTCGATCACTATCAGCAGACGAAGAACATGCTGGTCAGCTACAGCCCGAAGAAGCTCGGCTTCTTCTGATCCTGGCTCCCCTCTCCCATAGGGCGTTCGGAAGAACGCCCGTCTCTCGACGGGCTATGGGGAGAGGGGTCGGGGGTGAGGGTTCGGGCGCGAGCCCTCATCCGGCCGACTTCGTCGGCCACCCTCGGGTCTTCGCCCGGGGGCAGGCTCTTCTCCCCGAGGGAGAAGGGTTCGCGGCGCGGGTCTCCTGCGCCGCCGATGTCAAAAGGAGAACCCACATGGGAACCGTGACCGCAACGCCTCCGGCGCTTGAGCTTATCGCCGAGATCGTCGCCGATCATGGGCCGGTGATGTTCCACCAGTCGGGCGGGTGCTGCGACGGCTCGTCGCCCATGTGCTATGCCCAGGGCGATTTTCTCATCGGCGACTATGACGTGAAGATGGGCGAGATCGGCGGCGCCCCCTTCTACATCAGCGGCTCCCAATACGAAGCGTGGAAGCACACCGACATCGTGATCGACGTCGTTCCTGGTCGCGGCGGCATGTTCTCGCTCGACAACGGCCGCGAGAAGCGCTTCCTCATCCGCTCGGAGATGTGCGCGATCCCGGAGCCGGCCAAAGCCTCCTAAAGCAGGCTGCATATTGCTGGAATCGTCATCGCGAGGAGCGAAGCGACGTGGCGATCCAGGAGCCGTAGGACGCCCCACGCTCCCCCTGGATTACTTCGCTTCGCTCGCAATGACGACCTCAGTTCGACCTTAGCGCAGCTTGCTCTAATGCCCCGCGAACGTCACCAAGCTGCGCACCGGAACCTCGAGCGCCTCGAGCTTGGCCGCGCCGCCAAGATCCGGGAGATCGATGACGAAACAGGCGGCGATCACCTCGGCCCCCATCTGACGCAGGAGCTTGACCGCGCCTTCCGCCGTCCCGCCCGTGGCGATCAGATCGTCGACCAGGATCACGCGCTCCCCTTTGGCGACCGCGTCCTCGTGCATCTCCATGTGGTCGAGCCCGTATTCGAGCGAATACGGGATCGAGACGGTGGCGTGCGGCAATTTCCCCTTCTTGCGGATCGGCACGAAGCCCGCCGACAATTGATGCGCGACCGCGCCGCCGAGGATGAAGCCGCGCGCCTCGATGCCCGCGACCTTGTCGATCTTCGTGCCGGCCCACGGCTGGACGAGTTCGTCGACCGCGCGGCGAAAGGCCTTGGCGTCGCCGAGCAGCGTCGTGATGTCGCGAAACAGGATGCCCTTCTTGGGGTAGTCGGGGATCGTGCGAATGGTCTCGGCGAGAAGCATGGGGCGAGCTCGATTCGGGGGTCAGGCCCAATCCATATCGCATTCGCGGTCGAAAGCCATCGACCGAGCCGCCGTCCGACGCGGGCTCCCGGCGAGCGCAAAAGCCCCGCAAATATGCGTCAGTAAACGCCAATAAACGCTAGTAAGTGGTAGTAAACGTTAGTAAATTTACTAGAGTTTACTAGCGTTTATTTTTCCGAATCGAGCCTTTTCAATGCGTTACGGCCAGTTCGGATAGAAAAATGCGAACCCCTTGCTCGGCCTCCGGACGAGGCGCCGCGAGCGCCTCGCTCTCGGCCTCGTCCGGGACTTCGACCAGGGCCACGGGGTCCGCCCCCTGCCCTTCGGCGTCGCCCTCGCCGACGTGAATCGCGCCGATCTTCTTCAGGTGCTCCTCCACCGCCTTCCACATGACCTCGTCGACGCCGTAATTCTCGGCCATGCGGTTGATCTTCTCGATGAGCTTCTTGCGCGCCTCGTCGTCATAGGCCTGATTGGCGCTGGCGACGGTTTGATAGCGGTCGAGCCGGTCGAGAGCCCTTAAGTCAGGCGAGATGGCCGAGATGTCGCCGGCGGCGATGGTCTCCGCTCCGAGTTGCACCGCCGGAGCGAGGCGGTCGAGTTGCAGTTTCGCATGGTCCCCCGTTGTCGACCGCCCGCTTCTGCAGTTCCTCGGTCACGATCTGACGGATTCGTGCGCTGCTCACGCCCTCCTCGGCGGCGATTTCGTCATAGGTCAAGCCTTCCCTCAGCCGGGAGAAGACGCGCCTGCGAAGACAATACACGGGCTCGGCGCGCGGCTTCGGTTGCTCAACCAGCATGAGCCCAAATCATTTGCAAAATCGGCGGCGCCCGCAACGGCGGTCGCCGCGCCAGGGATGTTAGACCGCCCCGCTCGCTTGGCTATGCGTAGAGCTACCCACGTTCGTCAGCGCGAGCGCGATCTCATGGGCGAACAGCTCAATTCTTGCCGTTCAATCCTTGCAGCCACGTGAGAATTGTCGCTTCGAGCGCAATGCGATGGTCGCTCCAGCCATGGTCCGTGTCGACGTGCTGCGCCGTGACCTTGGTTCCGCCTTGAGCGCGGATCGCGGTCACGAGCGCATCGGTGTCGCCCTTCAGGTCGTCGTTCACCGTGAGGGCGAGGTAGGGCGTGTCGATGAGGCCCGGAGCGGCTTTCGGCATCGGATGCTGCGGCCCCGTCACGGTGACGTCCTTGGCCATGCTCG